>Ga0208193_1001365_pt1 | contig 10835 bp, 9 predicted proteins | sample June2015DPH_17_2_FD_184716 | JGI IMG/M metagenome (GOLD analysis project Ga0208193, IMG submission 184716) | Peatland microbial communities from SPRUCE experiment site at the Marcell Experimental Forest, Minnesota, USA - June2015DPH_17_10... | ecosystem: Environmental > Terrestrial > Soil >...
CCATGAGGACGAGGGCATAGACGGACTTGCTGAGCATGTCGATCGCCTCGCGCCCATGCCTGGCCACGTCCACCTGATGCCCCAGCTTCGCCAGCATGTATATGGCGACCCGCTCATTGACGAAGTTGTCCTCCACCAGCAGCAGGCGGCCGGAGCTGATCTGTGCCGCACGGGCGGGGGGCGGCGTGGCGGGTGGGTCGCCGATCGCATCCACCACGGCTGCCGCGGCCGACGTGTGCGCAGCATGTCCCAATAGGCGTTTCGCAATGTGCATGGTCCAAGGTAGGTATCGGCTCGTCATGGCGAAGCTATAGCCTACGAGCTTCCCAACCGGCCGGCGGAAAGAGGCGGGAGAACTGCGACGCCCATCAAATAAAGCGCATCTGCCGCAGGGACTGTCCGCGGCGCTGCATTGCAGCCGCGACCTGGGAGGACTCCGCAAATTTGCAATTTGCCTGCCTCGCGGGTTTCAATTGGACACTAGGGGATTGCCCGACAAAGGCGCAGGGAAGTCGCCTCAATAACAGCCGGAGGGGGATGGTGCTGAAGAAAACTCTGATCTTCCTCGTCGCGGTCCTGATCTTGGTCGCTGTCGTCGGTCTTCTGCTGCCGCGCAACATCCGCGTGGAACGCTCGGTCAGCATCGCAAGGCCGGCAAGCCTGATTTACGCGACCGTCAATTCTTTCCAGCTGTTCTACAAATGGTCGCCATGGCAGAACCTGGATCCGAACATGCGCCAAACCACGGAAGGCGCGCGCGACGGTGTCGGAGCAAAACTCCACTGGTCCGGCAATGACAAAGTAGGTTCCGGCACTCAGCTGATCACTGCCTCGATTCCCGATCGCTCGGTCGCGAGCGATATCGATTTCGGGAAAATGGGCGTGGCGAAATCCACCATCCTGCTGGACCCGCAAGACTCATCGACCCGGGTCACGTGGACTCTCGATGTCGACATGGGTGCGAGCCCCATCGGCCGCTACTTCGGTCTCATGATGGACCGCATGATCGGCAAGGACTACGAGCGGGGCTTGAGCAAGCTGAAGGCGCTGGTCGAAGGCATGCCGAATGTCGACATCGCCGGCTTCGTCGCCGAACCGGTGGAACTGTCCGACGTGCCCATACTGGTGGTAAGCGAAACATCGCCGCCCGATGCGGCCTCGATATCGAGGGCGTACATAAACGCCTATGCGCAAATCGGCAAGTTCATGGCCAAGAACAAGCTGCACCAAAGCGGCGCTCCGCTCGGCATCGACGGCGAGATGACATCGACCGCGTTCAGCTTTCAGGCCGGCATGCCCATCGACCGCGCCGATGTCACTCCCGAGGGCAACGTACGGGTCGCCCAGAGCTACGGAGGCAAGGCTCTGAAAACCACTCACGTCGGGCCCTACGACACCCTGGCGAAGACCTACGCTGCTTTTCGCGCCTACATGGCCGCGCACGATTACACCGCAAACGGTACATCGTTTTCCCGGTACCTGGATGACCCTGCAACTACGCCGCCGGAGAAGCTGCGGACTGAGATCTATTGGCCCATCCAATAAGGCAAGGCATCACCGGAATTGCGTGGTTCAAGTGATACGCGTACCCGTGAACGTTGCCTTGCCCAGCAGATGCTTGGCGGCGCCGCTGATGCGGTCGGCTTCGACAGTGGCGGTGAATTTGAGACTCAGGCGCATCGGCTTGGTTATCTTGGCCGACCAGCTGAGTTGATTGCCGTCGACCTTGCCGTCGTTTATCTCTGCAAAGTGATCGGGGCCGGAGATCGCTCCGGTCAATGTCGTCCCCTCGGTCTTGAGTTCGAGCACGCCCGATTTGTCGCCCGCCGGCGTCTTGATGGTGACATTCCATTTACCGTCCACCATATGCATCACCTCCGGCGTGCCTTGTTGTGCACGGTTGTACGCTCACTGTCGATCATCGACTGAAATTTGTCCGCCGCAAATTCCACGAAGGCTAATACCGCGGTAGGAATCTGCTGGCTGCTCGGCAATATCACGCTCAGGTCGGCGCCATCCCGGCGATACTGGGGCAGCACGTGAATCAAGCGGCCGGCGTGAATGTGCGGGACGATCAGCACTCTGGGCAGGAATGCAATCCCGAGGCCGGCGAGGCAGCCACTGATCAGAATCCGCGCGCTGTTGGCGCTGAATCGGCCGCTGACCTTGACCTCCTCGCTGCCGCCCGGCCCTCGCAGCGTCCAGGTCGCCGCACCCGGCCGTCCCGAGGCGGTCAGACAGTCATGCCGGCTCAACTCCTGCAACATCCTCGGGCTGCCGCGGGATTGCAAGTAAGCGGGACTGGCAACCAAATCGAAGGATTGCGACATCAATCGCCGGAATATGGATTGATGATCCGAAACGGTGCCGCCGCGAAACGCCACATCGATGGCCTCGCCTATCAGATCCGCGCGCGCGTCGTTGAGCACGAAATCCAGCCGTACCTTGGGGTGCAGCGCCAAGAATTGCATCACCCACTCGATCTTGAAGAAATCGAGAAAGTCGGCCGGCGCCGCGATTCGCACCGTGCCGCTTGCAGTCTGCCTGCCGCCGGCCAAATCCTTTCCCGCTTCCAAAACCCCGTCGACCGCCGGCGCGCAGCGCTCGAAGAAGGCCGAGCCCGCCTCGGTCAAAGTCAGCTTGCGGGTCGAGCGCTGCATCAGGCGCGTATCGAGGCCGGCTTCCAGCTGACGTACTCGCCGGCTCAGGGTGTTGGGCGGAACTCCGAGCCGCCGAGCCGCTTCGGCAAAGCTCCGAGCGCGAACCACTTGCACGAACATGCGAACTTCGTTGAGGTCCAGCATCAGATTCCTTACAAAACTGGCTTAGTCTATTCCTATTATGCCATCTTGTCGTCGAATGGGCGCCGGCATAATCTCTTGCCTCTCGGCCGCAGGGCCCTCAAATTCGAGACTCTCATGGCAAAAGTGCTGGTTCTTTATTACTCGTCCTATGGTCATGTGGAAACGATGGCGAATGCCGTCGCCGAGGGTGCCCGCTCGGCCGGCGCCCACGTCGATATCAAGCGCGTGCCCGAAACCGTACCCGCAGAAACAGCCAAGGCAGCACATTTCAAGCTCGATCAGAAAGCGCCCGTGGCCAACATCGAAGAGTTGGCGAACTACGATGCCATCGTGGTCGGCACCCCGACTCGTTTCGGCCGCATCGCCTCGCAAATGGCGAGCTTCCTCGATCAAGCCGGCGGCCTGTGGATGCGCGGCGCCCTGCACGGCAAAGTGGGCGGCGCGTTCACGTCGACCGCTACTCAACATGGCGGCCAGGAAGTGACTTTGTTCTCCATCATCACTAATTTATTGCACTTCGGCATGACCGTCGTCGGCCTGCCCTACAGCCATCAAGGGCAGATGACTCTGGATGAAATTGTCGGCGGCAGTCCCTACGGAGCGACGACGGTGGCCGGCAGCGCCGGCCAGCGTCAACCGAGCGCGCTGGATCTGGCGGGCGCCCACCACCAGGGCAAACTGATCGCGGAGACGGCGAAGAAGCTTTTCCCCGGCTGATTGCCTCTCGTTGGACACTCGCGATCGAGAACGATGACCGGCGCCTGTCAGTCCGGGAAACTCAGATCAGTGAAATCCCAGAACCGATAGGTGTCGAAATCCGCGAGTGTAAAGTCGGCGTCGGTAATGGTCTCAACGGCCTCAACCTCGATTCCCGGGCAGGCGCGGAGCACTTCGGTCAACGCTATTGCGCAGCGCTGCGCTTCCTCGACGATGTCGGCGCGCCCGGCGTTCGTCTCGGTCATCACCATGGCGACACGAACGACGTACGGCACCGCATCTTCCGCAAGCTCCTCCGCATCGGGCTCGATGGCGAGAAAGATGTCGCGGAAACAATGCTCGCTCGGCGTTAGGGCCGCCCGTATCGCTCGGTCGGTTCTTTGGCGTTTCAGGCGCTCGTTGAAGGAATCGGGCCACGCGCCCCGGTCGTAACGTTTCCCAAGCCACTCTCGGAAGATGGGTAGATTCGTACCGAGCACAGCGTCATTGGCGGGCGCGTGTGCCTTCAGGCACTCACGCGGAAGAACGGTCCGTGACCAAAACTTGATTTCGTGATCGTGGATCGCTCCACCAATGGCAACGGGTATATGCAGGCGCCGCGCGTTTCGCGCCTTCGTGTCCAGCGCGGACACTCTCTGCACGGGCGTGGCGATGAAGGCATCGATATTCGGCTCATGGCTGCCTTGATGGAGAATATCGCAGTCGTGCGTCGCGAGGATCAGGCGCGCCTTGCCGCCTGGATATTGAGCGCCGAGCAAGTCACGCGTCGACTCAACGCTGAAAAGCGAACCCTGTTGCCACCCATGTTGCCTGATATCGGCCACGTCGAAGGGCATACGTGGGCACCTTCAATCGCGGTCGTCGGGTTCGACATACCAAGGCTTCCGGACGCCGTGGATTCGCTGCGCGCCAGGCTTAATGCTACGCACACGCGGTTTCGTCGTTCGCGGCGGCAACAGGCGGCGGGTCAACCCCAGGCGAGCCACCACCTCGTGGAATTCCTCAATGGGAATCTCCGGTCGGGCGAGGAACTCACGTAGGCTGCCCCCCTTTGGCGGCGCCGGCATTTGCCAATAACGAGCCATGGCGCCACGACCAAGGGCAGACCAAGCCATCGCGATGGCCGCCAGTGCAGCAATGCGTTTCTGATTATTCGGGTTGGGGTCTTCGCCTCGTAACCAGTCGTAGTATGTCTGGCGGGAAACCCCGAGCGCCTCAACCAAGGCGCCGACGGATAGGCCCAAGTCCTTTCGCAGCGCCGAGACGTGGGCCGCCCACGGAGATTCATTGACAGCGACCGAGAATAACGCCGGGAAGGATTCCGCCGCGCATCGAAGTAGCGCATCGTGTCCAGCCGCTTCAAATGCAAGCACATACATCGCGCCAGTCGTGGCGGCATTGGCTCCATAAACGCACATATATGCCCGTAGCGGGGTGTGGCCTAGGACCGTTCCACTACTGGCTAGTACCGTCGCGGTGGCACTTCTTGGGCGTGATGCAGGTCGCCATAGCGTCGGTGGCTGCGCATACCCGCTCGTGCCGCTGGCAACCCAGTTATGCCGGTCGGTGACGCAGAAGATTTCACTGTCCATCATTTACTATTCCATTGCTCGCAAGCAAAAGGCGTTACTGCATCCTTGAACAACGTACTCATGGGGCCTTGCAAGTCGCGGACGAAATTTTCCAAGGCTTCAGGATTTGGGTCTAAGTCGGCGTTGTCTCTAAAATGATCAATATCAATGATCGCGCTTTCTTGATCGGGTTGCGGCACCCGCAATCCCCCGATAGTCGGGTCCATCAAGTCAGCCGGAACGCTCGCCGTATGACGAGCGCGGGAATAGCGGAACAATATATCGCCTTGGGTCGTTTTCCCCGCCACAATCTGCTGATTGATTTGTGGCTTGAACCCCTCAATTTGAGGCTTGTACCCAAGCAGCGGAGACTCTAAAAAGCGATCAAGGCTGGCGGCACTCGTTCCCTCGATCAAGTCCACGAATCGCAAGCCCACTCGGTCGATCAATGCGGGACCTAACACGTCGATGGTGCGACGGAGGCCTCGCATCGCCTCAGCCATAAAGTGTTCGAAGTCGACATACGCTGTGGTTCGATAGGCGAAATTTGCGGGCTCAATGACATAGCCGCTGGACTTGCGTCGGTCGTATAAAAACCAGGCTTGCCGCAGCGTCGGCGTAGGCGTTGCACCGGGCGCAATCATGGGCAGTTCTACAATGTTGTGGGGTGACCGATGAGGGTATTGTTCTCGCAACGCGTTGTGAATCGCTCCTGCCCTGCTTTCATCAATTGCGCCGACCGTTGGAAATCGAATTTGGCAAATCGCGTAAACAATGGGTGGTTTCGCAAGTCGGCCGCTGTATTTCGCCACATCATCCTCCCCAGTCCGAGTTGCTGTAGGCAACCGTTGCCTCGATAGACCACAGCCCCAGGTAAAAGTTTACACAAAAATGGACATTCCATTCGTATTCATTTTTCGAAATCGTGAGGCGCTTCTGACCCACACCTGGGTTCTCCAGACCCCTCGCGCGAAGGGCTACCGGCAGGTCTCGAGTTGCGGCGGTTGGTCATAACCCATTGAATGATAAACATAAATTCACAATCAGACCCCCGCTGGGTTGGTCTTAGGTCGCCGAATCATCGTCGAACGTAGGTTTAAATCGTGGGAGCGCTCCAGCCGGATCATTCGCCCCCTACTCTCCTGTGCGTGAGGCCGGCCCGAACTTAGTCCTTTGGACTCGGTACAGACTCAGGATCGGCTGCCGAGAGATCGGGCAAGTTCTGAGCTTCTCCAGCTCCGGTCAAAAGGTCAGGCGGAATTCGTCCTCGAATTTTGTCGCACAAATCTCCAACCTCACTCTTCGTGCGATACCAAGCAATCATCAAGTACGCCCCTAGTAAAATTCCGACTACGCTCACGACGATGAAGACAATTTGAATGGTCTTGTTTGTGAATGTTGTCGTCAAGAGACAAACTATCGAGCTAAAAGCAATAGATAGTAGAAATATAGCGAAATTGAGCTGAAGCGCAGCTGGCGATCCTCTCTCCAATAAGTCCAGTTCGCTGTCCTTTATTTCGTACAAATCAACTGACTCGACACGACCCCTCCTTACAAAGGGTTTCGAGTCATCAATATCTTCGGATCTGCCGGTCATGGCTACAGGTATTTTTTCAGCCAATCGCTATGTTTGCTGCTGATCGCATTCCGCCAAGCGGCTTCTGAGCCGGATCGGACAACGAACAAGCGGTCTCCGCGCGCCAAGGCGGTTTTCAAATAATCGCGTATCTCAGCGGCCTTCTTGTCGGAGACCACCGCCCAGCAAGTTGTATTAATTGGGCAATAACTTTTAAACGTCTTCAGCAGGTTCCGGATCTGCTGTCTGACTGAAATATCTTTGGCTTGGAAGGAAACTATGTAACAGGTCATAAGCTGCTAATAGCGCGCGAGCGTCCGACGCCCATTCCAATGTTAGACGAGGAATCACTGTATGCCACGGGCAAACCGGGGTAGTCGACTGCAACGCGCTGGCGCCGCGCGACTCCATCCAACGAAGACAGAAATTCGATGGCTAACGACCCCTTTTCTTTGGCAGGGTCTTGTGGCGCGCCTGGGAGAGATCTGATGCGGCGATCTCTTTTTGTCTCGGGGTCGATTTAGGGTTTCTGAGAACCTTGCTAGCGTCCGATGCTGCCTTCTTCCCTGTTGTCATGCTGTGCTCCCTGCTGGTTATGATGTTTTAAATTATACACTCAATGCGTTAGTTGTCGTACCGCAGCTGGATTTCTAGTGAGAGTCACCATCAGCTTGCTGTTGATCTCCAGGTCGCCTTCCTTTTCTACAAAGTTTCTCGCCTCCTTTGCCCACGTCATGACGTCATAGTTACTCCAAGCGCCTAAAATATGCGCGGAATAGCACCGTGCAAGCCTTCGTCGCGGCCCACGCGTTGACGGCGTCGGTGGCGAATGCGGCGTTCGCGCCGGGCCAGGGCGCGACATGCGAATCTTTCCGGGCGATACGACTTGAGTTGTTTACGGGTCGGCGAACACTGCCCACGCGGTCAAAAGATTCAACATCGCCAAATTCGTGCAAAGAACCGCGACGCGCAATGGGGAACTTATACGCAGCCGTGCGGCTGCCGCGGACAGGCTCCGCTGCGGGGGCAAATGACGCTGGCGGCCGAGTCGAGCGCCTCAGCGATCCACGCGATGTTGAGCACCTGCGAGGCGGCGCGGATGGCGGCGCTCGCGCGCTCGGGAATCACACCGTCGCCCCCGCCGCGCCGGCAGGCCTCGGCCACCGCCGCGACCGTCTCTTCGCCGTCGAAGCCCTGGGCGTCGAGCGCCGGCAGCAGATCCACGCCCACCGAGAGCACGTGAACTTCGTCTAGCGCATCGCGGGTCAGCAGTGAATGACAGCAGTACAGCCGCGCTCGCTTGCCATCTTCCATCACCGAAATCTGCGACTTCGGCTTTTGCATCGGGGGCGCTCCCGGCGTCGCTTGCAGCAAACGAAACACCGCCCAGCGCGGGCAGGGATCGGACACCAGGCTCATATTCCCCCAGGGCAGAGGGATGCCGTTGCCGCGGTAAACCGCGCGAAGATAGCCCGGCGCGTATGCGTCGAAGTAATGCCAATGCCGGTACGGCGAGACGGCCGTCATGCGGCGCATGACCAGCGCCGGGGTCACGCCGAGTTTGCGGCAGCCCGCGACCGCGTGCGCCTCGCGAATCAGGAAACGCCGGAACGGCACGCGCGGACACAGCAGCGCTCCGGCAAAGAAGCTGCACTCGAAATCACGCCAGGCGTACAGAACATCCTGCGCGCCCATGCCGGCCGCCGAGCCGTTCGATTCGCCGTCGCCGGAATGAATGGCGCTGTGAGGAGAAATGGCGCCGTCGCCGTTGTGCAGAATCTTGTGGCCGATGAAAAACGCGAGCTCGTACTTCAGCCGCTCCTTCTGATTGCGCAGGCGCTTGTTGATCAGCACCGTCCCCGGGGCGTCGAACTGTGATCGCACCAGCGCTCCGTTCGGCTTGCGAGCGTCGCCGTCGAACCACCGCACATCGAGCGCGTGGCGTTTGCAGATGGCCATCACGGCGTCCAGGTCGAGAGGCATCTGGCGCTTGCCGCACTCCTCGGCCGCCCGCTCGATGTCGGGAAAATTATTGTGGCGGGTTTCCTGCCAGACGCGGATCAGTAATTGCGCGAATTGCCGCCCCGTGGTGCCGGTTTGCGAGAGCAGCTCTGGCAGAGCGTTCTGCAACAATTCATGCGAGAACAGAAATGCGGGCTCCAAGGGCATCGCTTCGAGGCCGCCCCGTTCGCGCTGCGCCGGTGCGGCTTCCACCTCGGTGTTCTCATCGAGGAACCAGCGAGCGTCCTTGCTGAAGATCCCCGCCAGCATCTCCAGCATGTCGGCAGACGGCATGCGTTTGCCCGTTTCCACCATGCTGAGGTAGGACACCGAGGGTGCCGACGCCGCATCGATTTGCACGCAGCGGGCCGAAAGTTCGTCCAGGGTCAGTCCATTGCGCTTGCGCAGGGACCGCAGCTTGGTCCCGAGAAAATGCCCCTGTCGGATCAATCCCGCCATGTTGCACCGCCACGCAGTCCGGTTGTGAAATTCACAGTGTGAAATTTCTAATGTGTAAATCCGCGCTCGCCGTACTTTAAGCTGCCTTTATTCCGAGAAGCAAGCTCGCGTGAATTTGCCCCCCGAATTTGGTGCCCCGAAGGAGAATGGAATTGAGCGATAAAACCACCGACCGTTGGTCCGGTATCCAACGTCCCTACACCACCGCCGACGTCGCACGGCTGCGCGGCTCCGTGCACATCGAATACTCCCTGGCGCGGCTGGGGGCGGAAAAATTCTGGCGCCAACTGCACAGCGAGCCGGTGATCGCGGGCCTGGGCTGCATGACGGGAAATCAGGCAATTCAAACGGTGCAAGCCGGGTTGAAGTCCATCTACTGCTCGGGCTGGCAGGTTGCCGGCGACGCCAATACGGCCGGAGAGGTGTACCCGGACCAGAGCCTGTATCCGGTCGACTCGGTGCCGAAAATGGTCGAGCGCATCAACAACGCGCTGCTGCGCACCGATCAGATCCATCACATGGAAGGCAAATCCGACATCGATTGGCTGGTGCCCATCATCGCCGACGCCGAGGCCGGTTTCGGCGGCAATCTCAACGCCTTCGAATTGACCAAGGCCCTGATCCGCGCCGGCGCGGCGGCCGTGCACTTCGAGGATCAGCTGTCGTCGGCGAAAAAATGCGGACACCTCGGCGGCAAGGTCCTGGTCTCGACCGCCGAAGCCATCAACAAGCTGGTGTCCGCGCGCCTCGCGGCCGACGTGCTCGGCGTGCCCACGGTGGTCATCGCCCGAACCGACGCCGACGCGGCGGACCTGCTCCTCACCGATCACGATCCGCGCGACGCACGCTTCCTCACGGGACAGCGCTCGAGCGAGGGTTTCTTCCACGTCAAGGCCGGCATCGAGCAGGCCATCGATCGCGGCCTGTCTTACGCGCCTTACGCCGATCTTCTGTGGTGCGAGACCTCCAAGCCCGACATGGCGGAGGCACGGCGTTTCGCCGACGCCATCCACGCCAAATTCCCGGGCAAGCTGCTCGCCTACAACTGCTCGCCCTCGTTCAACTGGCAGGCCAAACTCGACGCCGCGTCGATGAAGCGCTGGCGCGAGGATCTCGCTGCCATGGGCTATCGCTTCCAATTCATCACGCTGGCCGGGTGGCATGCGTTGAATCTGTCGATGTTCGAACTGGCCTCGGCCTACCACGCGGACGGCATGCTCGGCTATTCGCAGCTGCAGCAGCGGGAGTTCAGCCAGGAAGGCGCGGGCTATCGGGCTGCCAAACACCAGGCCTTCGTGGGGACCGGCTATTTCGACGCCGTGCAAACCGCGATCAGCGCAGGCGCGCATTCCACCGGCGCCATGGCCGGCAGCACGGAGACCGAGCAGTTCACGACGCCCGCGAAACCGGCCGCGAAGCGGGTGGTCGCCTAAGGGGCCGGGCGCATGAGCGTCGCCGTCACGCCTGCCGCGACGAAGGACGGCGTTACCGCGAAAGATCACGCCGCGCTGATCGCGGAACACTTTCGCCTGTACAACGAGGAATTCGGCCGGATCACGCGGCGCGCCGCGCTGAACTTCCTCGCCGAGGACTGGCACACGGCACAGCTCGATGCGGTCGCCCGCATCGAGCTGTACGAACTGCGGGTGGCACGGGCGGTCGCGGTGGTCGCCGGCCAGCTGCAGTCGAAACGCACGGATGTGGCGC
>Ga0208193_1001369_pt1 | contig 10826 bp, 8 predicted proteins | sample June2015DPH_17_2_FD_184716 | JGI IMG/M metagenome (GOLD analysis project Ga0208193, IMG submission 184716) | Peatland microbial communities from SPRUCE experiment site at the Marcell Experimental Forest, Minnesota, USA - June2015DPH_17_10... | ecosystem: Environmental > Terrestrial > Soil >...
CGCCGCAGTGCCCTAGCCCCTCGACAAAATAGGCTCCTTGCGAGAGCTGCGCGTCTGTGCCGGGCGGCGCCGCGAAAGGGTTGGGCGCGGGCGCGAAGAACCAGCGCCAAAACGTCAGCGGCCAGCGCATCGACAAGGGAAACACGATGTCGTTCGGCCGATTCGGAACGGCCGCCGGCGGGACTCCGTACTTGAAGTATGTATACAGCGCAGCAACATCGTCCGGGCGCGTGTTGTAGTACGAGGTAAACGGCATCGCTGGATATAAACTGTGACCCTCGGCAACACCGAAGCGCAGCGCGCGGTCGAAATCATTCAGCGACATGCGCCCTATGCCGTTGATCGAATCAGGTGTGATGTTGCTCGTATAGATGGCGCCGATCGGAATACCCATGCGCAAGCCGCCCGAGTAGGCTGGCTTGCCGGGAACACTGTGGCATGCCGCGCAATCGCCGAGCCTCGCAAGATAAGCCCCTCGAGCAATAACGGCTGGAGTTGCAGCCGGTGCGACCAGATTCTTCTCGCCCGCGCGGCTATCCGATACGTAGGCGACGCCCATCGCGAGCAGCAGCCCCGCTAGGGCAATCGCCAGTACGATCAGAGCGGCCTTCCACTTCATACCTGTACCAAGGGACCAGGCGACTTCAGATAGGTGTCGCGCAGCTTGGCGGCTGAGAAATAGGCGAGTCCCGCCAGAAGACCGGTAGGGTTGTAGCCGATGTTCTGTGGGAAGGAGGACGCGCCGTACACGAACAGATTCGAGACGTCCCAGCTCTGCGAATAGCGGTTGATCACGCTGTTGGACGGATTGGATCCCATAATCGCGCCGCCGGTCGTATGGGTACTCTGATAGAAGCGCACGTCGTAATGATTGCCTGGGCGCATGAGAATCGTCGCCTGCTTCTCCGGCTTCATGGCTCGCACGATCTCCTCCATTTTGGAGACGCTATAGGCAACCATCTTGTATTCGTTGGCGTGCCAGTCGAAGGTGAGGCGCAAGAGCGGCAGGCCATGAGAGTCCGTGTAAGTGGGGTCGAGCGACAGATACCGATCTCGATACGACATCACGCTCCCCTGCGTCCCGAGTGGTGCCGAATGCCGGTAGTGCTTGCGTATCGCGGCCTTCCATCCCTCGCCCCAGGCGGGTGTTCCCGGAGGAACCATCATCTGATCGATGGGTCGGCCGCCGGTCGCGCCCGCATAGATGAGCGATCCCCCGATGAACCCGACTTGTGAATGATCGAAATGATCCGAATTAAACTCATCAATGACTCGCTGACCCGCCGCGCCCGCTCCGATGAACGGATTGATTTCGACATCCTCACTGAAGTAGGCAGCGGTTTCGGCACACATCTGGTAAGCGTAGTTCTTGCCCACGACGCCTTTCCCTGTGGCCGGATCGTATGGGGTGCCGATCTTGGAGAGCAGCAGCAGACGCACGTTATGCATCTGGAACGCCGACAGAACGACCAGCGAGGCGGGCTGTTCAACTTCGCGTCCGCTCTCATCGATGTAGAGAACACCCGTCGCGGTCTTGCCCGTGTTATCGAGCAAAATTTTAGTGACGTAGGAGTTTGCGCGTACTTCGAGATTGGAGCGGCCCTCCAGGATCGGCAAAATCGTTGTCTGCGGCGATGCCTTGGAGTACAGGAAGCAACCGAAGCGTTCGCAGAAACCGCAGAGATTGCACGGCCCCAGCCGCACACCGTAGGGATTGGTGTAGGCAATGGAGCTGTTCGCCGCAGGAAGGGGAAAGGATTTGTATCCTAGCTCCGCAGCTGCCTTCTCGAAAAGCTGGGCTGCATGAATCGCCGGCAGCGGAGGTGTCGGGAACTCATCGCTCCGGGGTCCCTCGAACGGATTGCCACCGGCCTTGATCTGGCCGCGTAGGTTGCCGGCCACACCGGAAACGCCGCACACCTTTTCAAAATGATCGAAGTGCGGCTCCAATTCGGCGAACGTGACCGGATAGTCCTGGATGGTCATCTCGGGCGCGATGAACTTCTTTCCGTAGCGTCCTTCGATGTGGCTACGCAGATTCAGGTCTTCAGGCGATGCACGCCAGAGCTGCCCATTCCAGTGCACGCCCGCGCCACCCACGCCATTGCCGAGGACAAAGGAACCGTACTTCCGATAGGGGGCAGCAACGTCGTTCGGGCTGTGACGGATCGTGACAGTCTCGTTGGCCAGCGGTTGCCAGAGGTCACCTCTGACGCCGTATTTGAGTTCGTCCACGATCCTCGGGAACTCAAAATCAGGCGACGTATCGCGGGCCGGACCGCGTTCGAGCGCCACTACGGATAAGCCCGCGTCCGTGAGAGTTTTGGCCAGAATGGCGCCGGTCCATCCATAGCCGATGATGACAGCGTCCACGCTTTTTTTGCGTTCAGCCATTAGTTGCACCGCTGATTGAGACCGCCCCATAGGGATAGCGCCGACCTGCCTGATCGATCCAGTCGGTAAAATCAGCCCGGGCGCCGGGAAAGCCGATCCAATTCCACGCCACCATTCCGCGATTGCCGCCGTAGAGCGGGTCCGCGAAATACCCTTCTTTGGTATTCGTCAGAAGCTGCGCGAAGAAGACAGTCGCAGGCACCGTTGCAAAAGTGGCTTCGCCCTTCTCGACTATAGCGAGAAAGCGATCCTGCTCGGCAGCAGAAAGCTGAGTGAAGTCTTTGCCCTGCGATTTCCGTGTCGCCGAGTTTGCAGCGGCAATACCGAGCCTATAGATCTCACGAGGCGTATACCGCAGCTGGTAGCCCAGTGTCGGCGGAGAATTGTCCAGGAACGGACCTTTCAAATAAAAATATGCACCGTGACCGTATGGCAGCTCCATTTGGCGGTCGATGAATTCGGGCACGCCGGCATCCACTCCACCCGGGCCCGCACCTTCCGACGGAATCAGGCGCCCGACAGCCGCATTGATGAACGCCCATTCAGCGGTGTTGAAGTATGTCGGGGCGTAGCTGGATCCAGTTGAGGTTCGTCCGTCGTTCGAGCATGCGGAAACACCTAGCGTGACTAGGGTTGCCGCCGGCACGACACCCCGAAGAAACTGACGTCTGTCGAGCAGCGAAGAGTTGCGCATTCGATCCTACCTACCGTTCGGCCACTATGAAGTCCTCGGTGAAATGCTGACGCTCAAAGGCCTGCCAGCGTATCCCCCCGATGGGGGGCGCACCGAGTGAGCGGGGTATGCATTCGGCAGCACGACATGTACCAATCCAAATCGGAATCAGGACGTAAAATCGGTGACGGATGCCCGAGCCACGGTGGCGACAATCGCGAAGACGAGAAGGCCGGTTGCACGGAGTCAAGACCGAAGGCTGAGGTCACCGGCCGCTCAGCGGCGGCGGTCACACGATACCGATAAGCTCATCGCCGGATGCGAGTTAGCGCTGTCCTTTACCTCACTCCAACGGGCTACATCATCGGGATTGGCCGCTGCAGGAGCGCCGCTCCAAGGGTGATCGGCGTGTTTCTGACTAACTGACGGGTTTCGGCACGTTGTTGAGCGCGGCGTCGGTCTTTTTGTCGCGCAGCTGATCCTTGCACGCTTTCGCGGCATCGTTGTAGGACAGCGTACGATCGGAATACATGCGTTTCGTCATGCAGTCCGCCAGCTGCCGCCTGGAATATTGCGGGGGGGCAGCCGACTCGGCGGCCAGGAGTTCCGCGCTGGCAGGCAGGGACGTAAGCACGATGAGGACGGTCATCGGTGCACAGCGCATGAAATTCTCTCCCGAAATTACAACCGCGCAATTATCCGCCGCTGCGGGTTACGCTCAAGACTCCCTGTGCGGTATCTACTGTAAGAAATATCCCGACACGGCCGCCAGTACGTCGCGCAAGGTCAGGCGCACTCGGCGCTATGTGGACTTGGGATACATGGCAGCAGCGAGTTCGAGGATTTCCCGTCGGTCCGCCGGCAAAATAAATCCCTGCCGGATCGTCGTGTCGAGCGCGTCCTCGAAGCGCGCGAGATATTGCGCCGCACCGGCCGGATAAAGGCGGCGCAAAGTGGCGGCATCGAATGGTTCCCCTGTGCCGAACAGGCTGGCGATGACGCTGCTGTCGTTGCCGACACCGGATGTTCTAGCAATCGGCACGTCGACCCAAGGGGTGCGGATACCGCCCATGGCAAGTCCATTTGCGTCAAGGACCAACCGAGGCGGTATGGTATTGCTCAACTCCATAGGCGTGGCTTCCGGGGCAGGCTCGCCCGTGCGCACCCACCCATGCAGAGCGGCGAGCGCTGCCTGAACTACATAGTGGTGCTGAGGCGCGAAGTTGATACAGTGCGCCAACTGGGCCCCCATGAGCTCATTCGTCGGCGCATAGGCCGCTACGATATCGGCGAGCGACGCGAAGCCGGTGTCTATCCGGCCCACTTGAATGGTGTAGTTGTCGGCATGGGCAGTACCAGGAATCTCCCATGTCCGCAGCCATTCATTGTCAGGCTGTCTCGCCATGTAATAACCCAATCGCGGGCCGCCAATCAGGTCGGTTTCGGTGATCACATTCATCAGCGGGACGCGAAGATCTGGGCGAAACGTCGGCGCCGACGGCATCGCCGCCTTTGAAGGCTCGAACATAGAGCTTCCATCCAGTGGACCCACACTGGCAAAACGCGAATGAATCAGGAATCCGTCATAGACCTGGGCAAGGGGATCGATGGCATTGACGTAAGTGGTCAAGAACATGGCTGATTGGGATTCACCGACGGCCAAGACATATTTCGGGTTCAGCGCTCCGAGAATACCGTTGCGTTCTGCGTCACGAAGCAGCCGTCCAGCCTGCGAGAAAATATCGTAGGCGAAGGCATCACCCGGGTGCTTAAGGCGCGAGTAGCGTTGCGGATTCGTAGTCTTCAGCGACATGTCCACGCCGCGGCTCAGGCCCCCTTCAACACCCACGCGCTGCACCGAGACGGCGACGTAGATATAGCCGGCGCGAATAATCTCGCGATGGGCCATGAACCACTCCGCGGGAGCGTCGATGCCGCCGGTCACATTGAGCCATTCAACGATGACTGATCCGTTGAACCTGGCGAGATCCGTCGGTTTCAGGATGACCATGCGGGTGACGAAGTCCGCCGCGCCCGAAGGCGCGGCGCTCCACAGCCCGTCGGAGCCAAAGTCCGCAGTAGGGGCGTATGAAGTCGCGATTCCGGAAATGAAGTACTCCTCCGCGACATAGCCCAGCGCGGCAACCTCAAAAGCGCCAAGCAGCAGCGCAGGCTTTCCCTCTACGGGCGTGACGGCCGGTTTCTTCACATGGACTCCTGTTGAACTGTGGCCATGAGGTTGTGGTCCCTAGGCAATATCATCGGAACAACATGCAGCGTCCGTTGCGAATTACTATCACCTTGCGCTCGGCAACACTGCACTCGAAAGAAACGACTTGGTCATCCCGCCACATTCGCGTGACGATGGTCTCGCCTGGGTATACGGCTGACGCAAACCGCGCATCAAACGAGGCGATTGCGCTGGCATCATAACTACAAAAAGCTTGCAGCACGGCTCGACAAGCGAACCCGTAGGTGCAAAGGCCGTGCAGAATCGGCCGGTCGAAGCCAGCCAGGCGCGCGGCATGCTCGTCGCAGTGCAACGGATTCCGATCACCGTGCAGCCGATACAGAAGCGCCTGGTCCGGCCGTGTTGGCAACGCGATCTCGATGTCCGGAGCGCGATCCGGCACTACGTGCGCGATGAAAGGGCTCTCCGTCGGACCGCCGAAGCCGCCGTCGCCGCGACAAAATAGAGACATTATGGTTGTCGCGTAAAGCTCGCCCGAAGTGCCGTCCGCGATCTCACATTCGACGTTCAGAATCGCGCCATGCCTGGCCCCCTTATCTACAACACCGAGACAGCGGGACTTCGTCGTAATGGACGCCTGCGGCGGCAAGGGCCTATGCACTTGCAGGCGCTGCTCGCCATGCAAAAGCATTTTGAAGTCAATATCACCTTCAGTTATGAACGCTCCAGCACCTGATCCAAGGATCGCGCTCATCGTCGGCACCACTTGGAGAGACTTCTCGTAGACATAAGTGAGCTCCCCGGCGTCAAGCGGATTTTGAGCCATTCCAATGGAAAGCGCGTACAGAATGACGTCCTTATCGCAGTAATCGGATGACACTGGATCAGTGCGGACGGCGAGGATCTCGGGATATTTCATATAAGAGACAACAAACGCTTTATGCCCAACTCCCGCAACACAGCGACATGAGTCGCCTCCAAGAACTCAGTCGAATCGCAGGGAGACGGCGCACTCGTTGTGGACCGCCACGCTAATTCTGCGATTGCCGCACCGGGTTGACAAGCATCTTTGAACGGAACAATGTATTTCATGGTTGGCGTAAATTCTGGCGTAAATTCGCAGCGCTGAGCCGGCTTCGCGGGCAGGCAAATGGTGAAAGTGTTTGTAGCCATAGCGCACACCGCCGCGATATGTCACGCATCTCATGCCAATTACCCCGTCAACGACCATCCTCAGGGACCCCGACTACTTCGCGGCTCTCTTTTCGAATTTCCGTGCCCTCGATCATATTTAGGCATTCCGTCGGTTGCCTAGGAGCTTGAATCAGATGGACTTTTCTATTTTTGACGCCGATCAGCACTACTATGAAGCGGAGGACTGCTTCACCCGCTTCGCCAGCCGTCGGATGCTAACGGAAAAGCATATTCGCTGGGTGACCGAGTCGGACGGAAAGCGACGGCGTCTTTTTGTAGGCGGTAGAGAGGCGAACGTCATTGGCAACCCGACATTTGATCCGATTACCACTCCCGGCATCTATCATCAGACATTGAAAACCCTCGAGGTAGGCAAGGACCGGGCGGCTGATGCCTACGGCAAACTCGAGCCGATCCGTGCCTGCTATCGTGACAGGCAGGTGCGCATTGGGGTCATGGAAGAGCAGGGTGTCGAGAAGACGCTGATGTTTCCGACCCTCGGTGTGACCATGGAGGGATTCCTCAGCGACGATGCGGAGATGCTCTATGATTGTTTCCACGCGTTTAACCGCTGGATCATCGATGACTGGGGTTTCGCGTACCGGGATCGAATTTTCGCGGCGCCATATCTTTGCATGCTGGATCTCGAGCGTGCTATTGCCGAGCTCGAATGGGTTCTCAAGGAGGGTGCGCGGCTCATTACGATACGCCCTGGTCCGGCCTATGGCCGCTCCCCGGCCGACCCTTATTTCGATCCCTTTTGGGCGCGGGTCGAAGAGTCGGGCGTGCTTCTCACCTACCACTCCTTCGAGGGACCTTCCGAAGCCGGTAATGCCCACAACAAGTTGTGGGCCGCGCCACCGCAACGACGACTGAAAGAGCACGGCCTGCTGAAGAGCGTCATTGCCGGCAATGACGCGGCCATTATGGACACCTTGAGTGCTCTTGTTCTACACAATTTATTCGGGCGCTTTCCCAAACTCAAAGTAGCGGTAATCGAGATGGGCGCAAGTTGGGTGCCCTACTTATTGACACGTATCGACCACGCCGGCGGTTTGGTGAACCGTAAAATTACCGCCTTCGGCGGCACTCTCAGTGACAGACCTTCTGAGATCCTGAAAAGGCACGTATCGATCGCCCCATTTCCAGAAGAAGACGTTCCGGCGCTCATTCGACAGATCGGCGCCGATCAAGTCCTGATGGGCTCGGATTGGCCTCATGCGGAATCCATCCCACACCCGCGCGACTACATCCGCTGTTTGGAGGGCGTCGAGCAGAACACGATCAAGCAGATCATGCGTGACAACATCCAGAATTTGATCCATTAAAAAATCAAACGATAGCGGATCGAAAAAGGGGGAGGGCGAGTGAACCAGGATGACATAGTCTTTGTTGTCAGCGATTGGCGCGTTTCCCGTGGGGAGTACGCAGCGCGTGTAGCAAAAGCGGTCACCCTTCTGCGCGATATTGGCGTCGGCGCGGGCGACCGCATAGGTGTTGCGTTGCGAAACTGCCCGCAGTTCTTCGAGTTGCTCGCCGCGGCGACTGCTCTGAAGGCAAAGACGGTGCCGATCGCATGGCGGCTCAAGCGCGAGGAGGTTCGCTATTTGGTCGAAGATTCCAAGGCCAAGTGGGTCTTCTACGATTCCGACAGCGCCGACCAGATGGCAGGTTCGTACGGAATTTCGCTGGAGGATTACGAGTCCCGGCTTGCGGCGTGCAAGCCAGCCATGGATGCCGAATGCGGTACGAGTCGCTTTGACATGGAGCTATATTCCTCGGGAACAACCGGTCGGCCCAAGGCGATCGAGCGCGATGCAATGCCGGCCGAACCGTCCAAGAAATCGGAGTCACGCAGCCTGGGCATCCTGGGCGTCATGGGCGTCGGTGAGCCGGGCGAGGTGCATCTAATGTGTGGCCCGCTCTATCACTCCCAGCCGATCGGATTTGCCACCGCGGCGCTCGCTGCCGGCCACCGGGTGGTGATGATGAGTGGCGGGTTCGACGCCCAGACATGTCTGGCTACCATTGCGCAAGAACGCGTGACGTGGCTTACATGCGTGCCCACCCACCTGATTCGGATCCTGGCATTGCCGCAGGCCGTTCGCGACCGCTACGACCTCAGTTCGATCAAGGCTGTCCTGCATTCTGCTGCGCCTTGTCCTCGCGACGTCAAAATCGCCGTCATGAATCTTTTGCCGTCTAATACTGTTTGGGAAATATATGGTGGTACCGAGGGTTCTTTTGCCATGATCTCGCCGCAGGAGTGGCTGACGAAACCCGGCTCCGTCGGCCGTGCGTTCCCCCGAGGCGCCGAACTCCAAATTCTCGATGCACAAGGCAATTCGCTTGCCGCGGGCGTGCAGGGACTAATCTATGGGCAGCCGCTCGTGAATTTCCGCTATCGCGGCGCCAAGGAACTTAACGATCAAACCTGGCGCGGCAACCTGTACACGCTGGGTGATGTGGGTTATTTGGATGAGGATGGCTATCTTTTCATTACTGATCGTATCAAGGACATGATTATCTCCGGTGGGTCGAACATTTACCCCGCGGAAGTTGAAGCAGTGCTGTTCAATCACCCGGCGGTAGGGGATGCCACGGTCATTGGCGTCCCGGACTCGCATTGGGGTGAGAAAGTAAAGGCTATTGTGGAGCGTCGGGCGGAGACAAGCGAAGCAGAAATCATCGCGTTCTGCCGGCAAAACCTCGCCCATTACAAATGTCCGACGTCGGTGGACTTCGTGGACAAGCTTCCCCGTGACCCCAACGGAAAAGTTCGCAAGCGCGATCTTCGTGAAGCCTATTGGGCCAATGCGGGACGCGCGGTATAGCAATGAGCGTTACGAATAAGAGCTATGAGACGTTGCTGGTCGAGCAACATGATCGAGTGGTGCGGGTCACACTCAATCGACCGGATCGTCGCAACGCGATTTCGCGCGCCATGCGAACCGAACTCATCGATGTGGTCGAATCCTGTGCTCAGGATTCGACTGCGCACGTGGTCATCATCAGAGGCTCAGGCAAATCGTTTTGCGCCGGCTATGACGTCAGCGCTGCGGGTTCTGATACGACTCATTCGACTACTACAGGCCAAGTCTCCTGGCCGCGACGCGCCGTCGAGACCATCAGTCTTTCCCGGGGCTGGTCACGCATTTGGAATGCGCCAGTCCCGGTAATCGCGCAAATCCACGGGCACTGCCTCGCGGGAGGAACCGATCTTGCCTTGCACTGTGACATCGTGATTTGCGCTGAAGACGCCACGATCGGTTTTCCGGCGCTGCGCATGGGCGGCACGCCCCCGACGAGCATGTGGCTGTACAACATGGGACCACAATGGGCGAAACGGTTGCTTCTGACCGGAGATACGTTCACCGGCCGTCTCGCTGAACGGATCGGCTTTGCGCTGGAGGCCGTTCCAGGCGATCAGCTGGAAGCAAAGGTTTCGGCACTCGCCACCAGGATCGCTGCAATGGGCCGAGACATCGTCGCGATCAACAAGCATGTAATCAATGTCGGACTGGATCTCATGGGCCGGGCCACTTTGCAAGACATCGCGGCCCCGATGGATTCGATTGCCAATCAAGCGGCGGAGATGGCTGTATTTACGGCACGCGTTCAGGAAATCGGCCTTTCGGCGGCGTTCAAGGAGCGCGATGCGCCATTTGCCGAAGGCGTACCCATAGATGTCGCCCCGAAGCATGATTAGACCGTCGCTCCGGCGGGTGTGATCCTGATGGCCTGCGTGACTGTCGAAACACGTGATGGGAAAGTCCGCGGCGTAAACAAGGACGGGGTGTTGGCCTGATCTCAATCAGCATCGGCAGTGGCATTGCGATCGAGCCACTGGAGGATTTGCTTGGTGTGTTCGTCGAAGCGGGGGGCGCGCCCCACCGGATCCGCCAACTTGCGGTCGGCGTGAATGGGCGTACCGGGCAATAAATAGCGCCGCTCCCCAACGCAGAGACTGGAGAAATAGCCTCGCTCAGCAAGATGGGGATCTTCCACAAGTTCGGGTGGCGTCAGCACGGGAAACGCCTCCAGCCCTGCTCTCTGCAGTAGCTGCGTCAACGGGCCTTTTTCTTGAGACACCGTGCAGGCACAAATCATTCGATGAAGTTCATCGTGATTGTCGGCTGCGACGGTTGCCGATGCCAGCTTCGTCAGCCCGGCAGCCGCCCCAAAACGCTCGACGTCAGATGCGCCTGTCAGCCGGATCGCGATCCATTCATCGTCTCCTTTGCAGGGGAATACGCCTTGGATCGCACCCGTGCGCGAGCGGTTCGCGATGCGGGGAAAAGATTTGTCTCCCATCGACGCCGCGAGCACGTCCTCGCCGCTCAATGCCACATAGGATTCGAGCTGCGAAAGGTC
>Ga0208193_1001370_pt1 | contig 10817 bp, 7 predicted proteins | sample June2015DPH_17_2_FD_184716 | JGI IMG/M metagenome (GOLD analysis project Ga0208193, IMG submission 184716) | Peatland microbial communities from SPRUCE experiment site at the Marcell Experimental Forest, Minnesota, USA - June2015DPH_17_10... | ecosystem: Environmental > Terrestrial > Soil >...
CGTCCGCGAGCTGCGCCGTCGTCCAGCCGCGCCTAAGCGCGCCTGACGCAGCCTGCGTCCATCGCATCCCGTGCCCAACGTCCGTGACGATCGCGCGATACGTCCCCTCTTGTCGGAACGGGATGGCGTCATTGAAATCGCTGATTTGGGGGTGAGATCAAGAACGAACGGCTGCGACACATTGGCACGACGGGCAACGCACTTCCGGCTTCGCTCATGGCGCTTTCTCGTCATTGCGAGGAGCGTAAGCGACCAAGCAATCCAGTTCTTTCTTTCCTTGGCTCCAGGGTTGCTTCGCTTGCGCTCGCAATGACGGCAGGTGCGCAAGCGCTGGTCCCGGCCAGCCTGCCATGTTAGCCGTCTTTGAAAAATCGGAGCATTGGCAGGGAATTATGATCGAGGCGGTGATCTGGGATTTCGGTGGGGTGCTCACATCATCGCCGTTCGAGGCCTTTGCGCGGTTCGAGCGCGAGCGCGGGCTACCCGCCGATATCATCCGGCGCACCAATGCCGACAATCCTTGGGACAATGCCTGGGCGAAATTCGAGCGCGCCGAAGTGGACATCGAGACCTTCGATTCGCTGTTCGCGGCGGAGTCGCTGGCGCTGGGCGCGGAGGTTCGGGGCCGGGATGTTCTGCCGCTGCTGTCGGGCGATCTGCGGCCCGAAATGGTCGAGGCGCTCAAGCGCGTGAAGGCCGGATTCAAGACCGGCTGCATCACCAACAATCTTCCCGCCAACGCCATCGGCAGCGCGGCCGGGCGGTCGCTCTATATCGCGGAAGTGATGGCGCTGTTCGATCATGTCATCGAGTCCGCCAGGATCGGCTTGCGGAAGCCCGATCCGCGCATCTATCAAATGATGATCGAGGCGCTCGGCGTCGACCCCAGGCGCTGCGTCTATCTCGACGATCTCGGCATCAACCTGAAACCGGCGCGCGACATGGGCATGACGACCATAAAAGTGCTCAACGCGCCGCAGGCCCTCGCCGAACTCGAAGCGGCGACGGGGTTGTCGCTGTTGACAGGAGCTTAGGCTGCCGCGGCATAGGCCGAAGGTTGCAGGGTTTTCAGGGGTTATTGTTGGCAAAACCGGGCCGGACGGGTTACGTTCCCGGCCCGGAAAGGCATCGACAGAATGCCAGCCGTCAAGACGCGTCACTTTGTCTGGGAGGACAGCATGGGCAGCTCACAGCGGCCGTGGTCGATCGACCGGCGGACCATTCTGAAGACCGGCGCCGCGATTGCTGCGGTGCAATTTTCATCGCCTTTTGTCATCGAGGCCCGCGGCGATACGCCGGTGCGGATCGGATTTGTCGATCCACTGACCGGCGTTTATGCGGCGATTGCGCAGGGCGAGGTGGCGGGCGCCAAATCCGCCGCTGAGGAGATCAACAGCAAGGGCGGCATTCTGGGCCGGCCCCTCGAACTTCTGATTGAAGACTCGGCGAACGACGTCGGCACCGGCGTGCAGAAAACGCGCAAGCTGATCGAGCGCGACGAGGTAAGCTTCATCATCGGCGACGTCAATTCCGGCATCGCGATCGCGATGGCGCAGGTCACCAGCGAAAAGAAGGTGCTCCATATCGTCGGAGGCGGTCACACCGATCCCATTACCGGCGCGAACTGCACCTGGAACGTGTTTCGGGTCTGCAATTCTACCAGCATGGACGCCAATGCCATCGCCACTACCCTGATGGAGAAGTTCGGCAAGAAGTGGTACTTCCTGACGCCGGACTACGCCTACGGCCACTCGGTCCAAGCCGGCTTTGAAAAACTGCTGAAGGCCAATGGCGGCACCTCCGCCGGCTCACTTGTCCCGCTGGGAACCGCGGATTATTCAGCCTATCTGATCCAGGCCAAGGCTTACGGTCCACAGGTGCTCATCAACGTGATGGGCGGTGGCGATCAGGTTTCAAGCCTGAAGCAGTTCGTCCAGTTCGGCCTCGACAAGCAGATGGCGGTCGGCGGCACCCTGTTCGAGCTTGAAAGCATCCGCGCCGTGCCCGATGGCGCGCGAGTCGGATGGTGGACCATGGAATGGTGGTGGGACCAGCCGGGCGTGCCGCATGTCGCGGAATTCAACGCCGCGATGAAGAAGGTCACCGGCGGCGCGGCCACGGCGCGCAACTGGTTCGGCTATGCTTCGGTGCAGACGCTGGCGCTGATTGCCAACCAGGAGAAGACCCTCGACGCCCCAAAACTGGCGCGGGCGCTTGCCGGATTCAAGCTGCCGCCCGAGATCGCGCTGCAGCGGGGTGCGCCGGCCTATCGTGAGGGCGACCACCAATTGATGAGCACCGTGTTTGTCGGCGAGGCCCACCCGCCCCGGGGCGACCCGGACAACATGTTCACGGTCCAAAATCCGGTGCCCGGAGATAGGGCCGCCGGACCGGTCGAGAACAGCGGCTGCAAGATACAATGGCCTGCCTGACCGGAGTCGACACCGCGCCTGACCTACTGAACGCACCAGGCGCATCCAATCTTGAGACCGTCATTGCGAGCGAAGCGAAGCAATGACGACAAATCCGACCCTCGAAGAAGATAGCAATCCACCAAAGGAGACTTCATGAGATCGCAGACCTTCGGCGCTAAATTCAATCGTCGCACACTGATCAAGGGCGCTGCCGCGCTCGGCGCCTTCCAGTTGGCGTCCCCCTTCATCATCCAGGCGCGGGGCGAAGCGCCGATCCGGGTGGGGATGGTGGATCCGCTCACCGGCGCCTATGCCGCGCCGGCCGGCAATGAGGTGATCGGCGCCAAACTCGCGGTCGAGCAAATCAACGCCAAAGGCGGCATTCTCGGGCGTCAGGTCGAATTGCTGGTGGAGGATTCCGCCAATGACGTCGGCACCGGCGTGCAGAAAGCGCGCAAGCTGATCGAGCGCGATCAGGTCAGCTTCATGATCGGCGACGTCAATTCGGCCGTTGCGGCCGCGATCGCCCAGGTCACCAGCGAAAAGAAAATCCTGCACATTGTGTCCGGAGGGCACACCGATTCGATCACCGGCAAGGACTGCAAATGGAATGTGTTCCGCGTCTGCAACACGACGCGGATGGAAGCCAATTCGGTGACGAGCGTCCTGTACAACAAGTACGGCAAGAAATGGCACTTCATCACCCCCGACTACGCTTTCGGTCACACGCTCTATGACGCCTGCACCGACGACCTGAAGAAGCTCGGCGGCTCGGTCACCGGCAACGAGCTGACGCCGCTCGGCACCACGGATTTCTCCGCCTATCTGATCAAGGCTCGCGCGGCCAATCCGGACGTGATGATCCTGCTGGTGCAGGGCTCTGACATGATCAACTGCCTCAAGCAGGTCGTGCAGTTCGGCCTCGACAAGCAGATCCACGTGGCGGGAACGCAGCAGGAACTGGAATCGCTGGCAGCACTGCCGCCGGAAGCCCGCGTCGGCATCTGGATGTTCGAATGGTACTGGAAACAACCCGGCGTGCCCGGCCTCGAAAAATTCATCGCCGACATTCGCAAGGTCAACGGCGGAAATGTGCCGACCGCGCGTCACTGGTTCGGCTATGTTTCGGCAATGAGCCTTGCCCTCGTCGCCAACCAGGAAAAAAACATCGACGCGGCCAGGCTGGCGGCGGCGCTGGAGAATTTCGAGCTGCCGGACGATGTCAAACTGCAGCCGAACAAGTGCTACTACCGCAAAGGCGATCATCAGCTTATGACGTCGGCCTTCGTGGGCGAGGCGCAGTCGAAGGGCAAGGACGATCCGGAAGATCTGTTCCGCGTCGACGAAGTCATTCCGGGTGACAAGACCGCACCCGCCGTCGGCGAAACTGGCTGCACAATTCAGTGGCCATCGTAGCATGAAGTCCGCTATCTACCGATCCGGGGAGCCGACGCTTCCCGGATTCGAGGCATCGTTTTCCCATCCGGTGATTTATGACGCAGCTTCTCCTGTTTAACGTCACTAACGGGCTCATCATCGGCGCCTTCTATGTGCTGATGGCGCTCGGCCTTTCCCTGATCCTCAACTTGAGCAACGTCATCAATTTCGCGCATGGCGGATTTCTCGTCATCGGCGGCTACATCGCCTACACCATCACGCCCTATATCGGCTTCTGGGGCGCGCTGCTGCTGGCGCCGCCGTTGACTGCCGCGATCGGACTCGCTGTCGAACGGGTGTTGATCCGCCCGCTCTATGGACGCGATCCGCTTTATAGTCTTTTGCTCACTTTCGGTCTGGCGTTCATGATCGAGGACGGCACGCGCTTCATCTGGGGACCGCAGGGCAAGCCGGTCACCATTCCGGCATTCCTGTCGCAGCCGCTGAGCAACGAATTTTTCTTCATCACCGGTTATCGGCTGTTCATGGTGGCCGTGGTGATGATCGCCGTCGCCCTGTTGTTCCTGCTGCTGCGCTATACCCGCCTCGGCATCCGTATCCGCGCCGGCACGCTCGATCTCGAAACCGTCGGCGCACTCGGGATCAACGTGCAGATGCTGCGCTCGCTCAATTTCGCGGTCGGCATCTTTCTGGCAGGCCTCAGCGGCGTGCTCGCCGCCGGGCAATTGGGCCTCGAGCCGACGATGGGCACCGGGCTGTTGATGCCAAGCTTCATTGCCATCATCGTCGGCGGCATCGGCAGCCTGCCGGGAACGCTGGCCGGCGGCCTGCTGATCGGGGTGGCATCGGGATTAACCGCGGTATTTCTCCCCGCCGCCAGCGAAGCGGTGATCTATGTCATGATGGCGGTGGTCCTTCTTCTGCGCCCGCGCGGATTGTTCGGCGAAGAAGGAATGATGAGTTGAGCTCCGAACAGATCCGCAAAACGATCGCGCTCGCGGCGATCTGGACAGCCTTGCTGCTCGCGCCCTACTGGATGGTGCCGCTCGGCGGCTATACCGCGCTCGCAACCCGCGTCCTCGTGCTTGGACTGGCGGCGATGTCGCTGAATTTCCTGTTGGGATTTACCGGCGTGCTGTCTTTCGGCCACGCCGCCTATTTCGGTCTTGGCGCCTACGGCGCCGGGCTGACGCTGAAGTACCTGGCGCCGAGCACTCCGCTCTCCCTGATCGCAGGCATGCTGCTGGGCGGCGTATGCGGCGCCATCCTCGGCACCCTGATCGTGCGGCGGCGCGGCGTCTATTTCGCCATGGTGACGATCGCTTTCGGCCAGGTTTTTTACTACATCGCATTTCAGTGGAGCTCACTGACCGGCGGTGACGACGGGCTGCGCGGCTTCTCCCGCCAGCCGATCGACCTCGGCCTGTTCAAGATCGACATTCTTTCAAGCGCCAACAACTTCTACTTCTTCGTATTGTTCTGCTTTGCGCTGGCGGTCGGCGTCATGGGATTCATCCTGCGCTCGCCGTTCGGCCGCACCATGATCGCGATCCGCGAGAATGAGCGCCGCTCCCGCTTCCTTGGCATTCCCGTGGAGCGGCACATCTGGATCGCGTTCACACTGTCCTGCTTCTTCATGGGGTTTGCCGGCGCGCTCTATGCGCTGGTCAACAATTTCGCCGATCCAAGGGGCCTGCACTACAGCCAGTCCGGCGATTTCGTCATGATGGCGGTGATGGGCGGCATGCGGAGTTTTTGGGGTCCGCTGCTGGGGGCTGCCGTATTCGTGGTGCTGCAGGATTATCTGTCGAGCATCACCGTCAACTGGATGTCTTTCGTTGGCCTCCTCTTCGTGCTGGTGGTGCTGTTTTTCCCGCGCGGCTTGCTTGGCTTTCTGCAGCGGAGCAAGGCATGAACGTTCTCGAGATCAACAACGTCACCAAGCGATTCGGCAGTCTCGTGGCGGTGAACGGCGTGTCGCTCAACGTGGCAAAGGGAGAGCTTTGCGCGATCATCGGGCCGAACGGCGCGGGCAAGACCACCTTCTTCAATCTGATCAGCGGATTTTTCCCGCCGACCTCCGGCACCATCGTTTTCGATGGCCGCGACATCACCAGGCTGGCGACGCATCAGCGCGTCGCGCGCGGCATGGCCCGGACCTTCCAGGTTACCGAGATCTTTCCGGAGCTCACCGTCTTCGAAAACGTCCGCATTGCCGCGGAGGTTGCCGGCGGATACCGGCTGCGGCCCTGGATCAACCGTTCGGAAACCGCGCAAATCCATGCCCGGGTCGAAGAGACTCTGAAACTGGTGTCGCTGGAGACCAAGACCGGCAGGCTGGTCGGCGAACTCGCCCATGGCGATCAGCGCGCCGCCGAGATCGCGATGGCGCTGGCGCTGAAGCCGCATCTGTTGCTGCTCGACGAACCGACGGCGGGGATGGGCGACCAGGAGACCTATCAGATCGCCCAGTTGATCCGGCGGCTGCATCGCGACAGCAACTACACCATCGTGCTGATCGAACACGACATGCGCATGGTATTTCATCTCGCCGACCGCATCTGCGTGCTCGATCAGGGAAGAATGCTGGCGCAAGGCACGCCGCAGGAGATCGCCGCCAACGAGATGGTTCAAGCCGCCTATCTGGGCAACGCCGCATGACCGCAGCACTGACAGCCGAAGGCCTGCACACTTACTATGGCAAGAGCCACATCCTGCATGGCGTCAGCCTTGAGGCCGCCGAGGGCAAGATCACCGCTTTGCTCGGACGCAATGGCGCCGGCAAGACCACGACGCTGCGAAGCCTGATGGGGCTGACCCCGGCGCGCGAAGGCAAGATCGCCATCTTCGGCCAGCAAACCACGCATTGGCCGACCTTCCGCATCGCCGCCCTTGGCGTCGGCTATGTGCCCGAAGGCCGGCGCATCTTCGCCAATCTCAGCGTCGAAGAGAATCTCAAGGTTCCGCGCGAACGCGGCGGTCCATGGACGATCGAGCGTATCTTCCGGCTGTTTCCCCGCCTCGAGGAGCGCAAGCTCAATCGCGGCCGCCAGCTTTCCGGCGGCGAACAGGAGATGCTGTCGATCGGCCGCGCGCTGCTGCTGAACCCGAGGCTGCTGATTCTCGATGAGCCCAGCCAAGGGCTGGCGCCGCTGATCGTGCGCGAGGTGTTTCGCATCGTCCAGCAAATGAAGGACGAGGGAATTTCGGTCCTGCTGGTCGAACAGAACGCGCGGATGAGTCTGGAAATTGCCGACGACGCCTATGTGCTGGATGACGGGATCGTGGTCTATTCCGGACCGGCCCGTGAACTCGCCGCCGACGAGGCGCGGGTCCGGGCGCTGGCCGGTGCCAGCGCCGAGCAATGGACGATCGCTTAGGGCTGGCCACGACACAGGTCGCGCAAGGCGAGTTGAGTCATGACCGAATCGCGAACTCGCATCTCGTGCCTGGGACGAGGGAAATCCGCCGCTGCGACCGTCACGCGCGGCAGGCGGTCTTTGCCGGTTGCCGAACATTAAAAAATTTTTGCCGGAGACCCCGGAACAAATCGGCCGGTTTCGACGTTAAGTTGTTCCGGCTGCGGAGGTAGGCGCAACCCTTTGAATTATCAAATCTTTCTGCTTGATTTGGTATTTTGCAGGGTTTTGTATGGCGTGGAATAGTTGCGTGATTTCAGATTCGTCAACGCGCTTTCCTCGAGGGAATTCCATGAACGATCTTGGTCCCGAAGCATCATCAACCCTTCGTCCAGCCGCAAAGCGCAAACCTTCTCCGAACGGAAAAACAGACTCTCTGCAAGACCTCCTGCACGCTCTTCAGGCGATGCGCGGCGGGGATTTCTCGGTGCGGCTGACCGGCGATCATCTCGGGATCGAGGGTAAAATCGCCGACACATTCAATGAAATTGTCGCGGCCAATCAGAGAATGGCGCAGCAATTGGAGCGTGTCGGCCAGGTCGTCGGCCGGGAAGGGAAAACCCGGCAGCGGGTGAAATTCGATCTTCCCGGCGGATCGTGGGCGGACATGGAGGGCTCGGTAAACACCTTGATCGACGATTTGTTGTGGCCGACCCGCGAAGTGACCCGGGCGGTCGCCGCGGTTGCCCAGGGCGACCTGCTGCAGACCGTGCAACTGGATGTCGATGGCCGCCCCCTGGGCGGCGAATTTTTGCAATCGGCCAACATCGTCAACACCATGATCAAGCAGTTGAGCGTGTTCACCTCGGAAGTGACGCGCGTCGCACGCGAAGTGGGAACCGAGGGCAAGCTCGGAGGTCAGGCCCAGGTTCCCGAGGTGACGGGCGTCTGGAAAGACCTGACCGAGAGCGTGAACTCGATGGCCAACAACCTCACCGGCCAGGTTCGGAACATCGCCGAAGTGACCATCGCGGTGGCCAATGGTGACCTGTCCAAGAAGATTACCGTGGACGTGCGCGGCGAAATTCTGCAGTTGAAGGAAGCCATCAACACCATGGTGGACCAGTTGCGCTCCTTCGCATCCGAAGTCACCCGCGTCGCCCGCGAGGTCGGCACCGATGGCAAGCTGGGCGGCCAGGCCATCGTGCCCGGCGTCGCCGGCACCTGGAAGGACCTCACCGATTCGGTGAATGCGATGTGCGGCAACCTGACCGCGCAGGTTCGCAACATCGCCAACGTGACGACGGCGGTCGCACGCGGCGACCTTTCGCGAAAAATCACGGTGGACGTCCGCGGCGAAATTCTCGAACTGAAGGACACCATCAACACGATGGTGGACCAGCTGAATTCCTTTGCTTCCGAGGTGACGCGCGTCGCGCGCGAAGTCGGGACCGAGGGCAAGCTGGGCGGCCAGGCCCAGGTCCCCGGCGTCGCCGGCACCTGGAAGGACCTCACCGACAACGTCAACTTCATGGCCTCCAACCTGACCGCCCAGGTGCGCAACATCGCCGACGTCGCCACCGCGATCGCCGGCGGCGACCTTTCCAAGAAGATCACCGTGAACGTGTCGGGCGAAATCCTTCAGCTCAAGGAAACCCTCAACACGATGGTCGACCAGCTCAACGCCTTCGCCGGCGAGGTGACCCGCGTCGCCCGCGAAGTCGGCACCGACGGGCGGCTCGGCGGCCAGGCCAACGTGCGCGGCGTGGCCGGCACCTGGAAGGATCTGACCGAGAGCGTCAACTCGATGGCGTCGAATTTGACGGCGCAGGTTCGCAACATCGCGGAGGTGACGACCGCGGTCGCCAATGGCGACCTGTCCAAGAAAATCACGGTGGACGTGCGCGGCGAGATCCTGGAACTGAAAAATACCATAAACACCATGGTCGACCAGCTCAACGCCTTTGCCGGCGAGGTCACGCGCGTGGCGCGCGAGGTCGGAACCGAGGGTAAACTCGGCGGACAGGCGCTGGTGCGCGGTGTCGCCGGCACCTGGAAGGACCTGACCGACAGCGTCAACTCGATGGCGAGCAACCTGACCGGCCAGGTCAGAAACATCGCCGAAGTCGCGACCGCGGTCGCGAAGGGAGACCTGTCCAAGAAAATCACGGTGAACGTGTCGGGCGAGATCCTTCAGCTTAAGGAAACGCTCAACACCATGGTCGACCAGCTCAACGCCTTCGCCGGCGAGGTCACCCGCGTCGCGCGCGAAGTGGGAACCGACGGCAAGCTCGGTGGTCAGGCCGAGGTGCCCGGCGTGGCCGGCACCTGGAAAGACCTCACCGACAGCGTGAACTCGATGGCAGGCAACCTCACGGCCCAGGTTCGCAACATCGCCGAGGTGGCAACTGCCATCGCCGGCGGCGACCTTTCGCGCAAGATCACCGTGGACGTGCGCGGCGAGATCCTGCAGCTGAAAGAAACCCTCAACACCATGGTCGACCAGCTCAATCGCTTCGCCGGCGAAGTGACGCGCGTGGCGCGCGAGGTGGGAACCGAAGGCCGGCTCGGCGGTCAGGCCAACGTGCCGGGCGTGGCCGGCACCTGGAAGGATCTGACCGACAGCGTCAACTCGATGGCGGGCAATCTGACCGCGCAGGTCCGCAACATCGCCGAAGTCACCACCGCGGTCGCGCGCGGCGACCTGTCGCGCAAGATCACGGTGGACGTGAAAGGTGAGATTCTCGAGCTCAAGAACACCATCAACACCATGGTCGATCAGCTCAACGCGTTTGCGTCCGAAGTGACGCGCGTGGCGCGCGAAGTCGGCACCGAAGGCAAGCTGGGCGGTCAGGCCGAAGTGCCTGAAGTCGCCGGCACCTGGAAAGACCTCACCGACAACGTCAATTTCATGGCGTCGAACCTGACCGCCCAGGTTCGCAACATCGCCGAAGTGGCGACCGCGATCGCCGGCGGCGACCTGTCCAAAAAGATCACCGTCGACGTGCGCGGTGAAATCCTGCTGCTCAAGGACACCCTGAATACCATGGTCGAGCAGCTTCGCTCGTTCGCGGCGGAGGTGACACGCGTGGCGCGCGAAGTCGGCACCGAGGGGCGGCTCGGCGGCCAGGCCGTGGTGCCCGGCGTCGGCGGTACCTGGAAGGACCTGACCGACAACGTCAATCTGCTGGCCGCCAATCTCACCACCCAGGTCCGCAACATCGCCGAGGTCACCACCGCGGTGGCGCGCGGCGACCTGTCGCGCAAGATCACCGTCGACGTAAAGGGCGAGATTCTCGAATTGAAGAACACCATCAACACGATGGTCGACCAGTTGAATGCGTTCGCCGGCGAGGTGACGCGCGTGGCGCGCGAGGTCGGCACCGAGGGCAAGCTCGGCGGCCAGGCGCAGGTTCCCGGCGTCGCCGGCACTTGGAAGGATCTGACCGATACCGTGAACTTCATGGCGGCCAACCTGACCGAGCAGGTGCGCGGCATCGTCAAGGTCGTGACCGCCGTCGCCAACGGCGACCTGAAACAGAATCTGACCGTGAAATCGAAGGGCGAGGTTGCCGCGCTCGCCGACACCATCAACAACATGACCGAAACACTGGCGACATTCGCCGACCAGGTCACCAGCGTCGCG
>Ga0208193_1001373_pt1 | contig 10809 bp, 6 predicted proteins | sample June2015DPH_17_2_FD_184716 | JGI IMG/M metagenome (GOLD analysis project Ga0208193, IMG submission 184716) | Peatland microbial communities from SPRUCE experiment site at the Marcell Experimental Forest, Minnesota, USA - June2015DPH_17_10... | ecosystem: Environmental > Terrestrial > Soil >...
GGGACCTTGGCCCTGAACAATGGCACGGGCGGCAGCGCCGGCCTGGCGAGCAATTACCAGCTCACGGGCGGCAGCGACGTGGTGACGGTGACGCCGCTGGCGATCACGGTCACGGGGATCGCCAACAACAAGACCTATGATGGCACCACGGCCGCCACGCTGAGTGCGCTCGGCAGCGGCGGCGTCATCGCTGGTGACACGGTCAGCTTCGCCGACCTCTCAGCGACTTTCAACACCAAAGACGTCACGACGGCCAATACGGTCACGATCGCCGGCATCACCGAGGGCGGCGCGGACGCAGGCAATTACACGCTCAACAACACCAGCGCGACGGCGAGCGCGAACATCACGCCGGCCATCGTCAATCTGACGGGTAGCCGAACTTATGATGCGCAGCTCGATGCGAATGCGGGTATCTTTGGGACTGCCGGCACGTTGAACGGCGTCGCGGGGGAGAACTTGATTCTCTCCGGCAGCGGCATCTTGGCCGGTAAGAATGTGGGGGTTCAGGCCGCGTCTCTCGGGACCTTGGCCCTGAACAATGGCACGGGCGGCAGCGCCGGCCTGGCGAGCAATTACCAGCTCACGGGCGGCAGCGACGTGGTGACGGTGACGCCGCTGGCGATCACGGTCACGGGGACCGCGAACAACAAGACCTATGATGGCACCACGGCCGCCACGCTGAGCGCGCTCGGCAGCGGCGGCGTCATCGCCGGTGACGCGGTTACCTTTGCCGACCTCTCGGCGACCTTCAACAGCAAGGATGTCACGACGGCCAGCACGGTCACGATCGCCGGCATCACGGACGGTGGGCTGGATGCTGGTAATTACACGCTCAATAACACCACCGCGACGGCGAGCGCGAACATCACGCCGGCCATCGTCAATCTCTCGGGGTCCCGCGTCTACGATGGGCTGCTCGATGCGAACGCGGGTATCTTTGGAACCGCGGGCACGGTCAGCGGCGTCGCGGGGGAGAACTTGATTCTCTCCGGCAGCGGCATCCTGGCGGCTAAGAATGTGATTACCAGCGGCGCCATGGCGTCCACCAGCGGATTGACCTTGGGCAACGGCACGGGCCTTGCAAGCAACTACCAGCTCACGGGCGGCAGCGATGTGGTGACGGTAACCCCGCTGGCGATCACGGTCGCGGGGACCGCGAACAACAAGACTTATGATGGCACCACGGCCGCCACGCTGAGCGCGCTCGGCAGCGGCGGCGTCATCGCCGGTGACGCGGTCACCTTCGCCGATCTTGCGGCGACCTTCAACAGCAGGGATGTCACGACAGCCAGCACTGTCACGATCGCCGGCATCACGGACGGTGGGCTGGATGCGGGTAACTACACGCTCAATAACACCACCGCGACGGCGAGCGCCATCATCACACCGGCCATCGTCAATCTGACGGGCACCCGCATTTATGATGGGCTGCTCGATGCCAATGCGGGTATTTTTGGGAACGCGGGCACGGTGGCGACCGGCGTTGGCGCCGAAACCCTGGTGCTGTCGGGCGGCAGCGCCCTGGTGAGCAAGGACGCAGGCACGGAAGGCTTGTCTTCGCTGGGCTCATTGATATTGAACAATGGCACCGGTGGCAGCGCGGGCCTTGCGAGCAATTACCAGCTCACGGGCGGCAGCGACGTGGTGACGGTGACGCCGCTGGCGATCACGGTCACGGGGACCGCGAACAACAAGACCTATGATGGTACGACGACCGCCACGCTGAGTGCGCTCGGCAGCGGCGGCGTCATCGCTGGTGACACGGTCAGCTTCGCCGACCTCTCAGCGACTTTCAACACCAAAGACGTCACGACGGCCAATACGGTCACGATCGCCGGCATCACCGAGGGCGGCGCGGACGCAGGCAATTACACGCTCAACAACACCAGCGCGACGGCGAGCGCCAACATCACACCGGCCACCGTCAATCTGACCGGGACCCGCGTCTATGATGGACTGCTCGATGCCAATGCGGGTATTTTTGGGAACGCGGGCACGGTGGCGACCGGCGTTGGCGCCGAGACCCTGGTGTTGTCGGGCGACAGCGCCCTGGTGAGCAAGGACGCAGGCACGGAAGGCTTGTCTTCGCTGGGCTCATTGACATTGAACAATGGCAGCGGCGGCAGCGCAGGCCTTGCGAGCAATTACCAGCTCACGGGCGGCAGCGACGTGGTGACGGTGACGCCGCTCGCGATCACGGTTGCGGGGACCGCCAACAACAAGACCTATGATGGCACTACGGCCGCCACGCTGAGCGGGCTCGGCAGCGGCGGTGTCATCGCCGGTGACGCGGTTACCTTTGCCGACCTCTCGGCGACTTTCAACACCAAGGATGTCACGACGGCCAATACGGTCACGATCGCCGGCCTCACGGAGGGCGGCGCGGACGCAGGCAATTACACGCTCAATAACACCACCGCGACGGCGAGCGCGAACATCACGCCGGCGATCGTCAATTTGACGGGTAGCCGAACCTATGATGGGCTGCTCGATGCGAATGCGAGTGTCTTTGGGACTGCCGGCACGTTGAACGGTGTCGCCGGGGAGACCTTGATTCTCTCCGGCGGCGGCACATTGGCCACTAAGAATGTGATCACCAACGGCGCCATGGCGTCCATCAGCGGCTTGACGTTGGGCAACGGCACGGGTCTCGCGAGCAATTACCAGCTCACGGGCGGCAGCGATGTGGTGACGGTAACCCCGCTGTCGATCACGGTCGCGGGGACTGCGAACAACAAGACTTACGATGGTACGACGACCGCCACGCTGAGTGCGCTCGGCAGTGCCGGCGTCATCGTCGGTGACTCGGTTACCTTTGCCGACCTCTCGACGACCTTCAACACCAAGGACGTCACCACGGCCAGCACGGTCACGATCGCCGGCATCACGGACGGCGGCGCGGACGCAGGCAATTACACGCTCAATAACACCACCGCGACGGCAAGTGCGAACATCACACCGGCCACCGTCAATCTGACCGGGACCCGAGTCTATGATGGGTTGCTCGATGCGAATGCGGGTATTTTTGGGAACGTGGGCACGGTGGCGACCGGCGTTGGCGCCGAGACCCTGGTGCTGTCGGGCGGCAGCGCCCTGGTGAGCAAGGACGCAGGCACGGAAGGCTTGTCTTCGCTGGGCTCATTGACACTGAACAATGGCGTCGGTGGCAGCGCAGGCCTTGCGAGCAATTACCAGCTCACCGGCGGCAGCGATGTGGTGACGGTGACGCCGCTGGCGATCACGGTCGCGGGGACCGCGAACAACAAGACTTATGATGGTACGACGACCGCCACGCTGAGTGCGCTCGGCAGCGGCGGCGTATTGGCTGGTGACACGGTGAGCTTTGCTGACACCGCAGCCACCTTCAACACCAAGGATGTCACGACGGCCAGCACGGTCACGATCGCCGGTATTACGGACGGCGGGCTGGATGCAGGCAATTACACGCTCAACAACACCAGCGCGACGGCGAGCGCCATCATCACGCCGGCCATCGTCAATCTGACCGGAACCCGCGTCTATGATGGGCTGCTTGATGCGACTGCGGGTATTTTTGGGACCGCCGGCACGGTGGCGACAGGCATTGGCGCCGAGACCCTGACGCTGTCGGGCAGCAGTGCGCTGGTGAACAAGAACGCAGGCACGGAAGGATTGTTTTCGCTCGGCTCATTGGCCTTGGGCAACGGCACGGGTGGCAGCGCGGGCCTCGCGAGCAATTATCAGCTCATGGGCGGCAGCGACGTGGTGATGGTGACGCCGCTCACGATCACAGTTGCAGGGACGGCGAACAACAAGACCTATGATGGCACCACGGCCGCCACGCTGAGCGGGCTCGGCAGCGGCGGCGTCATCGCCGGCGACACCGTCGCCTTCACCGATACGGGAGCCGCCTTTGCAAACAAGAACGTGGCTAACGGCAAGACCGTGACGATCTATGGCATCACCGATGTGGGCGCGGATGCTGGAAACTACAGCTTCAATGCAAGCACCGTGACGACCGCCGATGTCACTCCAGCCACGCTGACAGAGACCGCCATCCCCGTAAGTGTCGCGGCCGGTCAAGTACCGAACCTGAGTGGCAGCTTGAGCGGCTTCGTTCCGGGCGATACTCGGGCCAACGCGGCAGACGGTACGTTGGTCTGGCTGACCAATGCGCCGGTTCCTGCGACCCCTGGATCGTATGTCATCGATGGATCGGGAGTGTCTGCCGAGAACTACGTGGTGGTCCAGTCCCCCGTCAACGCCGCCGCCCTGACCATCACTTCTGCGCCTGCGGCAACGGCGGTCACGGCAAGCGTGTACGGTTTGTCCGAGAGTTCCCTCGCGTCGGCCGATATCGCCACGCCTTACGGCGTTGGCTCCGCAAACGATTATGGCAATAACACCGGTAACGCGAGGCGTGACACTAATCCTGTCGACGGCAATCGACATTTGAGCGACTTCACGGGGCGCTTGGCGCTGACGATCATTGGCGCAGGTATAAGGATGCCCACGGATGCCGCGCAGTGAATCGGCGTGCGCACCGGGCCCAGCGCTGCCTCGCCGTGTGGCTTGCGATTGCCGTACCGTGCGGCGCCGCCTTGGGGCAAGTCGTCCCCAACAGCGGGGAGTTATTGCAACAAACAACCCGCCCGATGCTGCCGAAGCCCTCGTCCAATACCGGACTGACTATCAACGAACCCGCTGCCCAGCAATTGCCGGCCAGTGATCCGTTCCTGGTCCGGCGTATCGAGATCAGCGGGAATACGCTCTTGGCAAGCGCGGAACTTCGCTCGCTGGTTCAGCCGAGCGAGGGCAAGATGCTGAACCTGGCCTTGCTCCAAGATCTTGCAGCCCTCATTACCAAGCGTTACCAGGACCACGGCTATCTTCTGTCGCGAGCCTATATCCCGCCGCAAACGTTGAGCGATGGAAGCGTGCGAATTGCCGTGCTCGAGGCGCGCTACGGCGCCGTTTCGGTATCGAATACCAGCAGAGTCTCCGACGCATTGCTGAGTTCATATTTGCGCCCATTGGAGCCGGGCAGCCCGGTCGTCGAGGACGCTCTTCAGCGCAGTTTGTTGCTGCTGTCGGACGTTCCCGGGGTGGTGGTGAATGCCACGTTGGCGCCCGGCGCGGATCCCGGCACCACGGACCTCCAGCTGTCGGCATCCCTAGGTGCGCCTGACAGTGGATCCTTCGGACTGGATAATGCCGGGAACCGCTATACGGGACGTGAGCGACTCAGCGCCGCGGTCAATGTCGATGATCCACTGCAGCGCGGCGATGTGCTGAGCCTGAACGCGATGACGACCGGACCCGACCTGTCCTATGGACGAGTCGGGTACCAAGCGCTGCTCGAGAACGGCGAGGGCACCACTGTGGGGGGCGGACTTTCGGGACTGTATTATCATCTCGGCAACGGCTTGTCCGACTTGCACGCGCACGGGACCGCCGAGGTCGAAACGCTCACAGTGTTGCAGCCCGTGATCCGCAGCATCGCGGGCAATTTATTCGCCCAGTTCGCCTTCGATGCGAAGCAACTGCGTGACGAGACCGATGCCTCCGATATTCACACGGATCGCCACACCGATGCGTTGACGACGACGCTGGCTGGGGATCGCCGCGATTCCCTCGGTATTTCCAACATGAGCATGGGTCTCAGCCTCGGACATCTAGGCTTCGACAACGAAGCCGCAGAGCTGGCCAATTCGTCGACGGCACGGACGGGCGGCACTTATGCCAAATACACACTTTCTTTGGCGCGGTTGCAGGCCTTGAGCGAATCGAACAGCCTGTATGTCGCCGTCAACGGGCAGGCCGCCGACAAGAACCTCGATTCCTCGGAACAGTTCTTTCTCGGGGGACCCAACAGCGTGCGCGCCTATGATGTGGGTACCATCGGCGGCGCGATGGGAGCTCTGGCAACCGCTGAGCTGCGCCATAACCTCGGAGTATCATCTCACGGCACATGGCAGACGATTCTATTCGCCGACAGCGGGGTCGTGCGGATCTACAAGAATGTCTTCGACACAGGCGACAATAGCGCTACGCTCTCGGGGGCCGGAATTGGCCTGAACTGGGCCGGAGGCAACGGGTGGACGGCAGCGTTGGGAGTGGCCAAGCCCATCGGCGCAGTTTCCACGCTGGTCGGCGACGCAGCCTCATCGCGTGTCTGGTTGGAACTCCACAAGGCCTTCAGCGGGGCCCTCTGGCCCCACTAGTCAAAGGGCTGATTTCGATGGCTTTCGGCCGCTGAGTGTCGATTCGTTCGGTATTTACGGGGGTTAAGTTGGTGTACCCGTGGGGACGCCACTTTTAATCGCGGTGAATGCCCGAGGGTGTGGCCGTGGAGTTCGAGCGCGTCCCGCACCGGCCGCAAGGCGGCGCGTCTTTTCAGGCCACTGCCGTGCGCTCAAGGGGTTCAATCTGCCGTACAGCGCGCTTCGTTTCCGCAGAACGCTCCGCCGTCCGCAGATCGTATATAGATTGCAAGTTCAGCCAGAACTGTGCAGTGCCGCCGAAGTAGCGCGCGAGCCGCATAGCGGTATCGGCAGTGATGCCCCGGCGCTCCAGAACGATGTCACCAATGCGTGACGGGCTCAGGTGGAGAGCCTTCGCAAGCGCGTTTGGGCTCAAGCCCAAGGGGTTCAAGTACTCATCACGAAGCACTTCGCCGGGGTGAACCGGCCGCATTCCGTTTTTGAAAGTCATATAACCTTGCCCCTCATGCGTAATGGTTGGTAATCTCAACGTCCGTCGGTCCTGAATCGGTCCAAACGAAGCAGACTCGGAACTGATCGTTGACGCGGATGCTGTGCTGCCCCGCTCGATCATTGACAAGCGCTTCGAGGCGATTACCCCGCGGTGATTTCAGGTCCTCAAGCACGGTTGCCGCCTCCAACATCGTAAGCTTGCGAGTCGCGACTTTGCGTATCGCACCGAAACGCTGCGATTTCTCCGTGTTGAATAGCTCTTCGGTATCCTTGCATTTGAATCCCTGAATTGCCATAAGCGCATCCTATACTGTTTCCCGGTAAACGGCAATCCGATGCCGATAGCGTCAGAACACGGGGCCTGCTTCCACTACGACCAGAATTCCACAAGCTTATTCTGCTAGGCCATAGTCCGCGAACCTCTCTGCAACATGTGCATCGACGAGAAGCGCTTTTCCGATATCGGTCTTAGCCTCTTCAGATTGCCCATGACGGCGCTTTGCCAGGCCGCGACCGTAAAGAGAATCCGCGGAATTCGGTCGAATTCTGAGCGCACCGTCGTAACAAGCGATGGCCTCTTCATATCGGGCAAGACGCAAAAGCACGAAACCGCGACTATCGATCATGGCCGACTGATTCCGAACTTCGGCAACTGCCGCGTCGCACTCGGCCAGCGCGGTGTCGAGCGCCACCCCTGCAGTTGCCTTGCGCCAACAAATGCTATTGAGTGCGGTTGCGCTCGTCGCGATTGCGCGCGCAGCAGCGAAATCGCGCTCCGCAAGTGCTGGTTGACCGCTTTTCGCGTAAACGATGCCCCGTTCGGTCAATAAATCGTAATTGCCGGTCTGATTTGCAATGACCACACCAAGCGTGGCGAGAGCGCCAGCATAATCCCGGGCATCTGATTGCATCTTAGCCAGACTGATCGAAGCGCTAATCGACTGCGGATTCAATTTCATCGCAGCATCGATGTCCGCGCGCTCGCCTGCGAGGTCCGTGTGACTCCTATAGACGGCGCGAAATAGGTAGGTCGCCTCGTCCGGAGATATCTCTACCGCGCGATCGAACGCACGCATTGCCTGACTATCCTTGCCGGACGCGGCGTCGATGGCACCGGCCGTCATAAACGCGTGCGCATCGGTGGGATTTGCGGCGATCAGGGATTCCGCCTCTCCAACTGACAGCTCGATCTTGCCCTGTGCCCTGAAGATGCCGGCTCGAGCGGCGTACGACAGGAGAGAACTTGGTTGGAGTTGAATTGCCTCGGCGTAGCCGGCAAGCGCTTTGTCCTGCTCGCCGGCGAGCAGTAGGGCGGCGGCTCTGTGCTGCAGCGAAAATACATTGTGCGGCTCTATTTCCAGCGAGGTCGTAAAGGCTTCAATGGCCCCTCCAAGATCATCCGCATCGACTGCCAGCATTCCACGGCCACGGAAAACGACTGGGTTGCGGGGATCGAGAGCATATGCCGCGTCCAGGTCCTTGCGTGCAAGTTCGTATTGGCGCTTCCATATATACGCCATCCCTCGATCCGCGAAACCCATCGCAGCCGTCGAATCCATATCAATCGCCTTATCGAAGTCGGCGATGGCGAGATCATACTCGCCGTGATTAAGCCGATTATTGCCGCGCGTGACATAGGCCGCAGCCGTGGTCGGCACCTTGTTTGGATCGCTCGGGGCCGCAATTGCGTCCTCCGATTGAAACGCAATGGTGCGTGTGTAGGCGGCGCGGATTGGCTGACCACCGCGCTTGGCCGGAAAGTAGTGCACGTACTCGGACAAATCGATTGCCGCTTCGTCCAACTCTTCGGCGCCGGATGATCGCAGCACCTCGGCTCGCTCCATACAACCGGTGGTTCCAATCGTGAGTCGCAGGTCAACCGAACCGCTGATGCCGTTCCTACGGGCGGTTTCCGGGTAGAGCCGCTCGGGCGACATGTCCATAGCTATGGCTACAGGCTGATCGCCGGTGGCTACCGCCCCCTCACGCCGGCGGTCGATATGTTGAGGGGACGCCGCACAGGCCATACGTCGCTCTCGCGCGGCGACTACTTTGCCTTCCGCAAGGCGCTGATCGCTGATGAGTTCCGCCAGTTTGATCCGTTCCTCATTGTAGGCCCGTTTTAGAGATTCGACCTGCTTGGCAAGAGCGTCTTGTGTCGTTGTCGGCGATAAATTGCGTGTAAGCGTCGTCTCGAGCGGATCTATCCAATGCTTGCTTTGGGCGTTCACCGCATCGGGTGATAGTCTGAGCCACGCCAGCCACAGATCGCGCTGCCGGTTCAACGCAAACCGTTGTGTCCAATAATAATTAACTAGCGAAAGGACACGGCGTTGCTCCTCGACTACAGCTCGTCCGGACTCCAATGTTTGGCGGGCGCCCTGTTCATCGCCTGCGCGCAGCTGCCGCTCCGCTGCTGCGCGCAGGCTCGACAGACGATCCTGAACGTCCTTCGTCATCACCCAATCGTTCAGATCATTCGCTACCGTGCGGCCTCTAGAATCCTTATCGAGGGCAGCAGTGGGTGCGTAAGTGCGCCAAACCAATTCGCGTATCTCGATCTGCTCGCGATCCCATCCCTGCAGCAAGGAGACGGTACCGGTCTCAGTGTTGGGTGGTATGGCGACCGTATCGACGGCTTGCGCCGACCAAGCGATTCCCATCACTAAATAAGCGGAAAGCGCGCACCAGCGTCCGCATACGCTCCGATTCAACGGTCAGTGCTCCTCGGCGATTTTGCGGTAACCACACCAAGCACCCTGCCTTCGGCGTCCAGCAAAGGTCCGCCACTGTTGCCAGGCGATGTGGCGGCGGAGAAGCGCAGCCAGTTCCAACGACCGTCCTGATTTTCCGGTGTTTCGGATGTCAGCAGGCCATCGCGTATGACGACGCCCTCGCCGAGGGCATTACCCACCGCAAACACGACCTCGTCAGGTTTTCGCTCTACAGTCGTCGGTAGCGGCGAAGCAGGAGGGGCTCCGGTAATCGTGAAGACAACGAAGTCCTCATGGGCCGAAAACTTGAGAACCTGATTCACTGGATAGACGTGCCCGGCACTATCCCGCAGAGCTGGCGACCCGAACTGACTACCCACGGCACTCCCGAATACGTGGCCGGCCGTCACATAGGTTTCAGGGCCAACGGCAAAAGCCGTTCCCACTGACCAATAGTGATCACTACGAATGGAGTATGGGATTAGATCCAGCGGTAATGGCTTCTCATACGTCAGTGCATCAGAATCGAGCTTGCGCAGCACGACTTCGAAAGTGGCTGCGCGAACCGCGGTTTGCACCTCCGGAGTCGGGGTTGCGGGGTGCGCCAAGTGAGCGGTCATCAATGTAGCGCAGATCCCGAGTCGACCGCGGTACGCGCTGATACGGCAACCCATAAAGCCTCCTTGCGTTAGTAACGGGCGCCGGTGCACCGCCAGATGAATATTGTATCTGCGGCCTAACAGCGAAGTATTGCAAAGGTTGATGGCGCGTCCCTTTCTCGACCGTGAATTCGCCATGCCGTCCCACCGGCACCGCTCGCTTCAAATATTGATATATACATCAATAAATGGCACTATATGTTTATATCATGATGTATATATCAATATGAAGACACTCCAAGAACTGGGAGCCGCAGTGGCGGCCCGCCGCCAAGCTCTCCGCTTGAGGCAAAAAACGGTTGCGCGCCAAGCCGGCGTAACTGCGGAATCCCTGTCCCGCTTCGAGCGCGGACGCGCGTCGGAATTTGGTTCTCGCAAACTCCTGGCGGTGCTCGCAATACTCGGCGTCGAACTCGAATTCACCGAAAGCGGCCAATCCGGCTCGCTCGATGAATTGCGCCGCGAACGGGCCAAATCATGAGGCTGTCAGCCTATGTCCTCGGCCGGGACGTCGCGGTGCTTGAGTCGGCGGGCGACTTTCGCAGCGTGCTCACCTACCATGCGAGCACACCAAGTGATGCCTTCGTGTCACTCACGATGCCAGTGCGTACAGAGTCCTATATATGGGACGACACGCTGCATCCCGTTTTCCAAATGAATCTCCCTGAGGGCTACCTTCTGCAAGTACTCCAAGAGCAACTCGGCCCTCATATCACGGCCAGCCCCATGGCCCTCCTT
>Ga0208193_1001374_pt1 | contig 10801 bp, 10 predicted proteins | sample June2015DPH_17_2_FD_184716 | JGI IMG/M metagenome (GOLD analysis project Ga0208193, IMG submission 184716) | Peatland microbial communities from SPRUCE experiment site at the Marcell Experimental Forest, Minnesota, USA - June2015DPH_17_10... | ecosystem: Environmental > Terrestrial > Soil >...
CGCAGAAACCAGCCCGTATCTATTGCAGCACGCCGATAATCCCGTGGATTGGTACCCCTGGGGGGAACCGGCACTGCTCGCAGCCAAACAGCAAAACAAGCCCATTCTCCTGTCCATCGGCTACTCGGCCTGCCACTGGTGCCATGTCATGGCGCACGAGTCATTCGAGGACCCCGCCACCGCCGCGCTGATGAATCAATTGTTCGTCAATATCAAGGTGGATCGCGAAGAGCGTCCCGACCTGGACAAGATCTACCAAGTGGCGCAACAGCTCATCACGCAGGGCAACGGCGGCTGGCCTCTCACCATGTTCCTGACTCCGGGCGAGCAGACGCCTTTCTTTGGGGGCACGTACTTTCCGAAGGAGGCGCGCTACGGCATGCCGGCGTTCGGCGATCTGCTGCGGCGCGTGGCCGAGTACTACCACAGCCATGGCGCCGAGATCGTCGCACAAAACCAGCAGCTGAAACTCGCATTCACGAGGCTCGAGCCGGAGCCGGCCGCGGACGGCATCACGCTGGACCAATCCCCGCTGCGCGAAGCACGCACGGCACTCGAGCGATCGTTCGACGCTGATTTCGGCGGGTTCAGCCGAGCCCCGAAATTCCCGCATCCCGGCAGCATCGAGCGCTGCCTGCGGCATTGGTACGGCACGTCCGCAGAGACCGTCCCGGATCTCAAGGCGCTGTACATGGCCAGCCTGACGTTGACACGCATGGCCGAGGGCGGCCTGTACGATCAGCTGGGCGGCGGCTTTTCGCGCTACTCCGTCGACGGCCAGTGGATGATCCCGCACTTCGAGAAAATTCTCTACGACAATGGCCAGCTGCTCTGCGAGTACTCGCGGGCGGCGCTGGCGACCGGCGAGGCGTTGTTTGCGCGAATCGCCGGGGAAACCGCCGACTGGGCGCTGCGCGACATGCGTTTGCCCCAGGGAGGCTTTTATTCCAGCCTCGATGCGGATTCGGAAGGTCATGAGGGGAAGTTCTACGTTTGGACTGTCTCCGAAGTCCAAGCCCGGCTGACAACGCAGGAATTTGCCGCATTTTCGCGCCGCTTCGGCTTGGATCGGGGCGCCAATTTCGAGGGCGAGTGGCATTTGCACGTCCATGAAACCGCCGACGCGATAGCCACGGCGCTCGGCGAATCGGCGCAGGCCGTCACCGCCCTGATCGAATCGGCGCGCGCCAAGCTGTTGCAAGTGCGCACCCTGCGCGTCTGGCCGGGCCGCGATGAAAAAATCCTCACCGCATGGAACGCGCTCATGATCAAGGGGTTGGCAATCGCCTCACGGGTGCTGCGTCGGCCGGAACTGGCCGACGCAGCCACGGCGGCGGTGGACTTCATATGGCACAACCTGTGGCGGGACGGCCGCTTGCTCGCAACCACCAAGGATGGACGGGCGCATTTGCCGGCCTACCTCGATGATTACGCCTTTCTGGCGGACGCCCTGCTGGAATTGCTGCAAACATGCTGGCGCAGCAGCGACTTGGAATTCGCGCGCCAACTGACCGAGGTGATGCTGTCCCAATTCCAGGATACGGCGGCCGGCGGCTTCTTCTTCACCGCCGCGGATCACGAGCAACTCATCCATCGCAGCAAGACCTTCAGCGACGAGTCGCTGCCGTCGGGGAACGGGATCGCGGCATCGGTGTTGTGCCGCTTAGGATATCTGCTGGGCGAACTGCCCTACTTGGATGCCGCGGAGCGCACTCTGCGGGCGGGATGGCCCATGCTGCAGCAATATCCGCAGGCGCATATGAGCCTGGTCAATGCGCTGGAGGATTTCCTGGGATCGACGCAAATTCTGATCATTCGCGGCGACGCCCCCGAGATCCAGCGCTGGGCGGCCGAACTCGGGGCTTTGTACTCACCGACGCGAATGATATTCGCCATTCCCCGCGACGCCGCTGACCTGCCGCCCGCTCTGGCCGCGAAGCAGGCAACGGCCGGCACCGTGGCCTATGTCTGCACCGGCATGGCGTGTTCGGCGCCGCTCACCGACCTGCGCGAGATCGCGCGCGAGTTGAGCTTGCGCCTCCGGCACACCGCCTAACGCAACCGATAACCGAGAGCGCGAGCCGCGAGCATGAGAGGACCCAACATCAAGTCATCGGCGAGCGCGCGGTGAAATAGCGGATGTTCTGGAAAAATCGGGGTGCGCAGTGCTCGTTCGTTCAGCGCGAATGCGGGAGCGCCACCATTCATGGAAGAGGCATAGCGGATGCCTTGAATATGCGGGAACGCCTCGTACAGATCGCGTGCCCAGCCTCTCGCGCGACTGTGACTGCCTGAATGGATCGCCATTGACGCACCCATGCGGGTGGCAAAGTCACCCGCCAGATCCAGAACCCGCAGCGGCTGCGCACTTTCAAAAACGCTCAGCCATGGGGATTGAAACGCACGATCTATCCGGCGAGTCATTTGAAATACCTCGGCGAGACAGGTATTCGCATCAGTCGCCGCATAGTAGATACCCCTGCTCTGTTCCACGGCTGCCCCTGCGACAGTCGGCAGATGGTGATCCCACCTCGCATTCAATGGTCCGAAATATCTGAACGCATTCCAGGCAGTCGGATATCTTGCATCGGCGTAGTACACTCGTGCGAGACGCGTGCCGATGGGTAGGATCAATTCTGTGGGAGTCAGGCGCGAGAGCGCTACGACACCGGGAGAGTGGGGGAATTTGGCCACGCGCGACGAATCGCTCGCGCTACTCAAAGCCTTGAGCGAGTGCGACGACCGCCGCCACGGGATTACCCCGCAGCAGCCAATCGCGCGGACTCAGCGGCACGGATTGGCCGGCGTCTTCGAGATCCGGGTTGGGCAAAAGGAACCACTCCGCAACATCGAGTGGATGGAGGTTCTGCGGCAGCGCTCCGATCACTTCCCGAAGTCCGGGCAACACTTGCTTGCGCTCGAATTGAAAGCGCGGCAGTCGGCGTTCTCCATCGTATTCGAGACCCAATAGCGATCGCTCGCGCAGACGCTGTCTTATTCGGCTGACGTCCAGCCTCAAATACGCGGCGGCTTGAGACGTTGTAAAACTGGTTTCGATCAGCGCCATATAATCCGCAATGGATTGCATCAGCGGATCTTCATTCGCCGTTCCGGACCAAGCTGCAGTCGATAACCCAACCGATTTCAACGCGTCGATTTCACCGGCGGTCAGCGCTTGAGCCGCGGCCGGCCGCTCCCGTGCGTACCCCAGCATCGGCTCGTTGACGAGCAGCTGCTGCCGCGCATGTTCGTAGAGATCAATCGGCACTTCAGCGGCGGCGGTTTTGCCTCGAACCGTCGAGCGTCTGACATGATCGGACATATACGCTCCCGATTATTCCCGTGGGGAATATTAGGGAGTATACGCCGAATCATCGCTGGTTGCAGACGAATATCTCCGACCTGTTGCTGGGAAACGAACCCGGCATTACGATGACCCATGCAAAAGAAAATTGACGTGCATGCCACGACGGTAGTCAGTGGTTCCCGTTATCCGGCGCCCTATCATGAACCGTGCAAGAATAGATTTCGCCGCGTTTTGGGAGACGCCGCAGGTCTTACCCAATTCGGAGCCAATCTTACGCGCCTCCCCGCGGGAACCTGGTCGAGTCAGCGCCACTGGCATAGCGCCGAAGACGAATTCATCTATATGCTTGAAGGCGAATTGGTGTTGGTGACGGACTCCGGCGAAGAAATAATAAAGGCCGGCGATTGTGTGGGATTCAAAGCCGGGAATCCGGATGGGCATCACTTGCAAAACCGTTCCCCCCGCGACGCCTTATATTTGGAAATTGGTTCACGTCGCGCGGACGAGGACGAAGTAACTTACCCAGACATAGACCTGAAGACCACCAAAGGGCGCGAAGGGTATGCTCACGTCAACGGCGAACTCTACCCCGATGCAAAGCCGCGCAATCCAGCAACAGGGCAATGACAAATGGGCCGTCTGCGCACTCGCCTGACCCATGCGGGTAGCAAAGTCACCTGCCGGATCCAGAGCCCGCCGATTCGACCAAATTGCGCGAACTCACCTTGCGCGTGGTCTTGAACAGTTCCGCCTCGGCGCGCATCCAGTCCATGAACGTTTTGACGCTTTGCAGGCCCTGGGCACGGGCCGGACAAACCAACCAGTAGCTGCGGTCGTATTGCACGGGACGTCCGGCGGCAACGAGCGTGCCGCAGTGGATTTCATCGGCGACGAGACTCCAACGCGCAAGCGCGAGACCTGCGCCCCGCACCGCCATGTGAACGACTGATTCCGAATCCTCAAACACGGCTCCGCGAAAGCCACCCGCATAGGGATCGGCGCGGCCCTCGAACAGCCACGCGGTCCAAGGCTCACTGACGCTGTGCACGAGCGGGTAACGCTTGAGGTCATCGGCCGTTCGCACCGGGCCGTGGCTTGTGTACAGGGCCGGGGTGCACACCGGCAGCAGCCACTCGTCCAATACCTTTTCGGCCCGGAGGTTCGGCCAACTGCCCATGCCGAATCGAATCGCCACGTGAAAGTCCTCCTGCACGAAGTCGACCGTGTCGGCAGAGGTGTGGACGTGCAGATCGATCTCAGGATGGGCAGCGCGAAACCGCACCATTCTCGGCAACAGCCACATCTGCAAAAACGAAGTCAGTGTCGTCACTCTGAGGGGCCCCGCGCCGCGGTCCAAGCGCACGTCGTCGACCGCACGTTCCAGCTCTTCGAGTGCGCGCTGCACGCGGGGCAACAAGGCCGCCCCCTCGTTCGTCAAATGCACCTGCCGGCCGTTACGCCGAAACAGACGCTGCCCCAAATACTCCTCGAGCGCTCGGATCTGAAGACTGGCGGCGCTTGCGGTCACCCCGAGCGCATCGGCGGCGCGGGTAAAGCTCAGATGCCCGGCAACTGACACGAAGACTCGCAGGCTGCCCAATGGCAGCCTGCGCAGTGGCCTGACCGCCGCCCGCCTCGATACGGGTCGAGTGCGTCGGCCATCGATGCTCTTACGGCTGGCGATGTTTCCTCCGCTAACGCTGCGCCGTCAATGTTTCATGCTTGGATGCGCTATGCTCGCGATGGTAGGCCGTAAGAGACGGCCGATCCACTGTCACGACGGCCCGATCAACCGCCTGCGCCTCACAGGCGCGCCAGGCAGCTGAGGTTATAGCCGAGCCGGGAGGCTCTGACTCACCGCAGACGTGTTTCGCCGCAAGCTTGAGCCGCCGGTACAGCACGGCGACACCCGCCGGTCGCTCGAGATTCAAATCGCCGAAACGAACTACGATCCGGCCGACATCCTCGCCGGCCGGCGGTGTGGACGCGAACGCGCCGCATTGCCATGCCCCCGCGAGCAGTAACACCGTGGCATTGATCCAGATTTTCGGTTTGCGTGACATGCTCATCTCCTCTCCGCTGTGTAAACACTTCAGCACGCGAGTGCTGAGACACAGGATGCGCGGCAGCGCGGAGATGAGCGTGCAAAGCACTCAACGCGGGTTAAGGTTTCCTCAATGCGGCCGCCAGGCGTCTTTTGAGTTCGCCGTGCACAGCTTCGGAATAGCTCGGTGCAGCGCTCCAGTCCAGCGCCCAGGGTTGCGCCGTACGCGTAGCCTCGGGCTCCTCCGGGCGGCGCGGGAAAATATGCGCGTGCAGCGCCGGTTCGACATTGCCGAATATCGCGTAGTTGATGCGCAGGCCCGCGGTGACGGACAGCAGAACGTCGCCGATGGCTGCCATGTCGGACAAGAATTGGCCGCGCAATTCCGGCGGCAGTGCATTCAAATGCGGCACGACGGGATCCGGCAACAGCAGGCAGTAGCCGGTGAGCACCTGCCGCTCACCCATGACCACCCAGCCGGACCGCAGCCTCGCAACCGCCGGCGCATAGTCGCCGGCGCGGCAGCGCTCGACCATGGCATGGATGGCGGTCGGCGCCGTCACGGCCCCAGTGCCTTCGCCACCGTCGCGGCATCCACGGGTGCGGCCGCATTGCCGAAATTCGAGCGCAAATAGGAGAAGAGCGCGGCGGCGTCCGCGGGTTTCATCCAGCCGAACTGCAGCATCTGCGTGGAATAGCGGCCCGCCGGCATGGAGTGGGGTCTTTGTCCCTGCATGACCCACCGCGCCAATTCGACCGGATCGCCGGTCACCACGGCAGAGCCCGCCAGGCTCGGATACACGCCGGGTATTCCCGCTCCGTTTTGCTGGTGACAGGGCACACAATTGCCGCTGTAAATACGCTCGCCGATCTGGTTCGCGGTCAGCCCGGCGTTCCCTGCCGTCGCGCCGATGGCCGATCCCGGCACAGCCGCAGCGCCCTGGGGCTCGCCGGGGCTTTTCGAGGAACAGGCGGCCAGGACACCCGCCAGCACCAATAAGGACAATATGTATCTTCGCGGCATGTGCTAAATGCTAGCAAAAGACGCAACGGAGTACCCCGATGTTGCAACTGCCGCAGCGTTGCGGCAAATCTACGCCTCAAACAAGGCATCCGCCGTTACGCTGTTGCTGCGACTAGACGTGGACATGCCGGCCTCGACTGATCGCCGGGTAGGCGAATGCCGCGATGTGTGAGTGGACGCGCCGCAGGTCGCAGACTACATGAAGAAACAGGCTGCTCCCCTCGGCAATCAGGCCCACCCGATCCCCTTCGCCCCCGCGGGCGCCCGTTGCCGCGTCGCGCAGCAATCGAACATGAAGAGCGGTCGCCTGGGCCTCCATGTCTCGAAGAGCCGCTTTGCGCGCAATGAGCCGCGCGGCCTCTTTGGCATCGCCGCTCAAGAAGATGCTGACCGCGAGGCGCAAGCTATCGAGGACTTCACCGTGGATTGCTGCGATCGCCTCGATCTCCTCAGCCGAGAAGAGATGACTGCGCTGGATCTTCTTGACGGCAACCTCCATGAGGCTGCTCGTGACGATGTTACCGGCATGCTCTAGGTTCAGGACCGCAGAGAGAATCTCTTGCGCGCGGGCACCCTCCAGCTCATCGTCCAAGGGTTGCTCGTTTCCCAGATCGGCAAGGTATCGACGAATCGCTGCTCCCAGGCTATCAAGGGCATGGCCCACCTGGTTGATCTCCGACGCGCGCTTTCGGTCACCGTCGCGCAGCGCTTGGAGGGCCCCGCGGAGCATTCCCTCGACCAGATCAGCCGCGCGAAGCGTTTCGCGCGATGCGTTGGTCAAGGCGATCGTCGCCGCATCGAGGGCCGCGAGGTCCAAATAGACGGGTTCCCCCGGATCGGTGGGTTTCGGCGGGTCCGGCAACCAGCGGATGAGGAGCCGTGCAATGCGCTCAGTGGGCAGGATGAAGACCAGCGCCAGAAGCAGATTGAAGGCCGTGTGAAAATTCACGATCATCCTGCCGGGCGTTGCGTCGATCCGAGCGAGACCGGCAGCGCACAGCGGCAGCAGCGGCAGAGCGATGACGCAACCGATGAGCCGTACCAGGGCATTACCCAGCGGCAGGCGCCGTGCAGCGGAGGAGCCCGCCTCGATGAGCGCGGGCAGCGTCGCACCGAGATTGGCACCGAGCACCAGCGCGAGGGCGGGCGTCGGCGCAATGACGTGGTTGGCCGCGAGCGAGACGACGAGCAGCACGATGGCGATGCTCGAGTGACATCCCCAGGTGAGGATGCCGGCAATGAGTATCAATAACAGCGGCTGATCGGCGAGCGTCTGCAGCACCGCTCTGAGCGCCGGCGCACTCTCGATCGGCGCCAGTGCCTGCATCAGGCCGCCAAGCGCGAGGAGCATCAGGCCCAGCCCGATTGCCGCACGGCCGACATTTTTCAAGCGGTCATTGTCGGACGAGCGGAACGTGATGACGCCCGCCAGGATCAAGGGCGGCGCGATGGGTGCGATGTTGAAGGAGAGGATCTGGGTAATGAGGGTCGTCCCGACATTCGCACCCAGCATCACGGCCAGGCCGGAACCCAAGCCGATGAAGCCCGCTGCGACGAAGGAGGTTGCCATGAGACCGGCGGCGGTGCTGCTCTGCAGGAGGGCCGTCATGCCGACACCCACCCCAAAAGCGCGGCCGCGGCTCTTGAGGTTACGCCCGAGCCAGCGCCGCAGCTGCGCGCCAAACCCGCGTTGCACCCCGCTCGTGACCATGTGCGTGCCCCAGAGGAGCAATCCCACATAGCCCGAGAGCTCGAGAAGAACGAATGTATCTGTCATCGGTGCCTCCCGGGCGAACTCTCCTGCCAGTCCACATCACGGCGCCAAAGGCAACTCGAACTGCTCCCTCTGCGCGGTGATGTACGTCGGCCCAATGCGCACAGCCTGGGGGGGATAAGAAGCTGGACGCCAACTGCTGCCTTTACGTTGGCGTCCAGCTTCTTATCCCCCCCAGGCCGTGCGCCGTGTGACGGGTCAACATCACCGTGCAGAAGTACCCTAGCCCTTCCAGGTCCGAAACCTACCCGTATCCAAGTGCACGAAATCCGATGCCCGGTAGTAGCCGACGCCACCGCGCTTCAAATCGATGGCGTGCGCGGCGAGGCTGGCGCAATCCACCCCGGTGATGCGCACATCGATGGCTTGACCTTGCATGTGCAGGCTGTGCTGGGCGACTTCCGCGCTCTTGTCGTGTAAATAGGCGTTGGTCTGCGGCGATCGATAACCCGAGATCACCTTGAATGCCGGCTCGACGCCCAAAGAGTGGGCGACTTCCACGAGGTAATCCATCAAGCGGGGATCGATGACGTGCCGCTGGCCGGTACGAAAATCCCTCAAACACACTTCAATGGACGAGAGTGCGTCGGGCAGATAGGCGCCGTCGCGAAAGTATTCGATGTCCAGCCGCTCGCTCGTATGCAGGTTCAGCAGAGCGATTCGCCTGGGCGCCTCGGCGCGGTGCCCGGCGTCCTGGCTTCGCGCTACTCCCGCCAGCAACCCGGCCGCCGACACTCCGGCCAGAACACTTCCGGCTTTCAACACGCGGCGCCGGCTCCAACTCATCGGCGCATCCTGTCGCTGAGCAGCCGTCCGCCGTCGAGTGCCAGCACCGTGGCCCGCGGAAAAAAATTGAAATCCGACGCCGAAGCCCAGGTGTAGGCGCCCATGACGCGGCCGACGACGAGATCGCCCACTTCGAGCTTGGGCAGTTCCAGATGCTCGTTGATGACGTCGATGCTGTCGCAGGTCGGGCCGGCGAGCACCGACGGATAGGTCTTGCCGGCGGGCGCCAGCGCCTCCACCGGATAGGCCGCATGATCGTAGATCTGGCCGCTGTAGCTGCCGTACAAACCGTCATCCAGGTAGTACCACCAACGGTCGTCGCGCAACGCGCGGCCCATGACCGAGGCCACCGCAATCGCCGCAGGCGCGGAGATGTAGCGGCCCGGCTCCGCGATCACGCGCATCGCAGGTGGAAGCTCCTGCAGCGCGACTGCGATCGGCGCGCAGAATTCCTCGATGGGCATGCAGCGCTGCAAATAATCCACCGGAAAGCCGCCGCCAATATCCAAAATGCCGAGTGTGTGTCCCATCTGCGCGGCCATCCGCAGCAGCTCGCCGCAGCGCGCAATGGCATGGACGAACATCGCGGGGCCGGCTGCCTGGGATCCGACGTGGAACGACAATCCGTCGATTTTGATGCGCAGTTCGGCCGCCAGCTTGAGCAGGGCGGAGACCGATTCGGGCTCGCAACCGAACTTGCGCGACAGGTCGCAGCGCGCCTCGGGACTCCTGAACGAAACGCGAATCAACAGCGAAGACCGGTTGCGGTACTTTACGAATTTGCGCAGCTCATCGGGATTGTCGATGACGAAGCGGTTGATGCCGTATGCCAGAGCCGTGCGGATATCGCTGTCGCGCTTGATGGGGTGCGTATGAATGCAGCGTTCGGGCGCCACTTTCAGGCGCCGCACCAACTCCACCTCGCCGTTGGTCGCCAAATCGAAGCAGGCCCCTTCGGCCTGCAGAGTGTTGATCATCGATGCATGCGGCAGAGGCTTCAGAGCATAGTGAAGGTCGACACCGGGCAGCGCTGCCGCGAGGCGCCGATACTGTTGACGCACGCGCACGGCATCGATGATGAACAGCGGCGAGCCGTAGCGGGCCGCCAGATGCTTGATCGACTCGGGGGCGAACGGGTCCTGCGCCGGGTCCAGTTCCAAGGGCTCAACCGCGGCGGCGCGCGGACTCAAAGAAGATTTGGCCACTAACTCACGCTCAGTTCCAAGGAATCGTCGCCCATGCCGCTGGCGCGCTGCAAGCGATCGAGGATCGCCGCCCAGCGCTCGTCTTGAGGCAGGCTTTGCACGAATATCCTCGCGCATCCTGCACGGTCCAGCGTCCGCAAGTGATTGTAGAGGTTGTGTGCGTAGATATCGGGCCGCTTTCCCGCATTGATCCAGGTCATGTGACGTTGGGTCTGCAAGGGCGGCCGCATGGCGAGTACCGCCACTTTTTCCTCGCGCGCCGTGATCTCGCCGGCGCGCACCTCGAGGTCGTCCGAGGCCACGATCTCGAGAGGCGTGGACGGCGCATAGTGCAGGGGGCTGTCCCCCGGCGTGCGGGGGGCGGCTCCGCCGATCTTGAGATTCGCGACCACCTGCTCGAGCTGCGAGCGGGTGATGAACCCGGGCCGCAGCAATCGCGCCTCATTGTCCAGACAGGAGACGATGGTCGACTCGAGGCCGATCGGCGAATCTCCGCCGTCCAGGATGACGCCCACCGCATCGCCCAGTTCGTCGCGCACATGCTCGGGCTTGGTCGGGCTCAACCGCCCATAGCGATTGGCGGAAGGCGCCGCGATGCCGCCGCCGAAGGCGTTCAGCAGCTGCTGCGCCATGGGATGCGAGGGCACGCGGATACCGATGC
>Ga0208193_1001375_pt1 | contig 10792 bp, 13 predicted proteins | sample June2015DPH_17_2_FD_184716 | JGI IMG/M metagenome (GOLD analysis project Ga0208193, IMG submission 184716) | Peatland microbial communities from SPRUCE experiment site at the Marcell Experimental Forest, Minnesota, USA - June2015DPH_17_10... | ecosystem: Environmental > Terrestrial > Soil >...
AACTGGTGGCCGCGGAACCGCAGGCTTACGATGTGCGGATGTTCGCGGGCAAGTTGCTGCTGAACCTTTATAAGCTGGGTCCGGCGGCCGCGCAGTTCGCCGCGGCGACCAAAATTCAGCCCGATTCGATCGAGGCGTGGAAAGAGCTGAGCGCGGTGCTGGTGATCAATCAGAACTACGCCGAAGGGATCGCGGCGCTGGACCGGTTGCGCGCGTTAGGGGTCGAAACCAGCGGGCAATTCTTCTTCCGGGCGATCTCCTACGATCATCTGCATCTACTGAAGGAAGCGCTGGCCGCGTACAATATGTTTTTGGAGACGAGCCAGGGAAAGAGTCCGGATGAGGAGTTTAAGGCCCGGCAGCGGGTCCGGATTATTCAGCATGAGCTGGACAAACGGTAGTTTATGCAAGCCCTGTTGATTTTTTGCCTCGCGTTCGATCTGGCGGCAATTAAGCTGGAGCCGAACCTGGAGCGGCGGAGCGAACGGGCGCTCGAAAACGCATCGTCGGCAATGGACGCAGCGCGTGAGGCGTCCGTCGCAGGCGACACTGCGAAGATCAAGGCGGGCCTGGACGAGTTGCGCGAATCGGTCGATCTTGCTTATCAGTCGCTGGTCGATTCGGGGAAGAGCGCGCGGCGGAATCCGAAATTTTTCAAAAGCGCGGAGCTGAAGACCCGGCAATTGATGCGTCGCCTCGAAGGGCTGGCGCAAGCGGTGGATGCCGACGACCGCGCGTATGTAGAGACGGTGCGCGATCGGGTTTCGAAGGTGCATGACGATCTGATTCAAGACATCATGCAGAAGAAATAAGGAGGGATTGTGAAGCACGTAATTTTGGTGATCGTTTTTGCGTTGGGTGTTTCGGCACAAGCGAATCGCGACTTCCTCACCCCCGACGAAGCTGACCAGATCCGGCTGGTGCAGGAGCCGAATGAGCGCATGAAGCTGTACCTGCATTTCGCCAAGCAGCGGCTGGATCAAGTGGACCGGCTGCTTTCGAAGGACAAGGCCGGGCGCAGCGCGCTGATTCACAATTTGCTCGAAGACTACTCGAAATTGATCGAGGCCATCGACGTGGTTGCGGACGACGCGATGCGGCGCAAAATTCTGGTGGAGGCGGGCACCGCCGCGGCGACTTCCTCCGAAAAAGAGATGCTGGAGCAACTCAAAAAAATTGAAGAGTCGCAGCCGAAAGATATCGCCCGTTATGACTTCGTGCTGAAGGAGGCCATCGACACGACGTCCGATAGCGTGGATCTTTCACAGGAAGACTTGAAGGAGCGCGCGGCATCGGTCGCGGCGAAGGAGAAGAGGCTGAAGGAAGAGCGTGAGGCTTCTATGACTCCGGCGGAACTGGCGCAGGCGAAGGCTGAGGAGAGGAAAGAGGCGGAGAAAAAGAAGGCTCCCAGCTTGCTGAAGCCGGGGGAAAAATTGTCGGATGTGAATTCACCGGTAAAGCAGCAGCAGTAAGAGCGAGCTGCTACTTATGTTCTGGTGCGGGCGCGGTTGCCGCGGGCGTCACGCTCGGAGCCACTACTGGGGCCGGTAGATTTCGCGGCTGGTAGTTCTGGCGGCTATCGAAATCGAGCAGGGTAAACATCAGGAACAGACCCAGGAAGATAAATCCGGCGACGGCGATAATTCCGTTCACCGGCTTATCGTGTAAAAGGTGCATGAAGAACAGCGCCACCAGGGTTGCCTTAATGGTGGCGATGGTCAGCGCGACCACCACGTTGACGGCGCCCGATCCAAAGTTAATGTAGGACGCACCGACGGTGATTGCGGTGAGGATGAGGAGCGCGGTCAGCGTCCTGGCGTAAATGGCCGCTTCTTTTTTCGGGTTTTGAATATCTTCGCTCATTGGATTAGGTAGTACAACGGGAACAGATAGATCCAAATCAAATCGACCAAGTGCCAATAGAGGCCAACCAGGTCGACCGGTGTGTAATAGGAGCTGTTGAACTCGCCTCGATTTCCACGGACGGCGATCCAGGCCAGCAGGCCGATGCCGACAAGGATATGGATACCGTGAAGGCCGGTCATCATGAAATAAGCTGAAGAAGGTCGCGTAGCCGTTGGGGGTGTTGCCATTGGCGTCCGTGACCAGCGGAATTTTGTCGCCATGGTGCTTGTAAAAATGACCGGGCAACAAGCCTTCTTCGAATTTGTGCGAATACTCGAAATACTTGACGCCGAGGAAGATGCAGGCGCATAAAATCGTGATGATCATGAAGAAGACCAGCTTCTTCCGTTGGTTGGTGCGCGCGGCCAGGACGCCCATCACCATGGTGAAGCTGGAAATGAGCAGCACCACGGTATTCAGCGAGCCGAGAGGCCGCTGGAGGTGTTCATGCGCTTCCTTAAATTGCTCCGGGAAACGCGCCTGCATCATTCCGAAGCCGACAAACAAGCCTCCGAAAAGCAGGACTTCAGTGGCCAGGAACAGCCACATACCAATCTTGCTGGTATCGAACTGCTGCTCCATGGTGGTGAAATGATGCTGATGATGCGGATCGTCAGGGTGGCCGTGGCCGGCACCATGATCGCCATGCGGATCCTTATGAAGATCGACGGTCGAAGTACTCATGCGTGTTTTTTCACCTTCGGCCGGTAGTCGTAGGGCTCATGCTCAAGCACCGGCTGGTCTTCAAAATTATGCGTGATCGGAGGGGAGGACGTCAGCCACTCCATGGTGGTTCCACCCCACGGATTATCCGGCGCGTCCATCGGCTTGCGCAGCGACGCCAGCAGATAGGCCGCGGTAATGATGAGCCCCAGACCCAGCACCCATGACCCAAAGGTCGAAAACGCGTGCAGAGGCTGGTACTGGTCGAGGTAGTTGTAATAGCGGCGCGGCATGCCCTTGCTTCCCAGGAAGAACTGGGTGAGGAAGGTCATATTAAATCCGATGAACACCAGCGAGCATCCGACGCGTCCCCATTTTTCGCTATACATGCGGCCGGTGATTTTGGGCCACCAGTAATGAACGCCGCCGATGAAGGCGATCACGGTGCCACCCATCATGACGTAATGGAAGTGGGCGACGACGAAGTACGTATCGGTGAGGTGAACGTCGGTCGAAAGCGCGCCCAGGAAAATTCCCGTCAAGCCGCCGATGGCGAAGAGCAGGATGAAGGAGATGCCGTAGAGCATCGGCGTTTCGAGCGAAATATTGCCTTTATACATGGTCGCCAGCCAGTTAAACAGCTTCACGCCGGATGGAATCGCGACCAGGAATGTGAGCGCGGAGAAAACCACTGTGGCCAGTTCGGACTGTCCGGCGACGAACATGTGATGGCCCCAAACGAGGAAGCCTAGCAGCGCCAGAGCGACGCTCGAATAGGCGATGGCCCGATAGCCGAAGATCGTTTTGCGCGAGAATGTCGGAATAATTTCACTGATGATCGCCATGCCCGGCAGAATCATGATGTAAACCGCGGGGTGCGAATAGAACCAGAAGAAGTGCTGGAACAGGACCGGATCGCCGCCGATCTTCGGATCGAAAATGCCGATATTGAATACCCGTTCGAGGGCCAGCAGCACCATGGTGATGCCCAGCACAGGGGTCGCCAGCACCTGAATCACTGCCGTGGCATAGGTTCCCCATACGAACAGAGGCATATCGAACCAACCCATGCCCGGCGCGCGCAGCTTGTGAACCGTCGCGATAAAATTCAATCCGGTGAAAATCGATGAGAAGCCCAGGATGAATACCGCCATCGTCATGAGGCCGACACTGTTCTGGGTGGTGGTGGAGTAGGGCGTGTAAAAAGTCCAGCCGGTATCGACTGCGCCAAAAATCATGGACGTGACCGCCAGCAGGGCGCCAGTACACCAGAGATAAAAGCTGGCCAAGTTGAGACGGGGAAAAGCGACGTCCTTGGCGCCGAGCATGAGGGGCAAAACGAAGTTGGCGAGCGATCCGGGGATGGACGGAATGATGAAGAGGAACACCATGATCGCGCCGTGCAAGGTAAAGACGCGATTGTAAGTATCGGCGTCGATCAGCACTTTACCGAATAATTTGTGGCTGGGCGTCAACAGGGTGAGGCGGATCATCAGCGCGAGCATTCCGCCGACGAAGAACGCCGACAGGACCGCAACCAGGTACATCACTCCAATGCGCTTATGATCGACCGTCGACATCCAGCTCCACAGGCCGGTGGTCTCGTTAAGATAATTTTTTGCCGGACGGGGCCGGTCCCCGATGTGCGGCTCGCTGTGTGTGAGTGCTTGTGCCATGTCAGGTAACCTCTACTTCAACGTCTTAATGTACGCGATCAGGCCGCGAATATCCTGCGGATGCAGCAGGCCCTGGAAGGAAGGCATGATCGGCTCAAAGCCGGCGACGACCTTGGCGTTCGGCTGCATCATCGATTCCTGCAAATACGCGTCGTCCACCAGATAGGATTTGCCATCGTTCATTTTGACCATGGTGCCGTAGATGCCCTTCCAGGTCGGGCCCTGGCCCTTAGCTCCGTCAATCGAATGGCAGGTCGCGCAGCCTTTTTGATCGCGCTGCATCTGGCCCCACACCTCCGGCGTATAATTTTTCCAATCGTCGCCGCCGGTCTCGAGCCACTTCTTGAAGTCAGTTTCATTATCGACGGTCATTTTCCCGTTCATGTCGGAATGGCCTTTGCCGCAGTATTCGGCGCAGGTGAAATGATGGACGCCGAGGACGGTAGGCGTGAACCAGACCTCCGTATAGCGGCCGGGCACGATGTCGTGCTTCACCCGCATATCGGGGACGTAAAAATCGTGCAGCACATCATCGCTGGTCATGATGAACTTCACCGGCTTGCCGATGGGAACGTGAATATCGTTGGCCGTGCGGGAACCGTCAGGATACTCAAAGGTCCAGATCCATTTCTTAGCGGTGATCTGAATCTCCATCGATTCTCCGGGCGCGACGGAGTACTTCATCCAGCCATTCAGGCCCCAGAAAAAGATCCAGCCGCAAAGAATCAGAGGCAGGACGCTCCAGGCGATTTCCAGTGTTGTATTGTGCGTGATATGCGGCGTCACGCGGCCCGGCGTATATTTATACCGGTAGGCGAAATAAAGCGCCGCGAACGCGATCCCCACGAATAAGACCGAGCACAGCCAGAACAGGAACATGTACAGGGTGTCCACTTCGGCCGCGAACGCGGACCCCTGCGGCGGCAACATGATCGAACGAAACCACTCCATTAGACAATTCCCTCTTTAAATCTCCCGGCGTTTGGTCCGTGAAGCGAGGCTTTTTTCCGCTCCGCCACGAACATCCGCCGCAGGAAGAAACCGATCAGCAAAACCGTTAAAATCCCGCCCGCACGCATGATATTGGTGGCGAACAGGACGTAACCGCCGGCTTTGGGATCATAGTGATAACAGAACAGCAGGATTTTCTGCACCGCCATGGTGGTGCGATTCTCCGAAGCTTCGGCCAACGAAAAACGCAGATCGCGCGGATGGAACGTCGCGCCGTACAGATAGCGGGCCATCTTGCCTTCCGGCGTCAGCACCATGATGCCGGCGGCGTGCGCGAACTGCTGGGTACGCTCATCCCAGCGATACTTGAACCCGATCGTCTCCGCTAGTTTCTTAGCATTGCCATCACGATCACACAGGAAATGCCAGCCCGGCGCCGGATGATCGAAGCTGCTCAGATAAATGGCTTTCTTCTTGCGCGCCAGATCGAACGATTCGTTAGGATCGATGCTGATGGTCACCACTTCATATTCTTTGCCGGGCGTCCAGGGCAGCAGTTCGCGCATCGCGGCGGTCTGGCCGTTCAGAACGAGCGTGCACAGATTCGGGCAGGAATAATAGATCAGGTCCAGAATTACCGGCTTGCCGGTGTGGAAAAAATCCTTGAGAGCGACCGGGTAGCCGTTCTCCGCCGTGAAGGTCAGATTCAAATCGATCTGACGGCCGAGATGTTCCTCAATGCCAATTCCTTCGAGGGCCGCCGGACGCACGCCAAACGGGAGCGCTCCGGGAACGCCGTAGCGGTCGAGCCGGGGCTGCGCGAAAACCGGCAGCGCCAACAGGATCCCGAATTGGAGAATCTTTTTCATTACTTTTTTTCTGGCGCTGCCGGAGGAGGCATTGTCGGCGTCGGTGTTGTCCCCGGTGTTGCCGCCGGCGTCGCGGCTGCAGCGGGAACGGTAAGAGCGGGCTCCTCTTTTTTCGGAACAGTTGCCTTGGCCGGATAGAATGTCTTCCCCGCGGCTGCGTCCTGAAGATTCAGCTCCATCGCGCGATCGAGTGGGATCCGGACCTGCCCGGACGCCTTATCCATATACATGTAATGCGTCAGATTCCAATCGTCGCGCCCGCGCACTTCGCGCAGCAGTTCGCTGGGCGGCGCTAGAATTTTCTCGTAAACGGCCTCATTCCAGATGTGCTCGAAATACTGCTGGATGGCACCGATCGTCAGCGCCAGCAGAATCAGACTGCCGACGGCGAAAGCGGCAATCGCGCCCGCGCTTGGTTCGTCGCGGTCAAATCCTTCGCGAGGGTCGGCTGGAATTACTTCTTTTCCGTCTTCTACGCTCATTTCGTTCCTCTACGCATTCTCAAAACGCAGGCTCTGCTCGAAACGCAGATCGCCCACCGGCGCCAGCTTGTTCTTGCGGAAGCGGCTCCAGAAAACCAACGCGCAAATACTCAGCGTGGCCGCCAGCGTGGCGAAATCCATCCAGCTGATTTGCGGACCGGTCTTGAAATAAGTCGGCATCACGATCCAGTACAGATCGACGTACTCGACCAGGATCGACCAGATCGCAATCCCCGCGATCACCTTCCGGCTGCGCTTGGCCGGCCGGCAGAGCAGGATAAAAAATGGAATCAGGAAGCGGATAAACGGCATGGCCAGACTGACCCCCAGCCAGTTTCCTTCCATCCGGTGCCGGTACCAGATGGTCTCCTCCGGCAGGTTCGCGTACCAGATCAGCAGGTATTGCGAGAACGCCATGTAGGTATAAAACGCAGTGAGTGCGAACAGCCATTTGCCGAGATCGTGATAATGCTCGTTCGTGATCGAATTCTTGAGAATCCCGGCGTGCCGGAATCCAAGGCAGATCAGCGTCACGAACGACATGAACGTCAGTGCGCCGCCGGCCAGAATGTAGAGCCCGAAAATCGTCGAATACCACTTCGGCTCCAGCGACATAAGCCAATCGAACGCCGCCAGCGATCCGACCACGACCACGAGGAACAAGCCGGGAGCCGACCAGCGTGCGATCACGTTCATCTGCCGCACCGAGCGCTCTTTATCCTGCTTGGTCGATTGATAATAGATCGCGAAAATCCAGATCGACCACAGAGCGAACATGATACAGCCGCGAATCATGAACCATTTCTCGCTGAGGAAATCCGCTTTCTGTTTCAGCACGGGATCGGCCATCACCATCGCCCGATCCATCCACGGATAGATGTCCTTCAGCCCGAATGCGACCGGGAGAAACAGCAGGAAGCAGGCAGGCAGCGTGATCATGATGTTTTCCATGATCCGGCGCATGGTGACGCTCCAGGCGGAACCGGTGAGGTACTGCACCATGACGAAGAAAAATGCACCCAGGCCGGCCGCCGCCACATAGGCGAATGCGACCAGGTAGGAGCGATGGAACCGGACTGGATCGGTGACGAATCCTGCGACGCACGCGATCACCGAAATCAGCACGGCGAGCACCAGCGTGTTGCGGCCCTTGGCCCAGCGCGTGGCGTCCAGTTGATAGGTATCGGTCATTTGTTCGGTCATTGCAGTTCCGCCATGTGATCCGCCGGAACGTCGGCTTTCGTCGCGTGGGCGGCACGCTGCAACGCGCGCACATACGCGATGATCGCCCAACGGTCGTCCACCACGATCTGAAAGCGATAGGACGGCATCGAGCGTCTTCCATTCGTAATCACGTTAAAAATATCTCCGTCGGCAAATTGCACGACACGATCTTCGGTTAGATTGGACGGCTGCCAGGTCGGTACGCGAGTCGGAACAATGCCTACGCCCGAACCGGTCTTGTCGTGACACGGCTGGCAATAAGTGTTGAATCTCAGTTGTCCTTGATGGAGCAGCGCCGGCGTCAATGGCACGGGACTTTTACCGACGTAGAGATCGCCTTCCATGCCCGTGAAATAAGCCGTGTCTTCGGTCATGTGCCCGCGCGCCACCGTACCCTCCGGTGGACGCCGCGCATCCCGCCCGTAACTTAAAAACGGCAATTCGTTTTCACCCTGAGGTTTAAATTTGGGCTGCTGCTTCATGTCGTCCCAGACCTGAATCGGAGGATCTCTCTGCACCCCGGAGCATCCGGTCAGGACGAAAGCGGCCAGGATCACTGTTGCTGTTTTGATCATCCGATCACAACCTCCACCGAGCCCGCGCCGACAATTTTCATATGCTCAGCCGTGGATTGCGCGTTAAAGATCGGGTCATTCGCCTCGACCAACAGGATGAAACGATCGTCGGTGGCGCGATGGGCCAAACGGTAATTCGCCGACGGATGATACAGCCGCGGAAGCCCGTTCATGGCAAACATGCCGATCACGCTGGCGAATGCCGAAAAAAGAATCGTCAACTCGAAGGTAATCGGAATCGAAAAGGAAAAGTCGAATAAAGGCTTGCCGCCGATCACCAGCGGATAATTGATCGTCCCGCACCACCATTGCAGCAACAGCGCGGTGGCCGATCCGCACAACGCTACGCAGATCACAATCCAGCCCAGCTTCGAATATGGAACGCCGATCGCGTCATCGATGCCGTGCACTGGAAACGGCGAGAGCGCGTCGATTTTGGTGTAGCCCATCTCGCGAATCCTGCGGCCCGCGCGCACCAGATGCTCAGGCTCGGAGAACTCGCCCATTACGGCGTAAACCTTATCCGCGCCGAAGCCCAGCTTGTCCTTAATCTGTTCAATATCAACTTGTCTGAAGTCGTGTGCCATTTAGTGATGACCCACCGTTTCTTTAGCGAACGTATGTTTTTCCACCGCCAGAACGCCTTTCACTTCGGAAATCGCGATCATGGGCAGGAAGCGCGCAAACAGCAAAAATAGCGTCAAAAACAGGCCAATTGTGCCCGTAAAGGTGCAAATATCGACCCAGGTCGGTTTAAAATAACCCCACGAGCTGGGCAGGAAATCGCGATGCAAGCTGGTTACGATGATGACGAAACGCTCAAACCACATCCCGATATTGGTGGTGATACTGATGATGAACATCACCGGGATCGAAGTGCGCATTTTCTTGAACCAGTAAAGCTGCGGGATGAGCACGTTGCACGAAATCATCGTCCAGTAGGCCCAATAATAAGGACCGAAGGCACGATTGATAAACGTAAACCGTTCGTAGCCGTTGCCCGAATACCAGGCGATAAAGAACTCCGTGGCATATGCGTAGCCGACGATCGATCCGGTCACCAGGATGATCTTGTTCATGTTCTCCAGATGCTTCATGGTGATCAGATTCTGAAGATTCAGAGCCCATCGCGCGATAATCAGCAGCGTCATGACGCAGGCGAAACCGGAGAAGATCGCGCCGGCGACGAAGTAAGGCGGGAAAATCGTGGTGTGCCAGCCCGGAATCACAGACGTCGCGAAGTCAAAGCTGACGATGGTGTGGACGCTGAGCACCAGCGGCGTCGAAATGCCGGCCAGAATCAGGTAGGCCACTTCATAATTTCGCCAGTGGCGAGCCGACCCGCGCCAGCCTAGGCTGAGGAATCCGAAAACCCATTGGCGGACTTTCGTCGTTGCGCGATCGCGCAGAGTAGCCAGATCCGGCACCAGGCCGGTGAACCAGAACAACGCGGAAACTGTTCCATACGTCGATACCGCGAACACGTCCCAGATCAGCGGACTGCGGAAGTTCTGCCACATGTTCAGATCCGTATTCGGAACCGGGAACAGCCAGTACGCGCGCCATGGACGACCGGTGTGAAACAACGGGAAAATTCCCGCGCAAGCAACCGCAAACAGCGTCATTGCTTCGGCCGAGCGATTGATCGACGTACGCCATTTTTGACGGAACAGGAACAAAATGGCCGAAATCAGGGTTCCGGCGTGGCCAATACCGATCCAGAACACGAAGTTCGTAATATCCCACGCCCAACCGATCGGACGATTATTGCCCCACACTCCGATACCGGTCGAGACCAGATAGGTCAGCATCGCGCCCAGCAGCAGCACGATCGACCCGGTGATGCTCAGCGTGATCCAATATTTGAGAGGAGTCTTAAAAACATCGCCCTCGACGATGGTGCTGATCTGCTCCGTCAGGTCATGGAACCCATCGGCCCGGACCAACGGCGGGTTGGTCGCCATCAACTGCGGATCCTGCACCACGTGATGCAGTTCCGCTACCTGCGGCAATACCGGTCCGTGATCGCCTTTGCTCATGCTGAAAGCTCCGGATTTGGATTTCGTAACTTCGCCAGATACGTGGTACGCGGCTTGATGTCGAGCTCGGCGAGCATTGCGTAGTTGCGCTCCTGCTTCTTGAGTTTCGAGACGCGCGATTCGGGGTCGTTAATATTCCCGAACACAATCGCATCCGCCGGACAGGTCTGCTGGCAGGCGGTCACGATCTCGCCATCCTTGATCGGGCGCCGGCCTTCGATCTTTGCCTTGATTTTCGTTTCCTGAATGCGCTGCACGCAGTAGGTGCATTTTTCCATCACACCGCGCATGCGGACCGTCACGTCGGGATTCTTGGACAACTTGATCAAATCCCACTCGTCGTCCGTGCGCATGCCGCTATTCGGATTCTTCAACCAGCGGAACAGGTCCCATTCGCCATCGGTTTTG
>Ga0208193_1001376_pt1 | contig 10783 bp, 6 predicted proteins | sample June2015DPH_17_2_FD_184716 | JGI IMG/M metagenome (GOLD analysis project Ga0208193, IMG submission 184716) | Peatland microbial communities from SPRUCE experiment site at the Marcell Experimental Forest, Minnesota, USA - June2015DPH_17_10... | ecosystem: Environmental > Terrestrial > Soil >...
AGGTAGCATCGCTCTACACCGGCATGAACCTGTCCCGGAACTACTAAGAGCTCCAAAAACAAGAAAGCAACCGGCGCCCCGCCTATGAACCGAACGACTCTCATTCTCCTCAAGACCCTCACCTGGATCGCCTGCCTGGGCCCCGCGGTTCTGCTCACCTATCAAGCCGTCACAAACACACTCGGCCCCGACCCCACCGCCAGCATCGAGCTCACCACTGGTTACAACACGCTGCTGCTGCTCATCCTCTCGCTGGCGATCAGCCCGCTGCGCAAACTCGTCCCCAAGCTCTCCTGGCTCATCCGATTCCGTCGCCTGCTCGGCCTCTTCGCCTTTTTCTACGGCACCGTTCACATGCTCGCGTACGTCGCCCTCTACGCCGGCTTCGACCTGACAACCATGCTCAACGACATCGCCAAGCGCAAGTTCATCACCATCGGCGTCGCTGCATGGCTCCTGCTGTTGCCCCTCGCGTTGACTTCCACCAACTGGGCCATCCGCAAAATGGGCGGCAAGAACTGGAATCGCCTGCACAAACTGGTCTACCTCGCTGCGATCTCGGGAATCATCCACTACTGGTGGCAGGTAAAAACCGGCGTGCTGAGTCCGCTGCGCCTGACAATTGTTCTCGCAGTATTGCTTCTGGCCAGGCCGATCCTCACCTGGGGCCAGCAACGCAAAAAAGGCCGCCCCGTCGCAGCCTGAAAAGCGGGGGCGCCTCTATCGCTTCCCTGCAGAAATCAGTCGAATCTAAGCAAGGACTGCGCCACCGGATGAAAGCTCTTGCGGTCGATCGGTGCCGGTCCCAGCCGCGCCAGCGCCGCCCGGTGCTCAGCCGACCCATAGCCTTTGTGGCTGACCAGCCCATAGCCCGGAAACCGGCTGTCGAACTCCACCAGCATCCGGTCGGGGTGCACCTTGGCCAGCACGCTCACCGCAGCAATCGACAAGCGGATCGCGTCGTCCTCGACCGCCGCCGGTTACGGGCCATGCCAATCGATTGTATCCACGCCATTCATGAGCAGGCAGCGGGCGCTGGCCGGGCTCTGGTTGCACCTCGCTCAAGCGTTCCCCATGCTCTGGACAAAACGATCCTCGGGCGGGACACAAGCGGGAGGGGCGAGAATCGGTTCCCCAAATGAATTGGAACCAAGCCAAGCCCGATGTCGTAGTTCAGACCAAAGGCGGCCGACGATGACCAACGATGTAAGGATTGCGTTGCGGCAGTTGAGGAAGTCGCCAGGATTTGCAATCACCGCAATTCTGACGCTGGCTCTCGGAATTGGGGCGAATGCGGTGGTGTTCAGCGTCCTCAATGCGGTGGTGCTCAAGCCGGTCGATGTGCCGAATGCTCAGAGCCTTTCGATGGTCCAGCGCTTTCAATTCCCTTCTCAATCGTATCTCGATTACGTGGATCTGCGCGACCGCAATCGAAGCTTCGAATCCCTGATGATGACCAATATCATTGGCCCGGTCGGTGTGGACACCGGGGGAGATCCTTCGACGGCGTGGCCCTACCTGGCGAGTGGAAATTATTTTGACTCACTCGGCATTCAACCGCACCTCGGACGACTCTTTCATGCCGCCGATGAACACGGCATCAACAGCGCTCCCTATGTGGTGCTGAGCTATGCGTACTGGCATGGGCATTTTCATGCCGATGCCGGGATCGTGGGGCGGACGATCAAGATCAACAAGCATCAGTTCACGATCGTCGGAGTTGCGCCCGAGAGGTTTCGAGGGACGGAGTTGTTCTTCGCTCCGGCGATGTGGATTCCAATGGTGGAACAGCCCACGGTTGAAGGCCAGGATTCGTTGCAGTATCGCGGCAATCACAGCGGCTATGTGCTGGGGCATTTGAAGCCGGGAGTGACACCGGCGCAGGCAACCGAGGACCTGAATTCCATTGGGGCGTGGCTGGCCAAGACCTATCCGAGCGAGGATGACGGCGTCAAGTTTACGCTGGCTCGCCCCGGCCTGATTGGAGACATGCTCGGAGGGCCGGCGCGGGCGTTTTTGGGCGGATTGATGCTGCTGGCGGGGCTGATCTTGCTGGCGGCATGCGCCAACCTGGGCGGCTTGTTTGCAGCGCGGGCCGCGGATCGCGCCAAGGAGATGGCCCTGCGCCTGGCTCTGGGCTCCCGCCGCAGGTTGGTCCTGCGGCAGATGCTGACCGAAGCTCTGCTTGTTTCTCTCGGCGGCGGCGCCCTCGGACTCGCCGGGGGCGTGCTGGTCTTACGCCTGCTGAGCACCTGGCGGCCCATTCCCGATGTCCCGATCAATGTGCCGGTGTATCCTGACGCGCGCACTTACCTGGTTGCCTTGGGATTGGCGCTGGCAAGCGGGCTCCTGTTCGGAATGATGCCGGTGCGCCAGGTGATGCTGACGGATCCATGGAAGGTAATACGCACCGGCGCGGCGAGCGTGGGAGGGATGCGGCGGTTGACGCTCCGCGATGTTCTGCTGGCCGTACAGATTGCCATTTGCGCGGTTTTGGTGACGTCCTCTCTGGTGGCGATCCGTGGGCTGGCGCGATCCATGCATAGCAATTTCGGCTTTGACCCCCAGCGCGTGATGCTGGTCGAGGGCGACCTGCACATGGCCGGTTACAGCAATGAACAATCGGTCGAAGTCGAGCGGCGGATGCTCGATGCCACTGCCCGCATTCCCGGGGTGACTGAGGTCGGATATACGAATAATCTACCTCTGAGCCTGGGCGGAGGCGACTCGTATGTGTACTCCGATGCGACCACCGACTTTCGGCCTACGAACAACGCGGCGGACGCCATGGATTATGTCATTTCGCCGGGATATCTGAGCGCCGCGGGCTCCAAGCTGTTGGCGGGAAGAAACCTGGCGATGAGCGATGACGCCAAAGCGCCCAAGGTGGCCATGGTGAACCGCGAGTTCGCGGTGAAGTTGTTTGGATCAGTGGAGAAGGCGATCGGCGGCCACTTCAAGTACTGGGGTGGAACGCGGGCCGAAGTCGTGGGCGTGGTCGAAGACGGGAAGTACCGGACCCTGACCGAAGATCAGCAACCGGCGATGTTCTTCTCGTTTCAACAACAACCGTCAAGCGGCATGTGGTTAGTGGTGCGCTCGGACCGCGACCCGGCGGAGATCTCTGGAGCGCTGGAGCGCACCCTGCATGGGTTGGACGCAGGTTTGCCATTCACGATAAGAACCTGGTCCGAGGAAATGGGATCAGCATTGTTTGCCGCTCGGGTGGCGACGGTGGCCTTGGGAGTGCTGGGCCTGCTGGGCGCGATGCTGGCGGTGACAGGGATCTTTGGCATGGCGTCGTACACGGTGAGCAAGAGGCTGCGCGAGTTGGGGATTCGCATGGCGCTCGGAGCGCGGCGGAAACAGGTGCTGGGGGCCGCGCTCGGCCGGGCATTTGGATTGCTGTCGGTGGGCTCTGCGGCGGGATTGGTCCTGGGCGTGCTGGCATCGAAGCTGCTTTCCTCGATCGTCTACCAGGCGGCGCCGAAAGATCCGCTGGTGCTGAGCGGGGTAGTTCTGACCATGCTGCTGATCGGGTTAATGGCTGCCTGGATCCCGGCGCAAAAGGCGCTGGCCGTCGATCCGATGATCCTGCTGCGGGAGGAATGAGGGATTAGAGATTGGGTTCGACGGCCTTGCCGGCCCGGCTCCTGAGAAGACAGCTCTCGATTCCTGGCCGGTGCCTGCGGCGGGATCGAGTTCGACATCGAACTCCCCCTGCGCGGGACCGCAGATCTCATGGCCTGAGGGCTGCAGCAGCCTATATCCGGCAGCCCAGGCGCATGTTGGACGGTCGAGAATTGTTCTCGACAATGGCAGCTGAGCGCTCTGACCGACCCGCCGCTCTGATCGATACGCCGCTCTGATCGATACGCGGATATGAATCCCCGGGGGGGGAAGACGGCCACGTCAGCGGAGTGAGGGTGAGGCCGGCCCGGCCCCCGGGCACAGCCCGCGCGCCACCGAATGGTCTATCCGCAACAGACTTTCTGGCAAAGCCGGCCGCGGATTGAGAAGCGCGGCGCCATCTGCCGGCCGCCCAGACCGCAGTCGGCCATCGACGAGAGTCCGCGAGGACGAGTGAAACGGCCGTCGTTGCGGCGGGCGCGGTCCGGTCCCAGGTGCAGCTATGGCTTATATTCGCCGGCAGAAACGACCTCGACCACAGCCTGCACGGGAAGCTTGTCGCTTGAGCCCCCGGCAAGGAGCTTGATCTGCTCCTTCTCGACGCGCCACAGGTGAGCTGCTGTATCCCAATAGGCCAGGTCGCGGGGCTTGAGGTCGAAGGTGACATCGCGCTCGGCGCCCGGCTCAATGCGGACCCGCTCGAATCCTTTCAGTTCGAGCCGCGGCCGTTCGACGCCGGAGCCAAGATGTTGCACGTAGAGCTGGGCCACTTCATCGCTGGCGCGTTTGCCCGTATTGCTCACCTGCACCTTGACCTGGACCGAGCCGTCGGCGGTGACCTTGGGTGCGCTGAGATGCATGGCGTCATAGGTGAAGCTCGTGTAGCTGAGGCCGTAACCAAAGGCGTAGAGCGGCTTGTCTTTGCTGTACATGTAGGTGCGGCCATCAAGGAGGTTGTAATCCATGATGGGTAACAGTTGGGCATCGCCCGTGGGCCAGGTCTGGGTAAGACGGCCGGCGGGCGAGTAGTCGCCAAACAGCACATCAGCAAGACCGTGACCTTCTTCCTGGCTGTTATGCGTGATGTGGACGATGGCCGGCAGGTTTTCCTGGCTCCAGTCAATGGCGTAGGGAAAGCTGGAACGCAGGACTTCAATGGTGTGCGGATTGGCGGCGAAGATCTGTTTCACCAGCTGTTCCTGCTCGAGGACGATCGTCTTGCGGTCGACGTCTTCTTTGCCGTTCGAGGGCGTCGGACACTTATCCCAACCGTCGTTGCACTCCGGATGATTGCCGACAACCACGATGGCGACATCCGCCTTGCCCGCCAAGGAGGCCGCCTGCGCGGGGTCAGAGCCGTCGGCGAACAGGACGCGTACGCCGGCGCCGGCAGCATCGCGAATGCCCTGAAGCGTGCTCACCGAATAGGGCGGCGTGCCGCTATACCAATCGAGCAGCACCTGATCAGCAAAGGGGCCGATAACCGCAATCGACTTCAGCCTGGCTCGATCGAGCGGCAGGGTATTGGCTTCGTTCTTGAGCAGCACGATCGATTCGCGGGTAGCCTCGCGGGCCAACGCTTTGCTCGAATCAAGCTCCCAGGGAGCGAGCGCGCCGTCCTGAGCCACTCCGATCTCCCGGTATGGATCAACGCCAGCCGGATCCATTTCGCCGAGGCGGAGATGGACGCGCAAGAGATTCTTGAGCGCCCGGTCCATATCGGCTTCGGTGAGCAGGTTGTCCTTGAGAGCTTGCGCGAGATCGTTTTTGTAGCTGTCCAGGAAGTGGTTGATGCCGGCCTTGACGGCAGCCGCAGAGGCCTGTTCCTTGTCAGGAAATCTCTTGTGGGCGGTGACCAGCAAGGTCAGCGCGCCGCCGTCGGTCGAGAGGATGCCGTCGTTGTGCCACTCGTCTACCATCACGTTTTTCAGCACCGGATTGACGGTCATGGGCGTGCCATTCCAGCTGTTATACGAGGCCATCACGGCACGCGAGCCGCCCTGCTCAAATCCCATGCGGAAAGGCACGGAATAGTACTCTCGGAAGAGACGCTCGTCGAAGTCCGACGAGGTATGACTGCGCCCGTCTTCGTTTTCGTTGGCCAAGAAATGCTTCATGAGCGAAGCGGCCTGCCAGTGCCGGGGATCGGGGCCCTGGAGGCCCTGGGCGAAGGCGACGGTGAGCGTGCCGACCAGGAAGGGATCCTCGCCGTAGGACTCCTCGGTGCGGCCCCAGCGCGGATCGCGGCTTAAATCGGCGTTCGGCGCGCGGACCACAACGCCTGTCCCCTCCCGCGTGAGGGTGGGGTTCTGGTAGCTGTAGCGGGCTTCATAGCCTTCGAGTGCGGCGATCTTCTTGAGCAGGATGGGATCCCAGGTAGCGCCCAGGCCTTTTTCCTGCGGAAAGGTTGTGGTGGGGATCGGCTGGCGTCCGCGGCTGCCGCCCCAGCCACCGGGGCCACCGAGGGCCAGTCCGTGCAGGCCTTCCACCTGGCCGGAAAAGACCAGATTCAGGCGGAGGATTTTAGGGTGGTCGGACATAAGGTTGACCTTCTCGTCCAAGCTCAGCCGAGCGAGCAGGTCATTGATGCGCACCTCATCGCTCAGCTTGATATCTCGAAAGGGGTAGTCGGCCTGCGCATGGGCCAACGGAGACGATCCCAGAACCAGTGGCAAAAGAAAAAAGCAGACAGTCCGCCGCCCTAGAAGCATCGCCGCAGCCTCCTCATCCGAACCAGCGAAGGTTACCACAGCAGGCCTGCTTTGCCCTCAGCTAAATCGCTTAAGGAGAGATGGCGACCGGTTGACAGGGGCCGCGACGCGGCCTTGGCCACCTGCCTCTCAATTGAGGATGACTATCGCATCCCCCCAGCCCGGTAGACGCTCAGGTCGACGCCGCCCTCCAGCGGTCTCTCCAGCGATCCTTCCTGCGATCCTTCCTGCGATCAAAAATCGGCTTCCGCCGGGGCGAACTCCGGATGCCGGGGCGAAACACTTGCACCTCGAGCGGGTCTTTGCCAGGGAGGGGGCCGGCCGGCCGATGAAGCTGAGGCCGGCCGATGAAGCTGAGGCCGGCCGAGGCAATGCCCTGACGAATGAACGACGGCCTCGGTTTCGCGCTCAGCGCCTAATGCTTCTTCACAGGCTTCTTCGGGTCCGGCTTCTTGGCTACGACCTTCTTTGCCGGAGCAACAGACTTTCCGGCTGCCGGCTTGGCAGCGGCCTGAGCAACCGGCTTGGACTTAGAGGCCGGAGCCTTGAGCGCAGCGGATTTCGGCTTGGCAATCTCCCCCCGCTTCGGCTCGGGAGCGGTCTTGTCCTTTGCCGGCTTGGGGGTCGCGGGCAACCCGGATGCGCCTGAGACCGTATGCGGAGGCCGGAGGCCAGGACTATTTTTCGCCGGGCCGGTGGTGGACTCCTTGGAAGATGCTGGTGTCAGGGTGCTACTGGCCAGATGGTCTTCTTTTCTGATTGCTGCCGGTTTCCCGGCTTTATCAGCACCGGGACCAGTCGGCTTGGCCGGAGCCGCGGACCCCACAGCCAGTGTCCTGCTGGGGGAAGTTTGCGCCTTTTGTATCACCGGCACCGCCTTCAGGTGCACGGCGGTGGATGTTGCTCCAGAAGCACTGCGATCCTCTTGCTTTGCCTTCGCCTCGGGCTTCGCTTTGGCGGCTTGAGGAGGTTCGGCCTTCCTGGGAGTGCTCGCCGCCGATGTCTTGGCCGGCTTGCCGGCCTCACCCTTCGGGCCGCGCTTGACTGGCGGAGGTTCGGGCTCGGGCTCCTCGCCGTCCGACTCATCGTCCGTGGATTCGACTTCCGCATCCTCGGCCAGGTCCGTGTCGAGATCCTGCTTGGGAATGCTGATGCCCAGGTCCAACTCTTCCTCATCGCCGCCCAGATCGTCGATGTCCTCATCTTCGAGCCCGTCTTCGGACTCGTCCTCATCGTCGTAGGAGCGCTCTTTGACCTTGGCCTCGCCGCGCTTTGCCCTCGGCCTCTTGACCGTCACCTGGGGCGGCGGCGCGGGCGGGGAGTGCGGCTCAAGGAAGGCGCGCAGCTCCTCGGGAGAGCTGAGGCGGCCATCGATCAGCTCCAGGAACAGGGCCTGGACGATGTCCTTGTAGGCGGCCAGCTCAGGAGTGATCCGCATCTCCTGCATGAGAGAATGGGGGATTTTCTGGCGCGCTTCGGGCCAGACCTTCAGGAACTGATGGTAGCGCTCTACAACTGGCTTTTCCTTGCTGGTAAAACCAAGCCAGAGAACAGCTTCCGGATCATAGCTCGTAAAAAGCCTGTATCCCGCCGAGGCCGTCGAATTTTCCTTGGAGAGAACCACTTTGGCAAACTTCGCCGCAATCGCGTCCAGGCTATTCCACTCCTCGACGAACCCGGGGCGCAGCAGCTCCTTTTTGAGCGCAGCGAGATCTTTGGGGTTCATCCTGGCGGTCAATAGCTGCATCTGGGCGGCTGACATATCCGGATGGACGCCCTGCACCTGGAGTTCGACTGCCAGCTCGTGCAGCGATTTGAGCTTCTCCTCATCCGCTTTGGCGTGGGTCCAGGCCGGGAATAGAAACTTCATCCAGCCTTCGGATTCGAGCGAGCGCAGGACCTTCAGGCCATCTTCTTCGTGGCCGATTTGCTCAAGTTCCCGGCTCCTGGCTTCCTGGGACATCTGTTCGATCACGCCTTCGCTCTTGGCATTCTCATAGCGAGTCTGGGTTTTGGGGTCGAGCTCCCAGCCCAGCCGGGCGATGTACCGCGTGGCGCGGATCAGCAGGGATGGTTCTTCCAGAAAGCCGTAGTTTGAGACCAGCCGCAGGGTGCGGGATTCGATATCGGCAGCGCCGTTCAACGGGTCCATCAACAGGCCAAACGAACCCTCATTGAGGGAGATGGCCATGGCGTTGACGGTGAAGTCGCGTCGCCGAAGATCCTCCTGAATGGAGGCAGGATGAAAGACGGGCTTAGAGATCTTGGCATAATCAAGGCGGTGGGTGGTCACCAGGTCGACGCGCACGGTGCCCGGGAAGCAGAGATAAAGGGTGCGGGAAGACTCGCTTTCGCCCCAGGCGACTCCGCCAAGTTTTTCAATTGATTTCTTAAGCTTGAGAGCGTTTCCATGAACAGAAACTTCAAGCTCGCGCACCGCATGTCCGCTGGTTAGATCGCGCACCGCGTCGCCGGTAAGAAACAGAATGATTCCGGCTTCCCGGGCGGCTTCGCGCAATTGGCGCAGCGCGTTCTGCTGGTCGGCCGAGAGCCGGTTTTCCAAAAGGTAAATGTAATCAGCCATCCGTTTTCCGTTTCCACCTTCCGTCGCTCACGCCCCCTGGTCGCGCGTCCAAGTTCTTCATGTTGTTAACCTTAGGACGCAACCGGCAGAGGCGGCAAAGCAGTACATTAACACAAAGATAGCAGCTTGGCTAGAGTCTAATCGACTGGCCGCAGAGCTTTTACGATGCACCACACTCGTCTGGAGAGGTTGCCTTGCTCAACCCGGGCGGGCCTCGGGCGGAGGAAATTCATCTCCAGCCAATTTCGTGCGACAATCCAGATCGATGGCATCACATCGCAAACCTGTGATTGTGCGCAAGTTTTCCGGGGACTGGTGCGCCGGCTATGCGGGGTTGAGCTTCGGCCAGGATGCGGCTGAGCTCGAGATCCTGGATCTGAACGGCAAGGTTGTGCGCATCGGCTGGGAGCAGGTGAAATGGGTTTGTTATGTGCGCGACTTCCCGGCCGGCTCCTCACTCTCCGACACCGGCCCGGAGCGGCTGCTCCGCAAGCGGTTTTCCACACGTCCGCGCACGGCCGGGGTATGGCTGCGCATGACGCTCACGGACGGGGAAGATCTGGAAGGGCTGGCGGCCAATGACCGTTCGCTGGTCGAAGGCGCCGGCCTGCTGCTGACGCCACCGGATACGCGGTCGAACACGCAGCGTATTTATCTGCCCCGTGCGGCGATTCACTCGCTCGAAGTTGTGGGCCTGATCGGGGGTTCGTCGGCGAAGGGCGCACTCGCGCCTCCGGCCGCCGACCCCCAGCCTGAGCTCTTTGCTCCCGAGTCCGCCCCAACCTAAGGATCAGCCGGTTCCGGTACAATCCAATCGATGAAGCTGGGCGAGTTGGCAATGCGGCTGGGCGCGGAGCTGCGTGGAGACGCGGAACTGGAAGTGACTGGCCTCAAAGGGATTGAGGAAGCCGGGGGGTCGGAAGTAACCTTCGTGGCCAACCCCCGCTACGCGGCTCTTGCACGCACCACCCGGGCGGCTGCGGTCCTGGTCGAGCCGGGGTTCCAGGAGATTTCCGCCGCCACCTTGCGGCTTGAAAATCCCTACCTGGCATTTTCCCGCGCTCTCGGCTTCTTTTACCAGCCGCCCGTGTATCCGGCTGGAGTTCACCCGACGGCGGTGATTGACAGCTCCGCCGAGATCGGCCTAGGCGCGCATGTGGGCGCATTTGTCGTTGTCGGCCCCGAGGTGCGCCTCGGCAGCCACGCCACCTTGCTGCCCCACGTCGTTCTCTACCCCGGGGTCCAGGTTGGCGACCATTTCTTTGCCCACGCCCACGCGGTGGTTCGTGAGAACTGCGTTCTTGGCGATCATGTGACCCTGGAGAACGGTGCCATTGTGGGCGCCGACGGGTTTGGCTTCGCCAAAAACGAACTGGGGCACTGGGAGAAGATTCCGCAGTCGGGTCCGGTGCGGATTGGCAACCGCGTCGATGTGCAGGCCAATGCCTGCATCGACCGCGCCACCGTCGGCATGACCGAGATCGGGGACGGCACCAAGGTGGATAACCTGGTGCAGATCGGGCATGGATCCAAAGTCGGGGAGAATACTCTGGTGTGCGCGCAGACCGGGCTGGCGGGCTCCTCGGTGATCGGCAATAACGTCATCCTGGCCGGGCAGACCGGCATTGCCAACCACTGTGCGGTCGGGGATGGGGTCATTCTGACGGCGCAGTCGGCCGTCTCGCATGATGTGCCGGCGGGAAAGGTCATCTCCGGGTCGCCGGGGTTCGACAACCGCGTGTGGCTGCGCGCGGTGACGATTTTTCAGCGGCTGCCGGAACTGCTCAAGCGTCTGGACCGGGTGGAAAAGAAGCTCGCCGCGCGGGTTGGGCAGGATGAACCTAAAAACAGCAGTTGA
>Ga0208193_1001377_pt1 | contig 10770 bp, 5 predicted proteins | sample June2015DPH_17_2_FD_184716 | JGI IMG/M metagenome (GOLD analysis project Ga0208193, IMG submission 184716) | Peatland microbial communities from SPRUCE experiment site at the Marcell Experimental Forest, Minnesota, USA - June2015DPH_17_10... | ecosystem: Environmental > Terrestrial > Soil >...
AGCAACTGAAGTATATTTGATGTTCAACATGCGTATCTCCTATTGGTGTTATCTCGAGAGTACCGTGACGCTTGGGATCTGCGATTGATCGATCGTCCCTTCGGCAAGCCAACTACGCTTGGAGGGCAGAGCAAAAGCGGGAGCAAACCGGGGTAGATGAATCAGATTGTAGGCGCTCATCCTGGATGGAGGCCATTGCCCCGCACATCCGATGGATGCGCTCTGCCGGATGCACGGGACGGCGATGAGTCAACCTGAAGCGGCAGTGCGTCAGGCGAGCGTTACCAGCCAGCGGCGCCACCGCCGCTCCACAAAGCGCCGGTCTTGGGATCGATCAGGATCGTATTCAACACTGGGGTTGAGCCCGCATTGGGGTTGTCTGCAGGCGCGATGATGCGATGGCCCCGGGCCTCAAGCTCCTTGCGCACTTCGGCGGAAATGCCAGAGTCAACAGTGAGGTCGGTGCCCGGAACGTAGGGGATGGAGTTAGCCAGATAGCGCAGGATAAAGCGCGGCGGAGCGGCGGCCTGGTCTGGCGGCAATCGGAAGTCGATGAGGTTCAAGATGGTCTGCAGAACGGTTTGCGGAATCGTCCAGCCCCCCGCGGCGCCCGTAGCAAAGTAAGGCTTATCGAAGCGGAAGACGATGATCGGGCTCATGACAAAGCGCGGCCGCGCACCACCCTCGACATGATTGGGATCGCGGGGATCCAGGCTGAAGTAGCACATGCCATTGTTCAGGAAAATTCCGGTATCGGGGACCACTACGCCGGAAGGATACATCAGGGTTTGCGTGATAGTGACAATGTTGTGGTTCTTGTCGATGACGGTGTGATGGTTGGTGTGTTCACCAAGGGTTGAGATGGAGTCAGGCCGGTATGGCGGATAGTATTGGGCCTGTTTCGGATTAATGCGTGCGCGCTGGGCTGCGGCATACTCCTTGGATAACAACCGCTCGAGAGGGACAGCCGCGCCGATGCGTCCGGTATTATATCGGTCATCGTCGAGGAATCCCAATTTCTCGACTTCGGCCACGGTGTGGATATAGTCCGCGGAGTTGCGGCCCATGGATTCGAGATCGAATCCCTCAAGGATGTTGAGATCCTGCAGGATCGTCATGCCGCTTGAGCCGGGACGCACGGTCACTACCCGATAGCCGCGGTAGGTGGTCTCGATCGGATCGCTCCAGCGGGCCTGATAGCGGGCCAAATCCTGGTCGCTCATCAGGCCGCCGTTTTCCTGGATGTGGCGAGCGATCTTGCTGGCGATCTCGCCTTTATAGAACACCGCCGGCCCCTTTTGAGCAATCTGCTTGAGCGTCTCCGCCAGATCCTTCTGTATCCAGATATCGCCGGCTTGAAGCAGCTTGTCGCCTGATTTGGTGAAGATGCTGCGTCCGTAGGGATAAGTCGTCACCTTGCCGAAGTCGGTTGAAGCGATCTGGCCGGCGAGGGCCGGCGTAACGGGAAATCCATTTTCTGCATAGTCGATAGCGGGCGCGAGAATCTCGGCCCAGCTCATCGACCCGTAACGATCGTGGAGGGCGGCCCATCCGGCGAGGATGCCCGGCACCACCGGAGCCAGGTAACCGTCGGTCGAGGTCTTGGCGAAGTCCCAGAGGCGGTCGCCACGGAACTTGTCGATCGTCGCGGCCTGGGGTGCATCACCGACAAAGTCGAGCGCTTCGGTCCTGCCGGTCTTGGCGTCGTAGACCAGCGCATATCCACCGACGCCGCCGAGCCCGCACATGAACGGATTCGTCACAGCCAGCACAGCGGCCGACGCAATGGCCGCGTCGGCGGCGTTGCCGCCCTGCTGAAGAATACGCAGTCCCGCTTGCGTGGCGAGGGGTTGATGAGTAGCGACCATGCCGTCGCGAGCGATGATCTGCGAAGAAGAGGCAGGAATCTGGGAAGCAAGCATAGCGAGAGCCAAAGCGTGACCAAGCCGGTAGTGGTTGGCTGGGCGCATCATTAGCAGAGACTATAGCACGGACAATTCCACGCGGTTAAGGATCAGGACCGGCAAACCGGTCCTCGACCCCACACGAGAGCCGCCCGAGCGAACTCAATTCCTGCTCCGCCGCCTCCCAGAAATCGGAGACTAAATCGAAGGCTAACCGCTCGCCGAGAGAAAGACATGCTCCGAGGGCCGGCATATAATCAGCCTTGCCATCTTCCCGGCGCTTTGTCCATTGGAGACCACAGATGAAAAACAGCGCGACCAATGCCTCTGCTCAATTGCCGGCTTTCGTTGTCCTGCTTTCCCTCTGCGCCTCATGCTTGACCGCTCAGCAGAATCCATCCCGGCCTTCGCAGGCGACCTCTCAACCCGGCACCTATTGGTCCGACCAGAAGATTCTCGACACAGTGAATGCGGTTGCCATGGGGCCGAAACTGCTGCCTGAATCCTGGCCGAATGGCGCTCGCGTCGCCGTGATGCTTACCTTCGATGACGACACCCAGTCCTTCCTGCTGCGCGACGGAACTACGGAAGCGACCGCACTTTCAGCACCTGACTACGGCGCTCAAACCGGCACACCGCGCCTGCTTGAGATTCTCGACCGGCACCAGGTTCCAGCTACCTTTTTTGTCACCGGCGTCGACTCACTCATCCATCCTGAACTTGTGCCCTTGCTGCTCAAGAGTGGCCGCAATGAAATCGGCATTCATGGCTGGATTCATGAGTATCCACCGGGGCTCGATAGCGAAGATGAGGAAGAACGCCTTCTAGACAAAGCAATCGCCCGCATCAGCTCCATCACCGGCAAAAAGCCTGCCGGCTATCGCGCACCCTCATGGGCCTTCAGTCGCTACACCATGGAACTGATCAGGAAAAAAGGCTTTGCTTACGACTCCAGTCTCCAATCCTCCGAAGTTCCCTACAGGATCCTCGCAAAGGGTCAGGATACAGGTGTCGTCGAGATCCCGATCGATTGGACACTCACCGAGACTCCTTATCTGGGCGCTATGGGGCACATGCCATCGCCTGATCTCCTCTTTGATCTCTACAAGCAGGAATTCGACGGCGCGTACAAGGAGGGAACCATCTTCATTCTCACCCTCCACCCTTATCTCAGCGGTCACCGCTCCCCCATGCAACACCTTGATGAGCTCATCACCTACATGCAGTCGAAACCTGGTGTTTGGTTCGCCACCTGCGGGCAGCTAGCCGAATATGTGCGCAAATCTTCTCAACCGCCGCCTGAGCCACAGAACGCATCTCGCCCGTAGACGGCAATAGGGGAAGCGGTCGCCTCCTTTCCGGCGCCTCAGCACCGAACATGGGGGTCCGCAGCTATGTTCCGTTGGGAACGGCCGCTCGACCTGCTGGCCTGGGTTTACCGGCCCCGAGGCGCAGATACAGCTCGGGGCCGCTCTGGGCGCGGGCTTTTGAAGATCCAGGTTGTGTGACCTAAATGCGGAGAAATCGCTCTAGACCGAGGACGGAAGCCAATTTTTTTTCCGGTCGTTCATCTTGGAGAGCTGGGTCTGGACGACCGGTTGCTCGGAGCGCTGCGGGGCCGGATAGAGGAGAGTGAATTCGCTAATATCTCTAATCTGGTCATCATCTCCACGTTGCTGAGCACGATGCCCGACTGAGCCGGCTTGCGGCGCAGCAGATTGAGGATCACGAGTGCCAGGACAGAGTAGAAGGCGTGTCCGCGCAGCTTCTGGTCGGTCCAGTGGAAGACGGGACGGCGCCACACTGCTGCTGTACACCTGCTTCGCCCGGACGTGGAACCGGAATCTCTTCTTAGGGACCGGTTCCGTGGAGTATATCGCTGAAGAGGCAGGTTGCGAGGCCAAATGAACGTTGGCCGCAAAAAACCAGCATTCGCTGCCGTCCTTGCTCGCACGCCTCATCGAAAGCCCTCCAACTCATGGGCAGACACCGATCCATGAAATGGCGCTGGCGTGTGACCGGAATGAGCAGCATGGACGGCATGTTGCACGTGATCCCCGGGTCACCGGCAACTCTTCCCTTCTCGGATTTGGAACGGACACCGGAAGTCTAGCAAGGCGAGATCAGACTGCGTCATCCTGTTCGCAATGCTTTCATTGGTTGAAGCTTGGCGCTGCGCAACGCCGGAATCAGGGCGGCAAGCGTAGTCGCCATTCCAAGAATCACGATCGTGAGGAGCAAGGTTTCTAGGTCGAAGGGCCGGACTCCAAAGAGCAAACCGACCAGCAAATGGCTTAACATCACGGATCCGAGTAGGCCCACGAGTGCACCTATCAAGGCGAGTCGAATGCCCTGAAAGACCACAAGGCCTGCGATGTTTCCGCGTGTTGCTCCCAACGCCATCCGGATGCCGACTTCGCGAACACGGCTTGCTGCGAGAAAAGAAACCAATCCGTAGATGCCAAGAGTGGAAAGTGTGAGAGCGGCGGCCCCGAAAAACATCATGACAAGAAAAAGGAAGCGCCGCGTTGCAATCGAATCTCGGATTAACTGGGTCACGGTTGCGGCCAAAAAAACGGATTGGTTGGAATCAACCGCGGCTACCACGTTTTTCAGCACGCGAGCTGTCTCTATAGGCGAAGCGAAACTCTTCACAACCAGAAAGCTGATCCCGCTCGATCCCTGAGAGAGTGGAAGATAGATCGAAGGGCGCGGGCTCATATCGAGAGCATGATCGCGGGTTGGCGCGATGATTCCGATAACCTCGCGCCATACCGGTTTGTCCGGATCTTCCGTGTTCATGAGCTTTCCCAGAGGGTCCTGATGCGGCCACAACCGCGCCGCTGTGTCCTGATCGATGATGGTTACCTTGGGAGCATCTGCAGTATCCGTTTCCCGGATCGACCTGCCGCTGATCATTCGAACACCCATTGTCTCGATAAAGCCAGGGGAGACTTCATTCACTGCGACACTGATTCCCGAACTCTTGTCCCGGCCCAACATTTCCGATGTTTGTACCCTGGCGCCGTTATACTCGCCGACCAGCGGAAGCGCAGTCGCGGCCGCCGCAGATTCGATGCCCGGACTCGCGCGCAACCGGTCTAGAACTTTCTTAAAGAAGAGTTCGACATCTTCGCGCGCCGGATATCGCGAAGCCGGTAGCACAGTGATTGCATACATGACGCCGTTCGGTCGGTAACCGATATCGGTGGACAACAAATTGAAGAAGGTGCGAAGCATCAGGCCCGCTGCGCTTACCAAAATGACCGCGAGGGCAACTTGTCCGATCACCAGCGAGCTACGCAAGCGGGCGCGCGGTTGTCCAGGAATATTTCTCGATCCTTCGGAAAGTATGTCCCGAGGCGAGCGTCTGAAGACTTGCAACGCATTCATCGCTCCTACAAACCCTCCGCTAATAGCAGTCAGAGCGATTGCAAATGCCAAAGCGTACGAGTCGATTCTGGTGTCGGCCAGGCGCGGCACGTTGACAGGAGCCAGTTGAATCAGGACGTGCAGCATAATCACTGCCAGGGGCACTGCGAGCAGGCATCCACAGAAACAGAGCACCACGCCTTCGAAGAAGGGGATGCGGGCGACTTGCCAGGCGCTTCCACCGAGGGCCATGCGCACTGCCAGCTCGTTGAACCGCGATTCCAATCGGGCAAGCAACAGGCTGCTGATGTTCGCGCAGACCAGCAACAAAATCAGTGCCGTAGCCACGAGCAACGCCACTAACGGTCCGTCGAATTCACCTACTGTATGTTGGTGCAGCGAAGAGAGGCGAGCGCTGAGGCCCTTGTTCGTGGCGGGGTACTCTTGCTGGAGCATCTGGCACGCGGTCTCCAGTTGTACCTGAGCCTCCTTGATCGATACCCCCTCTTTCAGCCTCGCAATCACACCGGTGTTGGGATCGCCATGCTGCTCCTTGGCCAGGTCGGCGCCAAGCGGCATCCAGTATTGGTTCGAAAGCTGACCGTTTGAGCCAGAAGGGAGAGGGAAATTAAAGCCCTTGGGCATGACTCCCAGCACCTGGTAGCCTTCGCTGTTGAAATGGATGATCTTCCCTACAATCTGCGAATCGGCATGGAAACGGCGGCGCCAGAGACCGTCGCTGAGGATCACGACGTGGGTATGCCCTGGACGATCATCATCTGCAAATAGCCATCGCCCCAACTGCGGCTTCACTCCCAGCATCGGCAGAAGGTTCGCGGTAATGCGCAGCCCGTAGAGAGCTTCCGCCTGTCCTTCGGTAAGATTGACGAGGCTGAAGCGGAACATAGCAACGTCCTGGAAGGCCGGTACCGTGGATTTCCAGGCCACTGCGTCCAACAGGGGGGCGCTCCAGCCATTTTGATCGCCCGTTTTCGGCCAGCGGCTGACCATTTGGACCAGACGCTCAGGATTCTTGTACGGTAGCGGGTTAAGAAGAACGGTGCGAACCGTGCTGTAGATCGCTGTGCTCACACCGAACCCAGCAGCCAGGATCAGAATCGAGGTCAGGCTGAAACCTGGCGCTCTCCGCAATTGACGGAACGCATAGCATACGTCGTTCCAAAAGCTATCAAGCGTCAGTGCCACATCCATAGCGGCGACTCGTTCTTTCATTACGGTTGGGTTGCCAAACTTCACCAGTGCCTCGCGCCGCGCTTCTTCCGGCGACATTCCAGCAGAGATGCGGTCTTCAACCCGCATTTCGAGGTGCGAGCGAAGTTCAGCGTCGATCTCCGCGTTGACCCGCGAGTGCGAGAAAATATTCGATACACGGCGGAGCAATGACATAGAATCCCTCATGCGTAACGCAGAATGGCGCGAACGCCTTTTACCAGGCGCTCAAAGTTCTCTTCGGCCTCTTCCTTCTGTTTGCTGCCGGCAGCTGTCAGCAAGTAGTACTTCGCTCTGTGTCCAGTCTCCGTCAACGCCCATTCCGAAGCTATCCACCCGCTCTACTCCATCCGGTGCAAGGCCGGGTACAATGAACCTTCCTCCACGCGTAACAGTTCATCCGATGCTCTCTGGATGCAGAGCACGATTCCGTATCCGTGCAGTGACTCCATTTGCCAGAGGGGCTTGAGAACCAGTAGATCCAAGGTGCCCTAAAGATCGTTTTTTGTCCCGCCAACCCCTGGACAACTCAGAATAGGCGATGATAGGCATAGATAATTAGGTATGTCAAGAGTGACTCAATCAATTAAGCCTACGAAGCATAACTACCTGGCTCTAAAGCCGATCCTGGAATTTCCTTGCGCAGGAATATGGAAGCGCTCTTCCTAGGTCACACAAAAAGCCGCCTCGGCCTCAACCGCGCTGGCGGCTCAAACCCGCTCCAGATGCGCTGAGGAGAGGATTTTGGCGCGGGACAAACCCGCTTCAATTGGCTTGGGCCGGTTAACTTGGCCTAATGTCAATATCATTCCGCGGTGGAACGATATTGACACTAGATGCGGCTGAAGCGGAGATGGAAAGGTAGGCCATTCATGGATGATAATCATCCACTATCTGGCTGATTACCATCCATTTCCTGGTGGATCATAGCGTTATGCTTCGTCGCCAGATCATCGACCGGTTTCTTGCGCATTCGTTCGAAGATCCAGTGCGAGCGAAGGATATTTGATTCCCGAGGAGTTGTGGCGGCTCGCGGGAGATGAATCGCACGTCCTACCCCTCCCAGGACGATAGCGCCAATATTTTCGCTTTCATTCGTGGATTGAGACTGCCTCCGGCGTCCAGGCCGGCTGACCGCCGGAGCAAGTCTAATCAGCCAGCTTCGTGAGCCGAATGCTCTTGCCGGTGCGCGCCGATTCACGCGCCGCATCAAGGATCTGCATGACGATAACGTTGGTATCGAGAGCAGTCAGGTCGCCCTTGGACTCGATCTCGCCACGCAGCACGGCGGCCAGATAATTGAGCGAATCGTTCTGCGGCGCATTGAGTGGGGCAGCCGATGCGATTTCAACCGCCGATTCCCTCTCATGCTGATGGCGCAGGCGTATTTGATCCGGGCCCACGGTGATGGCATAGCCGGTGGAACCGTAGACCTCCATGTCTTTGCGGGCGAAAGGCCATACCCACGAACCCTGAATCACGGCCTGTGCATGAGGATAGTCGAGCACGATGGTCGAGTCGTCATCAACCTTGGGATAGATCTCGGGCTTGTCGTGATTGACTACCGCGGTCACGGTCAGCGGCGTTTCGCCGTGCATCAGCCAGGTCATCAGATCCACTCCGTAGCAGCCAAAGTCATAGAGAGCGCCAGCGCCATTTTGGGCTGGATCGGTAAGGAATCTTAGAAATTCCGGCTGTACTCCGATTTCTTTCGGGCCCTGGTGGCCATCGTGGACCACAACCCGGCGAATTTCGCCTATACGGCCGGCTTCCACTTCGTCATAGGCGGCCTTGTTGCTCGAGTACCATGTGGTTTCGTAGTTCACCAGCACATGGATATGGTGTTCTTGCGCCGCCCGGCGAATGGCCAGGGCATCATCGGTCGAGATGGTTAGAGGTTTTTCCACCATCACCGAAACGCCATCCCGAGCCGCGGCCTCGATGACCTTGCGATGGTCCGCGATCGAGGTATACACCAGCACGGCCTGGGGGTGCTTGGCTTTGATCATCGCTTCCATGTCGGTGAAGAAAAGGCTCTGGTCAAGTCCAAATTCCTTGCCATAGTGAGTGGCCAGAGCAGGGTCGGGATCAGAAATTCCCACCAGTTCAACGTCCGGGTGCCGGGGCAAAGCATGGAGGAAGCCGCTTACATGGCCATGGACAAGACCCACGATAGCGACGCGCAACGGCTCCGGATGGGCCTGGGCCGATAAGAGTCCAGGCAGGGCCGCCATCAACGCTGCGAGGGGCAGAAATTTTGATCGAGAAAGCGAACGAACACGCCAAGAGCGCATGGTAAACATATCCTTCCTGGTCCGCAATTCTGGGTGCGAATGGCGAGAGCTTCGGGCCCTCGCACCCGGTTGGGCAGCATTTCCTCAAGACCCCCTGGCGCCGCCTGGTTGATATACCTGGATTCAAAAGCGTCTGGAGAAGGCTGGTCTCATCATGAAGAGGCGCCTCCCCATCCCCGGCTTGCGATATGAATCCTGTCGTCGAGTGATGAGCCATTCGTAATGAGAATGGAGCTAAGCGATTGTCAAGGGGAACGGCCTCAAATTCGCGAACAGACTTCCGAATTACCAGGCCGCCGGTGATCGACTTACTCAGGATTCCCGAACTTCAGCGGGCAGCCGACGCATCTTCGTTCGTGCTGCTTTCCGTCGTTCTGCCCAGCGTGTCATACAAGGGTTGCGCAGGGCTTACATTTGGCTCTTCCTTGGCCACGGAGATGGCCATGATCCGAACATTGTCGTTTACCGGCAACGTCAGCGTCTTGGCGTGGGAGGGCAAATCCAGCGCATAGACGAAGAGGTAGCTATAGGCATAGGGCTGGTTGAGCCCCTCCGCGGTGTGATGGTGAGAGGCATACCACGCCAGAGTTGCCGGCTTGATATAACCTGCGCGCAACCCGAGATAGTCGTCCGGATACTTTGGCGCCCAGCCCGGTGAGCCTGTGTTCGTCAAATCCCAGGTGGCGTGATTGGCCGAAACCGCCCAATCCTTCCGGAGCGGAACCTGATGCGCGGGAACTCGACTGTACTGCCCTCCGCCCTCCGTGACCGAATCCGGCATGGGCTTCCAGATGCGCGTATCCCATTGTCCGATGAACCCTCCCCAATTCTCAATGGTCAGACTCACTGGATGCCCACCCAGGTGGAAGACCGCTTGCTGGTCACCCTCGGCAGCGGCGGCGAGCACATAGACCTTGTTGAAGTTGCCCGCAGGCAGATCGATGGCCTGGCCCTTTGCCACGACGGCATCGGGCTTGCCGGCGCCGGCAGGAGCCAGTTGGAACTCCACGCCATTGACGTTCAGCTGGGTGGGAAGCATTTCGGCGGGAAGGGCGTTGCCTTGCTTGTCGAATCCGCCTCTCGATCGCGAGTCATCTTCGCTGGCCGCGGCAAGGTCGTACTGGAGCGCAACTGGCTTGGAGGCAACATTGTTCAGGTGCGTTGGAGGTGCGCCGAGCCACAGGGCAAAGGTGCGAGGCTGGTACGGTTGGAAGGAGGTTTGAAGCATCCCGTCGGCAATCGTGGCCGAGCCCTTCGCGAGTTCCTGTCCATTGACTTCACGCGCTGCGTCAATGGGCCCGGCGAACTTTACCCGCACCTGCGGGGCCGGCTTTCCGTTCATCTCGACCATGCGCACAATCACTTCATCGCTGAGCTCGGCCTTCTTGAGCGCCAGGATGCGGATATTGGGGTTGTCTACGCTCAGCAGGGAGAAGTTATTGCCCAGTGTTCCGCCATGTTTTTCCGTCTCAAAGGCAATCAGCGGCGCGCTCAGCCGATAGGCCTGCCAGTCGGTCTTGCCCTCGCGCCAGTCGCCGGCGTGGCCGGCAATCCCGAACAGGATCTCGTGATGTCCCCAGTCCTGGTTCAGTTGATCGGTATATGCGCCTTTCATCTCGGAAGCACCTCCCGGCGTGCGGAGAAGCGTCAGGCGGATAGTACGGTCATCGCGCTTATCCGAACCGTTCTTAACGTCGGTAAGGATGGTCGCGCCAAAGGAGCCGCTCTGGTCGGTCTGGTCGATCCAGTGATGCGACGCTACCTCGAATTGCCGTTCAGTAGCTGCGGGCCGCTCGATTGTACCGACCTCCCAGTTATAGGTCGCCATCTTATTGGCCGCCGAGAGGGGGAACACCACCTTGAGATTCGAGGCCAGCGTTCTCCAGTCGATCGAATCGCCGAACTCGACCCGATTGCCCGCGTCGCCGGCCGAGAGCCGAACCGTCTGCACAAACTTTGAACCCTCGCCT
>Ga0208193_1001378_pt1 | contig 10763 bp, 9 predicted proteins | sample June2015DPH_17_2_FD_184716 | JGI IMG/M metagenome (GOLD analysis project Ga0208193, IMG submission 184716) | Peatland microbial communities from SPRUCE experiment site at the Marcell Experimental Forest, Minnesota, USA - June2015DPH_17_10... | ecosystem: Environmental > Terrestrial > Soil >...
CCGATATCGGACGGCGCCGACCCTGTCACGGGAAAGCAGCACCCGGTGCTGCTTTCGCTGCCCATCGAACAAGACTTCTTGCGTCGCAACCGGTTGGGCGCACCCGGTCCGTCGTTGCAATATCTGTCTAATTTATTGAAATAAAAAGAGTTTTCAAGTTTGCAAATGCGCCTGTGCTGTCCGCGACAAGGCGACCATTGGTGACACGGCATCAATCGCCGATTATATCCGACCCGCCTTTGATATCCTGGGAGAAAACAAAAATGGACGCCGCCGAACTCCGCGCCACCCAGGCCCCGATCAAGGATCGCTACAAGGCCGACCCGAAAGCAGCGATGATTACCCTGAAAGCCAGGGGCTCGATCGAGAACGAGGGCATCGCCTGCAAGGTCGAGACCGGCCGCGCCTTGGCGGTAGCCGGCCTGCATCCGGCGACCGGCGGCTCGGGGCTTGAACTGTGCTCGGGCGACATGCTGCTGGAAGCGCTGGTGGCCTGTGCCGGCGTGACGCTGAAATCGGTATCGACGGCGATCGAGGTGCCGCTGAAGACGGGGGTCGTCACCGCCGAGGGCGATCTCGATTTTCGTGGCACGCTCGGCGTCGACAAGGAGGCGCCGGTCGGCTTCGCCGAAATCCGCCTGCGTTTCGACGTCGATACCGACGCAGCCCAGGACAAGCTCGATCTATTGCTGAAACTCACCGAGCGCTATTGCGTGGTCTACCAGACCATCAAAAACGGTCCGAAGGTTTCGGTGACGATGCAACGGCTGTGAGTTCATATCGTCATGCCCCGCGAACGCGGGCATCCAGTAGACCAGACTTCGAAGCTACTAGCGGCGGTGATTACTGGATCATCCGCTTCCGCGGATGATGACGGCTCAAGATGTCCCCCGATTTCGTCTTCATCCTGACGCTGGTCTTGCGCATGGCCGTCACCGCCGCGTTCGTGGTCGCCGCGTCCGTGATCACCGAGCGCTCAGGTCCGGTGATCGGCGCGTTGGTCGCGACATTGCCGATTTCGGCGGGTCCGTCTTACGTGTTTCTGGCGCTCGATCACGACGCGGCGTTCATCGCCGAGGGGACGCTGGCGAGCCTGCCGATCAATGCCGTGACCATCTTTCTGACTCTGACTTATGTCGTGCTGGCGCAACGCCGCAGCGCGCTTGTCAGTTGCTCTGTCGCGGTTGCGGTGTGGGTCGTGCTGGCCGGGTTGACCCGAACGATTCACTGGACGCTTGCCGGCGGCCTCGTAGTGAATGCCATTGCGTTTGCCATCTGCGTGCCGCTGCTGGCGCGCTTTCGCCATGTCAAAATGCCGCTGGTCACGCGCCGCTGGTACGATATCCCGCTGCGGGCAGCGCTGGTCTCAACCCTGGTGGCAACCGTCGTCACCTTGTCGGGCTGGGTCGGTCCCAGCGCGAGCGGCGCCATCGCGCTGTTTCCGGTGGTGTTCACCAGCATGATGCTGATCTTGCACCCGCGCATCGGCGGGCCGCCGACCGCGGCCGTGCTCGCCAACAGCGGCTGGGGATTGATGGGCTTCGGCATCGCCATTGCGGTGCTGCATGTCGCAGCCCTTCGGTTCGGCTCGGCGGCCGCGCTCAGCCTTGCGCTCATGACCGGCGTGAGCTGGAATCTCGGACTGTGGTGGCTCAGCCGAAGGCGTATCGTGCGGTGAGGTGTCGGTGCCGTCATCGCGAGGAGCCCTTGCGGCGAAGCAATCCAGTTCTTGCTTGTTGCTCTGGATTGCTTCGCGGAGCCTGTCATCGGGCGCGCATTCGTCCGACCCGTTGGCCCGCAATGACGAGCATTTATCGCCTCGGCAATTTTGCCTTCAACGCATAAAGCGCTTCCAGCGCGTCGCGTGGCGACATTTCGTCGGGGTGCAGCGCCTTCACCGCCTCGATCAGCATTTCCTCCGCGCTCGGCGGGGTGGGTTCGGCGGCGGCGCGCGAGGGCACCGCAAACAGCGGCAGGTCGTCGGCCAGCGCGCGGGCGGTCTGGCCGCGGTCCTGGGCCTCGAGTTTTGCCAGCACCGATTTCGCCCGCGCGATCACGGAAGCGGGGAGGCCGGCGAGCTTCGCGACCTGGATGCCATAGGAGCGGTCGGCCGAGCCCGGCAGCACCTCGTGCAAAAACACCACGTCGCCCTGCCACTCCTTGACCCGCACCGTGGCATTGAACAGCCGCGGCAGCTTTGCGGAGAGTGCGGTAAGTTCATGATAATGGGTGGCGAACAGCGCGCGGCAGCGATTGCTCTCATGCAGATGCTCGATCGCCGCCCAGGCGATTGACAGGCCGTCGAAGGTCGCGGTGCCCCTGCCGATTTCGTCGAGGATCACTAGCGACCGCTCGCTGGCCTGGTTGAGGATCACGGCGGTTTCCACCATCTCCACCATGAAGGTGGAGCGGCCGCGCGCCAGATCGTCCGCCGCGCCAACTCGTGAGAACAGCCGGTCGATGATGCCGATCCGCGCCCGCGCCGCCGGCACGAAGCTGCCGATTTGCGCCAACAGCGCGATCAGCGCGTTCTGGCGCAGGAAGGTCGATTTGCCGGCCATGTTCGGGCCGGTGATCAGCCAGATCTGGCCTGAGGCCTGTCCTGGCCCCGGCGAAAGATCGCAGGCGTTGGCGATGAACGGCGCTCCGTCGCGCTTCAGCGCCTGTTCGACCACCGGATGCCGCCCGCCTTCGATGGCAAAGCCGAGCGAAGGTTCGACCTCGGGCCGCACATAATTGTCATCGACCGCGAGTTTGGCGAGCGCGGTCGCGACGTCGAGCAGCGCGAAGCCATGCGCCGCTGCGCGCAAATCGTCGCCATTGGCCGCGACGTGAGCGCAGAGCCGCTCAAAAATCTCCAGCTCCAGTCCGAGCGCGCGGTCGCCGGCGTTGGCGATCCTGGCTTCGATCTCGCCGAGTTCCGCCGTGGTGAAGCGGGTTTGGCCGGCCAGCGTCTGGCGATGGATAAAGGTCGCGTTCAGCGGCGGCGACATCAGCTTCTCGCCATGCTGCGCCGTGACCTCGACGAAATAGCCCAGCACGTTGTTGTGGCGGATCTTCAGGCCCTTGACGCCGGTCTCGTCGGCGTAACGCGCCTGCATCGCCGCGACGACGAGACGCGAGGCATCGCGCAGGTTGCGGGTTTCGTCGAGCGCGGCCTCGTAGCCCTCGCGCACGAAACCGCCGTCGCGTTTGATCAACGGCAGTTGCTCGGCGAGCGCGCGGGCAAATTCGCGCGCCAGTTCGCGCGAGGGGCCGCGCAACGCCTCCATCACGGCGGCGATGTCCGGCGGCGGATGATCGAGCCCGGCAAGCCGCGCCAGCGCGGCATCGGCGGCGACGATGCCGTCGCGCAGGCTCGCGAGATCGCGCGGGCCGCCGCGTCCGACCGACAGCCGCGCCAGAGCGCGCGACATGTCGGGGGCCGCGCGCAGCGTGGTGCGGATTTCGTCGCGAAGCGCGGCATCGGCAACGAAGGCGCTGACGGCATCGAGCCGCCGCGCGATCACGGCGGCGTCGGTCAGCGGCGCCGCCAGCCGTTGCGCCAAAAGGCGCGATCCGGCTGCGGTCACGGTGCAGTCGATGGCATCGAGCAGCGAGCCGCGCCGTTCGCCGGCCAGTGTGCGGGTCAATTCGAGGTTGGCACGGGTGGCGGGATCGATCGCCATGGTGGCGCCGGCGGCTTCGCGTGAAGGCGCCGACAGCGGCGGACGCTTTCCGAACTGGGTGCGGTCGATATAGGTGACGGCCGCCGCGGCGGCGGTTGATTCCAGCCGCGACATCGCGCTGAGGCCGTCCATGGTGGCGACCGCGAAATAATCGCACAGCCGCCGCTCCGCCGTGGTGCTGTCGAAGAAATCGCGGGTCAATGGCGTCACCGCCGGCAATTCGCGTAAAGTCGGCCCCAGTTCGGGATCGCCATAGAGCGCGTCGGTGACGATCACCTCGTTGGGATTGATGCGCGAAAGCGTTGCCGCGAGTTCGCCGGTCGAACATTCCGTGACGATGAATTCGGCGGTGGAAATGTCGATCCAGGCCAGCCCGATGCGGTCGCCGCCGGATGAGGCCCGCGCCCGCGCGATCGCCAGCAGATAATTGTTGGCCCTGGCGTCCAGCAATGTGTCTTCGGTGAGCGTGCCCGGGGTCACCAGCCGCACCACGTCGCGGCGCACCACGCTCTTGTTGCCGCGCGCCCGCGCCGCGGCCGGATCCTCGGTCTGCTCGCACACCGCTACCCTGTGGCCCGCTTCGATCAGGCGGTGCAGATAATCGTCGGAGCGCTCCACCGGCACGCCGCACATCGGGATGTCGAGCCCTGCATGCTTGCCGCGCTTGGTGAGCACGATGCCGAGCGTGCGCGAGGCGATTTCGGCATCCTCGAAGAACAGTTCGTAGAAATCGCCCATCCGGTAGAACAGCAACAGCCCGGGATTGGCCGCCTTTATTTCAAGGTATTGTTCCATCATCGGCGTGACGCGCGCCGCCGCGTCGGCAAACGGCGCGGATTCGGGTGGCACGGGGAGGGATTGCTGGATTGTCATTGGCTTGCGCAAACTACAGAATTTCGCCGCCCGATCCTATTGCTTTGCCGCCGCCATCCCGCTTTTCCACGCTCTCGGCAACCCGCCCTTCCTCGCCCCGGAACTGCCGTACAATGGACTCGCGCCAAGCAGCGCCGGGCGCGAAAGCGTCAATTGACCTGCCGCGAGAGCGCTCCTAAAACTCGCCATCAATTCCGGCCGTTGCGCGAAAAACGCCGCATCAAGAGAGAGAAATTCAATGGGCGATGTATTTATCTGCGATGCCGTGAGGACCCCGATCGGCCGCTTTGGCGGTTCATTGGCAAAAGTCCGCGCCGACGATCTGGCCGCCGCCCCGATCAAGGGTTTGATGGCGCGGCATCCCGGACTCGACTGGTCAGAGGTCGATGAGGTCTATTTCGGCTGCGCCAACCAGGCCGGCGAGGACAACCGCAACGTGGCGCGCATGGCGCTGTTGCTGGCGGGCCTGCCGGAGACGGTTCCGGGCGTGACGCTCAATCGCCTCTGCGCCTCTGGTTTGGACGCCGTCGGCGCCGCCGGGCGCGCGATCCGCGCCGGCGAGATTGATTTCGCCATCGCCGGCGGCGTCGAATCGATGACGCGGGCGCCGTTCGTGATGGGCAAGGCGCCGGAGGCGTTTTCGCGTTCCGCCGATATTTACGACACCACCATCGGCTGGCGCTTCATCAATCCCTTGATGAAGGCGCAATATGGCGTCGATGCCATGCCCGAGACCGGCGAGAATGTCGCGGAGGAATTCCAGGTGTCGCGCGCCGATCAGGATGCGTTCGCGATCCGCTCGCAGCAGCGCGCCGGTGCGGCGATCGCGTCAGGCTATTTCGCCGAAGAGATCATCCCGGTTTCGGTGCCGGGCGGCAAGGCCGGTCCCGCCACGGTGGACAAGGACGAACATCCGCGCCCCGAAACCACGCTCGAAGGTTTGACAAAACTGAAGCCGATCGTTCGCAATCCCGGCACGGTGACCGCCGGCAATGCGTCCGGCGTCAATGACGGCGCGGCCGCGATGCTTCTTGCCTCGGAAGCGGCGGTGAGGAAGCATGGCCTAAATCCGCGGGCGCGGATCCTCGGCCTCGCCTCTGCCGCGGTGCCGCCGCGCATCATGGGCATCGGTCCGGTGCCGGCGACACGCAAGCTGATGGAGCGGCTGGGCCTGAAAATCAGCGATTTCGATCTGATCGAGCTCAATGAAGCCTTCGCCTCGCAGGGCCTCGCCTGTCTTCGGCAATTGGGCGTCAAGGACGACGCCGACTTCGTCAACCCGCATGGCGGCGCCATCGCACTCGGTCATCCCTTAGGGATGAGCGGCGCGCGGCTGGCAATGACCGCGGTGCACGGCATGGAGAAGCGCGGCGGAAAACGCGCGCTCGCGACCATGTGTGTCGGCGTTGGTCAGGGCGTCGCGATGGCGATCGAGAGGCTGAACTGAGTTGGCCGGTTCTTATCCGGAGGAGCGGCCATAGTGCCGCTCCTTCCTTGATGGTTCGCTGGCTGGATGCTGGATCGCGTTGCGCACGTTTTCCTTGATCGCCTCCAGTTGGGCGAGGAGGCGGTGGGTGTCGGCCGGGTTGATGCCTTCAAACGCGGTCGCCGTCAGTTCGGAACGCAGACCGCTCAGTTTGCCGAGCAGCGGTCGCGCCGCCTTGCACAGATATAGCCGGTTGACGCGGCGGTCGCTGTCGTCGCTGCGGCGTTCGATCCATCCATGCTCGCACAATCGGTCGACCAGCCGGGTCAGCGTGATCGGCTGCATTTCCATCTGTTCGGCGAGTTCGGCCTGCTTCAGGCCCTCGGTGCGCTCCAATTTGGCCAGCACCGCCCATTGCGCGCGGGTAATGCCGTAGCGCGCCGCCTGCTTGTCGGCATAGAGGCGCACCAGCCGATGCAATTCGCCGAGCGTAAACAGGAAGTTCATATCCACGGGGCCGCGGGCCATCGCATTCCATCTCCACAGGATTTGATATAATAAGCCAGCTTACAATTTCTTTATGGCAACCTGGCGGAAAGTTGACTCGCCGGCAGCGCACGGTCCGATCCGGCCAGGCCGGAAATTTCGCTGACGGGATTTCGAATTGCCGGCCAAAATGTTACATTATTGCAGTGTGTACTTCGACGCCGGATGCGAAACCCCGGATGACCCTGATAAAGCCGACTTTCCCGGCCCCCGATCATGATCACGACCGCTGCACCGCGGACGCGCTCGATCATGCCGAGCGGGTGTGCCGGCAGCGGGCGCAGAAATTCACCCCGATCCGCCGCCAGGTGTTGCAGGCGCTGTTGTCCAGCCACCGCCCGCTCGGGGCCTATGAGGTGATCGACGAACTCGCCAAATCGATGCCGCGGCCGGCGCCGATCACGGTGTATCGCGCGCTCGACTTCCTGATGGAGAATGGTCTTGTGCATCGCATCGAAAGCCGCAATGCATATCTCGCCTGTTCGCATGACCATGATGCGGCGGCGGCGGTGGCATTTCTGATCTGCGAGCACTGCGGCTCAGTCGGCGAAATTCCGGCCGCGACGCTTGCGCAAGGTCTCAACGCCGCCGCGCGGACCTCAGGCTTCGCGCCGAAATTATCCGTCGTCGAGATTACCGGCACCTGCGCGCACTGCCAGCGCGCAGCTTAGAATGAAATTCAACATGTCTCGCGCCACTGTGCTTCCTCTCCCGCGCGTGCGGGGAAGGCAAGGTCGGCTCGTCAGCCCTTGCTGAAGATTTAACATGGCGATAAGCCGGGATACGGGGGTTCATGTCTTCAAAAAAAATCGTCGTTGCATCAGCCGGGCGTCCGCTCAGCGCGGGCGCCGTCGCGTTGATGCTGATGTTGTGCCTGAGTTGGGGTTTTAACCAGATCGCCGTAAAGCTGGCGCTGCCGGACATCCCGCCGATGCTGCAGGGCACGATCCGCTCCGCCGGCGCCTTGCCGCTGCTGCTGTTGATCGCGCGGCTGCGCGGCGTCAAGCTCTTTGCGTCCGACGGCACGCTTGGCGCCGGCCTGTTCGCCGGGCTGCTGTTCGGCCTGGAATTCGTGCTGATCTTTCAGGGGTTGCTCTTGACCTCGGCGTCGCGCGCGGTGGTGTTTCTCTATACCGCGCCGTTTTTCGTGGCGCTCGGCTCCTATCAGTTTCTCGGCGAGCGGCTGCGCGCGTCGCAATGGGGCGGGCTGGCGTTGAGTTTCGGCGGCGTGGCGCTGGCGATCGGGGTTCCGCAAGCCGATGTCGATGGCAGGGTGCTGCTGGGCGACCTCCTGATCGTCGGCGGCGGGGCGCTTTGGGCGGCCACCACGCTGGTCGTGAAGGCGACGCCACTGCTTTACGTGCCGCCGGAAAAGGCCTTGGGTTACCAGGTGGCGCTTTCGATCCCGATTCTGGGGCTGGCGGCGTGGGTTTCAGGCGAAACCATCAGCCGCGTCCCCGGCACGCTGGCGCTGTCGCTGATGGCCTATCAGGCGTTTTGGGTGGTCGGATTGACCTTTTTGCTGTGGTTCGGGCTGGTCAAGACCTATTCCGCCAGCAAATTGTCGGCTTTTACCTTCATCACCCCTTTATTCGGCGTCGCAGCCAGCTATTTCATCATGCATGACACCCTGACGCTGGCGTTCGGCGCCGCAGCGCTATTGGTGGTCGCCGGACTTTACCTCGTGAATCGCCCCAGCCCGCCGGTTCCGGCTCCCTTTGATCCATTGCTGAATGTCACCAAAACCTGATATTCGAGGGCCCATGAACAAACCCGAGAGACTGCCGCAGAACGACGTCGCCGGCCCCGCGGCCCGGCACACCACCACGCAAGTCATGGTCGGCAATGTCGCCGTCGGCGGAGGCGCGCCGATCGTGGTGCAGTCGATGACCAACACCGACACCGCCGATGTCGCGGGCACGGTGGCGCAGGTCGCGGCCCTCGCCCGCGCCGGCTCTGAACTGGTGCGGATCACGGTCGACCGCGACGAAGCCGCCGCCGCCGTGCCGCATATCCGCGACGGCTTGCGCAAGCGCGGCATCACCACGCCCCTGATCGGCGATTTCCATTATATCGGCCACAAGCTCTTGGCCGATCATCCGGCCTGCGCCGAGGCGCTGGATAAATACCGCATCAATCCGGGCAATGTCGGCTTCAAGAACAAGCGCGACACCCAGTTCACCGACATCATCGAGATAGCGCTGAAGAACGACAAGCCGGTGCGGATCGGCGCCAATTGGGGTTCGCTCGATCAGGAGTTGCTTACCCGGCTGATGGAAGACAACGCCAAATCGGCCGAGCCGCTCGATGCCCGCGCGGTGACGCGGGAAGCGATGGTGCAGTCGGCCTTGTTGTCGGCGGCGCGCGCGGAAGAAATCGGCCTGCCGAGGAATCGCATGATCCTGTCGGCGAAAGTATCGGCGGTGCAGGATCTGATCGCGGTCTACAAGGAATTGGCCGCACGGTCGGATTACGCGATCCATCTCGGCCTCACCGAGGCCGGCATGGGGTCGAAGGGCATCGTGGCCTCCTCGGCGGCGCTCGGCATTCTCCTGCAGGACGGCATCGGCGATACCATCCGGATTTCGCTGACGCCGGAACCCGGCGGCGATCGCACGCTCGAGGTGCAGGTCGCCCAGGAATTGCTGCAGACCATGGGCTTTCGCACCTTCGTGCCGCTGGTGGCGGCATGCCCGGGCTGCGGCCGAACCACCTCGACCACCTTCCAGGAACTGGCGCGCTCGATCCAGGATTTCATCCGGGATGAAATGCCGGCCTGGAAGACGCGCTATCCCGGCGTCGAATCGCTCAACGTCGCGATCATGGGTTGCATCGTCAACGGCCCCGGCGAATCCAAGCATGCAGATATCGGCATTTCGCTGCCGGGCACCGGCGAGACCCCTGCGGCGCCGGTGTTCGTCGACGGCAAGAAATTCCGCACCCTGCGCGGCCCCAACATCGCCACCGAATTCAAGGCGATGGTGATCGACTATATCGACCAGCGCTATGGCGCTGGCGCTAATGTTCCCGTGAGCACGGTGACGGCGGCGGAGTGAATTTTGTCGTCCCCGCAAAACGCGGGGACCCATGACCACCGGCTTTTGAGGTTGCGTCGGATGGCGCGCCTGGCTTGCGCAAACCGATCCGTCGGTGGTTATGGGGCCCTGCGTTCGCAGGGACGACCAAAAAGACAATAGTCGGAGGACCCGCATGAGTTCGCTCGCCGGCAAGCAGGGCCCCCGCTATCGGCACATTGCCGACGATGCCGAACCCTACGAGACCATCGCGGTGGAAAAGCTCACCCCGATCATCGGCGCGGAGATATCGGGCGTCGATCTGGCGGCCACGCTCTCCAACCGGACGATGGATGAAATCCATCGCGCGCTCGCCGAAAATCTCGTGATCTTCTTCCGCGACCAGCACATCACGCCGGCCGAGCATCTCGCTTTCGCCCGCCGGTTCGGCGAGCTGCATATCCATCCCGCGGCGCCCCATGAGGGCGACGATCCGGCGCTGATGAAGATCTATGCCGACAAGGATTCGCCGCGCGCCAATGGCGAAGGCTGGCACACCGACGTGTCCTGCGATGTCGAGCCGCCGATGGGCTCGATCCTCCATATCAGGCAGTGCCCGCCGCGCGGCGGCGACACGCTGTTCGCCAGCATGTATGCGGCCCATGAAGCGTTGTCGGAGCGGATGAAGGCCTATCTCGATGGACTGACCGCGCTGCATGACGGCGAAGCGGCCTATCGCGGGCTCTATGCAAACTATGGCGTCGCCGACCGGCCGTCCTATCCGCGCGCCGAGCATCCGGTGGTGTGCACCCATCCGGTGACGGGCAAGAAGGCGCTCTACGTCAACCGCGGATTCACCAGTTACATCGTCGGCCTTCCCCGCGACGAGGGCGACGCGATACTGAGTTATCTCTACCAGCATTGTGAAAATCCGCTGTTCCAGTGCCGCTTCCGCTGGAGCGAAAATGCGATTGCGTTCTGGGACAACCGCTGCACCCAGCACCGCGCGATGTGGGACTACTGGCCGCACACCCGCGCCGGCACGCGGGTCACGGTGAAGGGCGCGCGGCCGGTGTGAGTGCAGAAGGGCGGATTAGCGGCGCGTTGACCTAAACCAGGCCCTGCGCCAAGCTCGCCAAAAGCAAGACAAAATCCCGGAGGTCCGCCATGCTCCGTGCCGAAGACAACCAATTCCTGACCCAAAGCGGCGCCGGTACTGCGATGGGCGAGTTGTTG
>Ga0208193_1001379_pt1 | contig 10762 bp, 7 predicted proteins | sample June2015DPH_17_2_FD_184716 | JGI IMG/M metagenome (GOLD analysis project Ga0208193, IMG submission 184716) | Peatland microbial communities from SPRUCE experiment site at the Marcell Experimental Forest, Minnesota, USA - June2015DPH_17_10... | ecosystem: Environmental > Terrestrial > Soil >...
ACGCTAGTGTGATAGAGCCGCACCGCCTGCTCACGTTCCGTCCACGCATGAGATAGTGTCTTCGCCCCGCCCCGACGTACGGCGGTGACAATGCGACCTGCCGCTCGAGGGGCTTTTGAGGGGTCATTCATAGTGGGCTTGTTTGCTCATTTGAGCAAAAATTATCACTCAAATGATCAAAATAGGCAACTCGGAAAAATCGACGCTGAAACAGCATAAAATGCCAGAAATGGGGCCTGTTGCGATTACTCTCTATTGCGTCGCAGCAATTTAGCTTAGGTGTAGGCGGATGACTACTTGCACTTCACCCACCGTCCGTGCACGTCGATATAGACCTGCTCGTAGATTCCCTTCACTTGCTCACCACTTGGGAACGCGGCCACGAATTCAGGCGCCACTTCGCCGAAGGCAAGCGCGGCAGCCCGCGCCAAATGATCGAGCAAGTAACTCGGGTCTTCGTCGCCCACGGAAATACGCACCGTGCTGCGGGAAATGCCCGCCGCTGCCAACGCGGCGTCGCTTAATTCCGAGTGGCTGGTGAGAGCCGGACACAGCACCACCGTATTGGTTAGTCCGAGACTCACCTGCATGCCAAACGCAGGTTCCATGCTGTCGAACAATCGTTTCAGTCGATCACGGCTCAAGCGCTGAGGATGATTGGCGGTGCCTTCAAAATCAATCGTGAAGAGCGGCGCCGGTAGCCCCAGCGTCATCAGCGTCGCTCGAAGGGATGAGTTCCGGTTCTCGGCGACGGCAGAGCAATGCACGTTGATGAAAGGATTGAGGGCAAGACATCGGGCCAACACAATGGTGTTGATGCACTTGGCAAGGAGGCGAAGTTCGGCGGAGCGCATGCCGGTCAATACTTCGAAGGCCTTATCGGAGTCGAGAAAGGCACCCTTGACGTAGTACACGTTCCAAAAGAGCGTCTCCTCCCAAGTGTAGTGCCGCTCCCGTCCATCATGGCCTGTCGCAACCATGGACCCACCCTTCGGCATGAACATGCGCTCGGTCCGTGCGATGACGACGCCTGCAGTGGTATTACCCGATCCGCTCAGCTCTTTAGTATAGGAATGAATGACAAAGTCCGGCCGTTCGGCCTTATTGGCTCGCCGCAGCGTTGGCTGCAAATACGGCGTCGCGATCGTGGCGTCGCAGATGACGGTCAAGCCCTTCTCGTGCGAGATGTTGCAGATACCCGGGACGTCGAGGACGTAGCCGTGCGGGTTGCAGGGTGACTCCAGATAAACGAACACCTGGCGGCCTTGCCCAATTCGATCACGATACTGAATTTCGATCTCCTCCAGGCGCTTGGCGAAGGAAGATTGGTCTTCACCGTCAAACCATTCCACCGCGACATTCAGATTGCTGCGTTTACCGTACCAGTCGTGCAGCAGCTGGTGCGTTCCACCGTAGATGTTGCGGCTGGCCAGCACGATATCCTCGTACCCTAAGAGATTGGCGAGTGTCGCATCGATCGCCGCCATGCCGGAATTGAAGTTCCATGCGAAATACTCGGCGGCCTCGGGACCCGCTTCGAGGTCCACGATGTGGTTCGCGAGGCAAATCGAGGTGGGGTTCAAGAGCCGAGAATAAATCTCGTGCAGGAACTCTTTGCCTTGAAAGGCATCCTCGACCCATTCGGTGCAGGCATACACATAGGTCGCGGTGCGGGTGATGACAGGGGTGGCGCTGAAGATGGCCGTCACGTTGTCAAACAGCGGATAGGGTCCCTTGATGCCCCGGGTGCTCGTGTTATCCATCAAGGTTTGATAGGTCGCGCGTAGCGGGTTTTGCAGGGTGTCCAGGATCTTGGCGAGTTGGAAGCTCGCAAATCGCTTCGCATTGAACCACGCAATCCGATCGCCTCGATCGAGCCTCGATAGGACTTCCATGGTCTGACGCCACACCTCATGCGCGGCGCCGTTCGCGGCACCCAAGTGCCGGACCAGTTCGGCCAAGGCGGCACCGTGCGGGGAATCCGCGCGAATCCCAAAGTGCGCGAGCTGCTCGTCCACCAAATCCTCGGCGGTTGTGGCCTCGGTCGAGTGCCGACGGGGGCTCAATTGGCGGGCGTGGAGAAAGGATGCATCGGTGGTCATGAGGCGGCAACTTCCGGGTGCTGTGAATGACCCTCCATGTATTCCATGGCGAGGCACTAAAGACTAGTATTCGCTCGGGTTTACGCACGAAACACTCGTCATTCCTTTCAAAACGCAGGAATCATGCATGAAGACCTTAGACCCGTTGGACGTCGACATCCTCATGGCCCTGCAGGGCGATGGGCGAGCGAGCATGGCGGAAATCGGCAAGGAGATTGGACTCTCCGCCTCGGCCGTGACCCGCCGGCTGGAGAAGCTCGAGGCGGATCGGGTGATTCTGGGCTATGCGCCGCTCCTCAACCTTAAAGCGGTGGGACTCAAGATGACTGCCTTCGTGACGGTCACCTTGACCAAGCAGTCCGAGGAAATCATCGAGGCGTTCGAAAAGGCAATCGTGGCCCTTCCCGAAGTCACAGAGGTGCATTTGATGGCGGGTTCGACCGATTACCTACTGCGAGTGATTTCGACCGATTTGGAGGCGTACGAGAGTTTCTTGAAGCGGCGTCTTACTCGATTGCGCGGTGTGGCGCATGTCCAAACGACTTTTTCCTTATCGAGCCTCAAAGCAGTGCCCTCGGTTCCCTTGACTCATCTGCTCGACTCCCAGGTTGCGCAGCGAAAGGTGGCACGTTAGGCCGCCGGTTGTTCGCCGCTATGCATCTAACGATCGTCAAACCAGCACCAAAATCAGACCACCTCAGTGGACGAATTTTTTTTTCGAGGCCGACCGCCCTTACGACCGTTGGCTCGCGAGCTTTTGCGCTTCGCGCGGGAGGTCGCTTGGCCGCCGCGGCTGGCAAAGATCGCTGCAACGGATCGTGAGGGCAGCATCGCCGGCAGGATTGCCGTCAGCAGCCCATGCACGCTGATGTGAATATCTCGGTCTTCGAGTTCAATCGCTGCCCCATCCGGCCACACTTCGAGCTTACCCAACTCTGCGGTAGGCACGTCCTGCAATGCACCTATCCACTGTCGTGGAATCAAGAAGCCAGCATTGCGGTTCGTGACGATCTCGATGGCATCCCGCTCGGGGACGTAGCGAACACCTTGCGCCCGAATTTCGATCTCTGTTTCGGTGCGGCCGGCGGCAAGCGCCGAGGCGTACTCGGCATCGCTGATCCGTTGTATGTTCGTCGTCATAATTTCACCTGTTCTGTGGTGCCGTCCTGAAAAATCACGTGAATCTGCCCGTTCGCCGGATCGTACTCGGCCTCGACAATCTGCTTCGCGCCCAGAGCGGATTTCGAGAGAAGCTCGATCCTTCCCCGCGATACTCATGAGTTCTACCGTACTGTCGATATAGGAGTATCTCAGGCGGGCGATCCAACCTTCGCCGCGGTGGCGAGCGTGGACTTGTGCCGGGCAGTGGTCGTCCGAGAAGACGTAGATCCCAGCTCCTGTCCCTTCCGATATGAACACACGGCTCATAGGATATACTAACCTATCGGCTTAGGTTATTCAACTTAGCGACTGCTAGCCCCATGTGCCATCGAGCATTTCGAGGGAGCAATGAATTCAGAGCGTTATCGCAGCGTAGACTCGTTCACACGAGTCTCACGAGATCTGCGAAAATGCGAGTCAAGGAGTTAATAATGGATCCAGGCGTAGTATCAACAGCCACACGTGGCGTCGCGGACAATCTTTCGCAGTGGTCTCTGCCGTTGATTCTCGCGTTCACTGCTGCCGGCGGGGCGTTCGGTGGGGTGGCGGAACTACTGGCGCGACTGCGACTCAAGAAAGGCTCGTTCCATCTGATCGACGAAGAAATTTCGGGCGGGAACTTTTTCTTGGCGCTGCTGATTCAGTGCGTGTTGGGAATATGCGGCGCTGCCGCCATCATTTTCGTGTTTGCGTCGACAACTTGGTTTCCGCACGAAGATTCGACGCAGAGCCGGCTGTGGCTGTTGACTTTATCCGTGGTGGCCGGATTTGGGGCGAGACGATTTCTGCCGATGGTCACCCAACGGTTGGAGCGACAGGTTCAGGAGTTGCAGGAAAAGGTTGAGGAGGAACGCAAGGAATTGCGCGACACGGAAAACCGGTCGATCGTCCGCGACGCCGTTGCGCGGGCGCTAGTTTTGCTGAACCGTGATTCTAAAGCCACGCCAACGGAAATGAACGCGAGCCTAATGGAGCTGCGCGAGCTGCTGAGTACGAAACCGAAGGAGCGTATGGCGACCATCGTTGCCGGGCGGATCTTGAGAAAGCTCGGGGAGTTGAACGAGGCCATCAGCGTGCATACAGCCTTCATCTATGCAAAAAATAAGGCGGACGAGAAGGATTTGGACTATGCCGACGTTCTTTACAATCGGGCTTGCTATCGCTGCTTACTCTGGTCGGCGAACCAGGACGGGGCGCTGAGGCAAGAGGGATTGAAAGATCTGGAAGAATCCGTGCGCTACAATCCTCGAAACGGGCAGGCAGCCGCGGAGGATGAGGATTTCAAGCCATGGTGGTCCGATAGCGAATTCAAGCGAATCACATCGCAACTCGCTTGAACAGCTACCAGTGCTTTTCGTTGAGCATCATTTGTTCCTCCTCGCGACTGTGCACACCCACAGTAGGACATCAACCAGCCCACTTCAAGATATGGGCTTCACGGAACAGAAAATTCGTTCTGCCGCGGTGTCATTTTAACACAATGAACGCGCACAGGTCCTATATAAATACCATGAAATCAGATAGTTATGGAATGAGAGCGATGAGAGCGTAACTTCTCAATAAGCCGGGGCAAAGGTTAGTCTTTTTGCATCAAGAGGTTGCGCGGCGGGGCCGCCCAAGCGGTGCTCGTCATCGCCTGCGCTGCCGTGTGGACCGACCTCGAATCCAGCCCACAATCGTCAGCATCGCACTCTCCCGTTCCGCTGTATTCCATTCAACCGGGTTATGACTTCGGGATCAGTCGATCGACACTTTCCGCTCTGCCGCCCGAGTTGAACTTGGGACGCCGAACCCAGCAGCCTATCGGAGAGCGGTACCAGGACATCGAGGCGTATGGGCTGGATCGGTGGCTGGGGGAATTTGCGCAGGAACTCAGGAACAAGACCCACGCGGCCCGTTCGCGCAGCCCTCAGGAAATTCACTTGCTTGAGCTAACACCGAGATGTGTGTCAAGGAATTCCAGCGTTCGCTCCCAGAAATCGACAATGTTGGCCGGCGTTTCAAGAGTATGTCCTTCGTGGGCATACTCGAGCGATGTCACTTCCTTTCCTAGTCGGCGTAAACCTACAAAAATCTCACCGTTTTGCACGGATATGTCGTCATCTGTTCCACGTTCCATGAGCAACGGCGTCGTAACTCTATCAAGGAAAAAAAACGGCGAGTTCTCGAGATATCGCTCGCGGCATTCCCACGGGTGACACCCCATATTAATTTGTGTTTCTTCGATAATACCCTGGCCCATGCTGACGCCATCCTTGAACGTCGCGTAGCCCTCGAAGAGGTTAGACCACCCCGGAGACAATGCTATCGCCGCCGCAAAGCGATTTGTCTGCGTGATAAGCCCAATCGTATTGTAGCCGCCGAAGCTTTGCCCCATTACGGCGACCTTGCCTGAATCCGCAATACCCAGCTCAATGACTCTGTCGATGCCCGGAATCACCGCTTCATAGACGTCCTGCATGGGGCTGTGCCGCTCCCTGTGGATTGGAATTTCCGGGTAGAGCACGGCGAACCCGCGCGACGCAAGGACCTGCATGTTGAACTCTCCCCCGCCCCCTCCGTAGAGACCAAACACGTTTGTGTCAGTAGCGCCGCGCGCTCCGCCGTATACAGCGACAACCAGAGGGTACCGCTTACCTTCTTCGTAGTTTGCCGGCAGCAGCAGGCCGCCGCTCAAGTGTTCTCCCGCCAATGAATTCCACTCGACTGTCTTCAGCTTGCCTAGCTTCGCTGCGGCGATCGCAGGATTCGCGTTGGAAACCTGACGGACAAATGTAAAGCCGCCGTCCGTCACCCAAACATTCTTCGGATTGCCGGCATCGCTCGCCACGTAGGGGAGCAGCGCTTCCGGCTGCGCGTTTGCAGGCCCCAAACCCAACGTGATGTTTTTCCGGTCATCCAACATTGCACTGCACTGATTTGTCCCGAGATCGAAGCGGCAGAAAGTGATCGAATGCGTTGTGGTGTTCCGAAGTTGCAGGAGCATTGAACGCCCGCCGTCGGGTGACCAATAGCGCCGTCCGTCCGCTGCCGCCAAGGTGGCCAGCAACCAATTGCCAGGAATCGCGATGTCGGCGGTTCCTGTGCCATCGGCCGCAACTTTCAGGAGTGTCCCTTTGACATCATTGATGCTGTAAAAGTACACGCCGTTGGCATCCCAAAGCGGGGCAAGCCTCTCAAGCCGATCTAAGCTGCTGTAGCTGCTATTTGAGAAATCAAAGGGACCGGAGACCTTGCGAATCGCGCCCGTTCCGACGGAAAGTCCCCAGAGCGTGCTACTCCGCTCGCTTCCTCCAATATTCGCCACGATGTACGCGATTCGACTGCTATCGGGGGACCATGATGCGCCCCCGCCCGTAAAGTTCGTCACGATGTGCTCGACGAGCGCCTTTTGTTCGCCAGAATCAAGCCAAATGACATCGAGATCGGACACATTCCTCGTTGAGTTAGGCACGTCGGCCATCAATTGTGTGTATGCGATTTTTGTGCCATCGGGGGAGAATGCGTACCATGGCCATGGGTGCACGTGCTTCGCAATGCGGTGCAATTTCCCGGTCGCAACATCTGCCAATGCAAGATCGGACAGAACCAGTCTGTCGATCATTTCGGACGTTGAGGACTTCTTGGTGCTTTCTGACGAAGCGGCCGGCATGGATGGCGCAAACTGATACACCGATACGTTCGCGTGCTCGGCACTCGCGGGCTCGGTGCGTGCTCTGGGGTAATAAGGGTTAAGTTTCAGGACTTCCAAAAGGGTCATGTCCGAAGGAATGAGCTTATAAAGGACCGTCTTTGAGTCCGGACTCCAGACCGGCAGTTCCCTGATGTAGGAATGTACGATTGCTGTGGAGAGTTGCCGTTGCCGTTGTGTAGCCGTATCCCATAACCACAATGTTGCCGTACCGCTCCGATCCGAAAAAAAGGCCAGGTAGCGGCTGTCGGGCGACCAGGCGGGCGACCATGTCGAGCCCTGCTTTCCGGTTATTTCGTATGTGCGGCCGGTAGCAAGATTGACGACGCGCAAGGACAGACCGCCGGCTTGGAGAGGCTTACCTGTTGACGTGAATAGCTCCTGCTCGTATGCCGGACGCTCTGTCCGGCTCGGATCCGCGATCGTATAGACGACCCAACGGCCGTCCGGAGATGAAGACGGTGCTTGGACTTCGAGGACGTTGGCCGCCGCTTGCAGTGAAAGCGGCAAAAGGGCAGAGGGAGGAGTTGAGAAATCATTGGCTTGAGACGGTGCGACGTGCTTGATCCCAACAACCATCAGAGCTACAAGCAAGAGACTGCTGCAGAACCGCCGAATGGCCACGGTAACTCGATCGCTGGTTACCATTTCGTCGACACCTGCAGGAAGAAGAACCTGCCGAGTGCATTGGCGTTCGTGCCGTCGAAATTGACCCCAAACCCGGCGCGCCAGCGGCGCAAAGGCAAGTACTGATGAAGCATAACCATCACCAGTGCTTCTGAAGCCGAAGAGAAATAAATCGGCCCAGGGCGTTCGCATTCGTCCCGTCATAGGTAACTCCATATACGTCTGAAGCGGACACATAGGGAGGTGCCCGGTTCGTCAAATTAATTACGCTGAGTGCGACCGTAAGGCCGTTGGGAGAGCCGCCCGAGGAGCCGAATGCGTAGCTTGCAACGGCGTCCGCCGTAGTCCACGACGACACATGCCCATAGGGGATGACGTTATTGTCCGAATAGTCGTTGGTGAAATTGATGTATACGCCGCCACTCAGCGGTCCGCGCGTCGCCAACGCCCGCGCGCGGAGCCTCAGGTTGACGGGGTTGTACGGTGTATTCAAAAGCGATACGACAGGCGCGCCGCTCGAAAATCGATTGTCGAAGGCGAAGATATAGGTGCCGTCGATGCCCGTGTCGATGCCGGTACCTAACATCGTTCTCTTGTATCCAAAACCGAAATCCAATCCTCTCGTTTTGACCGAAGACAGATTCAAGCTTTCGTCGTCGTAAATAGCGCCGATCGTGGACGGGTTGACGTTGAGCGGATTCTCGTACGTCGGTTCAGAAATCAATTGTTGGACCAGCGAGTTCGGCGGATTTCGCCGCACAACATTGGGACCCAGAATGGCCTCATCGACGAAGGCGTTGAGTTCACTCAAGCTTTCGCTTGCATTGACGATTTCGTTCGTGAACACAATGTCGTAGTAGGTCAGTTTTGCGGTAAGGCCTTCGACTTCCGGCGGCTTGAAATCGATCCCGACCGTCCAGACCCTGGCTTTCTCGGGCGTTAGGTCGGGATTTCCGCCGAACACCAACAATGTATTCGGATTCGTCTCGCCGGGCACAGGGTTAAACAGAGTGCCTGGCACGGGCACAACCTGAGACGGAACAGGATTCAGCTGGCTGAGCAAGGGAGCCACGAACGACGTGCCGTAGGTGCCGCGAATGGTCACGCTCGACGATGCCTTCCCGATCAAGCCCAATTGGGGATTGTTGGTGGATCCGAAGTCGCTGTAACGTTCGGCTCGGTCGGCCAAGGTCAATTCGAGCGCCGGATCGCCGCGGCTGCTCGTTGTCTGACCAATGACCGGAATATGCAGCTCGACATATCCGGCGTCCACGTTACGGCTCGGATAGAACGTATTGTCGGTGACGGGAAGTATGTAGGTATTGCCGAAAGACTCCTTGCGATACTGGGCGCCGACGGCGTATCGGACGGGTCCCGCAGGAAGTGAAACAAGGACTCCGTCCAAATTGGCGTCCACAGAAATAATGGCGGCTTTCGTCTTCTCCACTTGAAACGGAGATAACGACTCACCGGTCTCATACACTTGCTGGGCCGTGTCGCTCTCCGAATAGGTCGCCGCCACCGTCAGCTCGCTCTGACGAGGCAGCTTTAATGTGGAACCAAGCGACATGCTGTAGAAGTCGATTTCCGCGGGGTCCGCCTGCGTGTTATAGGTCGAATCAACATCGTAGCTGGCCGGGTTATTCGTCCCTCGGTGCGAGTAGATCGCGTCGCCGTGTATATTGAACCCGGGAGCGACCTCCTGATCCGCGTTGGCGAACACAGACTGTTGCACTTGTACTGGAAGCAGATCGAACGGAAGTGCTACTGGGTGCAGATAATCACGGCTTGCCGCCGACAACGGCGTTTGGTCGAAATACTGGTAACTGAGCACACCTGATCCGCCCGTCCAATCGGTACCCACGGTTTGGCCCACTGTCACATTGTGCGACGATCCGTCGGTGACCGATCCGTATTGCACGCGAGTTTCCGCGCCGTCGAACTTGGTACGCAAGATGATGTTGACGACGCCGCCGACGGCGTCGGAGCCGTAGATGGCGGACGCACCGTCCGTGACTATTTCTATGCGCTCGACCGCGGTCAGCGGGATCATGGAGATATCGATAAAGCTTCCGTCGATATTGCCGGGCGCCACGCGGTGACCATTGATCAACACGAGCGTGGCGCCAGCGCCTAGTCCCCGCAAGTTCGGCGCGCTTGCGTTGTCGATGTTAGTGGCCTTGCCCGCAACGAGGCCGATTGTATTTTGGGACACTGAGCCTAAATTCTGCGGCAACGACTGCAGGAACTGCTGAATCGTGTTCGCGCCGGCAGCATCGATGTCATCGCGAGTGAAAACCAGGACCGGAGACGGCGAGTTCGTGGTGCCGCGGATGTGCGTACCCGTTACCGTAATTTCGTCGAGATCGTTCTTGTTTGTCAATTCCTCATCTAAACCGGATTCTCCAGTACTCGCCTGGACTGGTCCGTTACTCACCATCGCCTGAATGGTAATCGCGCCGTCGGCGGCACGCGCGAAGGTAAGACCGGAGCCTTTGAGAAGCCGCCCAAGCGCGTCCGTCGGAGCGAGGTCACCGCGAACGGCTGCCCCCCTCTTTCCAGTGGTGAGCGTCGTCGGGGCAACCACGGTCAGGCCCGACTGCACGCCGAACTCCATCAGTGCATCGGCCAGGGGTTTGGCCTTGATTTCGAAGTGCTTGGACGAGTCGTCGGCGGCATGAGCCACAGATCCCACAGACAGCGCGAACGCGACGAAGAAGGCCGCAACACTGCGACTGATGGGCACGGAACTGTACGGCGGTCGAGGCCCCCGGCTCAAAGAATGAGCGCTGTGGGATCCGGAATACCCCTGTAGTTTTCGCCCAAATCGGCCGATCCAGTCCGGCTTACCGATGGAATTGACACCGGCGCGGCGCGCTTGGGTGAAGTTGTTATTCTGTGTCATCCGTACCCCTTTCCCCGCCGAATGGCGATATTTGGGGTTATGACGGATGGGCCGGTGCAATCGACACCTTTGTGACTATTCGGGCCACCAGGGAAATTTCCGCCGCCGGCACTTCATGCTGACAGCACGACCTCTCCTTTGAGGGTTAGTCGGGAGTTCTTGGTCGGGTTGAACGAGATTTCTCGATAGATCAGGGAGTTGAGCAATTTCTCGGTGTCGAGCGTATGGCTACACGGTGATCGACTGCAGCAACTGCATGGCTCGCTGTTGGGCGGG
>Ga0208193_1001380_pt1 | contig 10759 bp, 12 predicted proteins | sample June2015DPH_17_2_FD_184716 | JGI IMG/M metagenome (GOLD analysis project Ga0208193, IMG submission 184716) | Peatland microbial communities from SPRUCE experiment site at the Marcell Experimental Forest, Minnesota, USA - June2015DPH_17_10... | ecosystem: Environmental > Terrestrial > Soil >...
TTTCCGCGTTCGAGCCCGTGTGGCCCTCGGCGATGCAGCCAACCGCGGACATGATCTGCCCGCAGGTACAGAACCCGCACTGGAAAGCGTCGTGATCGATGAACGCCTGCTGAACGGGATGAAGCTGCGGGCCATTTGCGAGTCCTTCGATCGTCGTGACCTTGCGCCCGTCCGCCGCCACGGCCAGCACGAGGCAGGCGTTTACCCGCCGGCCGTCCAGCAGCACCGTGCAGGCACCGCATTCGCCGCGGTTACAGCCCTTCTTGGTTCCCGTGAGATTTAGCCGCTCCCGCAGCGTGTCGAGCAGCGTGACGCGAGGCTGCAAATCGAGTTGGTGATCGACGCCATTGATCTCGATATGCACAGTGGCGAGCGTTTCGAAGCGCTTCGAAACGGACTCCGAGGCGTCCAAGGCATTCGTCGGCGCAACGATCGCCGCGCCCGCCGCGACCATAGCGCCACCACGTATCACGTCACGACGAGAGACGGCTGTTGGATGCTCAGACATTCTTACTCTCCGACGTGTTTGTTCCGATCAATGGCACCCATACAACCTGTGGAATCGAGAAGACGCAGGCCCGGTTTTTCCGATCTGGGTGGCAGCCCATGAGTTCTCATCGCAAGGTCCTCTCCGCCACCCGTGTGGATCGTCGCTCTACTAAACTCTACCTGTCACTTACTGCGCCCTTCATTTGCCGCGCCATCGTTACCGGGCTTAGCTTGGCTACCAAAACGGTTCACGGAATCGATACCTTGGTTCAGCCGACCGGAAACGGACTTCGCCGCAGGCGGACGAGTTGGTTTCGCAAGTTGATGATCCGCTCCAGTTTCACTAGCTCCGCTCGCGAAAATGGAAAAGCGGGACCCGCGAAGGGGAGTGGAAGCGACGTCGATGCGGTGTCCCAGAATGCCGATTGCCTGGCGGACGATGAAGAGGCCGATGCCCAGACCATCGTCGCAGGTGGGATCAAGGCGGGTGAAGGCCTCGAATATTCGAGCCATCTGGTCCTCGGTAATACCGCACCCTGTGTCATACACGTCAATACGGGCGCTTCGGCCGGTCTGACGACACCCTAGGAGAACGCTGCCACCAGGCTTTGTGTATTTGACGGCGTTGCTGACCAAGTTTCGCAGAACGGCGCCGAGAAGCAGCGCGTCACTCTCGATCGTGACGCTGCTCGGGACCGTACGGACCCGTACGCCCTTGGCTAGAGCTGCGACTTGGTTCTCTTGGGCAGTTCGTTGCAATAATGGCCCTACCCGCACCGGCCTTAACGTCACCCCCTGGGCCTGCCTCTTGAGCCGAAGGGCGGCAACCAATTCATCAAGTTGACCGCTCAATCGATCGACGGCGCTCTGAACCATCCGATGCAGGTGCAGCTCAGATGTCGTTCGAACGCCGCGACTGAGAAACTCGTGAGCGTTTCGGATGACTTGAAGTGGCTGCCGCAGATCGTGTCCTGCTATAGCGAGTAAAACCGACTCAAACTCGGAATGCTTGTGCAGGTCCGCCTTGACCGTCGTACTCCAAGCATTGGGTTGCTTCAGTATCCGTGAGACGCGGTAAGCCGCACCGCTGTCTGCCGGCTTGATATGTCCTTGTGGCTCCTGCATGACGTCCGCCCTCTCGCCCGGGAGGCATTGAATAAATCCGATTTCGGCCTCGTGTAATTTCGTCAGCTAGACGAGTTCAACATTCCGAGATCGTATTTAGTCGTGCTGTTGACGCACGCGTCTCGAACGACACATCGAATCCAAAGGAGATTCGGACCGATTGGTTGGAGGATTTCCGCATGATGTCGGCTTCGAAAGAGGCAACCAGCATGCCCGATGCCCGGCGCCTTCGCGCGTTGTATTCTGTGAAAAAATGAAAAATCAGACGTGAAAGGGGATGCCCCCTCGCGCCGGATGTCCGGTCGACTAGAGACTCCAAGCTTGACGCAGAGCGGCGAACGCCTGCCGCAAATCCTAGAGATGCGCGCTCGTGCTCGAGAACTGCCCTCTCGAATCCTTCCGTGCCGCGGTCGACGCAATATGCGAAACGGCTTTCTGCATGGGATCGCCATCCCGGAGATCTTCGCCCGCGCCCGCGGTCCGCGCCAACTCCCAAGCTGAAGCGCTCCACCCTCAGCTGGTCTGAGCGGAGACCGCGGTCTTGGCATGCAAGTTGGCTATGAGCAGACCCGCCGCGAACGTTCCGAAAGCGATGAGTCCCCACTGAAGCATCGTCGGACTTTCGCGGCTGATCAACATCGTGATGAGCGCCGCCACCGCGGGTGTCACGGCGGGCATGAAGGACGACGTCACAAGTCCGAGAATCCTAGCCGCGTAGAGGAAGCCTATCCACGAAAACAAACCTGCGATCAGGCCTTGGCAGACCATTTGCTCCAGAAGGAGCGGCCAAGGGATGGCGCTCAAGCGGCTAAGCCCGCCGACGAAGACGTAGTAGGGTCCGAAAGTCACCAGCGAGGCGGAAGAGACGATCGTCATGGCCGTGATCGGATCGACACGCCACCTGCACGAAAGAGCAGCGAAGGTCGCCGCCGCAAGCCCACCCGCGGCGAACAGCGCGATGCCTGCGCCCACTTCGGGCGAACCGTCGACCAGAGACGCGAACGCCAGCACGGCGAGGCGCGCGGTCAAAGCCAGCATCGCGACTGTCCGCAACAAGCCGAGTCTCTCGGAAAGCACGACCCTTGCGAGTAAGATACTGCAGACGGTTAGCGCGGCGACCTCGATCAGGATTCCGCTGGAGAAAGGTGCTTTACGACCGCCGGCCACCACGCAAATGGCGAGCAAGGGGCCGCCAACCAATGCAAGCGTCATGGCGACGGTGCCTTTCGTCTTGGCTATGCGCCCGGATCGCTTGGTCGCGCGATAGAGAACGAGCAGGATCGGAGCGGCGACGGCATACCTGACGAACAGCAAGTCGAACGGCTCGAAGCCGACGGAGAAGCCATGATGCGCTGCCGCCAATCCGACGCCCCAACCAAGCGCCGCCAATGCTCCATATAGAAGCCCGAAGGGACCGGCGGCCCGGCGCTGCGGCTCGTCCGAAGGAAACTGGAGTCTGAAATCCAATCGCGCCTCTTTGTCAATGAAATCGGGCCACTTCGACACCCGCGCGGTTGGGCTCGCAGCGGACGATTCCGTGGTCTTCCACGCAGGAAAGCATTCGAGTCATCATAGGCCGTTCGACTTTTGATGACACCGCTCGGTTTCGGCAGCATTGCCGATGGCACGCACGACACCATATCTCGGCCACGGTGACGCATTCAAGTCAGGGAAGACTTTCATGGCCAGGCTCGACGGCAAGATCGTTCTCATCAGCGGGGGCACCTCCGGTATCGGTGCCGAGACCGCAGACTCTTTCAATCCGAAGGCGCGACGGTGATCGTCACCGGCTCCAGCGAACGCTCGGTGGAAGCCACCAAGGCGGCATTGCCGGGAATCGAAGTGCTGGTCTCCGACGCCGGCAACGTTGCCACCAAGGCTCTCGTCGATCAGTAAAGGCCAAGCATGACCGCATCGACGTCCTGTTCGTCAATGCGGGCATCGCCAGGTTCGCGCCCATCGCGCAGATCGACGAGGCATTCTACGACAGCCAGTTCAATGTGAACGTGAAGAGCGCATTTTTCCTGGTCAAGCATGCCACCCCCGTCATTCCGGACGGGGGCGCGATCATCCTGACTGCTTCGGTGGCCGGCGCCAACGGTGGCCTGGGTGGTAGTACCGTCTACGGCTCGACCAAGGCGGCGCTGCGCTCGTTCGGCCGCACCATCGCCAAGGAGCTGACGCCGCGCGGCATCCGGTCAACACCATCAGCCCCGGCCCGATCGTCACCCCGATCATAGACAAGGGCGGCCTCGTCAACGACTTCTACGTTCCACTCCCGGTTCATCTGCAGTGGTGCGAATGGGCAGCCGAACGGTACAGCTGAAATCGAACTCTCGTCGACCGCTACGGATATCAAAGAACGCCCTCCATCGGGGCCTTTTTGTTTAGTTCTTGCCGGGAATTCACCGCCGCCCGCGCGCAATCTGCGCTCGCCTGGGAGCTGAGGTCGGCGATGGGCTTGGCCCGCCTGCTATGCGAAGGCGGAGAACGTGATCAGGCTCGCGAAACGCTCGCTTCCGTGTACGAGCGCTTCATGGAAGGATTCGAGACCGCAGACCTCAAGTCCGCGCGCACGCTCCTCGAGGATTTGCGATAGGTGGTAACCGCTCTGCATCAGGCTTGGAATCTCTGACCGGACATCCGGCGGTATGGGCATGGCTTCAGTCATTCCACACCTCATTTTTCATCTTTTCACAGAATACAACGCGCCAAGACATCGACCGTCAGGCATGCTCGTTGCGTGTATTCGTCCAACATCGTTCAAAGTCGGCATCATGATGAAGCCTTCTGTTTCGCCGAACGGTCCGGTCGTCTTCGCACCCCTCATTACGGCCTACGTCGAAGCAACCATAGCTTCCATCTCGAGCGATTGATGGCAACGTTCGCTAGGCGAACAGAATTCTAGGACACCGCATCGAGGTCGCTTCGGATTCCCGTCGCGGTTCCCGATTTTCCGTCTTCGTGAGCTGAGCCGAACGAATTGGATCAGTCAGCAAAGGATCTGCCGGATGAACGCTAAGAGTAGACCTATGCTTTTCAAGGCCGGCACCGTCGGCACGATGGACTCGACCGTTCCCAGTCTCGTTGTCATAAAACGCGGTCCGATGGCGTGCGCAGACACGTCCGTCACCTGTCTACCAGTTCGCCTTTCACGAGGGAGAGGCATCGACCCAAAGATCAAGAAGATCGGCCCAATCCTGTTCGGTACGCTGATCGGCGCATCTCAATTTGCGGCTATGCCGGCGTATGCCGACGAAGCACAGTTGCAGCAACAGATTAATGTCATGAAGCGGCAATTGGAAAAGATGGAGCGAGAACTGGCGCAAGCGAAGAAGCAGCCGCCAGCTCCGGCGCCGCGCGTAGCGGCTGCTCCGGCCGGAGCGGCCGTCGTCACAGCACGCAACGGCAACGAAATCGTCATACCGGCGCCGGCGCCCCCATGGTCCGACGACGGGACCACGATTTTCGCCAAGGCGCTTCCATCCTGGGTCGACGGCATCCACTTCTCGATGGCAGGATCGTTCATCGCGATGGAAGGCGCGGAGCGTCAGCATTCCGAAGTGGCCGACGGTGCGAGTAGTCCGCCTTTCGGAAGCCCGGGCATTCCGTTGCAAAATTCGGCTCTCTACAACGAGAGAGAGTTCAGGGCGAGCGCGCAGCAGAGCCGAATCGCCATGAAGGCGTGGGGTGACATCGACCCTAATCAGCATCTGAAGGCCTATTACGAAATGGACTTCCTCGGTGCGTCGACCGACGCAAACAACCGCGAGAGCAACAGCTTTACGCCCCGCATACGCCAAGCCTATGCCGAGTACGACAACGACCTTTGGCACTTCCATTTCGTAGCGGGACAAGCCTGGAGCCTTATGGCACAGGAGCGGACCGGCATGTTGCCCAGCAACGAAAACACACCGCTTACGATCGACGCGCAGTACGTCGTTGGCTTCGACTGGCTGCGCAATCCGCAGCTTCGATTTGTCTATGACGTCAACAAAGTCGCCTGGTTCGGCGTCTCGCTTGAGCAACCAGCCGCGGTGTTCCCGGGTGCGCCAAGCGCCTCGGCGGTGTCGCCGCCCGCGCCGACTGTCACCAGCATCAACAATACCTGCACCGGTTCGACGCATCTCAATGGCACGACGACGTGCTCGAATGACGTTGCGCCCGACGTCATCGAGAAGTTCGCGCTGGATCCAGGTTTCGGCCACTACGAATTGCTGGGCGTCGAACGCTGGTTCTCTGACGAGGTCGCCAATTCGACCGTCGCGAATAGCTGGTCGCAGAAGGTCACGATGGGCTGGGGCGTCGGCGGCAACGTCTTGCTGCCCGCCATTCCGAAAATCCTCGACCTCCAAGGCAGCGTGCTCTACGGGCAAGGTATTGGCCGCTACACGTCGAGCGGGTTGCCCGACGCTGTCGTCGGTCCGGATGGTAGCCTGAGCACGATCAAGATGTTGTCGTTCCTGGTTGGGGCGGTCGCTCATCCGTTCGAAGGCAACGACATCTACGCGTATTACGGTCAAGATCAGACCTACGCCAATGCTTGGACGGTAGGCGCGACGCAGGGCGGTTGGGGCAACGCAAACTTCGTCAACAATGGATGCCTTAATCAGAGCCTGAGCGGGGGCACGCTGGGCGCCTTCAACACGCCAGCTGCGGGTACGTGTACATTCGACGTTCAGAAGGCTCAGGAATTCACCATCGGCTTCTGGCAGGATGCCTACAAGGGCAACCTCGGGCACCTGAGATACGGTCTGCAGTATGAATATGTGAAGCTGACCGCGTTCCAAGGTGTTCCAGGCCCCATAACTGCAACGAGTACGCCCAACCAGGGGCTGACGCCAAACAACAATATCCTGATGTTCTCGGTCCGTTACTATCCGTTCAACTGACGTTCGGTGCTTCGATCAGAACTAAACCAGCGTCGCCAGCTCTGCTGGCGGCGCTAAGGTCCGAAATGATCCTTCGGATGCGTCGCGCCATATCGCCTACAGCATCGCTGCGCGACGACGCCGCGTCGACAAGGATCACGGTTGCTCGCCGTAGTCCGGACTTCGCTCGAAAAGCGCTGTAGCTAATGCGCGCCGCCACTTTCGAGGTGACCAGGTTTCCTGAGCAGAAGAGACGCAATCAACGCAATGACCAAAGCTATTCCCAAGAGATAAAACGTGTCGCTGAAGGCCAGGATGAATGCCTGCTTCTGCACGACATTGCCGATCGCGACATAGGCACGATGCGCCGCGTCAACCCGATCGATGACGCCGTGGTTCATGAAATACTGCGTGAGCTGATCGATCCGGGTGCGGGTCGCCTGTTCGAATAGGGAAACCGACGGCGTCAACACGTTGGAGTGATATTGCTCGCGCTTAGTTAGAACCGTCTGCAGCAAGGCGATGCCGATCGCGCCGCCGAGATTGCGCAACATATTGAAGAGCCCGGACGCCGAACCGGCATTCTCAGCCTCGATACCCGAAGTGGCGACCGCGGAGAGCGGGACAAAGGCGAGCGCCTGTCCGATGGCGCGCACGACATTTGGCCAGAACAACTGGTCGGCAGCGTAATCCGTCGTCATGTAGATATTCATGAAGTTGCTGGCGGCGAACAGCGCGAAGCCTACGCAGATGATCAACCGCACGTCGAAGCGCTTCATCAGCCGCGGCACCAGCGGGATCAGCAACAGTTGCGGCAGGCCGGTCCAAGCAAGGACCAAGCCTATCTGCTCGGAATTGTACCCCTGGATGCGCGTCAGATATTGCGGCAGGATGAAAACCGATCCGTACAAAGCGATGCCCATCAGGAAGTTGGCGAGGACACCGAAACCGAAATTGCGGCGGGCGAGCAGACGCAGATTCAACAGCGGGTTCTTGCTGGTCAGTTCGATCCAGAAGAACAGCGACAGGGCGACAGCGGCGATCACCGACAACCTCACGATAAAGTCCGATCCGAACCAATCGTCCTTGTTCCCTTCCTCGAGCACGGTCTGCAGCGCGCCCAGGCCGATCGCCATGGCGACGATGCCGGGCCAGTCGCCCTCGCGCAGCAGCGAAAGCTTCATCGGCTTAGCCTCCAGCGAGAACCACAGCATGCCGAACATCAGCGCGCCTGGCGCCAGATTGACGTAGAAGATGTATTCCCAGCCCCAGTTCTCGGTAAGATAGCCGCCGATCGTCGGCCCGATCGCAGGCGCGAACGTCGCGGACAGCGCGAACGTCGCAAGGCCGATCGATTGTTTCGTCTTGGGCAGCAAGGTGATGATGAGGGTGAAGGCCATCGGGATCAGCACGCCGCCGAAAAAACCCTGGAGGGCGCGCAGCACGATCATCTGCGACAGATCCTGCGCCAGCGCGCAGGCGGCGGAAAACACGAGGAACAGCAGGGCATTCGTCAGCAGATAGACGCGGATCGAGAATACCTGCGCAAGCCAGCCGCTCAGTGGAATCACGATGATCTCGGCGATCAGATAAGAGGTCGAAATCCAACCGCCATCGTCGATGCCGGCGCCGATCCCGCCTTGAATATTTTCGAGCGATGCATTGACGATCTGAATGTTGAGCACCGCCATGAAGGCGCCGAGAGTCGCGCCGAACACCGCTATCCAGGTCTTGACGGACACCGCCTGCGAGGTAGCCGTCGGCCCCAATGCGACACTGACCCGCGAGCGATCGCTGCCAAGGTCCGATGATGCTGTGTCGATAGTGGTCTGGTGCGTAGTCATGGCTGTCCCCCTTTGGTGACAGAAGAATACATTTGAACGAACTGGCTCGATAACCTTCGAAAAAGTGGAAGCGCTATCCGGCAGGATTTGACGAAGCCCGCCAGATGAAGCATTTCAGTCGGCTACCTTTTGACGGGAATGTGGGACCGCATTCGAGGCAAACCGGTTGCCCGACTGGCGCTCGGCGACTGCGGTGGCCTTGGTGTCGATGGTTGGCTCTGCAGACATTCCGGGGCGCAGCAACCCGGTCAGGCTGCGATCGTCGAGCACAATCTTCACCGGCACGCGTTGCACGATCTTGGTGAAATTGCCGGTCGCATTGTCGGGCGGTAGCAGCGCGAATTCGAGTCCGCTTGCCGGCGACAGACTGTCGACATGACCTTTGAGCTGGGTGCCATGGAAGCTGTCGATTTCGATTTCGACGGGTTGACCATTGCGCACATGGGTGAGTTGGGTTTCCTTGAAATTGGCCACCACATAGACCGCATCGAGCGGAACAACCGCCATCAACTGCGTGCCGGCCTGCACGAACTGACCGACGCGTAGCGTACGCGCGCCGACGGTACCGTCGACCGGTGCAATGATGCGCGTATAGGACAGGTTCAGCTCCGTCTGCGTTTCGACCGCGCGGGCGTGATCCAATTCGGCAACGGCCTTCGCGCGGTCAGTGGTGAGGACGTCGACCTTCCTCTGAGCTGCGAGCAGGCCGGATTTACCGCGCTGCAACTGCGCGATCTTTTCGCGCAACGCCGCGTCGGTCTGTTGTGCACGCTGAACGGTGCCTGAACCGCTTTTCATCAGGTTATCGTAGCGAGCCTGTTCTTCTTGCGCGAACTTCAGGTTGGCTTCGGCGGCCGCCACATCGGCTCCGCCCTGCTCGATCAACGGCTGCTGCATGGCGATCTGCGCATCGAGGTTACGTATCGCGGCTTCGGACGCGTTGACATCGGCGCGCGCCTGATCGAGTGCGGTCTTGAAATCGCGATCGTCGATCCGGGCCAGCAACTGCCCGGCTTTGACGGACTCGTTGTCGGCAACCAGTACTTCGGAGAGATAGCCGGAGACCTTGGGCGAGACGATCGTGGAGTCGGCCTTGACGTAGGCATCGTCGGTCGACTGCAGATACCGCCCCGTGGTCAGATAGTAGTGGCCAAAATCAGCCGCACCGGCGACGCCCAAGGCCAGAGCCAAGCCCAGGGCCGCGCGCTTGATCGCCTGACGGGAAAGGCTGAATCCTGTTTTTACAGGTAAATCAGCAGCATAAGACAAATTTGACATGGCACCCTCTTGGAGAGAACGGCGTCCTTCCCAGAGGCCGCCCCGTTCCACCCGCGATATGCAATGCCGCACGTGATCTGATAATCAGGGAAAAATAGGAAGCATTATCCAGTAGGGGCGGATAATCGGAGGTACCCATGGACCGGTTGACCAGCCTGACAACGTTCGTCCAGGTTGCGGATAGCGGCGGATTTTCCGCGGCTGCACGCCACCTCAATATGTCGACGACGATGGTAAGCAACCACGTACAAGCTCTCGAAGACCGGCTCGGCGCGCGGCTGCTAAACCGCACGACACGGAAAGTCAGCCTCACCGAAGTCGGCAAGGCCTATTACAGTCAGTGTACGCACATCCTTGCCGAACTCGAACAAGCAGATGGCATGGCCAGTGCTTCGCAATCGACGCCGCGGGGCACGCTTCGTGTCTACACATCCGCTCATATGGTCCCGTTTATCGCGCCGGCAGTGTCCGAATTTCTTGCTTCGTACTCCGAGGTCAAGGTCGACCTGGTCATGGGCGAACGGGCCGTCGACCTGATCGATGAGCGATATGACGTGGTGGTTCGACTCGCGCCGCCGCCCGATTCAAACCTGATCGTACGCAGCCTCGCCAAGTGGCGCCACGTGTTGTGCTGCTCGCCTACCTATCTCGAAAAGCACGGATCGCCGCAGCAACTGTCCGAACTCGCCGACCACAATTGTGTTACGCACGTGCATTATCCATTTCAGGACGGATGGCATTTTATCGACCGCGAGGGCGCGCCCGCCGTCGCACCGGTCTCAGGCAACCTGCTCACCAACAGCGGCGAGATGCTGCGGCTGGCGGCGCTTGACGGCGCCGGCATCAGTCTGGCGGCGGGCTTTCTTGTTGCCGGCGATCTCGAAGCGGGTCGACTTGTTGGTCTGCTTCCTGACTACCGGCCAGTGGAATTGGCGATCAGCGCGGTCTATCCGCATCGCCATCATCTGTCGGCAAAAGTCCGCAGATTTATCGACGTCCTCGTCGACAGCAGTGCCAAGCAACAGAGGCTGATCAATCCCTGGTGAAGGCAAACGACGTACGCCGCTTTAATTGGACGAAGCTTCGCCCATCAAAGGATACATCACGCCGCCGTGCAATCGCCCGTGCCGCGTTTGACACGGGCGTGATTAT
>Ga0208193_1001383_pt1 | contig 10743 bp, 9 predicted proteins | sample June2015DPH_17_2_FD_184716 | JGI IMG/M metagenome (GOLD analysis project Ga0208193, IMG submission 184716) | Peatland microbial communities from SPRUCE experiment site at the Marcell Experimental Forest, Minnesota, USA - June2015DPH_17_10... | ecosystem: Environmental > Terrestrial > Soil >...
ACTTACCGTGCGGAATCAATGTGTTAGTGGCGGCGGCGGAGGGAGCCATTTCGGCGGCCCAGCCGATACCACGCCGCCAATGGTCAGCGGCGGTTGAGCGGGGGCCAAAATCGCCTGTGAAATCTTCCGAAGATTTCGCTTGACTCAGAGAGGCATTTCGGAAATCATGAAAACACCTCCGACGATTCGCACCGCTGGGAAGCTGGTGCGCAGTTGCCGTAGGGCAACTGGACGCCCTAAAGACGAACCTGGCGACGGTTGTTATTGGCCCGTGCGGCTCCTCGCTCTAGAAACACGGGGGCGCTGCATATAACTCGAACTGGTTTCAAAGAGAAATCACTGTGAGGAGGCTATCAGGGTCGCTCCTTACCACTGATCCCGTCGCAGCTAGGCTTCCATCGAACCTGAGCCGTCGTGCGGCGGTTACTGAACGCAACGCCCGGTAACTGGCGCGACTGGCTTACCGCAAAACAGGCGCCGGTAGTGGAGCCGCAGGACCAGCAAAATCGGCCACAGCGTAACCGCGCACGTGGTCCCTTTTCGACCGCCAAACTGGTACCCTTTTTCGCCGCCACCGACAATCAATGAGTTGCGGTGAGTTTCCGGAGATGGTATACAGTCGGCCGAGGTCTGTGACCAGCAAGTTCCGCAACCCAGCAGCGCCAGAATCAACATCGACTTCATACACTTCACCTTGGAGAACTGCGCAAAAACCCGCCGGCAACAGCAACGCAGCAGGCATCTGTATTCTTCCCTCTGCCCGGCGTCTGGCCAACGGACCAGACTAGACTGCAGCGGGAGGCCGTCCGATCCGACAAGCTAGAGGATAGTACCTCTGGACCGAGGAGACGGCCACGTTGAACACCGTGTTTTCACGGTGCAACACCCCGTCAAACAGCTAATAATCTGGGACGATCCGCTCGCAACCATTTTCCCGAGGCTAATTTGCGCAGTGATGGTGTTGGCCTTTAGCTTCAAAGAGGGATTGCAAAGTCCCGGCCGGAAATCGAGAGTCGGCGATTTCACGGATGCCGCGCGGTCGTGCGTGATCGGGATCAAGCAGAGTGGTGCGGTTCCTGCGATAAACCGTGATTGCCTCGTCCTTCCAACTGTCTAACCATCACCCGTGGCAATCCAAAGGCTGCCGTCGCTCGCGGCAAGAACAGACCGGACGCTGGTATGAGACAAACCCTGCGTCACGAAAAGCCGGTAGCGGCGAATGGGCGGAATCGATCCAGGCCATCGTTCGGAGTCATTCACGTGACGCGCCGCCGAAGCCTCCGATGTGATAGCCTCTGAGCTGGCGTCGCAACTCGAATTGCACATGACGCAATTCAGTCGAGGGAGACAACCTGATGAAAGTACGCTCGTTCCGATCGTTTCTCGCCGTTTCCGCGTTCTGCGCCGTGTGTGTGGGAGGCGCTCTTGCACAGAAGCGGAGTATCGGCTGGAACGATTACCTCGGGGGGCCTGAAGGCTCACATTACTCGCCCCTGAAGCAAATCAACATCTCGAATGTCAATAAGATCGAACCGGCGTGGACCTACCCTGCGGGAGACGGGAGTTCCGTCTTCTGCCCTCTGGTAGTCGAGAACATCGCGTACATCTCGGCTAAAGGCGGGTCGTTGGTGGCTCTCGACGCGACGACCGGCAAAGAGTTGTGGGTGCATTCGTTTGGCACGGGTGGGGGCGGAAGAGGTGGAATCGCCGGGCAACGCGGCGGGAACTACTGGGAGAGCAAAGACCGCAAAGACCGCCGCATCCTCGTCACCTCGAGCGGGTATCTGTGGGCGATCGACGCCCTGACGGGAAAGACCGTGGATTCGTTCGCGGATCACGGGAAGCTGGATCTGAAGATCGGCATCGATCGCACGCCGATTCCGCTGGCCTCCCGAACCGCGGGCCGGATCTTCGAAAATCTGATTATTCTAGGAAGCTTCCCTGGCGAGGGTTATCTGGCGCCTCCGGGAGATCTGAGGGCGTTCGATATACGCACGGGCACGCTCGTCTGGGTGTTCCACACGATTCCGCACGAGGGCGAACCGGGGTATGACACGTGGCCGAAGGACGCGTACAAGTACTTGGGCGGCGTGGACGTCTGGGGTGAGATTACGGTGGACGAGAAGCGCGGGATTGCATATTTTCCGGTGTCGTCCGCCAAATATGAACTGTATGGCGGCGATCGGCCGGGCAACAATCTCTTCGCCGACTGCCTGCTGGCTCTGGATGCGCGAACCGGCAAACGCCTATGGCACTTCCAGACGGTGCATCACGATCTCTGGGATTACGATCCGACGGCCGCTCCGCAACTAGCGACTGTGAAGCATGACGGCAATACTGTAGATATCGTGGCGCTCGCGTCGAAGAACGGGTTTCTGTACGTATTCGACCGCGTTACGGGCAAGCCGTTATGGCCGATTGAAGAGCGGCCTATACCGAAATCGGAAGTGCCTGGTGAATGGACGTCGCCGACGCAGCCCTTTCCCACCATGCCGCCGCCGTTTGCGCGGCAGAGCATGACCCAGACGGACCTCTACTTCGGCTTTATGACTCCCGAGGAGCAGGAGCACTGGAAGGAGCGTTTCGCCAAAGCTCAGAACAAGGGCATCTTCACACCGCCGGGCCTGACAGATACGATCTCGATCCCAGGCGTAAACGGCGGTCCGTTCTTTTGGGACACCGGGGCGGATGCCGCCAATGGGATTGTATTTGTGGAATCGAAGGACTTTCCGTCGATTTTGAAGATGGTGAAGGCGGGGGAATCGACATCTGAAAATTCGGGCGGCACGATTCCGAGCCGCCTTCAGCCCGGCGGGCGTGGACGCGGCGGATTTGGGATGGCGGGTGGTCCACCAATGGCGCTGCGGTTTGGGCGCACGATTTATGAAGGCTCCTGCCAGACGTGTCACGGTCCGGATCTGAAGGGCGATCGGGGGCCCGCGGTGGATGACGCGGTGAAGCGGCTGGGTACGGACGCGGTGCGCAACATCGTAAAGAATGGAAAAGGCGGTATGCCCGGGTTCCCGACGATGAACGCCGACGCGATTACGGACGTGATTGAGTTCTTGGATAAGTCGGAGCAGGCCCCGCCTGGGACGGGCGTTCCGGGCAACACGCTGACGGAACGGCTGGAACCGGATTATCCGGCAGGAGTTACGCCGCCGCCTTCGCGCTACAAGACTGGTTATGGTCAGGAAGGGTACATTATTAAGCCGCCGTGGAGCACGATTACGGCGTACGACCTGAACACGGGCAAAATCATGTGGCAGACGCCGTATGGCGATACGCCGCAGGCCGGTCCGAGTGACAAACTGCGTGGGAACGTGACGCCGAGAAGCGGGTTCGTGGTAACGGCCGGCGGGCTAGTGCTGTTTGCGGATAACCAGTCGAAGCTGTACGCGCTGGATAAGAACACGGGTAAGGTGGTGTACTCGCGCGATATGCCGAACAGCGGTGTGGGTGTTCCGGCGGTGTATGAGGTGAACGGACGAGAGTATGTTCTCTTTTCGCTGGTGGGCGGACCGGGCTTTCCTGCCGGTGCGCGGATGGCCCCAGGTGGAGTGAGCCCGCCACCGGGCGAGAAGAGCTACGTGGCATTCGCTCTGCCACAGTGACTATTTCCGCTGTGGTTGGCCAAAACTCTGTAGGATCGGGCCCTGACGTTAATTTCACGTATCGACGGGTGAGTGTGGGTTTTTCAGATATCGCGCCCCGCTGCTTTCGATTGGTCCGGAGCAGCGCGAAATGCGTTGTGCGACCCGCGAACGAGACCGAGGAACACACCGGTAGTGATCGGCCTTGCGGCACCCTGGGAATTTCACTGCATGTTCACGCGGCTGCTTTCCAGACGTATCGATGATTTAAGCCGCCGACTCGTGCCTCCGATTCCAATTCCGATCCCTCCGGTTTTCCTTCGATCGGTCTCTCCGCTGGTGTGTCCTTATCCAGTCCGAGATGCGTTCGATCCTCGTGGTAATACGCAAGGAACTCACGGCCCAGTCGCCGTACGTGCGCTTCATTTAGTGCGATCACATGATCAAAGCAATCTCGGCGGGCACTGCCAATCCATCTTTCCGCCACTCCATTCTGCCAAGGCGCCTGTACGCTCGTCCGTTTGGGCTTCAGTCCCGTTGCCTCCAGGAAGGCGACCACTTCCCCATTGAACATCGAATCTCGATCGAAGATGGCATATCGATACGGACCCGCTTCGGGGAATGCATCGCGCAGTTGTTGGACGACCCATTCCGCCGTCGGGTGGTCAGTTACATTGATACGCAGAATCCGGCGCCGCCCGTGCTCGATCACAAAAAAGCAGTAGAGCAACTGGAATGTCACCGTCGGCACCGTGAAAAAGTCGAACGCGGCAATCACTTCACGATGGTTCTGTAAGAACGTCAGCCAGTTCTTAGCAGGATCGCCGCGACGCCGCATGCGGCGCAGATACCGCGCCACACTCCGCTCCGAGACGACCAAGCCGAGCTTCTGAAGTTCACCGTGGATCTTGGGGGCTCCCTAACCCTGGTTCTCTTGCGCTAATCGCCGGATCAGAACGCGAATCTCCTCGGTGATCTTCGGTCGTCCGCCGCGTGGTCGGGAACGCCAGCGCCAATAGAGACGGAAGCCGGTGCGGTGCCAGCCGACCACGGTTTCGGGTTTCACCAGGACCAGGACGTCCGTCCAGCGGGACCAACACCGCCGGAGTATGGTCCAGAAGAGTCGGTCGCAGGAGTTCAATCTTGGCCGCGGTCGTTTCCGTTTGAGCACGGCGACCTGTTGCCGGAGGGCGAGGACTTCGAGGGCCGTATCACTTCGACTGCGAAAGAAGGCTCGGATGGCCACAAGGAAAGAGAGGAGGATATGGAGCACGAATTCATCCTTTTAACACGCCGTAACGTATGTTCACCGAGCCGACGCTGTGAAATCGCAAGCTGCTGATTTCAAACCATCATGCGCTTCTGTCTACAGACAACCGATATTGAATATTAACGGGCCGCTTCATTCAGCTTCGCTCAGTAAGGGTCGACGACTCGGCTGTTAGGGTCCGCCAGGCGGAGTTCGTGCAAAGATCCTCAGTGACTCCGAATACCAGTCGTTGAAGTCCTTGTCGGGATCGCTTGGCTCAACAGTAACAAATCAGCTAAGCCTCAATGGGGAGTGCGGGAAGGCGTCGGACTGACCAATACTTCTTCATTCGGACGGAGACTATCTGGCGCTCTTCGTCGGTCATCGGCCCTCGACCCCGCCGCTTCCCGATCTTCGGCATTAGCGGGATGTCCCCGCCCCCCCCTCTCTGCAAATCTACGAGGGAAGCGATGACCAACTGAAGCTTCTCCCTCTCAGCGTATAAGTCTTGAATCGTCTTATATAGATCAATCACAGTACACCTTGGATTGTTTCCGCGCAACCAGATGAAAGTGCATACAACTTAATATTACGGCTGATGAGATGCGCAATTCTATGGCAAATTGGTACTACCCAAACCGGAGCTTGGACTACACGGTATACCGGGCCAGAGTTGACGCAACGGTACTTGAAGAACGATAGTTATCTACCCAGGCCGCGGGAATTCCCGATTAACCGGCCTATGGAGTACCGGTAGTAATCGAAGCTAAATTCCCATAGCGCAAATATGTTACGATTTCGCGGGCGGCCGGGGGCAGATAGAGCTTCTCTGTAAACGATGTGATGAGTTATACATCTTTCGGCATGACTTGTTGGGCCGCGTTGGCGTTTATACGCGAATACCGGCTGCGCCGCACGGAAGCGCATGTTAGCGCCACGCGGAGACCGGTGGGAGAGTACCTCGTCTTCGAACACGGTAAGATATCCGACTCAGGCCGAAGTGATGCGAGCGTATCGCGCCCGCCGATGTGCCGAATCGCGGAATAGCGAAAGGGGGAATAGTGAGAACAGTCCCAGACGGATCGTTAGGCTTGAGGAGCGGCTGGCTCCAGACTTTGCCCGCGATCCGCGACAGGGGCTCCAAATCGAGACGTCCACATGCTGAGGGACAGTCTTGAACAGCGCGAAGTCTTCCATGAATCGCCACGCCGGCTGCATTCTGCTTACTATGGTCCCCAAAAAAGACTGCCGCGAACCCATCATCACTGGCCGTGACGGACCTGATCGTCTACACTCAATGACTCGAGGTGATTTCGAGTTGTGGGTCAGTTTTAGAGATATCGCGCTTTTTCTACGGTCGTCAGGATCCTTTCCGGCTGTCGAACTCCTGGCCGCCGAGTTGCGACCGATTCCGCGTGTGCAACACGTCATTGACCATCTGAACCAGCTTTACCGCCACAAAGGGCTTCTGTATATATGCCCAGCCGTAATTGAGAACTAGCAGATTCCCGTTCGCCCCGCCCGACATCAGCATCACACGCATGTCCGGTCTGGCTTTCTTCAATGCCTCACCCAAGTCAGGGCCAGACATTTGCGGCATCTCCACATCGGAAAGTAGCAGGTCAATCGTTTCGGTCGTTTCTTCCGCGAGGTTGAGGGCAGCCGGTCCGCTGACCGCCGAAAGAACTCGGAAGTTTTTGGCCTTGAGGATCTTCATGACGACCTCAAGAGTTAATTCGTTGTCATCAACAACTAGAATGGTTTCGAGGGTCCCTTCGAGGGGCGGGGGCATGATGGTTGCCTTTCATGTTTACGCGAGTTGCGCTTCGCCGTGCCCACTATCGGACTGGGCGGGGTACGCTTTACGACAAGGCATTCTCGGGTCCGAATCGCTCGACGGCTCGTTAAGCGGAGGCTATAAAACGGGCAAGCATCTTCTAGCAAGACTCAATGACTCGCCGTTGACTGCTTCTTAAAGGTTTTCAGGGAACTAGTATCTCTAGGACCCACCAGCCGGTCCAAGGCAGAGCCGCTTGGGCCAGAGGTTACAGCGAAGACTGGCAGGTTGACCAAATATGGTCAAGGCGCCGTCCTATATACTTGCGTCATTCCGGTTTCAGCCGCACGCATACATTCAGACCTCGCTACCTCGGTGCGTGTGAGTTTCCTGTTCCAGGATATGCCAGGCAATCTCTTCAAGCGTACCCACAGCGTCGCTTGTGTTATTTGCCCAGTTACGCAGCTGCAACGCGTCGGCGGTCGACACTGAAATGCCTTCCACCATCTCTTTAAGGATGCGTTGTGCCAATTTCGCTCGCGGCGACATAATGAGCCGGCGCCATAAATTTCAGGCAGGTGACGCTCGATACGCAGCCTTCTCCTGCCGGGTTTTGGAGGCGTTTTTGCGGCTTCGCTTCCACCGTCCCGACGTAGAGCCGATACGCCACTACCCACTCTTTAGTCGCGTTCTCCAGGCGCTCTCTCGCCTGGCGCAATCCCCGTAAACCCACGTCAATCGATTGCGACACTCGCCCTCCAACCGTAGAACCGGATCTTGCTGGACCCGGCAAGGCCGTTTGCGCTAAGAATGGCACGCGCTCTCACATTCCGCTATCAGGAATCTCCCGCCTATGTTTACTCCAGAAAAAACCGCATTGGCTCAGACGTTTCCAGTCAGCTTACCGAGGGGAGACCGACGAGAGGGGAAAGCTCGACAGCTAACTCGGACCCAAGTTGGGGCAGCGCCAGGCGGCTGGCGCTTTCGGCTCGGCGACGGGTATTCGTCGAAGGGAGGTTTCACGTTGCGACGGTCGTAAATGTTAGCTGTGTGCGGCGAGGAATGCGGTTGCTATCCCCAGCGCGTTTTCGAGCGTCCGTTCGTTCGTGAGGTAATCGGTTATGCAGCTGTCTGAAGCCCGCGCTGTCAGCCGGTTAGCAACCGATATTTACCGATATCGTTCCGCTTTCCGTTGCCAGCTGGCAACAATGGCCTGCCCCGGCTAATTGGCAAACAGCCCCTGGAACTCCGGACTTCCGATGAAGCCCTGGTTCGGCGTGCCTGGCCCCACATCGTTTGTGTTCTGGCCGAGCCGCATGCGGCCGGCCGCGGCATGTTGAACCGCTCACAAAGCTTCATGTCCCTGACTTCAAGTGGACGGTTTCCTTTCTTGCCTGCGCTTAATAAACGGCATTGTTGGTACGTACCCAGCGTCGGGACGGATTGACGGGCGCCAGCGTCACCCGTCGAACCGGTGGCGCCGCATTCTTCCGCAACTGCAGGGAGTCCAGTGAAGTCTTGCCGATTTGCATCAGCGCAATCGTAAATCCCGCCAGCACGGGCAGGGTCGCGGAGTACGCCACAAAAGCGAAGAATACGCATACCGCATAGGCGGCCAGGGAGGCATCGAGAGCAAACGCCATGTTCGCGATTTCGCGGCTCTCCGGAGCGGCTATGGCTATAAGGTCCGCCCGTTTGTAGAGGCGCCGCAGGCCTTTAAAACTGAGCCACATCATAATCAGAAATATGATCAGCGCGGGCGTGCCCGCCTCCGAAGAAATCTGCATATACGTGTTGTGGGTGCCCTGCCATCCGCTGTGGCGCCCCTCCAACCTCTCAACGCCGGCCATGTACGCTCCAAACTGGCCGATGCCCACGCCGAGAACTGGGTGTGAAATGGATACTTTAATGGCATTGATCAACAACTGGCGCCGGGCCGCAGCCGAGGTCACGGCCTCGTCGAGTTGTCTCACTTCCGCATTGTTTTGCGCCATCTCCTTCACATCCGATCCCAGGACGATGCTCAGGTAGCGCTCCTTTAGCGAATTCGGAAATACCGTAAGAACCGCCACCACGAAAAACATTGCGACCAAGGCTATTGCTAATTTCCCGGCAATCGAGGTCCGTACAAACAGAAGGAAGCATAAGACCGCAAAGCCGATGATTCCTGTGCGCGATCCGGTGCGAAGGAGGGTGAAAACCGAGTTGCAGATCAGGCAGAACGCCAGCAGCCTTTTCAGTTTCCCGCTCTTCCCATCGAGCACGATCAACGTCAGGAACGGCAACCCCAATAACACATCGAACGCGATCTCGTTCGAGTTTGCGAAGGTCCCGTGGCCCATCACCAGTCTCCCCTCGGCGATCTGGCCTTTCCAATTCACCAACACCGCTCCCATCCCCGAACCAAATCCAATGCAATTCAGCGCGGTGCGGCAGTGCGGGACATTCGTCACCAGAGCTCCCGCGATCAGGAATGCCGTCAGCGCCTTCAACCAATCCTGCGTAAAAGTCTGAAAGCTGCCGGCCCTCCAGGAACTAAACGGAATGTTGATCGCATACATCCCCGTAAGGGCCGCCATGCATATTCCAATCTTGGTTCCCAACGTAGTGAGCAACTTCCCTTCCAAAGCGGCGCCCAGCAAAGCGATCGTGCTTGTGACCAGCGGCACATGCAGATACCACAGTTGCCATTCGAAAAACCGGCTGTAGTACGCAAGATTGAAAATGCAAAAACAATAGAACGAAAACTTCAGCAGAGGCGCGGGCTCGATTTCCGGCAGCGGCGCATAAGGTGGAGCAGCAGTCATAGGATGCCGTCACGAACCCAGTGTGACAAGTCCCGGTCGAGAAGTGTGCTAAGAGCCAACACGTCCTGCTCTAATTGCTGTTGCAAGCTGCGTCTAAGCGAACGATTCATGGGAGGACGAGGTTCGAAGGGGGCATTGAGGCGAAGCAAAGACTCTCCAACGAATCGCCGCAATGGCTGCGGGATCGTCAAACGGGCGAATCGCCGTGCCAGGTGGGGTGGGCGAACGATGAACTTCTGTAGGCTCGTGTTGCGCACGCGTTTGTTCCCATTGACGACCTTGAATCTAGGTTGAAACACCCCACGCACACGAAGAACGCGCAGGACTTCCGCATATACTCTCGCAGTGTCTTGCAGCAGATCCTCGTAAATGATGACGTGTACATGCCCACGGCCAAAGACTTCGAAATATGCTCGAACTTGATCGACAAATCTTACTGTTTGCCGCAAGCCCAGGCCGAGCACTAGGTCACCTTGACAGCGCCACGGAGATAACCTACCGCTATCCTCGGCTTCCAACGCCTCCTCAAATGGTATCGATGGCTCGCGCGTATCGTAGATGCGCCCGCTGTACTCGGAGTACATCACATCAATGGGATTCCTTAGCATGACAATGATCTCGGCAGCGGGGTTGAACGCTTTGATCCCACGCAGCGCCGAATCGGAACCGAGATATGCGACTGAAGCTTCTCCGATAGTCTGACCCGCCTTCGCGTCTGCAAAACAATTCAGGTAATCTTCCATTGTGCGCACGGCTCTCAGGCTGCCAAGAACATCGTCCGCAAAAAACTGCGGCTCTTTAAGCGAAGGCATGAAAATATCTGGATGTTGCGCAAGATAGGAATAAAGCGCCGTCGTACCGCACTTAGGCGCCCCAACAATAAAGAAGTTCGGCTTGTTAACTACAGCCATATATACTTACGCCAAGCTCCCGAGGGCTTGGGGCTCGTCGAACAGAACAATAGGTCGTGGTATTACAATTTCCCGGAACTGGCTCCGGAGTACTTCCACCGGGAAGGAGCGTGCATAGCGGTTCGGCTCGGATACGAACAATGACAGCGAGGACATTTAAGGGCGAAGGCGTCGCGCGACGCCTGACGATGTTCAGGTGTAAAGAGCATTTCTGAAAATCGCTTCTCATGCAAGTTGCCGAGCTTAAAAGTCACATAACACAGCTGAACAGTTCCGTCCGCTCCCACCCAGATTAGGCGATATCGGTCGCACGGAACGGTCATGTCCGGCCCTTTGATCAACCAGTCGGGAATGGAGCGCAGGGCCATCAACGATTGTTGTATTAGATGAGGCTGAAGTTCTTTGC
>Ga0208193_1001385_pt1 | contig 10732 bp, 4 predicted proteins | sample June2015DPH_17_2_FD_184716 | JGI IMG/M metagenome (GOLD analysis project Ga0208193, IMG submission 184716) | Peatland microbial communities from SPRUCE experiment site at the Marcell Experimental Forest, Minnesota, USA - June2015DPH_17_10... | ecosystem: Environmental > Terrestrial > Soil >...
CGCCGAACTCGGCCAGCGCTTCGTTGTAGAGGAAGTCCGGTGCATGGCCTTGCTGGATGTTGGTGATGGCCTCGGTCCAGGCCAGTGCCGACCGCTCCCGGGCTGTAAAGAAAGGCGTCTCGCGCCAGGCGGAAAGCGCATACAGCCGCTGCTCGGTTTCGCCGGCGGCCCGCGCGTCTCGGGTATGCATGTCGATGCAGAAGGCGCAGCCATTGATCAGCGATGCCCGAATGTTCACCAATTCCAGCAGGGAGGGCTCCAGGCCGCTGCCCGTGATCGTCTTTCCGAAGTTTGTAAGTGCTTGAATCCCTTCCGGAAATGCCTTCCCGTACCGCATCCGCTGTGCCATTTGCTGATCCCCTTTGTCAGATTTGGATGCCCGGCTCCGGGAAATTGCTTGCCGGATGCGCGCCGTCCGAGTGCCGGGAGTCGATAATGATTCCAGCGAGCAGCCTGAAGCATCTTAACAGTGCGGGCGGAACTTTTTCCCGCCGTTGGGGTTCCCAAGGAAGATGGCTCTCGTGAAAACCCGTCTAAAAGCAAGAAGGTCCATTGAAACAGGGCAGACGGATCGGGAGAAGCACCTCAGGAAGAGGAGAACTGAGTCATGAATGAGTCATTTTTGAAGAAAGCTTCCAGGCAACTTGTGGTCGGTGCCGGATTGGTTGCTCTGTGCGGTGCGTTACCTGTGGCCCAGGGACAGGATTCTGGTGCCGCGACCGCGCCGGCCGGCCAGCGTTCCGATGGACAGATTGAAATGGACGTCGTCCATGCGCTGGACGCTTCCAAGGCCCTAACCAACGATCTGATCACCGCAGCAACGATCCAGGGCGAAGTAACGCTCTCCGGCACGGTTGCTTCAGACAGCTCCAGGCAGCTGGCAGAGTCGATCGCCGCGCACGTACCCGGCGTCAGCAAGGTCAACAACAACCTGAAGGTGGGCGATCCCCAGCAGGCGCAGGACGCCCAGGCGCCCGACCCCAATCAGCAGCAGGCCGACAATCAGCCTGATTACGCGTCGCCGGCGCCGCCTCCGGCTCCGGGCGACGTGCAGCAGCCGAATCAGGGCCAGTCTACGTCTCAGTATCCCCCCGCGCGCCCGCAGTATTCGCCGCAACCCCAATATCCCCCGCAGGGTCAGTACCCCCCGCAGTATCCTCCCCAGCAGGGCCAATATCCCCCGCAGGGCCAATATCCTCCTCAGGGTCAGTATCCCCCGCAGTATCCTCCCCAGCAGGGCCAATATCCCCCGCAGGGGCAATACCCGTATCCACCCCAGCAGGGCCAGTACCCTTCGTACCCCGCGCAGGGCCAGTACGCGCAGGGTCCTCCGCCTCCGCCGCCGGGTCCGAGGTATAAGGAGGCCACGGGGCCAGTCACTATTCCCCAGGGTACCCTGCTTCAGTTGCGGACCAGCGAAGGGGTAGCGAGCAAGAAGGCCAAGGATGGCGAGCCGGTGCAATTCACCGTCATCCGTGACGTAGCGGTGGGCGGCGTGCTGGCCCTGCCGAAGGGCGCCACGATCCACGGCGTGGTGTCGCAGGTCAAGAAAGTCGGCTCCGGCGATCTTGGCGGCAGCTCCGAACTGGCTCTCAAGCTGACCTCGCTCGATCTGGGCGGCCAGAACTACCCGCTGGACAGCGACCAGTTCAAAGTCAAAGGGCCGAATAAAACCGGTCAGACGGTCGGCAGCGCTGTCGGCGGCGGCGTTTTGGGCACCATCATTGGTTGCGCAGTGGGACGCGGTGTGGGCTGTGCCGTGGGCGCCGGCGCCGGCGTGGCGGCAGGCACGGCAGCCTCCGCCGCTTCTCCCGGACCCCAGGTCTGGATCCCGGCCGAAGCGCTGGTTACCTTCCACCTGAACACGCCGCTCACCGTAAATCCTGTTAGTTCGCAGGAAGCGGCGCGGTTGGCGCAAGGCCTCTATCCCGGCGGTCCGAACCTGTATCGCCGCGGACCCTATGGCCAAACCTACTATGCCGGTGCGTATCCGTACGCCTATGGCCCGGTCTACTACCGGCCCTATTACGTGTCGGACGGCTACTACTACTGGCGCTGACACGGAAGAACTTGCCGCCCTTGAAGCAGCACAGAACGGGCATCCCTTCCGGGATGCCCGTTTTGGCTTTCTCATGGGTTCGCTCGCGCGCGACGCCGATCCAGCGTTTGCCGACTCTCGGTCGTCTATAATGACAGTGAATCGCGCCAAACCGAAAACCGCGCGACAATTGCGCACTGTGGGAAGCTTTACAGCCGAGGCCGTCGGGCCCGTGCCGGCCGCAGACCTTCCCGCGATCAAAGCGCGTAGAGAGCAGAAGGTTCAAGTCCATTCATGATTCGTTTCCTGCAAAGAGACAGCCGCGTCGTCAAGGCATTTTTCGTGGTCATCATCGGCATGGCCTCCATTTCCATGGTGGTGTATCTGATCCCCGGCCTCACCGGCCAGGGCGCCGCCGCGGCTGACACCTATGCCGTTGTCTATCCCCACTGGTACAGCAGACTGCTTTCATCCGGTTCCTCGGTCAGCCAGGTGAAGGTGGAGAAGATGGCCCGGGCGCAGCTCGCGCAGCAGCGCTACCCTGACAACCCGATGATCCTCGGCCTGTTTGAGCAGCGCGTCGGCCAGCAGCTCATCCAGCAGCAGATTCTGCTCGACGAAGCGAACAAGCTCGGCATTCGCGCCACCAGCGACGATGTGCGCCAGTATCTGCAGACCGGCGCGGCCGGCCAAGTACTTTTCCCCGGAGGCAAGTTCATCGGCGAGGACCAGTATGCAGCCATGATCGCCAACCGCTTCAATCTCTCGGTGGCGGAGTTTGAAGACGATGTCAGGGATGACATCGTCATCCGTCGTCTTGAGGCGTTCATCACGGGCGGCGTCAGCGTCGGCGACCAGCAGGTCCGCGACGACTATCGCAAGGGCGCCATCAAGATCAAGTTCGACTATGCGGTCATCTCCGCCGACGACATTCGCAAGGGCATCAACCCGTCGGACAGCGATCTGGAATCCTTCTTCAAGAAGAATGCGGCGCGCTACGCCACGGCCGTTCCGGAAGAGCGCAAGATCACTTACTTCGCTTTCACGCCCAACGATCTGCCCGGTGGCGTTCCGCAGCCCACGCAGGCCGAGATTCAGGCCTACTTCAATGCCCACCAGAGCGAGTATTCCACTCCCGAGCAGGCGCGTTCGCGGCACATTCTCATCACCGTGCCGGCCAATGCCGACGCCAAAACCGATGCCGCGGCCAGGGCCAAGGCCGAAGACATTCTCAAGCAGATCAAGGCCGGGGCCAACTTTGCCGACCTGGCCAAGAAATACTCTGACGACCCGGGAAGCAAGAACTCCGGCGGCGAGTTGCCCTTTGCACAGCACGGCACCATGGTTCCGGAGTTCGACAAGGCCATCTTTTCGCAGAAGATTGGCGATACCGAGATCGTGAAGAGCCAGTTCGGCTATCACATCGTGCAGGTGGAAGAGCGCAAGGCCGCCCATGCGCAGGACATCAGCGAGGTGCTGCCCACCATCCAGGCCACGTTGATCCGCCAGAAGGCCGCCGCTGCCGAAGAAGCCTACGCGCGCGCCCTGGCTACCGAGGCGACTAAGAGCGGCATGCAGAACACCGCCGCGATCCATCATCTTGAAGTCGTGACCACGCCGATGGTTGGCCGGCAGGGCGTCATCTCCGCATTGCCGGATGGCGCGCAGATGTTGGCCAAAGCCTTTGAGGCCAAGCAGAGCGATCCGCCGCAGTCGGCCTCGACCGGTGAAGGCTACGCCATCTTCCAAGTCACCGGCATTCAGCCCGCCCATGCGCCCACCTTCGCCGACTGGAAGACGCACGTTCTCGATGACTATCGCAACGAGCAGGTGCAGCAGCTGCTGGCCGCCAAGACCAAGGAACTGGACGACAAGGCCAAGGCATCCGGGGATTTGGCCAAGGCTGCCAAGGACATGGGCGCAACTGTCAAGACCAGCGACCTGGTTGGCCCCGATGGACAGGTTCCCGATCTCGGACAGGTGGCGCAGGTCGCTCCGCAGTTAATGGACCTGAGCGTTGGTGCCATTAGCGGACCCATCAGCACCGAGCGCAACGGCATCGTTGCCAAGATCCTCGACAAGCAGGAACCCAGTGCCGAGGACATTGCCAAGAACTTTGACCAGACGCGCGACCAGCTTCTGGAGCAGCACCGCTCCGACGCGTTCAACGTCTTCATGGGCGGCATCATGGCCGACTACAAGAAGAACAACCGCATCCGCCTCAACGCCAAGGCGCAACAGGGACCGCAGATCCCCGGGATGTAGAAAGCAACCAGCGAGAAGCAGCAAATGCCCACATCGAGCTCCGGGATGCGGGCATTTGCTGCTTGAGCGCACGGGCTCAAACGCAGACCTGCCCAGGCCTGTTCCCCGGCATACGGCGCCCCGGTCGGGGCCATCATGGCCGCCACCGGTCGCTTCCCCGGATTGAGCCCCGCCAACCCAGACACGGACCACGGCAACGATGGCAGCGCTGTCGAGCGAATCTGCTCCCCCGCCACGCGCCCCCCCCGAACAATCCTCAGATCGTGAGCAGAAGAAGAGCGCATTGTTCAAGACTCCTCGCACCGGCAGTGCGCCGAGCAGCCGGTGCGGCGCGGGGAAGAATCGCCGAGCGCCGCGGCACGCCACCGGTCGAGGCAGAAGGTCTTCCCGGAGCTTGTTCTCCCGGTTCAATTGTTCTCTCGGTTCAACAGACTCCCATGGAACCGGAATCGAAGCCACGAAAGATCACTCATGGCCTCGAGCTCTTCTACCGATCGAGGCTACCGGCTGCAATCAACTCGAGAAAAAGGTGTCCCGTCTGGGGGGCAACTATCGCAATCCGACTGTCTGGTAGGGAAGTCCCGTGCTCGGCCAATGATCCGGTTCGGCTTCCACGTTGGGCGCTATCGAAACTCCGGGCGCTCGTGCCGGAGCTACGCTCACATTCCAGCCGTCCACAACCACCTCTGCGTCTTCTCCGCGGAAATCGCCTGCCGAGGCGTCGAGCGTGATGGTGCGGGTTTCATTCCCCACCAGCGAGAAGTAGTTGTCGCTGGCAAACACCGGCAGCACGCGCTCGCCGGTGTGCCCGTGCCGCAACTGCAGATGGGCAAGCAGGGCAATGTTTCGCGTCGGATTGTGCAGGGTCACCGTAATCACGCGGCGTCCTTCGACAACCCTTTGCTTGACCTCGGCCTCCAGGGTGACCGGCGCCATCCTGTTCAGGTCAAGAAATGTTTCCGGGCCGCCTGCAGGCGCGCGCCAGTAAAAGTTCGACGAGACCAGCTTGCCCTGGGCGTCGTCGAGATCGAGCTTCACGAAGTGCGTGCCCGCAAGCGAGGGCGGAAATTTCACCGGCCCCAGCTCCGCTTCCGACGACCGGGCAGCTGCGGCCTTGATCTGGTATGCGGAAGCCAGCGAACCGTCGAGGTTGTAGATCGATACGTGCACCGATGCGCCGTCGAGCGGCTGGGGAAGATTGTTGATCAGCTCAAGCTCGCCCGTAGCCTGGTTCAATTGCACATGCACCAGTTCCCCGGCATGCTTGACGCCGAACAGCGCCGCATTCGGCTCCAGGTCGTAGTGATAAAGCTGCCACACAAAGCTCGGCTCGGCCGGGTTGCTCATCCAGGTAATCACGGCCGTGGCCGGATGGAACATCTGCGCATTGCGGCCTTCATACATGGCTCGATACGCTTCGTAATTCATCAGCTGCGCCTTGCGCACAAAGTCGGCAAGATTGGCGACCGCCCCATAGCGCTCGGCCAGCTCAGCGGGATAGTCCTGTGCGCCGGAGTTGCTCCGGGCAAAGTCGTGCTCCGCCCAATCGTCGTTGATCGACTCCCAATCCTTCTGCGGCATCATGCCGTGAACCGACTCCAGCGTGGGCACGGAAACCGAGCCCGTCTCGGTCTTGAAGTAGTCGTCGGTGATGGTATAAAACTCGCGCGGCGTGCGCCACGAGTAAGGCCCGTTGGAGCGCACGCCCGCGCCATCGGTTGAGCTTGGTTGATAGCGTCGCGTCGGCTCAAGCTCGGCCATCAGCTTGCGCAGTGCTGCATCAATCTCCTGGGGAGGAAAGCCCTCGTTTCGCGCGCACCATAGCATGATCGCCGGATGATTGCGGAAGCGCAGAATCTTGTCCCGCACATTGGCAATGTAGCTGTCCAGATCACTCGGGTCCGGTCCGTCGCCGGGGTTGGGCTGGAAGAACTCATCCCAGACCAGAATGCCGTACTGGTCGCAAAGCTCGTAGAAGTCTTCGCTCGTGCTCTGTCCTACCCAGTTGCGAATCAGGTTGAGGTTGGCCAGCTGATGCAGGCGAATCTTGGCCTCCAGGCGCTCGCGGGGAATGCGCTTGAGCCCCTCGTCCAATCCCCAGTTGCCGCCGCGAATGAAGATCGGCACGCCGTTGACCGAGATGGTCAGAGTCTCCGCGCCGGGAACGCGGTAGCTGATCTTGCGCACGCCAAAGTTCACCTCCTCGGCATCAGAAACTGTCTGATTCACCTTGAATGCCAGGTGCAGACTGTACAGATTCTGGGCGCCGTAACCGTTGGGCCACCACAAGCGCGGATGATCCAGGTGCAGAACCGGCGTGCTTTTTCGGTCAAAGCTCACCAATTCGGTGCCGTGCGGTGCCAGCGTTACCTCCTTTTGAAAGCGAATCGTCCCAATGCTGCCGGTGAGCGTGCCCGTCACCGGCTTGTCGGTCACATTTTCAATCGTCGCTTCGACGCCGATGTCAGCCGAGTCGGTGCGCGGCAGCGGCAGATCTGTCGTGACCAGCGGATTTTTCACCACCACCGGCCCACTTGCTGACAGGAATACCTTCTGCCAGAGACCCGTATCGCGATCGCGAATGGCGGGCAGCCAGTCCCAGCCAATGGTCGAGAAGAACGTTGGTCCGTCGATTGCCGACTCGCCGCCATTGAGCCCGATACCCGCGCGCAGAGTGTGTTCGTGCGGAAGGCCGGGGTGCGGCTGGGGCGATACCAGGACCGCCACGACGGCTGGCTTGGCCGGCGTCACCTGGCTGGTAATGTCGAAGACGCCGCGCAGAAACGCTCCCCGCGTCGTGCCCAGTTCCACGCCATTGATCCACACACTCGACGCGTAGTTGATGCCTGCGAAGTTCAGCCAGATGCGCCGCCCGGCATAGGGAGCTGGGACCTTGACCGTAGTGCGGAACCACCATGACGTGCGGGCCAGGCTCTCCGGAATGCTCTCCGGCCGGTTGTTTTCCCCGTAGAGGGGCTCGGCGTAGATATGGTTGTTCACCAGCGTGGTCAGCACCGTTCCCGGAACCGTAGCCGGGTACCAGTCCTTACTGTCGAACTCTGCGAGCGAAACCTCCCCGCCATGTTGAGGCACCTTGGCCACATCCTGCATCTGCCAGCCGGAGGCGATGGTAAGAGGCGCTGGGAGGGCGGTCTCGGCAGACCCTGGGGCTCGAACCAGCAGCGAGGACAAGGTCAGCAAAGCAAGCAGGACGGGACGTCGAATTCGTATGGGCAAGGGATTCAAACCTCTGAGCTGTTTCGGGGGATGAGCGTTCGGATAGATGGCCGCCTGAGCACCTGCCGGACACACGGATTATACCGGGCCGGCCAAGCGGCATCGCCTTCCGGCCCCCTTGCATTCGATAATGCAGGAATGGAATTCTCTCGCTCCTCCGGAGTCCTTCTTCACGTCAGTTCGCTGCCCTCGTCCGGGGGCATCGGAGACCTGGGCCCGGCAGCCCACGCGTTTGTTGCCTTTCTCGCTGCGGCCAAACAGCATGTGTGGCAGGTGCTGCCCCTGTGTCCAACTGGCTATGGCAACTCTCCCTATGCCGGTTCGTCCGCATTCGCCGGCAATCCGCTCCTGATCAGCCTTGAGTTTCTCTCCGACTGGGGTTGGATTGATGGCGAGCGCCTGCGCGGCCTGGCCGGCAGCGATGGCAACGTCAATTTTGACCAAGTCGAATCCCAGAAACTGCCCCTGCTCGAACAGGCCGCGGAAGATTTTCTGGAGCGCGGATTGGACGACGCGCGTCTGGCCGGGCAGTGGGTGGAATTCGAACAGTTCTGCCGTGAGGAGGCTGCCTGGCTCAATGACTACGCTTATTCGGCCGTGCTGCGCCGCGAATACAACACCGGCGCCTGGACCTGCTGGCCCGAGCCAGTCCGCAAGCGTCAGCCGGAAGCCATGGCGCAGATTGGCCGGCAGCATGGCCGCGCGCTGGCTCGGGAGAAGGTGCTGCAATTTGCCTTCGACAAACAGTGGCGGAACCTGCGCATCGCCGCCGCTGCCAAAGGCATCCGCATTCTGGGCGACGTGGCTATCTTCGTCAACATGGATTCATCCGATGTGTGGGTCAATCCTCATCTGTTCGAGCTCGACGGGGATCTGAAGCCCATCCGCATTGCCGGCGTGCCGCCCGATTACTTCTCGCCCACCGGCCAGCGCTGGGGCAATCCGCTTTATCGCTGGGACGTGCTCGAACAGAGCGGCTTCGACTGGTGGGTTGCCCGCATCCGCCGCGCCTGCGCGCTCTATGACATTGTGCGCCTCGACCATTTCCGCGGGTTTGAAGCTTACTGGGCCATACCGGCAGATGAGGAGACGGCCGTCAATGGCGCCTGGATCAAGGCGCCCGGCCTCAATTTGTTCAAGGCTCTTGAATCCGCACTGGGGCCGCTGCCGCTGGTGGCCGAAGACCTGGGCCTCATCACGCCGGAAGTGGACGCGCTGCGAGTGGAGATGCGCATGCCCGGCATGAAAGTGATTCAGTTCGGATTCAGCGACAAGGGCGCCCACCTGCACCTGCCCCATCGCTACACGCCGGACACGGTCGCCTATACCGGCACCCATGACAACGACACCACGCAAGGCTGGTGGAACTCGGCCAACCCTGAGACGCAGAGCGCCGTCGAGGCATTGGTCGGCCCCATCCCCGCCGATGCGGTCCCGGCCGCCGGCGCGCCTACCCTGCAGCCAGTCGCCCGCCCCGTCTGGCCGCTCATCCGCGCCGTTGAAGGCAGCGTCGCCGCACTGGCCATCATCCCCGCCTCCGACCTGCTCGAGCTCGACTCAACCGCCCGCATGAACACCCCCTCGGTCGGGGCCGGGAACTGGGCCTGGCGCCTCCCTCCGGGAGCCTTGACTCCCCAAATCGCCGTCCGCCTCGGTGCCATCGTGGAAGTCACCGATCGCGAAAACGACCCCCTCGCCACCCCCGATTCAGCGCATTGATCGCGCCCCAATCCCCTCCTTTGAGGATCGCGAAGAGGTACGAAGGCTCCTTGCCTCCAGCTACCTGTGCGCACTAAACTGAGTCGGCCAGACCGAAGGTAGCGCGCGCCCCGCTCTAAACAAAAGAACGTGCCTGCCCTGGCTCCAGGTCGTATTCCTCATGAGGCATCATCCGCGGACCCTCGTTTTCGCCCCAGCCCGGTGTCTTGCCCTCTGCCTTGCGCTCCCCGCGCTCCTTGGCTCGCGAACCGAACTCGGTGCCCAAAGCACGAAAGCCCCAGCCGAAGCGGCTCAGCCGGAGAAAAGCACCGCCGCCCGCGCCATCTTTCGCAACACTGATCCTTCCGTGCCCTACGTCGGCTCAAAAACCTGCGCCCAGTCCGGTTGCCACGCCGACATCGACCGCAACTACCAGCCCACTGCGCACGGCCAATCGATGACCCTGGCCAACATCCCCAGCGAACTGGCCCGCATACCCACCCCGGTCACTGTCTTCAACCCGAAAAACAATCGCTACTACTCCGTCTACCAGCAGAACGGCGAGCTTTACCAGAGCGCCTACGAGCTCGATAAACAGGGCCGCAAGATCTACGACATCGCGCACAAGATCGACTACGTCATGGGCGGCGATCTTGTCGGCTCCATCTATCTGTTCCAGCTGGGCTCGTGGATGCTTCAGGCGCCACTGAGCTACTATCAGCGATCGCATACCTGGGAGCTTGCGCCGGGTTATGTGGAAGACGATATCGGCTTCACGCGCATGGCCACTACCGGCTGCGTGATGTGTCACAGTGGCCAGCCGGAGCCGACCCCGAAGCGCGACGGCAGCTACAAGCAGCCGTCGTTCCGTTTTGGCGAACTCAGCATTGGTTGCGAAGCCTGCCACGGCCCCGGCGCTCTGCACGTGAAGCAAATGGAGGCAGTCAGGGGCGCAATTCTGCGCGCCGGCCAAGTCGATACATCCATCGTGAATCCGGCACACCTCAGCCGGCGGCTGGCCGACGACCTGTGCAAGGAGTGCCACCAGCAGGGCGATACGCAAGTGCTTTATCCCGGCAAGACCGTCCTCGATTACCGGCCCGGCCTTCCCCTCACCGACACCATTGCCAAGCTGAATCTCCCCATCAAGCCCGAGCAGCGCGTCGAAGCTGATCGGCTGGAAGCCCGCCCGCCGGTGCCCGGCAGCCTCGAGCAGTCCATTGAGTGGAAGAACTCGGCTCTGGAAATGAGCAAGTGCTACCAGGCCACAGACGGCCAGCTGACCTGCAGCACCTGCCATTCCATTCATCACCAACCCAGTCCGGGCGAGCAGAAAGCCGCCTATCGCGGCGCCTGCCTCGGCTGCCACACCGTGAAAAGCTGCACCCTCGGCCCGGAAGACCCCCGACGCGTCGGGGCCCGGGACTATTGCATTCAATGCCACATGGAAAAGCGCGCCGTAGCTGGCGTGGCCCATTCGAACGACACCAAGCA
>Ga0208193_1001386_pt1 | contig 10732 bp, 7 predicted proteins | sample June2015DPH_17_2_FD_184716 | JGI IMG/M metagenome (GOLD analysis project Ga0208193, IMG submission 184716) | Peatland microbial communities from SPRUCE experiment site at the Marcell Experimental Forest, Minnesota, USA - June2015DPH_17_10... | ecosystem: Environmental > Terrestrial > Soil >...
TGATCGATGAGAAATCGACCGTATCCGTCGCAAAGCCGGATTGCGCGGTGCCGGTCGTATTATTGTCGACCGTCGCGCTCAACACCGAGCCGATATTGGTCCAGCCGGACGCATTGTTGATATTGGTGTTGTACTGGACCTGCAGGTTGCCGATCCCCTGCGTCGTCGCGGCCCAAGTGAATGACAGGCCGATGTTGGCGAAGCCGGCCGTGCTCACGTCGAACTCGGCGCCTTGCGAAAATTCAGGCGCTGAGTTGTTCCAGCCGTTATTGGTGGTGCCGGTGGTGCCGGTGCCTGCCTGGCCGCGGATTCGCCAGACGTTGCCGTTACCGACGTTCGAGCCGTTGGAGGTGCCGGACGGCGAATCGTTGGTCACGTCGTCCAAGGTGACCGAGCCGACCCCCGTGGCAACACCCTTGGTGGTGTAGGTGAAGTTGTTGGTCATGCCGAGCGACGAGGCCATGCCGGACCCGGTGGTGGGCGCTGGGTTGTTGTCCGGAGAGACGGACGTGACCGCTCCGAAGTCCCAGTCGGTGACGACGCCTGCCTGGGCGGCCGCACCTGCGCCGAGCGTGGCGAGAACTAAACCGGTGCAAGCCAACGATCTGCTGTGACTCATGATCTTTTTTTGCCTTTGCGGATTCACTCCGCGGTGATTGAATGAATATGGTGACTGCGCCGATCTCGCCGTGAGCGAGACCTACGCCAACGAATCGATCCGCCGAGGGGGTCCCTTGCGCCCCACCAGCACCAGACCTCCCAGGCCGCTCAGCAGGAGCCACAGGGACGCGGGCAAGGGCACGGGGGACGCCAGGGCCACGCCCCGGTAGACCTGGCCCAAGGCGGCCGTATCGAGCACCGAGAAGTTCTCGCCCGCAGCGCCGGTGGCACTGGTATTGGCCAGGTTGTCCGTGATCTCGACGATTTGGTTCGGGTCCGCACCGGCATCGCCGAGCACGCTGCCTTCCGTCGAGGTCACCGCGAACAAAGACACCGTGCCGTTCGCGTTGATTCTGCCTGTGAGGTTGCGCAGTCCGTCGACCGTCGTCGACAGCGAATCGCCGGCCAGCGAGCCGGTCCCGTTCACCGTATAACTGCTGCCGATCAAACTGCCCTTCAGTTCGTAGTCCAAGTTCCAGTTGCCGTTGACGAGGCTGTATTTTTCCAGGCCGCCGGCCTGCGTCGTGGGGTCCGCGCCGAAATCGGTGCTCGCACCGGACCCCTCGTCCGCGACGTACATCGTGGTTGAATTGGCGAACCAGATCCCAAAGGGGTGCGGCGTCATCGAATCGTCCTTGGCGAGCGTGGTGTTCAACCCCGGAAGAATCGAGATGGACGAGCCGACCGCGGGCAAAGTGCCGCTCGAGCCGACCTGGTAAACGGTGTCGACACCGGTGTTGCCGCTGCCCTTGCTCGTGTACAAGGTGTTGTCGAACTCGGTCAGGCCGCGAAAGTTGTTGTCCTTCGGTGCCTTGTTGTCCGAGGCGACGAACTGGCCCACTTGGGTGTTGGTCCCCACGCCGCCGTTGGTGGTTGCGCCGGTAACGAGCTGGACGCCGGTATTGAGGGTGGTCTGAGCGCTGCCGTTGCCGTTGCCGGCATTGCCGACGGTATAGTAGTTGCCGTTGCCGATCGCGATCGCCGCACGGCCGTTATTGCCGTTGTAGGCATTCGTGAGCGTGACCTGGAGCGCGTTGCTCGACAGGCTGATCTGACCGATTGCACGATAGGTCGCGTTCGCAATGTCGGTGTTGCCCGGCTCGAGCGAGTCCGGCGTGTTCGAATTGGAGATATCGAATTGTCCGACGGTCGAGTTGTAGCCCATGAAAGTCAGTCCGGTGCCGTCCGGCGTCAAATTGATCGCCAGTTCGGACTTCGACGAGAAGCTGGTGACGAGATTGATACCCTCGTTGGCCGCAATCTGGGTCACGTTCACCGTGTTGTCGACCGCACCGCTCGAGGTGTTGACGTCTTGCAGAAAAATGCCGGCCGTGATGCCGAAATTCGCGTCGACCGTGTCGTTGTTCCAGACATTGGCGGAGCAGTTGCTGTTGGCGCAAAAAGCGCTTCCGGCCGTCGCGTTCAGCGTGGAGCCTCCGGTGAGATTGCCCGATGCGTTGAACGGCAGCGCCGTGCCCGCCGCGAATCCGGTGTCCGTGTACGTGCTGGAGCTGACGATCAGGTCGCCGCCAAAATTGCCGAGTGCCTGCTGTGCGCCGGCGGGCGAGGCCACCACGGCTCCCCCCACCAATGCAGCGGACAGCGCCGCATGAAGTGCCGAATTCTTCACCGATAACCCCCTGTTGTCCAAGTGCGGCGCGACGGTTGCTTTTTTTGAGACGCGCGTCACGCAATGGGGCAGACTATTCAGCAACTATCTCACGCGTGTTGCTCCATTGTGACAATTGAGTAACTTCGGGGGCTCGTTGGCGCGCGCGAAGCGGGTCGGCGCGCCATCGGGCGCGAGGTGGGCGCCGCCGCCGATCTCAAGCCAGCGGCAACTTATGCGGCCGTACCAGCAAGTGCCAGTCCTGATGCTCCTCGAGTATCAGAGCGATCGCGGCCTCGACGGCGGCCTTGAGCGCGGTGACGTCGATTGCGGCACCTCGCTCATCGAGCGTGGCGCGTATGCGAGTCATCGCCCCGTGCAACTCGGCCACCAGACGTTCCGACGTGCTGCCGAGCCGATGGGCTTCGGATTGCGCCAGAGCTCCGTGCAATGAGGCGCCGAGCGCCGGGAAAAACGTCGTCACCAGAGTCAGCCACAGCGAGTGAATGAGAAGGTGCAGCAGCGCACCGGCGGCCGTCAGCGAGAATAAAACGCTGTTGAGCATGTGCACCCGATGCCGCAGCGCATGCTGTCTGCCCGCAATTCTGTAGTGGTAGTGCCGTTGCTGCTCGAGTACGTCCACCGTCCACCGCGCGTAGCTCGAGACGAATTGCGGATCGGTCCATGCCGCAGCAAGTTGCCGCCGCGCCAGCGGCTCATGGGCGGCACAGAGGGCGGCGACGTCGTCGGCGCCGCGCAGGTGCTGGCCCGGATCGAACACGCGCAGATACCAATTGGGCTCCGTCGCAGGTGCGGAGAAGTCGAGGAGGGGGGCGAGCATGGGCAGATACCAGCTCAACTCGGCCGTGGTGCGTGCGCGCAGCCACAGCGACTGCCAATCGCGCCGGTGACCCACCCAATAAATCGTGCTGACCGTGCCGATCACGATGACTTCGCCGATGGCCCATAGCCCCGCATAGGGGTGCATCAAACGGTTCTTGCTGTCCCAGCCGAGCGCCAGAGGCATCACCGCGAACAGCACCGCAATCGCGCTCAGCAGATAAATCGCCCAGAAGCCGCTTCGATAGCGGTGCCCGAAGTGAATAGCCCGTTCATCGAATCGCCGATGCGCCCCGGCGACCGCTTCGATGAGCGGCACCAATGCCGGCGGCGCCTGAGGCTCGGGAGGCGGCGGCAGCGACTCCACGTGCGCACCGATGAGCAATACTCGCTGAATGACTTGGTGGAGTGCCATGTTTCAGTCGATGATGTCGTAAGTCGCAGCGAAGACGTCCTCCGATACTATCCCAAGGCTGCCGTTGCCGTAGTCGACCAGCCAATCGCCGGCGCGTCCGTTCAGGCGCGATATGCCGTCGGCGAGCAGCACTTCGAACGGCTCCGCCATGGGCACCGCCATGATGTTGTTGGGCACGCTGACGTATCGTCCCGCCTGCCCGGCAACGGTCGGCGGCACGGGACGATACCTATCGGGAAACCGCGCGCGCGACACGGGCCAGTGTTCTCCCGTGGCACCGGTGATGATGGCGTCGCCGGGTGCGGCATGCACCAATCCTTCGGAGGTTTGCACCGTGCAGGCCACAGGCGTGAACCGCACGTCGATTTCGTGCTCCCGCTTGCGCGCGAAGACGCGGCGCGGATCGGTGCTGATCGCGCTCGAATAACCGTGACGCCCGGTCGAGGAATACAAAGGCAGCCCAATGCGGTTCACGCCGCGCCTCGCGTGGGTCCCAGGTCGCGCCATTGGCGCAAGTCATGCAGAGCCCAAAGCGTCGTAGGCAGGCGGTCCATCAGTGCTCCAATAATGATTCAAGTTTGCCGCAGCGCAGTGAACACTGCAAGAAGCCGTCCGGGGCGACCATATGGGTCGTCCGCCGGCTGCGGATATCGTAAACTTGACCGGCCCATGATCAAATTCTTCTCGCGCCTGCCCATGCGGGCGCTATACGCATTTTCCACCTTTCTGTACCTGCTGGCGTTCTACGTGGTGCGGCATCGGCACCAGGTGATTCGCGAGCAGATCCGCAAGGTCTTTCCCGATTCGAGCGACGCCGAGCAAGTCCGCATTCACAAGCGGTACCTGAGGAACTTCTGCGACGTTCTGATGGAGGTGGTAAAGTCGGTCTCCATGCATGCGGACGACATGCGCGATCACATGCGCATCGTCAATCTGGAGGCGGCGCGGCGCCATCTGGACGCCGGCCAGTCCCTGATGTTCGTGACTTCGCACCTCTGCAATTGGGAATGGCTGCTGCATGGGATGGCGCTGCAATTAGGCTACCCCGTCGACGCGGCCTACAAACCCCTGCACGATCAATGGGCGGAACGGCTGATGCTGAAGATCCGCTCCCGCTTCGGCGCGAGGCTGGTACCGGCCAAGGAATTGCTCGCGGATTTTCTGAAACGGCGCGGGATCGTGCGGGCCCTGGCCATGAACGCCGATCAGGCGCCGGTCTCGACCGACAAGCGTTATTGGACGCAGTTCCTGGGACAGGACACCGCCTTCTACGTCGGCGCCGATCAGATTGCGCGCGCGACCCGCCTGCCGGTCTTGTATGTGAGCATGCGCAGAATTCGCCGCGGATATTACGAGGCCGATCTGCAGCCGCTGTGGGACGGACGCGAGGCGACCGAGCCCAACACCGTGACCGAGCGCTACGCCCGCGCCTGCGAAATCGACGTGCTCAAGAGCCCCGCGGATTGGCTCTGGTCCTACCGCCGCTGGCGGCTGAAAAAACCTCTGTACGGCAGCGATTGACGGCACGTCCACCCGCCAAACCTATGTGCTACGCCGCGGCTGCTGCTTTGAGCTTGCCCTCCAGATGCTTCGCCAGTGCCGCGATGGTCGGGTGATCGAACAGCTCGGTCAAATCGATGAGCCCTGGGAACTCGCGGTCCACGTTCTCGTGAATCTCGATGAGCTTGAGCGAGCTTGCGCCGATTTCGAACAAGTTGTCGGTCACCTCGATTCTCCTGCCCGGCAGCGCCGCCTCGCATATCGATTGCAGGCGCATCTCCAGCTCCGTACCGGATACATGCGGGCCGCCCGCCAGGGTCTTGCGCAGCGCCTCGAGTTCCGCCAATTCCGCTTCGAATTCGCCTTCGAGGTAGCTTGCTTCGAGCAAATGCCGCTGCACCTTGCCGCTGGTGGTCTTGGGTATCCGTTTGGTCGGGATGACCTGGGCAACCTCGAGGCCCGTGTGCTCGTTGATGAGGCGGCTGACCGCCGCCGCGGTGGGCAGGAACTCCGCCATGCTGCCGCGATGGAGCACGAACACCACCAGTTCTTCGCCCTGGGAGCCGGGCTTGGCGACTCCCGCGGCCACGATCTTGTTCAAATCCAAACCCGGCGCCCGCTGCGCGATGTTCTCCAAATCGTAGGGATAGTAGTTTTGGCCGTTGACGAAGATGATTTCCTTGCTGCGGCCGGCGATGTACATCGAGCCTTCGTGCATGAAGCCGAGATCGCCCGTATCGAGCCAGCCGTCTGCGCCGATGGCGAGCGCCGTGGCTTCCGGATCGCCGAAGTAGCCCCGCGTTACGTTGGCCCCGCGGATCAATATATGTCCGACCTCTCCGTTCGCCATCGGGGCGCGCTCATGATTCGCGATGCGTAATTCGGTATTGGGCACCGGGCGCCCGAGGCAGACGAGTTCGAGCACGTCGCGCGCATCCGGGGGATTGAGTTCGATCCGCGAGCCTACCCCGAGCTTGTGCCGGTTGACGCGAATCCAGCGAAAGTCGGCGCCGGGCTCCGGAAACGTCACGGCCAGCGAGGCCTCCGCCAGGCCGTAAACCGGAAACATGGCCTGGCGCCTGAGGCCGGTGTAGGCCAGCGCGTTCATGAACTCGTTGCACAGCGCCACCGAGATGGGCTCCGCCCCGTTGTATATCTGCCGGATCGCGGACAAATCGACGCCTTCGAGGCGGCGTTCGCCCAGCACCTTCAAGAAATGCCGATAGCCGAAATTCGGCGAACAGGTGATGGTGACCCGCTTTTTCGAAGCCAATTGCAGCCACAGCAGAGGCCGCCGCACGAACAGTTCGGTAGGCATCAAATTCACGTGCACGCGATTGGCGAACTGCATCAGATAGAAGCCGATCAATCCCATGTCGTGCGTCAGCGGCATCCAGCTCAAGGTGACGTCCTGATCGCTGTACTTGCCGACGGCCGTCGCGCCTTGAGTGTTGGCGATCAAATTGCCGTGAGTGAGCATCACGCCTTTGGGCTCGCTGGTCGAGCCGGAGGAGAATTGGATGAAGGCCAGATCGTCGGGCGCCGGCCGATGCAGCCTGCCCGGCCGCGATATATCGGTGATGGACTCCACCAGAAAGCTGCGCGATTGGAGTTTGTCGAACAGCGCCGTTTCGCCCGCTTCGGCGGCGAGGGACTGCAGGCGCTCGAGATTCTTGGAGTCGGTGTATAAAATGGGGCTGCCGAGCTTACGCGCCACGCGCAGCAGCTTGTGCCGGTGCTCATCGCTGATGCCGACGGCGAGCGGCACGGGAGCGATTCCGCCGCACACCGCCGCCCAGAAGCCGTCGAGAAATTGCTCGTTGTTGTTCAGGAAAATGATCATCTGGTCGCCGCGCTGCGCGCCCATGGCCTGCAGGTGGTACAGAATGCCGAGCGCACGCGCGTACACATCCGCATACGGCACGCGCCGCTCGGAATTCTCGCCGTCGATGTAGGTGACGGCGCGATCGACGCCGCGGTTGCTCTCGATCACGTCGAGCAAGGTGGTGTAATTCGGCGGGCTGCCGGCGTCGTTCATCTAGGTTCTACCATCATCATGAGGTTGGATCGGGGACGCAGATTGATCTGCGCCTCGAGTTCAATGGGTTCATCGTTCGCGCGGATCAGCCGGAAGCGGCGCGACATGGCCTGCACGTGCACCAGCATCTCGAACATGGCCAGGTTCTCGCCGATGCAATGCCGCGGTCCCACCGCGAAGGGGATATAGGCGAAGCGATGCCGCTCCTCGGCATCGGCGCCGGCGAAGCGTTCGGGCCGGAATTCCTCCGGTTCGCTCCAGAAGGCCGGGTGCCGGTGCAGCATGTAGGGGCTGATGAACACATCGGTGCGCGGGGCGATCGGATAGCCGCCGAGTTCATCCGCCTCGAGCGTGCGCCGCGTGATGAGCCAGCCGGGCGGATACAGACGCAGCGCCTCCTGCAGCACCTGGTGAGTGAACTGCAAGGATTCGGCCGCATCGAGTCCCAGCGTGCGTTCGGAGCCGACGCCGTCGGCTTCGGCCTGCAGGCGCGCCGCCGTGTCGGGATGCTGGCTGATGAGATACCAGGTCCAGGTGAGCGCCGCCGCGGTGGTCTCGTGCAGCACCTGGTGAGTGAACTGCAAGGATTCGGCCGCGTCGAGTCCCAGCGTGCGTTCGGAGCCGGCGTCGGCTTCGGCCTGCAGGCGCGCCGCCGTGTCGGGATGCTGGCTGATGAGATACCAGGTCCAGGTGAGCGCCGCCGCGGTGGTCTCGTGCCCCGCGACGATCAAGGTCAGCACCTCGTCGATCATCTCCTTGTCGCTCATGGCTTCCTCGGTATCCCGATCGCGGGTGGCCATCAGCATGCTCAGGAAATCGAAATGCTCCTCCGGCTCGCGGCGGCGGCGGTCGATCAGCTCCGCCACCAGCTTGGTGAGCGAACGGAATCGAAACGCGAATTTCAGGTCGCGGTTCTGTTCCTTGGCGACGACTTCGAACGGATTCGCACCGAACTGTGTTTCCAGGCGCGCCAGATCGCTGCCGAAGATCGAGCGCAGTACGATTTCCAGAGTCAATTCACTGGTGTCGTCGCTCAAATTGACCGGCTCCGCGCGCGCCGCCTTGTCCGCCCAGCGTGCCGCGAATTTATCGTTCACTTCCCGTATCAAGGCGCTGAATTGATCGATCACCCGGCGATGGAACGAAGGCTGCATCATGCGCCGCTGCCGGCGCCAAAAGTCACCCTCGCTGGTCATGATGCCGTTGCCGAGAAGGATCTTGACGCGATCCATGCCTTCGCCCTTGGTGTAATTGCGATGGTTCGACAGCAAGACCCGCTTGATGTCGTCGGGGTGATTGATGACGTAGTTATAGACCCCGCGGCTGGGCGCGAAGACTCGATAGATGTCGCCGAATTCGGCGAAATAGCGGCGCAGCCGCGCCAGAGATTCGTCGCTGCCGCCAAGATCGAAGCCTTCGGCGGGCCCGGGGGGCAGTGCTAGGGTTTGCATCAGCCTATTGTAACGTAAGGCCCTTGGGCAACGGCCGGGCTCCGGCTATTGCGGAGCGCGGCGGCGTTCTCGACAATGCCGGCCGTGGACGAAAAACCGGGCGGCGGCCTTCGCAATAACCTTTACGAACAGCAGACCCGCTCCGGCCGGCGTCTGACGCGCGGTCGTCTGTTCTTGTACAGAATCCTCGTGCCGGTGGCCGTGTCGCTGCTGCGATTGGTGTGGAGCTGGTCGCGGGTCGTGCGAGTGATCGGCGCCGAGCACATTGCCGCGGCCCTTGGGCGTGCGCCCTCGTTCATACCCGTCTACTGGCATCAGCACACAGTATTTTGCGTGAAGCACCTTCTGGAGCACCGCCGCGCGGGCCTTAAGTTGGGCTTTCTGATCTCGCCGTCGGTGGACGGCGAAATCGGCGCAATGATAGTGCGCAATTTGGGGGGCGAGGTGATTCGAGGTTCGTCCTCGCATACCGGGGCTCGGGCGCTGCGCGATTACTATCAGGCGCTGGCGCATGAAGGTGTGTCGCCCGCGATTACGCCGGATGGTCCTCGGGGGCCGCCCTGGAAGTTCAAACCCGGGGCCGTGCTGCTGGCCCAGTTGTCGGGCCGGCCCATGATCCCATTGAGCTACGCCGCCTCGCGGGCTTGGAAGATCAAATGGGACCGCTTCGTGATTCCCTGGCCCCTGTCCAGGATAGTCGTCGTGGTCGGCGAGCCGGTCTATGTTCCCAAGGGTTTGGATGCCGCCGGATTGGAACGTATCCAGAGCGATATGGAAGGCCGGCTGCGGGCGGCTTTCGAGCAGGCTCGATCCGCCCTGGGGTAGGGTTTCCCGGCAAGCCCCACCAATACAATTGCTTAGCTTGTATTCCTTACAACTTGTGCGAGAATCCAAGTGCATGTGTCAAGAATCGAATGCAGGGAACTGTGTGGCGCATTCGGTTTTGCACTTGAGTACGGTGGCAAACTGTTGATCTATAACCGCAACACCTTTTCTGGGACCTCCGAAGGCGCATGGCAATAGCACCCCACGATCCCCGCCACCCAGACCTGACCGCCTCGGACATATTGTCCCCGCAGACCTGGCCGAAGCGTGGAAATCGTCCCGCCGTGGGACTGGACGTCATCTGCACCAAGATCGCGGTCGATTTCCAATCCATGACAGAGGTTACGGCGTCCGAGATCATCGGCGTCAACTTGGAATTGCTGCGCGAAGCCACGCGCGCCGATGCCGCATTCCATATCCGCATCGACGCGGAGTCCGGGTCATTCACCGACATCCAGGTGGCGCGCGGCATGCTCGCCACCGGCAATCCCGAACAGCTGCACGGCCAGACCTTGGATGCCTTCCCGTGGCTGCAATCGCGGCTGGCTCCGCTGCGAGTATCGGAGCTGCGCGACACCGCCAAGCCCCGGGGCGATCAAAGCGAGGATGCGGGCATTTGGAGTCACCTCGGCATCGGATCGGTGCTCGTCATTGCCTATTTCGTGCAAGGGCGCACGGCCGGCCTGCTGGGGATCGCGGGCGCCATGCCGCGCGAGAACTGGGAAGTGCAGCTGCATCTGCTGATGAAGCTGGTCGGCAGCAGCCTGGCCACCGGCATCGAGCGCATCGAGATCCAGCGGCAACTGCGCGATCTGGAAGAGCGAAACGAGCTCGCCCTGTACAGCGCGAACGACGGGCTGTGGGATTTCGACACCGTCAACAACCGCGTCTATCTCTCGCCGCGCTGGAAGGCCATGCTCGGGTACGACGAAGCCGACGTGGGCAATGCGCCGGACTGGCGGACTCTGGTGCACTCGGACGACATGTCGCGTGTGCAGGCCGCGATTCGCGACCATGTCGCCGGCAAGACGCCGATATTCGAGAGCATGCATCGCATGCGCCACGCCACCGGCGAATGGCGCTGGGTGATCAGCCGCGCCAAGGCCAAGGTCGACGACAAGGGGCGTCTGCTGCGCCTCGTCGGCGTCGAACTCGATGTCACCGAGCGCAAGCTGTATGAGGAGGCGCTGTTTCGCGAGAAGGAGAGTGCGCAAATCACTCTGCAGAGCATCGGCGATGGGGTCATCACCACCGATGCCAAGGGCGTGATCGACTACGTGAACCCGGTCGCGGAGGCGCTCACGGGGTGGCGCCTCGAGGACGGCCAGGGCCGCGCCATCGAAGAGATCTTTCGCGCCTTCCACGAGGAGACTTGCGAGCCCTTGGAGAATCCG
>Ga0208193_1001389_pt1 | contig 10713 bp, 7 predicted proteins | sample June2015DPH_17_2_FD_184716 | JGI IMG/M metagenome (GOLD analysis project Ga0208193, IMG submission 184716) | Peatland microbial communities from SPRUCE experiment site at the Marcell Experimental Forest, Minnesota, USA - June2015DPH_17_10... | ecosystem: Environmental > Terrestrial > Soil >...
GATCGTGACCTTCGCCCGCGAGTGGGCGCGCCGCCTGCCCCTGGTGATCGTGCCGACACGCTATTACAGCACCCCCACGGCCGTGTTCCGCGAAGCGGGCATCAGCACCGTGATCTGGGCCAACCATCTGGTACGATCGGCCGCTTCCGCCATGCAGAGCGTGGCGAAGGAAATCTTCGACAGTCAGACATTGGTCAATGTCGAAGACCGCATCGTGTCGGTCAACGAAATCTTCCGGCTGCAGGACGCCGACGAATATTCCGCCGCCGAACGCCTTTATCTGTCCACGGCCGCCGCGTCGCGCGCCGCCGTGATACTGGCTGCGAGCCGCGGCCGGGGTCTCGAAGCTATCACCACCGACCGTCCGAAAGTCATGCTGCCCATCGCCGGAAAGCCCTTGCTGCGCTGGCTGATCGACGGTTTCAAGAAAGAAGGCATCAATGAGATCACGGTGGTCGGCGGCTACCGAGCCGACGCGATCGATCCCGCGGGGATCAAGCTGCTCGTCAATGAGAGGCACGCTGTCACCGGGGAATTGACGTCGTTGGCGTGCGCGGTGGATGCATTGGATTCGGACACCGTGATTTCCTACGGCGATCTGCTGTTTCGCAGCTATGTGCTGCGCGACCTCGTGGAGGGCAACGCGGATTTTTCGGTGGTCGTCGATTCTTTGCCCACAGGCGCCGCGAATCGCACCGTACGCGATTTCGTGCGGTGCTCGCGCGGCGATGACCGAGGCTTGTTCGGCACGCGCGTGCTGCTCGAACGCGTGGCCAGCGGCGTGGACCCGGAACCCGAGGCGCAAGGCCGCTGGATAGGCTTGTTGAACGTCAGCCGCCGCGGATTGGTCAAGCTGAAGGCGGTACTGGCGGAGCTGCGCGCGCGGCCGGATTTCGACGCTCTCGACATGCCGGCTTTGCTGAACGCCTTGATCGCGGACGGAGCGGAGATCGAAGTGCTCTATGTGCACGGCCACTGGCGCGGCGTCAACGACTTCGACGATCTTCGCCGTGCGGTTGACTTCGCCCATGCGCAGACTCCGTTCGGCAGCGCGCCGGGCGCGGGCAATTCCGGGGCGGCTCTTGATTGAAGCGCGCCATTTCGTCGAGGCGGCGCGCGAGCGCGGATTCCATTGGTATGCGGGAGTTCCATGCTCCTACCTCACGCCCTTCATCAACTATGTGCTGCAGGACGAATCCCTGCATTATGTGTCGATGGCCAACGAAGGCGACGCGGTGGCGCTGGTCGCCGGAGTGGCACTCGCCGCGGATGCCGCCGCGCCGCACCGGCGCGGCGTCGCGATGATGCAGAACTCCGGGCTGGGCAACGCCGTCAGCCCGTTGACCTCGCTGACCTGGACATTTCGCCTGCCGCAACTGCTGCTCGTCACCTGGCGCGGCCAGCCGGGGGTTGCCGACGAGCCCCAGCATGCGCTGATGGGTCCGATCACGCCGGCGCTGCTCGATACGATGGAAATTCCCTGGGAGCTGTTTCCCACCGAACCCGGCGCGATCGGGCCGGCGCTGGATCGCGCCACGGCGCACATGGATCGAACCGGCAGGCCCTATGCGTTGCTGATGCAGAAGGGCAGCGTCGCCGATTTTGCACTGGCGCCGGGTACCGCGCTGCGCACGCGTGGCGCGGCCGGCGCGGCGCCGGTGCTGCAGCCGCTGCGGCGTGCGCCCGAGGACAGGCCGTCGCGGCAGGATGCGTTGCGGCAGGTCATCGCGCACACCTCGGCCGGTACCACGGCGGTGCTCGCCTCGACGGGGTTCTGCGGGCGTGAGTTGTACGCTCTCGACGACCGCCCCAACCAACTGTACATGGTGGGATCGATGGGTTGCGTGGCGCCTCTGGCGCTGGGGCTCGCGCTGGCGCGGCCCGACCTGCGCGTCGTCGCCCTGGACGGCGACGGCGCGGCTCTGATGAGGCTGGGAGCATTCGCCACCGTGGGGGCGTATGGACCCCCCAATTTGCTGCATCTGTTGCTGGACAACGGTGTGCACGACTCGACCGGCGGCCAGGCGACCGTCTCGCCGCGGTTGTCGTTCGCTCACATTGCGGCGGCCTGCGGCTATGCGTCGTCGCTCGAGACCGACGATGTGGGGCATGTCGCCGAGTGGCTGGAGACGGTGCCGGACAATGGACCGAGGTTTGCGCGGCTGCTCACCCGCAGAGGCACGCCCCGCGACCTGCCGCGGCCGTCGCTGACTCCGATCGAGGTCAAGAATCGTCTGATGCGCCACTTCGGCCGCGGGGCGGGACTACACTGATGCTCCTGCCCGCCCGAGTGCTGTTTTTTGCTGTGCTGTCGGCGACTGCCTGCTGGGCGGATCAGCCACAGAATAACCCGGATAACCCGACGCAGGCGCCTCCCCCCGGGCCGATGCCCGCGCCGTCCGGAACGCCGACGACCACCGCCCCTCATTGGATCTCGAGGTGGTTCGATCCGGCGACTGCGCCCTTCATTCCGGTACCCGAAATCGGCGTCGATCCGAACAGCGGCGTCACGGTGGGACTCATTCCGACGTGGCTGCGCACCGATGACAACCACGAAATCGACCGCATCATCGCGCCCGACATTCTTTACAACCCCAATTTCGGCATCGGCGCGCACGGACGCATCTACGGCTATTCGTCGGCTGACGAACAATGGTCGGTGGTCGGCGGCATCAAAGAGCGCGTCGAACGCGACTTCGATGCGGAGTATCAGGTCGGGCGCTCGCGCCAGGAAGCATGGTCGTTCAATACCAGTGTGATCTTCGATCGCAGCGGCGTTCCGCGTTTCTACGGGATCGGCAACGATACCCTCAAGTCCTCCCAGACGAACTACACCGACCAACAGGAGGTTGTACAGGTGCAGGCCGGGCGCAATCTGACACACGAGTGGCAGCTGCTATACACCGGACGCTTTATGAACGTCGACGTGCTGCCCGGGACATTGTCGGGCGTGCCGACCATTCAGTCTCGCTTCGACCAGGTCGTGGGTCTAGGCACCAATCAGCAATTGCTCAATCGCCTGTCCGTCGTCTATGACACCCGCGATGATCTGACGATACCCACTCGCGGCATGCAATTGATTGCCTACGGCGGCCTGGCCAGCCGCACCGGCGTGTTAAACGATTCGATGTACAGCGAGACCGGTGGAGACGGACGCGCGTTCTGGCCCGTCGCCCCGGACTCGGTGCTGGTTGGGCACCTGGCCATACGCTACATGCCGACTTCGCACAAGGTGCCGTTTTGGGCACTCAGCGACATCGGCGGGGACACCAGCGTGGTGGGTGGGGAGCAGCCGCTGCGCGGCTTCGGCGAGGGACGCTTCTACGATCGCGATTCCTTTTCCAGCAGCGTCGAATTCCGGCGCAAGGTGCTGTCCTTCGATGCCACCACGACCACCATCGACGTGGAGCTCACCCCCTTCATCGATGTCGGCCGGGTATATGCGCGCACCAGCACCGACCCTCTCGCCGATCTGCACCGTGTCTACGGCGTCGGGTTTCGCGGCATCGCGAAGCCTTTCGTGGTCGGATACGTGGACATCGGCTACGGCACCGAGGGGGTTGCCGCCTTCACGGGGCTCAATTATCCGTTTTGAGGGAGCGCCGCTGCGCCGGGCTTCTCCCATGTTGCCTTGCGTCTCCGCGAGGCGAACCTGTAAATTGGGCGGGTTGTGCGACGTAGGGAGACGGAGCTGATGGCCGAACGGCAAGCAGGACCTTCTGGATTGAGTCCGACGGCTGCGTTTATTGTCACGCGGGTCCGAACGCCGCCGGTGCGGACCACCCGCGCCACGGTGCTGTTCGCCGATCTGCGCGGCTACGTGGGAATGGCGGAGCGCCTTCCAGCGGCCCGGGTCGTGCCGCTCTTGGACGAATTCCTCGGTGCTCTGGCGTTCGCCGTCGAGACTTACGGCGGCACGGTATTTCACATGGCGGGCGATGGGATGATGGCGGGATTCGGCGTGGACGGCGAGGGCGGACACGGAGCCAGCGAAGCCCTCGCCGCCGGGCACGCCATGTTGCGGGACTTCTCGCCCATTGCGGCGCGATGGCGCGGTGAGCTGTCGATAGATTCGGGAATCGGGGTCGGGCTGCATGAGGGAGAAGTCGCCGTCGGTGACTTGGGCGCGCCGCCCCACAGAGCGACCACTTTGGTGGGCGACACCGTCAACGTGGCTGCGCGGCTCTGCAGTCGCGCGCGCGCCGGTGAGGTGCTGTTCTCCTCCACGGTGGCCGCAGCCCTCGATGGGAATGCATCGGCTCCGGCGCCGGGCTTGCCGCCGTTTCTGCAATTGCCGCAATTCGAATTGCGCGGCCGCAGCAGCCCGATCGACATATGGTGCGTTCCCGCCTCGGAGCGCCTCGCGCTGTAAGCGCCGGTCGAAGCTGCTAGACTTTCGACCCTCCAAGCCCTCGTGGCGGAATCGGTAGACGCAACGGACTTAAAATCCGTTGGCTGAAAAGCCGTGCCGGTTCGAGTCCGGCCGAGGGCACCACCAAGCTGCTGAGCCTGCTGTAATAGCAGCGTTTTTGCCGAGGCATAGGCCTGAATATGCCCGGTAAAAACGATCACTCTCGAAGGCTTGCTTCTCACCAAAAAAACCATGCGTGATAAAGACGTGGCGGATCGGATCATCATTGAGCGGGCGCTCGAAGTCTTCAAGTTGCATGCTGGAGACGACGACGGAAGTCAGGACAAGGCGGACTGAACGTCGTAGACCTGTAGCTTTACAGCGACAAGGATTTCGATCCGTTTGTAGATGTACGATACGAGTAAATCCACCGGCTTCTCTCTTAGTGATATCTTCGTGCCGTCATTCTGTGGGGAAGCAATGACTGAGGACTGGACGAAGTGGGAAGGGCTGATTATCGACAGGGTGTTCCCCCTGCGCCGCTTTCTGGGCAAATCGAGCCACAGCGTGGTATTCCTGACCGAACATACCGCGCATGACCTTCCCGATGCTGCCATCAAGCTCATCCCTGTAGACCCGACGATGGAGGAGGCCCAGCTCTCGCGCTGGAGGATAGCCGCCGCTCTGTCTCATCCTCACCTGATCCGAATTTTCGACTCGGGCCGTTGCCGGCTCGGGGGGCATCCATTTCTGTTCGTCGTGATGGAATATGCCGAGCAGACTCTAGGGCAGATTCTTCCCCACCGGGCCCTTACCTCCGACGAAGTGCGGGAGATGCTCCTTCCCACGCTTGATGCCCTGGCTTTCCTTCACGGCAAGAATTTGGCGCACGGACAGTTGAAGCCGCCGAACGTCCTGGTCGTCGATGATCGGGTGAAACTATCGAGCGATAATGTCCGTCCCGCCGGCGATTCTTCGGTGGCCACTGCCGAACCATCCTTGTACGATTCTCCCGAAGCAAAAGACGGCAGGATTTCCGCCGCGGGCGACACATGGGCGCTCGGCGTGACCATTGTCGAGGCTCTGACCCAGTCTCCTCCCGCCTGGCCTGATGAGCGGCGCGAGATCGTCTCCTGGCCCGCCTCTCTTCCTTCGGCATACGTGAGCATCGTGCGCCGCTGCTTGAGCCGCTACCCGGCCGGCCGCCCCACGATCACGGACCTCAAAGCTCTGATAAAACGAGTCGCGCAAGCGCCTGAGCCCAAGATCGAAGTCACCAAGCCTGCCGTGACTGAGGCGGCGGCTGAAGCCACCGCGACCAAGGTTGCGGTAACCGAGGTGGCGGCGATCGAACCCCCGGGGACCGAAGCTGCGGCGACCGAAGCGGCCGCGGCCGAAACTCCGGTGACCGAGGCCGCGGTGGCTGCGGTCAGCGGACCCACGACGGCTGCCGTGACCGAAGGGGCGGTGGCTGCCGTGACCGAAGCTGCAGCAAGCCAAGCCGCCGTGAGCACCGCTGCAGTGAGCAACCCTGCAGTGAGCAACCCTGCAGTGAGCAACGCTGCAGTGAGCAACGCTGCAGTGAGCAACGCTGCAGTGAATGAACCGCCGCGCCAATCTGCCGCTGCCGAGCCGCCGGTCGCAAGGCGCTTGTCGGGCGCAGCCATTGCAGCGGCGGCCCTCGCGGTCTTGGCCGTGATCTGGATCGGCTGGCGGCTATTTCACGGCCATCCCAATAATCTCCAGCAACCTGCCTCGAGTAATTCTCAGCCGTCTTCGCCGCAGGCTGCGCTGCGGGCAGCTCCTGCACAGAATCTGCCCGCGTCCGCACCCGCTCCGGCGTCCACACCCGCACCTGCACTTGAGTCCGCTGCCGTGGTTCATCAGGTGATTCCCGACGTACCGCGTCATGCTCGCGAATCGATTCGCGGCCGCATCAAGATCACGGTTCGGGTGACCGTGGATCGCTCGGGCAATGTCGTCGGCGAGAGACTGGTCAATTCCGGTTCGAGCAAATATTTCGCCCGTCTGGCAACCGATGCCGCCGCAAAATGGAAGTTCGTGCCGGCGGACAAGCAGGGCTCTCGAGAAGGGTTATTGCGGTTCGAGTTCACGCGCGGGGGCGCCACCGGACAGCTGGCCGCTCCGCCGACTTAGTGCATCCTATGCAGCGACCGTTCGATTCTCGCTCTCGCTCAGCCGTTTCAGCGCGGCGGCAAGCCGCAACGCGGGCCCGGCGACCGCCAGGAACACGAACGGCAAATAGACGAAGAAATTGACGACTCCGCCCTGCAAGGTATGGATCGCAAAGTCAGTCCAGAAAGCGTAGGCGATGTATTCGACGCCGAGGGTTCGCACGGCGCGCCAGACCCGCGGATTCAGTTTGGCGGAAAGGCGGTTCCAGGACAAAATCGCGAGCAAGTAAGTCCAGAATACGGCGATGCCGAAGAAGATGAGCGACGAGCGCTCAGGCGGGTCTACGGACGTGGAATAAATCCATGCAACGACCCCCAGGTGCGCGAGATGCGCCGATGCGAAGGCGAGCCCGAAATCTCGGGCGCGCCGCGCCAGCGGCAGGAACCTCGAGCCGAATAAGGTCGTCAAAGCACGGCCGGCGGACGCCAGCCAGAACAGGAGGAACGACCAGCGTGCCGTCGCGCGCAGCGCCACGCTGACCCTCTCGCCGGGTCCTTCGACCCAGCGGGCGATCAGCACGATCGCGAGCCCCACGGCAAATGCCGCGGCCATCCACTCCGTCGTCGTTCGCCTGCGCATTGCTGGGCATCCCACACGGTCTGGCGCGCATCAGGCTTCTCCGGCACGCCTATGCTACGCGCTTATCTTGACGGTGGCATTGCGTATAATCATGGGACTATCCAAACGGGTGAACATGATCATGCCGAAAACATTCAAGACCGGTTTGTCATTGGCTTGTGCTCTGGTATTGGCGAGCGGAGCGGCGCTGGCGGCCGAGCCGGAACATGAACATGCTCCCGAGAGGGCTGCTCCGCGACAGGGAGAGCCCCACCCAGGGCCCCGCGGTTATGAGCGCCCCGCCGAACCCAAGGGCTGGAACGCGCGGCCCGCCAACTTTGATCGGGGTGCCTACCAGCATAACTATCAGGCGGCGCGGAGTTTCAGGGTCGGTCCCTACCACCGTCCGCCGGGCTGGACCTCACACCACTGGGGCTTCGGCGAAATCCTGCCGCGCGCGTACTGGGGTCCGCAGTACCTTCTTGCCGACTACTGGCTCTTCGCTCTGGAAGTGCCGCCGGTGGGATATGAGTGGGTGCGCGACGGCAACGACGCGATTTTGGTGAACACTGGCAGCGGCGAGATTCTGCAAGTGGAATACGGCGTCTTCGCCTGAGTCCTATTGTTTCGCTACTTCGAAAGGCTGGTCTTTCCGTATCCGAACACGGCGCCTCCGCCGCTGCCGCGGGGATTCTTCCGGTTCCTTTGGGCCTGCGCCCGCGGCATGCGACGCTACGTGGCGGCGATGACCTTGTTCACGGCCGTGATCGGGGTGTTCGAGGCTTTACTGTTCGGCATGCTGGGCCGCATCGTCGATTGGCTCGCCAAGGTCGAGCCGTCGCGGCTCTGGGCCGAGCAACGCGGTCATCTGCTGCTGCTGGGAGCCGTGCTGGCCGGCAGCATTGTGCTCATCGGGCTGCAGAGCTTGTTCAAGCAGCAGACGCTCGCCGGCAATTTCGCGATGCGGCTGCGGTGGAACTTCCACCGCAATATGCTCGCCCAGAGCTTGAGCTTCTATCAGGACGAGTTCGCGGGCCGAGTCGCAGCCAAGCTCATGCAAACCGCGCTCGCGGTCCGCGATACCTGGATGATACTCACCGACATCCTGGTTTTCGTCGTCATCTATTTCGTCACGATCGCGCTGGTCGTCGGGAATTTCGATCTCTGGCTGCTGGCGCCGTTTCTGGGATGGCTGGTGACTTACCTGCTCGCCCTGGGGTACTTCGTGCCGCGGCTGGGCGCGGTCGCCATGGCGCAGGCCGACGCCCGTTCGATGATGACGGGCCGCATCACGGATGCGTACACCAACATCACGACCGTCAAGCTGTTCTCGCATACCCAGCGCGAGGCAAGCTATGTGCAGAGCGCGATGGCCGAGTTTCTGCAGACCGTGTATCGCCAGATGCGCATGGTGACGGGATTCGAACTCGTCAATCACGCTTTGAGCATGGGATTGATCGCAAGCACCGCAGGGGTCACTTTATGGCTTTGGACCCAGGGACGAGTTGGCGTCGGTGCGGTCGCCGCGGCGACCGCCATGGCGCTGCGCCTCAATGGGATTTCGCACTGGGTGATGTGGGAAATGGCCTCGCTGTTCGAGCAAATCGGCACGGTGCAGGACGGAATCAACACACTGGCACGCTCTCCCACGGTCATCGACCGGCCGGATGCAAAACCGCTGCAGGTCACGCGCGGCGATATTCGCTTCGAGGACGTGAGCTTCGCCTATGGTGCCGCCTCGAGCCCTTCGCGGCCCGTGATCGACGATCTCAATCTCCACATCCGTCCTGGAGAGAAAATCGGCCTGGTCGGACGCTCCGGCGCCGGCAAGAGCACCATCGTCAATCTGCTGCTGCGCTTCTATGACATTCCGCGAGGGCGGGTGCTGATCGACGGCCAGGACATTGCGCTGGCGACCCAGGACAGTCTGCGCGCCCAAATCGGTATGGTGACCCAGGACACTTCGCTGCTGCACCGGTCCGTCAGCGACAATATCCGCTACGGCCGGCCGGATGCGAGCGATGCCGACATGGTAGCCGCGGCCAAGCGCGCAGAGGCGCACGATTTCATAGTCAAGCTGGGCGATGCCGGCGGGAGAACGGGCTATGAGGCTCACGTGGGCGAGCGCGGGGTCAAGCTGAGCGGCGGCCAGCGCCAGCGAATTGCCATCGCGCGGGTCATGCTCAAGGACGCGCCTATTTTATTGCTGGACGAAGCCACGAGCGCGCTCGATAGCGAAGTGGAGGCCGCCATCCAGCAAAGTCTCAACCGCCTCATGGAAGGCAAGACCGTGGTGGCCATCGCCCACCGGCTGTCGACCATCGCCGCCATGGACAGGCTGGTGGTGCTCGACCAGGGCCGGATCGTCGAGGAGGGCAATCACTATTCGCTGTTGGCGCACGGCGGGCTTTATGCACGTCTCTGGGCTCATCAAAGCGGCGGCTTTCTGGGCGAAGATGCCGAGGAAGCGCGGCCGTCCGTGCGTCAAATCTCCGCTGCTACCTTGAGCCCTTCGTAAACGGCCTCTTCGGCCGTGCGCGGCGACGCGGCATCACCGATGACATGAGTCTCCAGGTCGAGACCCTCGAGCGCATCCGATAGCTCGTCCACCGGCGTGTGCCCCGTGCACAGAACCAGCGTATCGACCTTGTCGATGACCACCGCCTCGGCGCTGCTCTGATGTTGCAAATAGACGCTGTCCGAATCGCTGCCGTACAGGCGCATATACGTGAGCACCTTGACCCCGAGCTTGTGCAAGGACGCTGCGGCCTGATCCCGCACATAGAAGGGCAGGGTTTCTCCGGCGGCTATCCCGCTGACGGCCAGGCGTACCGTCCTTCCCTGCTGCGCCAAATGCTCGGCGATGCCGATGCCGATCCAATCCGCGCGCCAGTCGATGATGACCACCGACTGGCCCGCCACCGCTTCGCCGCGCAGCACCTGCCAGGCGTCCACGATTTGCAGGGCGCCTTCCCGCGGAAATTCCGGCCGGTAAGGCTTGGCGCCCGTGGCGATGAGCACCACGTCCGGCGCCGCGGCCAAAATCCTCTCTCGATCGACGCGCGCGCTCTTGTGGATTTTTACTCCGGCCAACTCCAGCTCCCGCTCCAAGTTGGTGACCAGGCCGCCGAATTCGGCGCGCCCCGGCAGCATCTGTGCAAGCAAGGCTTGGCCGCCGAGCCGGCGCTCCGCCTCGAATAAGGTGGCGTGATGTCCGCGTTCCGCTGCGATTGCCGCCGCCTTCATGCCCGCCGGTCCGCCGCCGATGACCATGACCTGCTTGCGGCGCGAGGCGGGTGACAGAGTCCCGAAACGCAGCTCCCGCCCGCTGGCCGGATTCTGGATGCAGGAGATGGGATATCCCTTGTGGAAGTGCCCGATGCAGGCTTGATTGCAGGCGATGCAGGCGCGGATATCGTCGGCTGCGCCGCGGGCCGCCTTGTTCGGCATCTCTGGATCGCAGATGAGGGCGCGAGTCATGCCGCAGACATCGGCGTGATTGCTCGCGATCACCGCCTCAGCCTCCTGCGGCTGATTGATGCGCCCGGTCACGAATATCGGTATTTGCGTCTGTCGCTTGAAGCGGGCGGCGTAGGGGACGACATAGC
>Ga0208193_1001390_pt1 | contig 10712 bp, 11 predicted proteins | sample June2015DPH_17_2_FD_184716 | JGI IMG/M metagenome (GOLD analysis project Ga0208193, IMG submission 184716) | Peatland microbial communities from SPRUCE experiment site at the Marcell Experimental Forest, Minnesota, USA - June2015DPH_17_10... | ecosystem: Environmental > Terrestrial > Soil >...
ACGAGTTTGTACGAAAGGCGCGTGCGAACCTTAACCAGAACGCCTGGGATTACATCGTCGGCGCCTCCGAGACCGAGACAACCATGCGCCGCAACCGCATGGCGCTCGACGAGATTGCGTTCCGGCCGCGGGTACTCCGCAACGTCGCTCGCGTCGACGCATCCGCCGAGGTATTGGGGCGAAAATTGCGATTGCCGGTGATGCTGGCTCCGGTCGGCGCACTCGAGACCTTCGATCCCGGCGCCGGGGCGGCGGTGGCGCGCGGGGCCGGCAGGTTCGGCGCCGCCCACATGTTGAGTTCGGTGTCCGAGCCTGGGCTGGAGAAGGTCGCCGAGGTAGCACCCGGCGCCTTGCGTATCTACCAGCTCTATGTCCGAGGTGACGACGCTTTCGTCGAGAGCCATGTCAGTCGCGCGCTCGCCAACGGATACACCGCATTCTGCCTGACCGTCGACACCGCGCATTACAGCCGGCGCGAGCGCGACATCGCCAAGCGTTACGTCCGCGCCAGCCGCGCCCGCTCCACGGGTGGCGATTTCCAGAAGGGGCTCGAATGGCGCACGGTGAAGCTGATCAAGGACAAGTATAAAATCCCGCTGGTCATCAAGGGCATCGCCACCGCGGAAGATGCGGCAATCGCGCTCGATCACGGGGTCGAGTGGATCTATGTGTCGAACCACGGCGGACGCCAGCTCGATCACGGCCGCGGCGCCATGCAGGTGCTTCCCGAAATCCTGGCCGCCGTCGCCGGTCGCGCCCGGATCATGATCGATGGCTCGTTCTGCCGCGGAACCGACATCGTCAAGGCGATCGCCGCGGGCGCCGATCTCGTCGGCATCGGCCGCCTGCAATGCTGGGCGCTTGCGGCGGCCGGCGAAACCGGCATTGTGCGGATGCTGGAGCTGCTTGAGGACGAGGTGATCAGGTGCCTGGGGCTGCTCGGCGTCACGCGCTTTGCCGAACTCGACAAGTCCTATTTGCACGCGGCGACGCCGACCAATCTACCGCACGTGTTCAGCGCATTCCCGCTGCTGGATATCGAGACCTATCGTTACTGAAACAAAGTGCTAGTCTTCAACTCCGGTGCAGACGCGCGCGCCTGGCAAAATGAAACGGCGAAATTTCACCGGCTGATGCCTGCCCGACTGCGACGCCGCTGACCGAAGCTGACCGTTCAACCGGACAACCGATGAGGACGCCATGGACGGAATCTTCTTCTCTATTTTCATACCGGTCGTTGTCTTCTACCTCATCGCTTCGATTCGCATCTTGAAACAATATGAGCGTGGGGTGGTGTTTCTGCTTGGAAAATTCGAAAGTGTACGCGGGCCGGGGCTGACGCTGATCTTCGTTCCTGTCCAGCAGATGGTGCGGGTGTCGTTGCGCACCGTCACCATGCAGATCCCTTCGCAAAAGATCATCACCAAGGACAACGTCTCGATCGATATCGCGGCGGTCGCCTACTATCACATCACCGATCCGGAAAAAGCCGTGATTGCCATCGAGAACGTCTACAACGCGATCAACCAGATCAGCCAGACCACCGTGCGTAATGTGGTCGGACGGTTCAGTCTCGATCAGCTGCTCTCGGATACCGCTGGTATCAACGACCAGATCAAGAACGTGATCGACCTGCACACCGAGCCGTGGGGAACCCAGGTGACGGCAGTTGAGATCAAGGACATCACGCTGCCGGACAATATGCAGCGCGCGATGGCAAAGGAAGCCGAGGCCGAGCGTGAGCGTCGCGCCAAGATCGTCGCCGCCGAAGGCGAATACCAAGCGGCGGTAAAGCTCGGCGAGGCAGCCGATATTATCAGCCAGCATCCGGTAGCGCTTCAGCTCCGCACGTTGCAAACAATGGCGGAAATCTCGATCGAGAAGAATTCGACCATCATTTTCCCCGCCCAGTTCATGACCACCGTGCAGGACGCGATCGCGCTGATGACCAGGGATTCGGCGTTGAAATAGCGTGGCCAAGGGCCGTACTGCGGGCCACGCAACCGCTGCCGCATCAGGGGCCGCCCGGCGCAACTCGACTGTCGCTGTCAGCCTTGCACTGACGCGGACTCGTTCGCTACCGGCCCTGCTTTCGCGAGGCCGCCCGGAGCACGGTACGCTTGAAGAAATCCCTCGCCACCGCGTCGAAGGCGGCCGAAATCAATTCGTCGGATTCGACCGCGTGCCCCCTGGTCTCGGCCTCGAGCTGCCCGGCTTGCTGAATATAATCTGCGGCAAGCTCGCGCAGACGCGGGAACTCCGCATCTTCGGGAACTGGATAATATGTCGCCAGCAAATCCCTGGCGCGCGCCCGCGCGCTATCTTTTCTCACGCCGGCCATGAGCGTCTCCTGAATCAAAAGTGCTGCGCAGCCGGATTTGGCGGAACCCCGGTCGGCGAACAAATGTCCTGATGTCGGCACCGTTTGAGCAAAATGCTCGGGGTTGTGTTCGGTTCCAGACAAAGCATCTTTTTTCAGATTTGGCTGGGGCGCTCATGCCGCCTTGATCGTTGCTGCGAAGATTCGCGGACGATCTGGCGGCGGTTACGTAAGCCGCGCTCAATCCGCAACTCGAACCCACGCCCCTTAAGTTAAGCCTGTGCGTCCTAACTAACGGATGCTGACAAAAGCGCCCCAAAGTGCGGCGAGAATGGCGCCTACCAAAACGTAGAATGGACTGTCGCAGAACGTACCGCCGTATCGGCACATTTCCACGCCCATTGAGCCGATTTCATGATTGCCGGCGGCATAGAACAGGCCCGCCAGCACGGTCAAAACTGCGGCCACGAAATACATCAGAGTTCCTCCTTACTGGAAAATGTTCCGGCTCAATCGCATCGATATTTTGCGAAATAGCTCGCCGAGCGCTTGCCGCGACAATTCGCGTTCGACTGTTGGTGTTTTGTCATTTCCGCCAAAATGCCGGATGTCGATTTCCCGGCGGATTTTCATCCAATTTGCATCAAGCCCGAGCGATTCGCAAAGCCGGTGGTGGCCGCGATTGATTTGACACGTCGGGCAAATCACCGGCATATTTTCATCATTGCAAAATTCGCAAAGCCCGCGCCGGGAGACCGGCCGCGGGCTTTTTCCGATCGGACGGCGCTCAGCATTTACGCGACGCGCTTCGTACCCCTGTCAGCGCATTGCCGCAAGACGCGTCCTAAGGCGAGTTGCCGTCCGAGCCTGTATAAGATTAGCCGGCACGCGCGAACGTTCCGGCACGCCGCGTGGCCTTTTTAGCCCACGTTCGCCGCGGCCCCGTGAGGGGTAGGGTTCGCGCGTGAAATGATCGCGCCAAAGTGATCATGCCGCACATTTAATTCACAAGCAGCAAGAGGCCGGCATGACCGCGTATCTGATTTCGCCTTCACTCGTTGGCCTGGTCGCGATCGCGGTGTGGGAGGGGTGTTCGTGAGCGCCGGGATACTGCAATTCATCCCAATTGCACATCGGAAGCCTGGTCCTTCGGACCATGCCGGAATGACGTTGCCGGTTTGAATGCCCAGAACGCTCACCGAAATCCGCTCGCTGGCGCGAAGCCACACAAGGACCGCGCTGAATGTCCTGGTCGGCGTGATGCGGAGCAAGGATGCGACGGCCGCGGCGCGCGTATCAGCCGCCAACGCCATCCTGGATCGCGGCTGGGGCAAGTCCACCCAATCGATCGAGACCGGCAACGGCGCGCGAGTCGGTGTGCTGAAAAGCACCGCGGCCGCGCGCTTCAATTGCGCCTGATGCGCGCGGTGGAATCGCGTGTGCGACATAATGGATGGAGCTCGGTCGTGTCGGACACGACCGACAACCTCGCTTCGGCGAACAACTTCATCCGTGCCGGCTACCGCTTGTACCAACCGCAATATCCGTGGGGCTAGCCGAACACATTGTATTGGCGCAAGTCCATCAAATAGAGCTTGCCTCGAAAAGGCATGCCCTCGGATTGATTTGAAGGGCGGAAGCCGGTCTTTTCCGGCGGGGCAAATGCGGGGGCGGTTTGCGCGGCGACCATGCTCAAATGAAAACCCGCTTGGAGCGCGGAAATCCGCATCTTCCGAGACCCCACGGTTCTACAACTCCCCAACTTTCCAACTCACAACTCGCCCGGTGGCCTGATGGCCACCGGGCTTTTTCCGTTTATGGATCTGCGTGGCCGGAGTTTGCCCGATGCGCCTGGCGGCTACGTCCGCCAGCGCCCCCGCGCTTGCTTATGTAAAACGTGGCTTCAGCGTAGCCAGCTTCCGATAGGCCGCGACCGCTGTCCGCAGCAGCCGCTGTTGGCGCTTCGGCCTCAGGAATTGCGAGGGTGTCCGCACGCCCAAAGCGGTCGCCAGAGATTGGCCTCGTGCATCGTCGTTGAGCTGCCCGAGAGATTTGTGCGCTTTGCGCAGATACTTAAGTGTAACTCGTTGCTCTGAATTCTTGTCTGGAAACAGATCTTCGAGAAATTCGATCGAGTAGCACAATTTCTTGTTCATCAAACGCAGACGATGCCGCTTCTCGATTCCCATGTCCGCAAGCTTGCGGCTCTTCTTCAGAAGCTTTCGTAGCCACCTCGCCAGTTTCCGCGCGCCATAAGCGGAGATCGGGGAAGCACGCTGCTGCGCGGCCTGCTTTGCTTTTGCCATTGACCAGGCTCCATTCTCGGCCCAGCCCGTTGTGCCTTCGACCAGCCGCCGATATCTCGCTGACAAAAGCGTTCGCGCCAGGCGTCGATGGCTGTCGCGCGCTTCCGTTTCCAGGATTGATAGTAACGCGTCGCTTGCGATCGCCGTTTTCTGATCGTTGAGCCGCTCAATCGCGACATCCAGATCCCGCACCGCGCCGAGATGAGTGTTCAGCCATTTCAGTTCGCGCTTTACCACGACGTGTCGGGGATCGACGAGCATCGGCGAGAAAAACGATATGGCCGTGCGCAGGGCAGTAAGTGCTAGGCGCATTTGGTGCAGCGCTGTCGGGTCGCCTTGGCAGGTTGCGGCATGATTTTCGGTCAAATCCTCCAGACAGCGGCGTGCGATAACTCGAAATGCAGTGTCGCACGCCATCATCGGATTGAGTCGCGGGCGCCGCTGTGGCCGTGTGGCGCGTGAGACAGCTCTGGCTGCTGATTTGGGTGATGCCGACATTGTGTTCCGCGCTATCTAGCCTGGAGCCCTCGCTACGGCACAAACTTGGTAAAGTTTGCACAGTCCTTGATCTGTCTCAACATCGAATCTGCTGCTAATGAGCCTGTAAAGGGATGCGAACTGCATCGGACGGCCACCATCCAGATTAGATCCCGCGTCGGGCCGCCCGTCTCGGACACCAAATCCGGTCAGCATGGTGGTTTCCGGTTGAAAACCGAACCGGCGTTGATTACGGAAGGGCTGCTCATTTTGCTTCTGGAGTTCCAGCCGCGTGCCTCAGGACAAGATTGATCAAGCGCGAGGATTCCCGAGCCACAAATTATTGGTCCTGCGCGAGCATCCGTTTTTTTGCGATCTGGAGCCCGAGGCTCTAGACCAGCTCTGTCGTTACGCCAAACACGCCACGCTGAAGCGGGGCGCCACGCTCTTTTCCAAAGGTGACCCCGGCAACTGCCTGTATGCGGTGATATCGGGCACGGTGAAGATGAGTGTCTCCTCCGCCGAAGGCCGCAGCGCAATTCTGAATCTGATCGGACCCGGCGAGATTTTCGGGGAAATGGCCCTGCTCGATGGACTGGCCCGTTCGGCCGACGCTATCGCGAATACCAATTGCGATGTCTTTGTCATTGACCGTCGCGAGTTCATTCCTTTTGTGCGAAACCAGCCGGCGCTGGCGATGAAGTTCATCGAGCTGCTTTGCACACGGCTGCGATCGACAAGCGATCAGGTCGAGCAGATCATTCTGCAGAATCTGCCGGGCCGGCTTGCCAGCGCGCTGATCCGCTTGACCGAGAAACACAAGCTCGGGCCTGGCGTCCAGACTATCGCCATCACCCAGCAGGAGATCAGCGAAATGGTCGGCATGACCAGGGAGAGCATCAACAAGCAGTTGCGGGTCTGGGCCGGGCGCAACTGGGTTCGCCTCGAACACGGGGCCATTGTCGTATTGAATGCCGAGCCGCTACGGGCGCTGGCCGAAGCCGGATCGGATCACGAAGGCGGTTAGAGCGCGGGCGCATCCATCGACGACATCGGCGCGAGATTTCGGCTCGCAGACCTAGCCATCGAGGATAGCGACCGCGCGGGTCCAGCCCGCCGAGGCGCGCTCGATCTTGACCGGAAAGCACGACACGGTGAAACCGGTCGATGGCAACAGCTCCAGGTTATGCAGCTTTTCGATATGGCAGTAGCCGATATGGCGTCCGGCCTTGTGACCTTCCCAGATCAGACTGGCGTCTTTGGTTTCGGCGTATTTCTTCGCGGTATAGACAAAGGGCGCATCCCAGCTCCAGCCGTCGATGCCGGTCAGCCGCACGCCGCGTTCGAGCAGATACATCGTCGCCTCATAGCCCATGCCGCAGCCGGAAGTGACATAGTCCTGCCGCCCGTATTTGGCGCCTGCGCTGGTGTTGACCACGACGATCTCCAGCGGCGAGAGCGTGTGGCCGATGCGCTTCAGCTCGGTTTCGACATCTCTGGCGGTCGCCACATATCCGTCAGGCAGGTGACGGAAATCGAGCTTCACGCCCGGCTGCAGGCACCATTCCAGCGGCACTTCGTCGATGGTCCATGAGCGCTCGCCGCGGTTCATGGTGGGATGAAAATGCCAGGGCGCGTCGAGATGGGTGCCGTTATGGGTCGAGAGCTGCACTTGCTCGACCGCCCAACCTTGGCCATCGGGCAGACCCTCGGCCTTGAGGCCCGGAAAGAACTGCAGCATGCGCGGCAGGCCCTGCTGGTGATCGATGTACTGGATGGTGGGATGTCCGCCCGGCGGATCGGCCGGCACGTCGTTTTGCAGCGGCACCGAAATGTCGATCAGCTTTCGCGCCATGGCGCTTCCTCCGGTCGTTTCGTCTTGCTTAAAAAGCCCGCGCGCTGCCGTAAGCTGTCTTGATCGGCAGCGCTCAACAGGTCGATCAGCTCCTTCGCATGTCTGGGATCGGCAGCCCCTGATGCCACGGCCGCCGTATACATCGTCGACAGTTCGCACCCTGGTGGCAAGGAGCCCGACAGCTTCACGCCCGAAGTAGATATGATTTCGGTCGATTGGGTGCAGCCGATCGGCCTCCTGGCGTCGGACGCTGCCAGATGACGCATCGCGGTCGCCCCATTGGGAAACACATTCAACTGCGCCGCCACCGCGCCAGCGATGCCGAGCTGCTGCAGAACTTTCGCTACATGAATGCCCGCGGTTGAGGCCGTTGTGTCGGGGACGTAGATCGCATCGGCCGCGAGCAAGGCGGCGCGTAGCGCCGCGGCATCATGAACTGAAACCAGTGCATCGCCTGATCGGACGGCAATCGCCGTCTCGACGAGGCCGATATCGGTGATCGATGCGCTGATGACGAGATGCTCCCGCGCCAGATCCGCGATCATTGCCGCCGTCAGCACTACCAGGTCGGCGGATGTGCCGTCACGCAACTTCCCGGCCATGGCGCCGACTGCGCCGAATTCTCCGGCGATGTCGAGCCCGGTCTGCGCCTTGAATTTTGGCGCAAGGCTTGCGACCAGGCCCTGGGCCGCGCCGCCGCTCAAGATGTTCAGCGCGGTCATGAGGTGAGGTCCATCGCCGCGATCAGGCTGTCCCGGGTAATCGGCAAGCTGCGAACGCGCACCTCCAGCGCATCGAACACGGCGTTGGCAATTGCGGCCGTGACCGGCCCATGGGCGGCTTCGCCGGCGCCGACAGGGTCGATCTCGGGCCGCTGTATCACTTCGACCTGCACATCCGGTACCTCGCTGAAGCGGAGGATCGGATAACCGCTCCACGTGTTGCTGATGATGCGCTCTTTATCGAAGCGGACGCGCTCTTTCAACACCCAACTGGTGGCCTGGATCGCGCCGCCTTCGATCTGATTGATCACGCCATCCGGATTGATGGCTTCGCCGACATCGACCGCGATCGTCAGCCGCTTGACGCTGATATCCTCGGCACCCTCGATCTCGGCAACCACGGCACAATAGGCGCCGGTGTTCTTGTATCGCGCAAAGCCGAGGCCGTAACCGATGCCGGTGCGTTTGTCCGGTTTCCACCTGGTACGTTTTGCAACGGCGCGGATGACGTCTCGTGCCCGCGAATCCGACAGATGGCGCAGCCGGAATTCTACCGCGTCCTCGCCGCGTTCGGCGCAGATTTCGTCGAGAAAGCATTCAATCGCAAACACGTTGCCTTGCGCGCCAAGCGTCCGCAGCGCGGAGGTGCGTACCGGCATCGTCAGCAGGCGATGGCTTTCGATTTGCATCGACGGAAATTCATAGAGTGGAATCGAGTTGCGATCGGCGCCGCCGCCATTGGCCTGCGGCGGATTGATCGAGATGGTACGCGGGAATGGATTGGCGAGTTCAGTCGCCGCGAGCAAAGCGGGCGAATCCCGGCGCCCCGGCCGCGCGGCGTGACCGTTGCTCCAGATTGAGTAGCGCCAGCCGACAATCTGGTTTTGCGCATCGAGATCGGCCTCGATCTCGATCGCCATCGCCGCGCCGAACGGTGCATGCGACATCTCGTCCTGCCGCGACCATTGCACGCGAACCGGACGGCCGGCCGCCGCCTTCGCCAGCAGAACGGCGTCGAGCGCGACATCGTCGGCCGCATTGTGCCCGTAGCAGCCGGCGCCCTCCATATGCTCGACCGTGATGTTCTCGGCCGGCAATTTGAGAACCAATGAGAGGTCGGCGCGGAGCAGATAGACCCCCTGGCTGTGGGTCCAGACATGGACGTGGTCGCCGGTCCATTGCGCTATGGCGCAGGACGGTGCGATCGACGCATGCGCGATATAGGGGCGGGTATAATGTCGCCGCATCGTTCTTTTCGCGTGTTCCCCGCGTCGTTTTACTGTCGATGACCGTCAATTCCGATGGCTGGGCTTTTAGAAACGAGGCCAGCTTGTCTTCATCGGGCAGCATTTCGCCCGCGGCCCACGCCGCGCCTTTGCGCAGCGCTTTGAGCGCGGCCTCGGCGCCGTCCTCGGTTTCGCTGACTACGCCCACGAAATTTCCGTCGCGCACGATCGCGATCACACCGGCGACGGCGCGCGCGCCTTCTTCCCTCAAGCTCACAAGCTTCGCGGCTGACATCTCCGATCGCAGCACGCGACCGTGCAGCATCCCGGGCAGCGCGGAATCGTGAATGAAGCGGGGATGCGCGAAAACCTTGTCGGGGATATCCAGCCGCTGCACGGAATGCCCGGCTAGCGCGCGCTGCGTCGATGTCTTTGGCGTCACGCCCGGCGTGGCGTTCCGGTCCAGCGAGATTTCGTCGGCGAGTTCCCAATAACTGGTGCGCATATTGCCGGGGCCCGACATGGTGCCATCCCAGATCTGGAGCGCGTCGATGCCGACGCCCAGCCGATCCGACGCGGCCGCGAGGAAAATTTGCCGTACTTCGGCACAGGCATATCTGACGGCGCGTCCCGATTGCTGCACGGAAAGACTTCCCGATGTGACGCCTTCATTGGGACTGCCCGCGGTCGATGCCCGGATCATCTGCACGCGGCCAATGTCAACATCGAGTTCGTCGGCGGCAATCTGGGCCAGCGCCGTCACGATGCCTTGCCCGATCTCGACCTTTCCCGGAGAGAGGATCACATGCCCTTCGGACGAGAACCGGACCCACGACGACAGCAACGGGTTCGCCGCCAGGCTGACCGGCAGGCTCGGCGCGGGGGAGGGCGCGGACTTCGTCATCGGGCCGCCATCTCCGCCGCCGCCCGCAGCACCGCCTTCACGATTCGATTGTGCGAACCGCAACGGCAAAGATTGCGGTCGAGCGCGGCTCTTACCTCCTTGTCGGTCGGATTGGGATTTCGCCGGAGCAGCGCGGCGGCGCTGATCAGGATGCCGGAAACGCAATAGCCGCACTGCATGGCTTGTTCGGCAATAAAGGCGCGCTGCAACGGATGCGGCGCCTGCGCGCTGCCCAGCCCCTCGACCGTGGTGACGTCCTTGTCCGCAACCGACCACAGCGGCGTGTCGCAGGCAGCCACCGCGGCGTCGCCGACCATGACGGTGCAGGCGCCGCACTCATTGGCGCCGCAACCGAAATGTGTTCCGGTCATGCGCAGCTGCCCGCGCAGGATGCCGAGCAGCGAACAATCAGGATCGGCGTCGATATCGGTCGCGACGCCATTGAGACGGAATCGAATGCTCGACATTGAGGGGGCCCGACTCTGTTGCGGCCTGAACTTACTGCGCCTTGTCGCCGAACTTCTTGACCACATTGGCCCATTTTACAATATCGTCGCGCAGTAATCCGTCGAATTCCTCTGGCGTCATCGACATCGCGACCGCGCCCTGCTCGGTCCAGAGTTTGACGATCTCCGGCCGCTTGACCGCGGTGTTCACGGCGGCATTGAGCTTGTCGATGATCGGCTTTGGTGTTCCCGCCGGCGCCATCAATCCGAGCCAGATGGTGGCCTCGTATCCTTCGACACCGGCTTCTGTGACCGTCGGCACATCGGGCATCACGCTCGACCTTGTCTTGCCGGTTGTCGCAAGCGCGCGCACCTGGTTTTCGGCGGTATTGGGGGCCATCGTCGTAACCGCGTCGATCATTATTTGCACCTGTCCGCCGATCACGCCGTTGCGCG
>Ga0208193_1001392_pt1 | contig 10709 bp, 11 predicted proteins | sample June2015DPH_17_2_FD_184716 | JGI IMG/M metagenome (GOLD analysis project Ga0208193, IMG submission 184716) | Peatland microbial communities from SPRUCE experiment site at the Marcell Experimental Forest, Minnesota, USA - June2015DPH_17_10... | ecosystem: Environmental > Terrestrial > Soil >...
CTTGCCTTTGTGAATATGTTGATACGCACGCGGGACCGGCAGGCGCCGACGCGTCGCTGCCGGCTACAATCCCCTGGGTCCCCGGGGGCCTGCCGGGATCAAGTGATGTGATTTGCGGAATCCGCGCAACCGCACCGGGAGTCCGTCCACAAGCAAAGCAGCGCTCGTCCACAGCTGATCGCGCGCGTTAACGATTGGTTAACGATTGCGGCAGGAACAAACCGGAATCGGATTCGTCCGGGCAAGTCCGGTGCGGCGCGCCGGATTTCGCCGGTGGCGAATCGAAAAGCCTGCCTTGATCGTTGATTTTTGCAGGCGGGCCGGACCGCTCATCAAGTCCCCGGGCGGGCCGTTCCGTATTGAAGCACCTGAACCTTCTCCGACGTGACAAGTCCGCTGGACATCATCCCGTCGAGGATCGGCAGGAATGCTTCGATCTTTTCCGGCGAATCGATGATTTCGACCACGACAGGCAAATCTTCAGAAAGCCGGAGAATCTTGGTGGTGTGAAGGCGGCTCGAATGCCCAAATCCGGCATGTCCTCGCAGCACGGTCGCACCGCCAAGATGCAACTCTCGCGCCTTGAGCACGATGGCTTCGTGGAGTGGCTGGTGATCAAACCTGTCGTCTTCACCGAAGAAGATGCGGAGCAGGACGGCGTCGCGGGGAATCTGCATCTTCAAATCCATTTTGAAGTGGCATGTCGACGTCATTTTACCACCAGCACGGGACACGGAGCGAGCTGGATGATGCGATCGGCGCGACTGCCGATCATTCGCTCGTACAACGCCGAATGGCCGGTTGCTCCAATTACCAGCAGGTCAGCGCCGAGTTCGTCTGCAAGTTCGACAACCCTGCGGACCGGATGCCCGGCTAACAAGTGGATATGAACTGTCAGTTGGTTTTGCTCGGCCATCACACGGGCATTTTGAAAAACACTGTGAAAGCGGCGGCCTGCCGTGGCGGTGGTCTCTCTGATCTCTTCGATGTATTCGGGCATGGATGGAATTTCTTCCACCGACACCATGTGAAGTTCCGCCCCATCCTGCTTGGCGACCCTGATAGCAAGCAGAAGAGCTTTGACGGCGTGGTCCGAACCGTCGTTGGCGTGCAGGATTTTCCTGAACATGGGTCCACTCCGCTTTATTCAGCCTGGCTCGGAACCGGTTGTTGTATCGAGGGCTTTCCTGTGTTTTTTTCTGCATCGGATTCGGAGCGTGATTTAGGTAGCAGGTGGCGCGGGAGATACAACGCGTTGGCGATCACGGTCGGAATCACCGCGCTGGCGATGACGGTCGCGACCAGCGCCGAATACTGGCCCTGGTCAATGATTCCGTGAGAGAGCCCATATAGGGATGAGATCGTTCCGAAAGTGAGCCCGGTCGACATCAGAAGCGTGGTGTACATCGCTTCCTTCCTCGGGGCCCCGAAAACCTTCGTGACCGGATAGACCCCAATCATCTTGGTGCCGATCTTGACGACGAGGAAGAAGACAAAGGCTGTCGGCGCGGCGATCAGCGCCGGTATGGAAACGAACGAACCGGCTCGGATGAAATAAAACGGCGTCAGAAGACCGAACGTCAACGTCCGCAATCGTCTGACCAGCGCGTGGTCCTTGCCGACCGTGCCGGCCAGCACCATGCCTGTCAGATAGGCCGGCAACACGGCTTCGCTGTCGGCCCAGCTTGCCAGCGCGCCCATGGCGAACAGGCAAAGCAGCAGATATTTGGTCTCCAGCTCGGACGGCCGGTTTCCGTACAGCCTGAAGAAACGCGGCGTGAGCCACGGCAGAACGACAAACACGACCACGCCGACCCCGAGAAAGGTCAGGGTCTTTATGGTGAAGGGGGCAAAGATCAGGCCGAGCGCAACGACCGTTCCGAGATCGGTGACAAAACAGGCGGCGAGGACCGTCTTGCCATATTCGGTGGTATTGAAACCAAATTCGAGCATCACGGCATAGACAACCGCGACCGAAGTCGTCGACATGGCGACGCCGGCAAGCCAGCTCGGCATCACCTCCCATCCCAGCACGTAATGCGCGGCGGCCGCGCATCCCAGGAACGGGAACAAGAAACTGGCAAGGCCGACGGCAGCCGCCTCTTTCCACTTGAGCCTGAAGACCGCGGGGTCCAGTTCCGCGCCGGCCAGGAAGGTCAGGACGATGGCGCCCATTCCGGAAAGGAACTTGACCCAGGATTCATCGGTGCCCAGCACGGCGGAGCCAACGGCCGCACCGATGATCAATTGGGCAATCGTTCCGACCACGATTTCGGAAAGCGCGGTGGAAATCCGGAACCAGATTGACAGCAGGCTCGCGACCAGTGCCAGTCCCAGCCATAATGCCGCGAGAGTCCATATGCCGGTCATGACCGGTACCGCCGATGCCGGATTGGTCCGCGCCTGAAAGCAGGAAATACAGACGACGCTTCGTCCCGGACCAGGCGAGCGTAAACCGCATCCAATCGTTGGCACATAAAGCTCTCCCGCCCGCATTCGGTGCGCAGCAGGAGTCATCAGCCAGAGCGGCGGTTTTGGGGGACCCCATCCCCGTTGGTTGCTTGAATTCTAGCCGGGAAACAAACCAAGGCAAGGACAAACTGGTTCGCGGGAAATCCTTGCACGGGCGTTCAATTCGCCGTGTCTTTCGGCTGGCCGTATTGAAGCACCTGAACCTTTTCGAGGGTGACAAGACCGCTGCTCATCATGTCGTTGAGCGTCGGCAGGAAGTTATTGATGTTCTCCTCGCTGTCGACGATTTCGATGACCAAGGGGAGGTCTTCCGACAGCCGCAAAATCTTCGCGGTGTGCAGGCGGCTGGACATTCCATACCCGATCGGGCCCCGCAAAACCGTGGCGCCGGCAAGGTGCAGTTCACGCGCCTTCAGCACGATCGCCTCGTGCAGCGGGGTATTCTCAAACCGGTCATCCTCGCCGATGAAAATTCGCAACAGCAGGGCTTGCTTTGGTATTTGCATGTTCAGGTTCCCTTCAAACGATTGATTCTGGTCGCGAGCGTATGGCCGAGCCAGACCGCGACCAGCCAGCTTGGCGCGAGGCCGATGTTCAGCAGCGCGGCCAGTTCATGACCATTGCGCAATAACTGGAACGTCTCGAAGCTGAACGCCGAAAATGTCGTGTAGCCGCCGCAGAGTCCGGTCATGACGAACTGGCGCTGGCGGGTGCTGGCGAAAATTCTGCCGTCGGGGCCGGCAAGCGCGGCGTAAAAACCGATAGCGAACGAACCGGTGATATTCACGAAGAGTGTCCCCAGGGGAAACCCCGAGCCGAACAATATCTGCCCAAAGACCGCGACGAGATAGCGCGCGCAACTTCCGATCGTTCCGCCAAGCGCCACGAATCCATAAAGAGCAGCGCTATTCCAGAATTGCTGCCGGCGAGAGGTTTTGGTTGAGAATGTCATGTCAGCGCACCTGGGAAGCGAACTTCTTCAAGCCGGATGCCGGCTAGGAGAGAAACATCGATGTCAAATGAAAGCCAATGGCAACGGCTGACAGGCAAAGCACCATTGACAACAGAACGTTGCAGGCGGCTCTGGCCGTCTCTCCGTCCCGGGCCAGCGACAGCGTTTGAAGGCTGAAAGAGGATACCGTCGTGTAGCAGCCGAGAAAGCCGGTGACCGCGAGCAACCAGAAATCGGGGGTTGCGAAAACGCCATGTCCGGTGCTGGCCAATTTCCCAAGCACGCCGATCGCGAAGGCGCCACTGACGTTTACCGTGATGGTGCCCCATGGGAACGTCTCTCCGACTCGCCGGGCGACCGCTCCCGAAAGCCAATAACGCGCCAGCGCGCCGAATATGCTGCCAAGAGCCACCCATAGCAGCCCCCTGATGATGTCCATGTTTGCCTCAGTACCAATTTCCAAAACGCGACAAACGCAGGTCCTTTGCCACTCGCTGCGTCACTCACCGCCATCCGCGTGCGGACCGGTGATGCCAGCATCCCAGATTCGTCCCCCCAAGCACCATGTCAATACGCGCAATTCCGAGCAACCGTGGGCCAAATGGCGGCAGCAGGGGCCATGATCGACAAGAGCATCAAATTGAGAATCCGGGATCACCGGGTGTTGCCCCGATGTCAGCGTGTTGGCCTTTCGTTCGATGATGGCGAGGCCGAGACCTCAAAGTCAAAGCCATGACGATTAAATGGCTCATTGATAAGTTCGAAGTGCCACCATTCCCTGGCATAGGGACGAAAGCCCGCTGCTGCCATGTAGGATTTTAGCATTCGGCGATTGTGTAGTGCTGTCTCACCGACAAGAGCGTTCGACGTATTTCCCAATACGTCCAGACAGTCGTAGCCCGTGCCAAAATCGATGGTTCCATCCTCGAATCTTTCGCCCTTTGGAGACGTGCATGCCTTGAGGGGCTGCGAGGGGTTCGGCGGCGGCGCGAACGGAAAAGCGCTTGGGACTATACCCAGATCCACCGTGCTGCCCCGCGAGTGGGCTGATCGTCTTGCGAGATACCCAAGAGCGAACAGCTTTTTCTTTTCAGCGCGTGGATAGAATTCAACCTTCATTTCGGAGTGGGCTGGATCCTTGCTCCACTGAAGAAAATCATCGACAGCCCGCTTCGGGCGATAGCAATCCCAGACGATCAACGAGAGCTTTTTCTCGGCCAACATCCTCTGCACCGTTTTGAGGGCATTAGCGGCTGATACGCTGAGGATGCATTCGGCGGCGAGGTAGCCCCTGATCGGCCGGCCGACGAAGTTATGAGACCCCGCATAGCGAATGTCCTGAACGATCGTAGGATCCATATCACGTAAATAAACGAACCCTTTGGGCAAGGGCGAGCCTGCCAAGGCTTGAACTGGCAGCATCATGATGATCAGGACAAGGCCAATACGGATGAGCATTTCGCGGCGCCATGTGTTTGGCATTGGGTTCTCGCCGCAATGGAGGCTCATCGCGAAAAGCTATTCAGGCTTCGACCCTTCCACAGGACGATCTTGAGGCGGCGCCGTCGCCGCATCGTCAGGGCGGACCGGGGTGGCCCGTCGAGAATCACAGAATTCCTTCACGGCCGCTGTGATACCGTTGCTGATGATGTTCTGGCGTTCGGCAGAGGCCATCTTGAGCTCTTCGTCCCGGTTGATGATCGAGCCCGCCTCCAGCAGGACGGCAGGCATCCGGGTCGATCTCAGCACGAAGAGGTCATCGTAGCTATAGACTCCGGTTTCCTTGTTCAGAATCGGGTGCCGGTACCTGCCCATGATGGCCTCGGTATATTGGTGGGCATATTCAAGGCCCTCGGCCTTCATTTCCTTGCCGAGCAGTTCGGCGAATTCGAGGCTCGTCTTGAAGTCCGGATTGTTGCGGGAGACGAAGACGGAATACCCGCTGAAGCGGTCGTTGAAGTGGCTTTTCTTGCCCTCGAATTCCCAATTCTCGAGCATTGAGTTGGGCACGGAGTCATGGTGGATCGACAGGAAGAGACTGGCGGGCAGATTGTTGGCCGCGGCGACACGCTTGAGGAGGCTGGACCTGGCCTTGCCCCCGGTCACGAGCAACCTGGTCTCGGCAAAGCCTTCGGCCATCAATTTCTCCTCGATCCGTTTCGCAAGGCGCAGATTGAAGACGAACTCGGCGACGTTGCGGGCGCTGGTGGCGCCCTCCGATTGCGCGGTATGTCCGACATCCAGCACGATCCGGAATTTTTGGGGATCGCAAACTGCTGCGACCGGTTTCAAGGCGGAAGGGGTTCTCGCAGCGCGCGGCTTTCGCGAGGCGGCGGGCTTCGTCGGGGCGGCTCGCTTGGGCGAGGTGACGTGCTTTGGCGATTTGGCGTGCTTTGGCGAGCTATTGAAGACATCCGACAGCCAGCCGGCCTCGCTGACCGCGATCGGCAGAAATACCCATGCGGCCATCGCGGCGATGATGGCGCGGCGGCGGGGCCAAACGCCAAGGCCCGACCCGGCGAATTTTCTCTCCGACGACAGCAATCCCTGACTTCCCCCGGAATGATTCAGTTCGCGCTTCATGACAGCATGGCGGCACCAGACGCATTTTAACAGGGAGATGATCCACAAGTTGATGGAAAATATTGCGAGCCGTACCTGGAGGAACGGGCCCAAAAAACGCCTTAAGAGCTAATGGCGCCCGCTGGCTTCAACCCTTTTGGCGCGTCTTGATCTCGTTGAATGTGGAAAGCGCGCGTTCAAATTTGGCATTGAAAAGCCACATCGCATCAAGAATTTCGCGGAAGGTCGCAGATGTTCTTGTCCTGTCAGCCCGTCCAAAGGCGAAGATGCTGTTGTTCCGCAGATATCCCATGATCGTCGGGTCGGAAATTCTGTAGTCGAGCAGGTTGCCCGACTTGAGCGCGGATCTGGTCGGCGTGGGAACAATCTGGATGAGTTCAAACAGCTTCATTTGATCGATCGGATTTGGCAGTATTCTCACGATCGCCGCTACTTGCGGAAAAATGTCTGCGTGCGCGTTCATAAGGGCGTCTCGCACGGCGGTCCAGTGGTTGAGCCGATGATCGAGATTGCCGACCCGTGCCTCTTCCTTGTCGTCGCGAAGGCTCAGTGCAGGATCGAGGGCCGCTACCGAAGTTTTTATCGCTGCCCACTTCTCTCGGCCATTTTGATCTTCGGATGGACCGGTTTGGAAACTTCCCTTGTATTTATTCGAACGCGCGTTGCCTGCGTTTTGATTGCCATTTGTCTCGGCAAAGAACAGCCCCAGGCTGATACGGGCCGCCGCTTCGGCATTCGTCCCATCAAGGCCCCTGGTCCGCGCAATGGCAGTTCCCAGATCGACAACGTCCTTGAACGGAGTATCTGATTTCTGCGCGTTGACGGGCGGCGCTTCCATGAGGTCGAAAAGTTTCCTGTACTCATCGAGTTTCGGCTCAATGCCGGCGTCAAGGTACGCCGGGGGGATGCCGAATTTATTGGGCCCTCCGATTCGGGACGGAAGCACGTCGGTGAGGTCTTTGTATGCGCTCATCATGCTGTTGCGAGCAAGATAGAGTGCTTGTCCCGGCAGGTTCGGTAGGCGGTTCGAACTGATTTGCGCGCGCCGCTGGCCCAGGATCGACTCGAAGTTCTCTACGGCATTGTCGTACGTATTGAGTGCATCCGACTGTTTTTTCGTGAGTGTGCCCGGCTGACCCGTCGCAGGGGACGTCAAGCCGAGACTGCCGATGGCGGCCGGGACGAGCCACGCGACCGTGTCGATGATCGCATCGATGGCGATAGCCTGCGATGTGAATAAAAGTCCGAGAGCGAGAGCTGCCTTGGGCGCAGCGGTACGACTTCTTGTCCCCATGGCAGTCTCCCAACGCCCGGGTTTCACCGGATACGACTGATCGTAAACGACCAACGCGCGTCCTGGCGAGACGAAAGCCCCAAATCCGATGCACGGGCATTTGGCGGACATCCCCGATCGTGCCAGGCGATATCAGCTTTTCCGGGGTAAGGCAGCGATGCTTGCGAACGCGCCGCCATGCCGAGGCAACGCGGCAGCGGACCCCCGAGCGAGCGGTGGCCGGCAAGCGGAGTTTACGCGTGCCCGCCCTGTTCCGGCGTCATGGAGACATGCGGATTCCCGATGCCAAAGCTTCTTGCTGACACCGCACGGCTTGGGCATAGTTGCCCTCAGGCCGCTCATAACGGGCGGCGCGCGCGTATTCCGCAAAAACGGGTACCGGTTTTGCGATCGGAATACGTGCAATTGATAGTTCTCAGGGCGGGGTGAAAGTCCCCACCGGCGGTAAAGGTGAAGTAGCCCAAGCCCGCGAGCGCCTTCCTTGGCCCATGAGTCCTTGGCCGATGAAGGGTCAGCAGATTCGGTGTGATTCCGAGGCCGACGGTTAAAGTCCGGATGAAAGAGAACGGTCGCGGCAGCCCGCATTTTCCGCGCGGGCCACGTCGTTCCGTATGCCCTGATTCTGGTCCTGAAAGAGGAAAGCCATGAATCAGATGTTGCAAGACGCTCCCGAAGCAAAAGACGCCACCGAAGTAAAACACCCCCCGGAAGTGACCGATCCTCCACCGGTCCGGGTGCATCCGCGATTCCTCAAACCGCAGCGGGTCGCCTTCGTGCAATCCTGCTGGCATCGCGAGGTGGTCGAACAATGCCGCATCGCATTCCTCGAGGAGATCGGCCAACGCGGCATCGAGCCCGCCCGCATCGACCTGTTCGAGGTGCCCGGCTCGTTCGAAATCCCGCTGCACGCCCAGTTGCTCGCCAAGACAAGGCGCTACACCGCGATCGTCGCCGCCGGGCTGGTGGTCGATGGCGGCATCTACCGCCACGAATTTGTCGCCGACACCGTGATCAAGGCGCTGATGGACGTGCAGTTGCGCACCGAAGTGCCGGTATTCTCTGCGGTGCTGACGCCACAGCAGTTCCATGAGAGCGCCGTGCATGTCGATTTCTTCCGCAAGCATTTTGCGACCAAGGGGATCGAAGTCGCGGAGGCCTGCGCCAACACTTTGCTCAGCCTCGAACGGCTGCGCGGCCAGGTCGCGGCGGGGATTGTGTAGGTAGCGCAAGCCCCCTCATTGCGAGGAGCGAAGCTACGAAGCAATCCAGACTTTCTTCCTGGCTTCCGGGTTGCTTCGCTGCGCACGCAATGACTGTCAAAACTGCCGGACTTTAGCCGATTGTCATTTGCCCCGCCGCGCATGTAAGCTTGGCGTCGGGAGGAGGCACGCCCGTGGAGACGGGCGGCCGAGACGGTCATGTTCGAAGGACACGATCCCTATCTCGTCGCGCTCTCGGTGGTGATCGCGATCCTGGGAGGCTACACCGGCTTCGGCCTCGCCGCGCGCATCCGCGGCACGCCGGGCGTGAGCCGTCGCGTTTTGCTGGCCGGGGCTGCCGCCTTCCTGGCGGTCGGCATCTGGACCATGCATTTCATCGGCATGTTGGCGGCGCCGATTCCGGCCGATACGGTCTATCTGGTGCTTCCCACCATCATCTCGTTCCTGATCTGCGCGCTGGTGGTCGGCATATCCCTGTTTTTCGTCAGCATCGGCGACCCCTCGCTGCCGCGCGTGATCTCCTCGGCGGCGCTGCTGGGGGCGGGCATCGCCAGCATGCATTATGTCGGCATTCACGGCCTGGCCGGCAATTTTGCCATCGAGCACGACACCCCGATGGTGCTGCTGTCGGTCGCAATCGCGATCGTCGCGGCCTATGGCGGCTTGCGCGCTTTCCTTGCCCGGCAGGGCGGCGTCCGGCTGATCGCCAGTGCGATCGCGTTTGGCGTCGCGGTATCGGGCATGCACTACACCGCGATGTACGGCATGCATTTTGTTTCCTGCGCGACGCCTGATCAACACGCCGGAGGACTGGCCGCATCGCAGCAAATCCTGTCGCTGGTGGTGGCGATGCTCTGCTTCGTGATCGCGGCGGGCTTCCTGCTGTCGCTGGTTCCGGATCCGCGGCGGCAAACCGCGGCGGCGGCGCCGAGTGCCATTGATCCGGTCGGCGCAACGGCGGCGCTGACCGCGCCTGATTCGCCGGTCGAACCTGGTCCGGCGACGGCGACCTCCCTGCGGTTGAGGCCGGCGCCGCTCGGCGGCCTCGGTCAGCCGCCGCGGGCGGCCCCGGTGCCCCGGCTGCCGGTCGAAGGGGCCGACGGCACTCACTTCATCGATACCGCCGACGTGCGCAGCGTGCGGGCCGATGCCCATTATACCCGGGTCCATGACGGCACCCGCGAGCGAATGTGTCCGTGGTCGATCTCGGAAGCCGAAGCCCAACTCGACCCCGGCCTGTTCCTCCGGGTGCACCGCAGCCATATCGTGGCGATCCCGCATGTCAGTTTGGTCCGCAAGGAAGGCGACGGCGCGGTGATCGAACTCGATGGCCCGTCGCCGCATCGGGTGCCGGTGAGCCGCGCCAGGATCGCCGAGGTCAAGGCCCGGCTCGGTCTCGCCAGGCGCCACGCCTGAAGCGGGACGATCCCGCGAACTCGCCTTTCGCCGCGAGAGCGGGGCGAGAAAAATGCGACGATTAGGTCGCCAAGGCTGACGCATTTCGTGCGCGAGTTTTTGCATTTGGTGCGAATTTTCCCACCTTGTGCCCCCGTTATTGCACAACAAAACGCCAGGAGAGAGCCTGCCTTTCAACGTCCGCGCCCCGTAAGGGCGCCAAAGGACGAAAATGGAGGAAGCGATGATTCCAGGTCCGTTCAGCTATCACCGGCCGGCGACGGTCGCCGATGCGGTTAAATTGCTCTCGACGTTGGGCGACGATGCCCGGCCGCTGGCCGGCGGTCACAGCCTGGTGCCGATGATGAAGCTCAGGCTGGCAACCCCCGAGCATCTCATCGACCTGCACGGTATCGACGGCCTCAAGGGCATCCGCCGCGACGGCAACAAAATCGCGATCGGCGCGATGACCACCCAGCACGATTTGCTGGCCTCGGACGAAATCGCCAAATCATTGCCGATCCTGCACGAGACCGCGCTTCTGATCGCCGATCCGCAGGTGCGCTACCGCGGCACCATCGGCGGCAATGTCGCCAATGGCGATCCCGGCAACGACATGCCGGCGCTGATGCTGACCCTGGGCGCCAGCTACCGGCTCGAAGGTCCCGCAGGCGCCCGCGACATCGCGGCATCCGAATTCTATCAGGGCGCCTATTTCACGGCGCTGGAGCCCGGCGAAATCCTCACCCGCATTTCAGTCCCGGCATCCGCGGCCGGTCATGGCTACGCCTAT
>Ga0208193_1001393_pt1 | contig 10706 bp, 7 predicted proteins | sample June2015DPH_17_2_FD_184716 | JGI IMG/M metagenome (GOLD analysis project Ga0208193, IMG submission 184716) | Peatland microbial communities from SPRUCE experiment site at the Marcell Experimental Forest, Minnesota, USA - June2015DPH_17_10... | ecosystem: Environmental > Terrestrial > Soil >...
CAATCGCGTATGGACCTTTGCAGGGTTACGCAAAGACCAGGCACAAGCCATCTATAGAATCTGCCAGCAGCACGACCAGGTCTGGCGCGAAAAACGCCGCATCCGTGAACTGGAGGAATTGCGCGCGCGATCCGGCGGCGTGCAATTCAACAGCAGCGCTCCGACAGGTGCCGGTCAAGGCTCCTATTCCGGCGCCGATTCCGCCGGCGCCGAGTCCGAACCCACGCGGCGCCTGCGTCAAGCGCGCGAAATGCTCGACGCCAAACTCATCAGCGACGCCGAGTTCGAATCCATCAAGGCACGCATCGTCTCCGGCCTGTAGCAAGCCCGCGTATCTCGGCCAAAGAGGACGGAGGTCGGGGGCAGGGGTCTCCCGTCCCCTTTCATCAAGATTTATGAAAGGGGACGGGAGACCCCTGCCCCCGACCTCCGTCCCCTTAAACCAGTATGCGGACTTGCTTCAGCCCAAAAGATAGGCGAAGTAGCTGTTGCGCAGGCGGTTGAGTGGATCAGTGCGCTGGCGCAGGGCGCGGAACAGCTTGAGGCGTTCGCCGAAGGATTTGGCCACATGGTCGGGCTGCAGGGCGCGCGTTTGATTGAAGGTGGGTGTGCCGCCCAGGCCCGAGGCGAAATCATTGAAATCGATGAGGAATTCGTCCCAGCCCTTCTCGCCGGTTGAGGAGGGTTCGATAGTGAACGTGGGGCCTGAATAGCTGGTGCTGAACAGGGAGCCGCGGTCTTGATGCAGGCGGCTGGCGCCGGTGACGACGCTACAGCGGTAGCGATTCTCCTTGTAGTACGACTTGCAGAACGCGAAGTATTCGTTCAGCACCTTGGGATAGTCGGCCTGAGGAAACGCCCACAGGCTGTAGGTATGGCGCGCCTTCCAGGCTTGGACCGGCATGTCGCGCATCCATTCGTGCGCGTACATCACCACGCCGCGCGTGCTGCGGTCGAGAGTCGCGCGCAGCGCCTTTTGCATGCCGGAGAGCATCACCGCGCGCAGGCCGGGCGCGGCCAAGACGCTGCCCACGGTGGACCCGAAGGCCGGCAGCACATTGCGCATCACGGATTTGCGAATCTGCCAGATGCCGGAGCGGCTAAAGGCAGCCGACTCATCGAGCGTGCGGCGTTCGACCGTGATTCGATCGTTGAAAGGCGACATGTGCAGCCGCAATGCGCCCGGTGCTTCGACGATGGATGCAAATCGGGCGGTGAATTCCTTGAGCGACAACACTTGGTAGTCGATCTTGACCGGGGTCAGCGGCCGCACGCGCAGCACCACCTCGTGCACCACCCCCAATAATCCGAAGCTCGATCGCAGGACGCGCATCAGGTCTCGCTGCCGCTCGGTAATGAGCAATTGCTTGCCTTGCGGCGTGATCAGCTTCAGTTCCGTGACGCAGGAGGACAGTTGTGCGAGGCCGGCGCCGTAGGAGGCCTGGGGCAAGGTGGTGACCGCCACGGCACCGACGGAAATCCGGCCCATTTCGGGGGTCAGCGGCAGCTCGAGACCGCGCTCGGCGAGCGCCTGCACCAGGCTGCCCAGCTGCACTCCGGCCTGCGCTCGCACGGTGCTCTCGTCGAATTCCAGGATCTTGTCGAGGGCCCCCGTGTCGACCGTGGTGCCGCCGTCGCCGCCGACGCAGCGCGTCTGCGAATAATCGGCACCCACCATGCGAATGGGGGTCGGATAGCTCTTGGTTTTGCTCAGAACGGACGACAGGTCTTCGGCGCGCTTGAGTTTGAGAACCAGCTGCGGCCGGCGATAAATGCCCGATGAGTCCGCGCCCGGCGAACGAGTCACTTTATTTACCATAAGCTTCCCCCCGGAAGATACAGAGAACGATCCTGCTGTCGGGGGTCACAAAACCGGAAGGTTTCGGAGTGCGCGTTGCGCATTGATACTGGCGACCCCGCTATCGTCAGACTTCCCTTGAGAAGCCCCTTAGACCGGTGGTTTTGCGTCCCCACCTTTCGGCGGGTTTGCCCTTGAACAGCATTCGTACTATGCGGCGGATGCCGCTATTCTGTAAAGGGTTTTTTTGCCCGGGGGCGGATCGCCCATTCAGCCCATCAGAAGCAGCGTTTCGGCGTGTTCCACGCCCTCGGGGGTGCCGCATATCACCACGACGTCCCCTTCCTTGAACCGGGTATCCGGGCTGGGTTCGCGACCGACGATGCCGTCGCGGCGCACCGCGCTGACGACCGCTCTCGAACCGCGGGCGGCCAGCTCCTCGATACTGCGGCCCACGGCCCAGGCATGGGGCGGTAGAACCACGCTGTGCAATTCCTCGCGGAACGCATGGCTGTCGTCCAAGGGCTCGGCGTCCACGGCACGAAAGTACTGGCGCAGCATGCCGTAACGGTGGCTGCGAATGTCGTTCACCGTCCGGATCACGCGCGGCACCGGCAGCTTCAGCAGCAGCAGCAGGTGCGACAGCAGCATGAGGCTGGCCTCGAAGGTTTCCGGCACCACCTCCGTCGCTCCGGCCGACTGCAATTGTTCGAGCTTGGTGTCGTCCTGGGTGCGCACCAGAATCGGCACATCCTCCCGAAGTTCGCGCACCGACCGCAGGATGCGCAGCGCCACCTCGGGCTTGGTGAAGGTGATCACCACGCAGCTGGCACGCGCAATCCCGACGTTCTCCAGGACCTTGGCCTCGCCGGCGTCGCCGTAAATGACCGGATCGCCGGCCTGTCTGCCGGCGCGAATCCGGTAGGCGTCCAGCTCGAGGGCGATGAATTCGAATCCCGTTTGTTCGAGCACCCGCGCAATATTCTGGCCCACCCGGCCGAAACCGCAGATGATCACGTGTTCGCGCCCGGCGACCGCCAGCGTCGCCTGAGTTTCCCGCACCACCGCCGCGCTGACCGGCGGCCCGGACTCTCCGAGCAAGGCACGCGTGATGCGCCGATTATGGCGTATGAGGATGGGCGACAAGACCATGCTCAGAACCGTGGCGGCGAGCAAGGGCTGCACCAAGGCCGGATCGAGCAGCTCGCGCCGAAGAAGCAGAATCAGCAGCGCAAAGCCGAATTCCCCGCCTTGGCCGACCACCACGCCCGTGCGCAACGATTTGAACCAGCTCTTGGTGGCCGGCTTCGCGACGACGGTTACCACCGCCGCCTTGAGCAGCAGCATGGCGGCGAGAATGGCCGTCACCAGCGGCAGATGCTGCAGCAGCAGCCGTACGTCGAGCAGCATGCCGACGGTGATGAAGAACAGGCCGAGAAGTATCTCGCGGTACGAACGGATCGTCGCCTCGATCTGATGGCGAAACTCGGTCTCGGCGAGCATCATGCCGGCCAGAAAGGCACCGAGCGCCAGCGACAGGCCCACCGCATGAGTGGCCCAGGCCGAGGCCAGCACCGCGAGCAGCACGGCCAACGAAAACAACTCCGCCGAACGTACCGAAGCGATCGCGAGGAACAGCGGACGCAACAGCCACCGTCCGGCGGCCAGCACCAGGAGCAGCGCGACGACGGCGATTCCGATCGCGCCGCCGATGTGTGCCGCATCCGCGGGCTTTCCGGCGCCGCCGAGCACCGACACCAGAGCGAGAAACAACGGAAAACTCAAATCCTGAAACAGGCAAATCGCAACCGCGAGGCGCCCATGCGTCCGGTTATTTTCCGACTGCTCGGTGAGCTGCGCGATGATGATGGCCGTCGAGGACATGGCGACGGCGCCGCCGATCGCCACGGCCACGGCCGGGACGACATCGAAGATCAGGACGGCACCCGCCCCGACGATGGCGGTGGTGATCGCCACCTGTGCGCCGCCCACCCCGAGCACTTCCCAGCGCATCGCCACCAGCCGCGGCAGCGAGAATTCCAGCCCCAGCGTGAACACCAGGAATACCACGCCGAAATCCGCCAGCAGCTGCGTCGTTTCGGTGTCGAGCGCAAGAGCGAAGGCGTGCGGGCCGAGGAGCATTCCCACTGCGAGATATCCTAGAATCGCCGGCAGCTTCAGCTTGCGCACGCCGGCGACCACGCCCAGCGATGCGGTGAGCAGGATCAGGATCTGTAACAGCGGATCGTTGTGCAGACTCATTGCCTGCTAGCATATAGCGGTGAATTCACTGTCAATCAATGTGGGCGAACACCGCACGAACGGGTGGTGCCGCCGCGATCGCGCCTGAAACATGACCGTCCTGGCGCTCGAGGGAACAGGCGGAGACTGGCATCTGCACCTGAATGGCGATTGGTCCCTGACCGCAATGGCGCAAATCGAGGCGCGGCTCGCAGCCCTGCCCGATACGATTCACGGCACGCTGGCCTGCGATTGGTCGCGGGCCGAAAGGCCGGGGATCGGCCCGGCATGGGCATTGCTCGTGCGCTTGTCCGGCTTCAGTGATCAGCAACTGGAGATTCGCCACGTCGGCGATCCGCCCCACTACCTGGAATTTCTGCAGAAACTCCGCGCGGAGCGGCATGCGGCGCGGGCCGCGCCCCAGCCTGAGCATGGCTTGGGAAGATCGGTCGGCAAATTGGGGCAATGGGCCGTGCTTCAGGGCACCGAGGCGCGCGCCGTGATCGGTTTCTTCGGACGGATGATCAATGTTTACAAAGAGGTGTTTTCCCGGCCGCATGCGCTTCGCCCATCGTCGCTGGCCAGGCATATTTACGAGACCGGCATCACCGCCGTCCCCATCGTGTCGCTCATCGCCTTTCTGATCAGCGTCATCGTGGCCTATCTGGGAGCGCAGCAGCTGAACAGGTTCGGCGCCAATATTTTCGTCGTCGATCTCGTGACCATTTCCGTGTTGCGGGAAATGGGAGTACTGCTGACCGCCATCATCGTCGCGGGCCGCTCCGGCAGCGCATTTGCGGCCGAGATCGGGGTAATGCAGCTCAACGAGGAAACCGACGCGCTGCGCGCCATGGGCATGAATCCGATCGAACTGCTCGTGGTGCCCCGGGTGGTCGCCCTCGTCATCGCTCTGCCGCTGCTGACGGTGATCGCGGATGCCATGGGCCTGGCCGGCGGCGGACTCCTGTCGCTGGTCAATTTGCACATCCCCCTGCCGCAATTCCTGAATCGGCTGCGTGAATCGCTGTCGCCCACGACATTTTGGGCGGGCCTGATCAAGGCGCCGGTATTCGCCATCCTGATCGGCATGGTGGGTACCTACCGCGGCATGCAGGTGCGCGATTCCGCCCGCGAGCTCGGGCGTCTGACCACGGTGGCCGTGGTCCAATCCATATTCTTCGTCATTCTGGCGGACGCCCTGTTCGCCGTATTGTTCGTGAAAATCGGCTTCTGATGTCCGAACCCGCCTCAACTCCGGTCATCCGCGTCCGCGGCCTCGTCAGCCGCTTCGGCGCACAAGTGGTTCACGACGGCCTCGACATGGAGGTGAGGCCGAACGAGATCTTCGGCATCGTCGGCGGTTCGGGCACCGGAAAGTCCGTGCTGCTGCGCGCCATCCTGGGATTGCGGGAGCCCGACGGCGGCAGCATCGAGCTGTACGGCAAGGACGTGCGGCAACTGGCGGCCGCGGACCGCAGCTCCCTCGTGCGAAGCTACGGCGTGACGTTCCAAAATGGCGCACTGATCTCCTCCCTGACCGTTGCGCAGAACATTCAACTGCCGCTGCTCGAATATTACCCGGTGTCGGACCGGACTCTCGATGAACTGGCGGAATTGAATTTAGCCCTGGTGGGCCTGCCGCCGGAGGCCGGCCCAAAATATCCCTCGCAACTCTCCGGCGGCATGGTCAAGCGCGCGGCGCTGGCGCGGGCGCTCGCTTTGGAACCCAAACTCTTGTTCCTGGACGAGCCGACCGCAGGCCTGGACCCTATTTCCGCCGCGGCCTTCGATGAGCTACTGTTGTACCTTCATTCGCAGCTGCGGCTCACCGTGGTCATGATCACCCACGATCTGGATACCTTGTTTCGAACCTGCAGCCGGGTCGGCGTGATCGTCGATGGGCGCATGATCAGCGATACCTTGGACGGGCTGATGCAGAATCAGAATCCTTGGATACGCGACTACTTTCACGGACCGCGGGCGCGAGCCGCTGAAAAGGACGCACATGGATAGGGATGCGAATTACGTGGCCGTCGGCGCCTTCACGCTGCTCGTCATCGCGATGGCGCTGTCCTTCGTACTCTGGTACTCGAACCAGCGGGAAAGGCACGTCTATCTTCGTTATGAAATCTACTTTCCTGGCACCGTCAGCGGCCTCAGTCCGGGCGGCCCGGTGCGCTACCTGGGCGTCGATGTGGGCAGGGTGGCGCGCATCATGATCGATCCACAGCAGCGCAACCGCGTGCTCGTCATCGTCGATATCGAAGCCAATGCCCCGATCGACGGGCGGACCCGGGCGTCCTTGAGCCTGCAGGGTATCACCGGCCTGCTGTTCATCGATTTGAAGCAGGACGGCAACGCCGGCGCGGCGCCGGGGACGCTTGCGGACGGCCTGCACTATCCCGTCATCCGCTCCGCACCGTCGGACTTCGACGTGCTGCTGAGCAATCTGCCGGCATTGAGCTCGCACCTCGTGGAACTCGTCGAGCACTTCAATCAGGTATTCAGCGACGAGAACGTGCGTACGTTCAAGGCCACTCTCGACAATACCCGGCTCGCCAGCGAGCGGCTGCCCGCGACGTTGCAGGACATACAGGGAATGGTGGCCGAAGTTCGGCGCACCAGCGAGGAAGTACAGGCGGCCGCGGCCGACATGCGGGGCATCGAGGAGCATGCGGCGCCCGGCCTCGAGTCGAGTGTCGCGAACATACAGCATATTTCCGACAATCTGGCGAAGACGTCGGACCGCTTGGAGCACTACATGGCGGACAATGAGCCCGGTATCTCACGCTTTACTCAACAGAGCCTGCCTGAATTGGAGCAGCTGCTGCGCGAAAGCCGCGAGGCGGCGCGCGAGTTTCGCGACCTGTCGCGCAGCCTGAAGCAGGACCCCTCGCAGCTCATCTACGAACCGAACTACCGCGGCGTCGAGGTGGCGAAGTGAATCGTTCCGCGCTGTGGGCCGTGGCACTTCCGCTCATTGGCCTCGCGGCTTGTGGCTCACTGTTCCGCAGCAAGATCGCGCCGCCCACGGTCTATATGCTGTCGGCGGGAGCCGGATCGACCCAGACTGCATCGACCGGATCGACGGCCGCGCCATCGCCTGGCGCGGTGATTCCCGCCGATCTCGCGGTGCTCAAGCCCAAGCTGCGCACCGGGCTGGAAACGGATCGCATCGCCGTGCTGTATCCGGACCGGCATCTGGATTACTTCGCCGATGCGCGCTGGAGCGGACCTCTCGACGATGTGCTGCAGGATTTCGCAGTGCAAGAGTTTCACACTCATGCCAACTTGCGCACCGTCAGCGGAGATGCGTCGGTGTTTCCAAGCGCCTACTGGCTGGAAATGGAAGTCACGGATTTTCAGGCCGAGTACACTTCCACGGCCGCCGCCCCCACGGTGCACGTGCAGATCTTGGCGCGCGTCGGCAATTCCGGCGACCGCCGCGTTCTCGGCCGGTTCGTCGCAAATGCCCGGCAGCAGGCCGCGGACAACAGATTGTCCGCCATCGTGGACGCCTATGCGCGCGCGGCCGATGCGGCGCTCGCGGACATCGTCGCGCATGCCGACGACACGCTTGCGAAGGCTTCGGAGGCCGGCAAGTCCTCAGAAGCAGCGGAGCTTCAGAAATTGGATAGTCCGGTGGCCTCCAAAATTCGGTAACGCCAATAGCCGATGATCGACTCCTGGGCAAAATCCGCGTCGGCGGATGCGCTCGACCAGTATTCGGCGAAGTATTGCGTTGCCGCCCGTGCCGCCGCGGCCCGCACCGGCATGCGCAGTTCCACGCCCGCCTCGAGATCCAGATCGCCGAGGCCGCGGCGCGTAAAGCTGGCCGAACCCAGGTTCATCCACAAATCGGCGCGATGCCGGACGAGCAGCAGGTGGGGATGCGGTACCGCGAAATCGGCGGGGTACCAACGCACCTCGATGCGGCCGCCGCCGCCGAGCAGTTCGCCCGCCACCGCCCGATTCGGCACCGGGTTGCGAGCCAGCAGCACTTGCAGATGCGCGCCGCGCGCGGCAGCCCGCAACATCGCGGCGATTAGGCGCCGCTCGCTCAAGTTCTCCACGGCGACGCAAATCTGATCGCCGCCGCCTGCGGCCTCCATGGCGTCGAGCAGCGCGCCTTCGATGGCGCCCTCGGTGAGGAATCGGGCATCGATCGAGCCCACGCCGCGGCCCTCCATCCGGGGGCTCGGCGGCAGGCGGTCGTCTTCCGTGGACCACGCCGCAATTTGCAGTTCGCTGGCGATCATCGCTCGAGCCAGTGACCCATGCAGCACCAGGGCCGCGCCGGACTCCACGCTCTCCATCCAGCCGCCGGAGCCGTCGTCCGCCACCAGAAGCCGCCGCTGGTCGGCCTTGAAATTCTGCCTGCGCGACCAGGCCGGCAGAGTGATTTGCCCCGGCGCCGTCGCCTCGTCGAACGGGTCGCTCCACCAGCCCAGCGCCAGGCGCCAAAGGCCGGAGTACAGGGCGTTCGAATCGCGCAAACGGTCCAGCCGCACGCGCGCGACGATGACGCCGGCTTCCTCCAGGGATGCCAGGATATGCGCCGGGGTGCCGCCGAATGCTTCGTTGCCGGGATCCGTCACCACGACGATTTTGATGTTGGGCCTCTGGCGCTTTCGCGCGAGCAAGTGCTGCGCGAGCTCGGGGGTCACTGGAGAGCGATCGAGGACGATCAATTGCTCGGCGTGATCGATGGCCGGCAAATCTTGCATCGATGAAGTTTGACGCTGCGGCGATTCCCTCGGCGACTCATACAGAAAATCGACGTCGGCCTCGGGCAGGCGGGCCGTCTGCGAGACCGTGTGCGTTCCCGGCGGCATAGGCTTCCCTGAATTCCACAGTACCAGCGACAGCCATGCGAGCGGCAGCGCGAGAAAGATGACCTTGGCGCCACGCGCAAGCCGCGGCGCACCACTGGCGGCCGCCCGCGAACGCGGAGGCGCTTCAGGCGGCAAGTTGGGGTCCGGCATCGTGTGTTCAGTCGGGGACGCCGATCTCCGCCTCCGCCGCCTCGATCGAGGTGCCAATGGCCAGCCAGCGCGCTTCCATGGCGGCCGAGTCGCGGGTCAAATCGGCATGCCGAGCCTGCAGTCCGGCATGCATGGGATCCTTGCAAAGCTCCGTCTCGGTCAGAGCGAGTTCGCCGGCGATCGCGTCGATGCGCTTTTCGATCTGCTCGATTTCACGGCGCAGCTCGGTCAATCGCCGGCGCGACCTCGGGTCGCCTTTCGTAGCGGCCCGCGAGGAGTGGGCCTGCGGAGCGCGCTTCGGTGCGTCTTGCTTGACCGCAGCGGCCGCCGTCTTGCCGCGCGATCGGAGCCACTGTTGGTAATCGTCCAGGTCGCCTTCGAACGCCCGCAGCCTGCCGTCGGCGACCAGCCATAGCGAATCGGCCACTGTTTTGATCAAGTGACGATCATGGGAGACGATCACCATTCCGCCTTCGAAGCTCTGCAATGCGACCGTGAGCGCCTGGCGCATGTCGATATCCAGGTGATTGGTGGGCTCATCCAGCAGCAGCAGATTGGGCCGGCGGGCAACCAGCAGAGCCAGAGTGAGGCGAGCCTTCTCACCGCCCGAAAATCGTCCCACCGGCTCGAATGCACGATCCCCCTCGAAGCCGAACCTGCCCAGATGATCGCGCACGCGCTGTTCGTCGCCCTTCGCGAAATCCGGGCCGCCCAAAACGCGCACATGCCAAAATGCATCGCAGTCCGGCTGCAACTGCTCCAGCTGCTGCTGGGCAAAGTAACCGACGCTCAGATCCGCGGCCGGAATGCGCCTGCCTCCCAGCGCCACCGCCTCGCCCGCCAGCATCTTGGTCAATGTGGATTTGCCGGCGCCGTTGGGTCCCAGCAGAGCGATGCGGTCTTGCGGTGAGATGGAGATGTTGACGGCGTTGATGACGGGCGTCGCGGCGTAGCCGCAGGCGGCATCTTCGATCGTCAACAGCGGGCGCGGAGTCTTGAGCGGCGCGGCAAACTCGAACTCGAACGGGCTGTCGACATGCGCCGGCACGATGCGCTCCATGCGCTCCAGCATTTTGATGCGGCTTTGCGCCTGGCGCGACTTGGTGGCGCTCGCGCGAAAGCGGTTCACGAAGGCGGTGATTTCCGCGACGCGCCGCAGCTGCCGCGCATGCAGCGTCTGCTGCAGCGACAATTCCTCGGCCCGCTTCGCCTCGAACTGCGAGTAGTTGCCGGAGTAGGCGTGGATGGTGCGATTCTCGATGTGCAGAACCCTGTCGATGATGGCATCGAGGAATTCGCGATCGTGAGAGATCATCAGCAAAGTGCCCTGGAACGCCGTCAGCCAATCCTCGAGCCAGACGATGGCGTCGAGATCCAGGTGGTTGGTCGGTTCGTCCAGCAGCAATAGATCGGCGCGCGAGCACAGTGCCCGCGCCATCGCCAGCCGCACCCGCCAGCCGCCGGAAAACTCCGTGACCCCGCGCTCATGATCCGCCGCTTTGAAGCCGAGTCCATGCATGATCGCGGCCGCCCGTGCTCTTGCTCGATAGCCGTCGATCGCCTGCAGCGAGGCATACCCTTCGGCGATCGCCATGGGCGCGTTGCGCCGCTCGGCGTCCTCGATGGCGGCGAGCACGCTGCGCAGTTCGGTGTCGCCGTCCAGCACGAATTCAATCGCCGCG
>Ga0208193_1001394_pt1 | contig 10700 bp, 5 predicted proteins | sample June2015DPH_17_2_FD_184716 | JGI IMG/M metagenome (GOLD analysis project Ga0208193, IMG submission 184716) | Peatland microbial communities from SPRUCE experiment site at the Marcell Experimental Forest, Minnesota, USA - June2015DPH_17_10... | ecosystem: Environmental > Terrestrial > Soil >...
GAGTATCGGCGATGGGAGGCTGAAGAAGTTCCGTCGAACCCAAGACGGTCACTAAAATAGCTACCTGGAGGATGCCATGAAGAATCCTTGTGTCGTTGCCATGCTCGCCGCTACGCTGGCGGGTGGGACTCTGGAATCCGCCTCGGCGGAGCCCGCATCGAAGGCCGCCATCAAAAATGTCGTTTTGGTACATGGTGCATTCGCCGACGGCTCCGGTTGGGCCGCCGTCGCGAAGATCCTTGAGCAGGACGGCTACACGGTGTCGGTAGCCCAGCCCCCCGAGACCTCCTACGCGGATGATCAAAAGTACACGAAGGCCGCAATCGACGCCATGGGAGGGCCAGTGGTTCTGGTTGGCCATAGCTACGGCGGGTCTATCATCACCGAGGCCGGCAATAATCCAAACGTTGCCGCGCTGGTCTATATCGCAGCATTTGCGCTCGATGAGGGCGAAAGCTGTGCGTCGATCGAACAGGCCCTACCGCAAGCCTCCAAGGCATTCAAGCCAGACAGCAACGGCAATTGGTGGATAGAACAGGCGCATTTCGCAGCCGACTTCGCGGCGGATGTTCCGCCGGCCGTGTCCGGCTTTATGGCCATATCGCAGGTGCCGATCTCCACCGACGCGTTCACCCACAAGGTCACGAACCCGGCCTGGAAGACCAAACGCACGTTTTACATGGTGGCCGCCGAAGATCGATCAATCAATCCGGAGCAGGAGCGGATGATGGCGAAGCGCGCCCACGCCAAAACGGTCGAAGTGAATTCCAGCCATGTGGCCTACATGTCTCACCCAAGGGAAACTGCCAAGCTCATCGAGGAGGCCGCCGAAACGCGCACGTCGGCCAGTCAGTGAGGTGACAACGCGGCGCGCGAGCAGATCGCTCTCTTCCGAAGACCGATGGCCGACAAACAATTGGCTGTTTGTCGGCCAAATCAGCAAGTTGGTTCGTTCAAGGCAACTCATGAGGAGAGTATCCGTGAAAACCCAAATTGACATCGATGCTCCAGACGGAACATTCCGCGCCTGTATCTCTCGACCGGCTAAACTACCCGCGCCCGTGGTTGTCATTCTCCAGGAATTGTTTGGTGTTAACGCCGACATCCGAGCGACCTGCGATGAGTTGGCAACCCAGGGCTTCATTGCGATCGCGCCAGACCTGTTCTGGCGGCAGGAGCCAGGAGTCGATCTCGACGTGACCTCTGAAGCTGACTGGCAACACGGTCTACGGCTATACGCTGCGTTTGATCGGGATACGGGCACGAAAGATATCATGGAAACGGTCCGCACCGCGGTCGAGCTGCCAGAATCGACCGGAAAGGTTGCCCTGCAGGGGTACTGTCTCGGTGCCTTGATGGCCTTTATCACGGCGACCCGCTACGAAGTCGACGCAGCTGTCGCCTATCATGGAGGCGACACGGAAAAATACCTCGGCGAGATTGGCGGCCTGGAGGCACCGTTGCTGATGCACCTCGGCGAGGAAGACGAATTTATCTCTAAGGCAGCGCAAGCTGAGATAAAAGCGGCCCTGGCCGGAAAACCAAACGCAACCGTTTATAGCTATCCGGGTCAACATCACGCCTTCTCCCGGCATAACGGCGCGCACTACAACGCCGCGGCAGCAACGCTCGCCAATGCGCGAACCAAAGAATTTCTACATCGGCAACTGCAGTAACGATTGGTGGCTCCGACCGCTTCGCACGGCAGTTGGCTTGATCTGGCGGAATCCGAACTCGGCGTCCTGTCGTCCCGGGGACTCGACCGCCGGATCCCCGACAAACAAACCCTCATCGAGGAAATCGCCGCCTGGGGAGCCCGACCGTAACGCCAATAAAACCAGAGCCAACTGGCACTTCACGACACCCAACGCCCAAAGACACGGACCGTTTCAGAACGGGAGAGCTATGGGTCTTCCCCGTCAAAGCGCTCCGGCGGGCTTTCAACGTTTCCCAAGGATTTTTGCAAAGCGGCCACGAGCACAGCTGACTGGGCTGGCTTTGGCAACAACACTTCGTTGTCAAATCCAGGAGGAATACGGTCCCTGGAAATCGCTGACAAAAACAGGAAGGGCGTACATCGGGAGCGCAACTCGCGGGCTACCGGCTCCGCCGTCTCGTTCCGCAAGTTCACATCGAGCACGGCGATATCGCAGCCAGCACCTGCGATCAACTGAAGCGCCTTGGAAACCGACGGCACGGGCCCGACGACTTGGAAGCCGGCTTGAGTCAATTGATCCGCTATGTCGAGGGCCAGTATGGCCTCGTCCTCGACCACCAGAACGCGCGCGCTCATCGACGCAGGCCAGCTCTAAAAGCGTAAGCGATCATCCCGGCTCTTCCATTGCATTCTTGAGTGGGCAAGCAAACTTCCATGTCAGGCCTGTCGGCGCATAGTCCAGCTCAGTCTCGCCGTCAAGACTCATCTCCACCATCCTCGTGACGACAGTAGTGCCGAACCCCCGATAGGTGGGAGCAACGATAGGCGGCCCGTTTCGCTCTGTCCAACGGACCAAAAAGAACGGTTCCGTACCACTGCTGTCGATTTCCCAGGCGATCTCGATACGTCCTTCGTCGCTGGATAGTGCGCCGTACTTGACCGCGTTCGTTGACAGTTCGTGAACGACCATTCCAATTGACTGGGCTGTCGCGGAGCGGAGGCGGAGAGGTGGTCCGCCGACCAAAATCCGCTTCCCCACAATATCGCCGAAGTGAGCGAGCTGACCGCTGATGAGCTCGGAGGTCTCGATGTTTCTCCATTGGCTTTTCACGAGCAGGTCATGGTTCACTGCCAGCGCCTGAACGCGATTTGAAAAGCGCTTGACGAACTCCCGCGGACTCGACGCCGCCGTTTGTTGCGCAATCGCCATCACCACGCTAAGTAGATTCTTGGACCGATGATTGACCTCGGTCATCAAGAGGCGAATTTGTTGCTCTGCGAGCTTATGAGCCTCGGTCCGGTCACGTACACGTTGCTCGAGCGTTTCGTTCAATTCGCTCAGCTTCTGCTGCACCACGCGGCGCTCGGCTACCTCCGCCGACAAAGCGTGGTTGGCATCCTCCAGTTGCCGCTGCTTGAGGAACAATTCCACCAGAACAGCTACCTTGGAACGCAGAATGGATGGATTTATCGGCTTCAGCAGGTAGTCCACCGCTCCGCTGTCGTAACCTTCGATTATGTGCTCATCCTCGTTGTAATAGGCAGTAAGGAATATGATAGGCACCCCCGCCGTTTTCTTCCGCTGCTTGATCATCTGGGCTAGTTCGAAGCCGCTAGCGCCGGGCATCTGCACGTCAAGAATTAGAACGGCGAAGTCGTATCTGAGCAGCGCAAGAAGCGCCTTGTCGCCGGATTCGGCCCGGATAACCCGATACCAGGGCGAATCCAACACCGTCTCAAGCACAGTAAGATTCTTAGGCTCGTCATCTACTATGAGAATATTGACAATGCCATCGTCGCTGTCAGATGACGGAATTTCCGCGCTGGATTGGTCCGCAGGCAGGCCCTCGTTAACCTCAGCGATCGAAGGTTTCATGGTCTTGCTTTCGAAATCCTGCCAGTTCGTATCGGGGCGCCCCTGGCCCTGATCGGGGGCTGCACAATGGTAATGTCGGGCAGCTTTGAATTTTCATCGGTAGAGCCAAACTCGCATGAGCGAAAGGAGTTGGTCAGTATTCACGGGTTTTGAAATGTAGTCGCTCGCACCGGCCTCAAGGCATTTCTCTCTGTCTCCTTTCATTGCCTTTGCGGTAAGTGCGAGAATCGGCAGCGTTCGGAATGCGGGTGCGGCGCGAATCCGGCGGATCGTCTCGTATCCGTCCATTTCTGGCATCATGATATCCATCAGAACGAGGCTGATGTCCGGGGTGGTCTCGATCAATTCGATCGCGTCTTTACCCTTGGTCGTGCTGATGACGTCGACCTCATGATTCTCCAGCAGCGATGTAAGCGCAAAGATGTTGCGGGCATCGTCATCAACCACCAATACCTTGCGGTTCCGCAGGATTTCCTTCGAACCGTGCAGCTTTTCGAGCATGGCCTGCTTGTTGGGAGGAAGATCAGTAATGACGCGGTGCAGGAACAGCGCGGTCTCGTCCAGCAAGCGCTCGGGCGACTGGACATCCTTGAGCACGATACTCTTGGCCATCGACTTCAGCCTTAATTGTTCTTCCAGACTCAAATCCTTCCCGGTGAAGACGACAACGGGTACCCTCGAGAGCGATGGGTCTGCATGCAGCCGTTCCAATAGCTCGAAGCCGGTCATGTCAGGCAGCCGTAGGTCGAGCACGACGCAGTCAAAGGGGCGCTCCTTCATCGCTTCGAGCGCTTCACGTCCGCTTGTGACCGGCACCAGTTCGATGTCGTCGTAGTCGAGCAATTCCACGATCGAGCGCCGTTCGATGTCATTATCTTCCACGATCAGCAATCTCTTCGTCCGTGGGGAGATGAAATCCTTGAGCCGGTCGAACGCGGTCTCGAGGCCATCGGTAGTTGGCTCCTTGACAAGATAGGAGAATGCGCCATGCGCCAGTCCGTGTTGCCGCTCCTCTTCCAAGGTGACGATCTGAACCGGTATGTGACGCGTCGCGGGGTCGAGCTTGAGCTGATCGAGTACAGTCCAACCGAGCATATCGGGGAGGAAGATATCGAGCGAGATCGCGGTTGGCTTGTATTGACGGGCCAGTGAAAGTGCCGCGGCTCCGCGAGTACTGATGATCCCCTTGAAGCCCTTCTCTCGCGCCAAACCGAGCAGGATACGTGCGTAATGCACGTCGTCCTCTATGATTAGAAGGATCGGATCGCCTTCGTCTATGATATCTCGATCGTCTTCGATGGATTCCTTGAGGGCGACTGGAAGTGCCATAAGTTCGCGGGCCAACGGCGGTCGCACGGCCTCCGAAACTGTAGTTTGCGAGCTCTCGCGCCTGGGGAATTGGACGGGAAGAAACAAGGTAAAGGTGCTTCCCCTGTCGGAGCCGCTTGCGAGCCTTATTTCACCACCAAGTAACGCAGCCAACTCGCGACTGATCGCCAGACCGAGGCCCGTGCCGCCGTATCGCCGCGAGGTGCCGGCGTCAGCCTGCTGGAAGGCTTCGAAGATGAGTCGCTGCTTTTCAGGCGCAATGCCGATGCCCGTATCCTCGACAGCAAAGGCGACGATCTTGTCGGCCTTGGCCAATACAGGGTGATCGGAAGTCCAGCCCTGCGTGGCCAGTTCGACGCTTACCCGTACGTGACCGTGGGCCGTGAACTTAACGGCGTTTGAAAGAAGGTTCTTCAGAATTTGTTGCAGGCGCTTGTCGTCGCTCTCCACGAACCGCGGTAAGTCGGGTGCAAATTGGACTTCGAAGGGAAGATTTTTGGCCTCGGCGACATGCCGAAAGTTTCGTTCGATGTTTTCCCGCAGTCGGTCGAAAGGGATGTCTTCCACCTCAACCGTGACCGTGCCGGATTCGATCTTGGAAAGATCGAGAATGTCATTGATCAGGTTGAGCAGATCGGATCCTGAGGAATTGATATTGCGCGAGAACTCGACCTGCCTGTCGGAAAGGTTACCGGGAACGTTTTCGGCAAGTTGCTGGCTTAGAATGAGAATCGAGTTGAGCGGCGTACGCAGTTCGTGGGACATGTTAGCGAGGAACTCTGATTTGTATTTAGACGTAAGGGCCAATTCAATGGCTTTTTCCTCAAGGGCGTGGCGAGCCTGCTCGACTTCCGCGTTCTTGCGCTCTACCTCGGCATTCTGATCTGCGAGTAGCTTGGCTTTCGTGCCCAACTCCTCGTTTGTCTGCTGAAGCTCGCTCTGGCGTGATTGCAGTTCGACGGTCAGCTGTTGAGATTGTGTCAGCAATCCTTCGGTACGCATCGTGGCCTCGATCGTGTTGAAGACGGCGCCGAGGCTGAGAGTAAGTTGATCGAGAAAGGCAAGGTTGACCGGGCTAAACGCCTGTAGCGTGGCGAGTTCGATGACGGCCTTGGTCTGACCCTCGAACAGGACCGGCAGAACGATGATGTTCACCCGAGCAGCCTTTCCGAGACTGGACGAAATGGTGACGAAATCGGACGGCACATCCTTCAAATAGATGCTCTTCTTCTCGACCGCGCACTGACCGGCCAATCCCTCGCCGAGCGCGATTTCTTCAATCAGTCGTCGGCCTCCATGAGCATAGCTTGATAGAAGCTTGAGCTTGGTGTTCTCTTGGCCACTGTCGAGATGATAAATAGTACCTTGATAGGCTTGAACGAGAGGACCCAGTTCGCTGAGCAATATTTGCCCAACCGTGCTCAGTTCGCGCTGTCCCTGAAGCATGCCGCCGAATTTGGCGAGGTTAGTCTTCAGCCAGTCCTGCTCTCGGTTGCTTTCCGTGGTGTCCCGGAGATTCGAGATCATCGTATTGAGGTTATCTTTCAATTCGGCGACTTCGCCGCGCGCCTCCACTTGAATTGTGCGCGTAAGGTCGCCCTTGGTCACAGCCGTCGCAACTTCGGCAATAGCGCGAACCTGGGTAGTCAGATTGGCGGCAAGCAGATTGACGTTGCTGGTGAGATCCTTCCACGTGCCGGCGGCGCCAGGGACGTTGGCCTGTCCTCCCAGTCGCCCGTCCACCCCCACCTCGCGAGCCACATTGGTCACCTGATCGGCGAACGTGGCAAGGGTATCGGTCATGTTGTTAATCGTCTCGCCGAGCGCTGCCACTTCGCCCTTTGCTTGCACGCTCAATCGCTGGCTGAGGTTGCCGTTTGCGACAGCCGTCACGACCTTCACGATTCCGCGCACCTGATCGGTGAGATTCGATGCCATGAAGTTTACGTTGTCGGTGAGGTCCTTCCAGGTGCCCGCTACGCCGGGAACGACCGCCTGGCCGCCGAGCCGGCCTTCGGTGCCAACTTCGCGTGCCACCCGTGTGACTTCGCCGGCGAAGGAGTTCAGTTGGTCAACCATGGTGTTGATGGTGTCCTTCAGCTCCAGGATCTCGCCCTTGACGTCGACCGTGATCTTGCGATTGAGATCGCCACGAGCGACGGCGGTGGTTACTTCGGCGATGTTGCGGACCTGAGTCGTAAGGTTGTTTGCAAGGTCGTTGACCGTGTCGGTCAAATCCTTCCACGTTCCGGCCACTCCCGGCACGGCGGCCTGGCCGCCAAGTCTCCCCTCGGTTCCCACTTCGCGCGCCACACGCGTCACTTCCGACGCAAAGGAGCGAAGCTGCTCAACCATCGTGTTGATAGTCTCCTTGAGCTGCAGAATCTCGCCGCGCACATCGACCGTGATCTTCTTGGAAAGGTCGCCGCTTGCCACCGCGATCGTGACTTCCGCGATGTTGCGGACCTGACCGGTCAGATTGGAAGCCATGTAGTTGACGTTGTCGGTCAGATCCTTCCATGTGCCCGCCACGCCAGGGACCGCGGCCTGCCCCCCCAATTTGCCCTCTGTTCCGACTTCGCGCGCCACGCGCGTCACCTCTGAAGCGAAAGCCGACAGCTGGTCGACCATCGTATTCATGGTCTCCTTGAGCTGCAGAATTTCGCCCTTGACGTCGACGGTGATCTTGCGGCTCAGATCGCCACGCGCGATGGCCGTCGCCACGTCTGCGATGTTGCGGACCTGACCGGTTAGATTGTTGGCCATCGAGTTCACGTTATCGGTCAGATCCTTCCAGGTGCCGGCGACGCCCGGCACCTGCGCCTGACCGCCGAGCTTGCCGTCGGTGCCCACTTCGCGCGCCACGCGGCTGACTTCCGCTGCGAATGAGCGGAGTTGGTCCACCATGGTATTGATGGTTTCCTTGACTTCGAGGATCTCGCCGCGCACGTCCGCGGTGATTTTCTTCGAAAGGTCGCCGTTCGCAACAGCGATGGTCACCTCGGCAATATTGCGGACCTGACCCGTCAAGTTATTGGCCATCGAGTTGACGTTGTCGGTCAGGTCTTTCCAGGTGCCGGCAACGCCGGGGACCTGGGCTTGGCCGCCAAGTTTGCCTTCGGTGCCGACTTCACGCGCCACGCGGGTTACTTCAGAGGCGAAGCCGTTGAGCTGATCGACCATCGTATTGATGGTATTTTTCACTTCCAGAATTTCACCGCGGACGTCGGCCGTGATCTTCTTTGAAAGGTCGCCCCGGGCCACAGCTGTGGTTACTTCGGCGATATTGCGGACCTGTCCAGTCAGGTTCGATGCCATGAAGTTGACGTTGTCGGTCAGGTCCTTCCATGTGCCAGCCACGCCCGGGACGGCGGCCTGACCGCCGAGTTTGCCTTCAGTGCCAACTTCGCGCGCCACGCGCGTTACTTCAGCGGCAAAGCCGTTGAGCTGATCGACCATGGTGTTCATGGTATTCTTCAGCGCGAGAATCTCGCCCTTCACGTCGACGGTGATCTTGCGCGACAGGTCGCCTCTTGCGACGGCGGTCGTCACGTCCGCGATGTTGCGCACCTGACCCGTAAGATTGTTCGCCATCGAGTTCACGTTGTCCGTCAAATCCTTCCAGGTACCGGCAACGCCTTCGACCGCGGCCTGACCGCCCAGTTTACCCTCGGTGCCTACCTCGCGCGCCACGCGGCTGACCTCGCCGGCGAAGGCGTTGAGCTGGTCGACCATGGTATTGAGCGTGTTTTTCAGTTCGAGGATCTCGCCTTTGACGTCGACCGTGATCTTTCTCGACAGGTCGCCGTTGGCGACGGCCGTCGCCACGTCGGCGATGTTGCGGACCTGGCCGGTGAGGTTCGAGGCCATCGAGTTCACGTTGTCGGTCAGATCCTTCCAGGTGCCGGCCACACCTGGCACCTGTGCCTGGCCCCCCAGTTTGCCCTCGGTGCCGACTTCGCGCGCCACGCGCGTCACTTCGGAGGCGAAGCCGTTGAGCTGATCGACCATTGTATTGATGGTATTTTTCACTTCCAGAATCTCGCCGCGGACGTCGGCGGTGATCTTCTTTGAAAGGTCGCCCCGGGCCACGGCAGTCGTGACTTCAGCGATATTACGGACCTGGCCCGTCAAGTTGGAGGCCATGAAGTTGACGTTGTCAGTTAAATCCTTCCATGTGCCGGCCACACCCGGGACGGCGGCCTGACCGCCGAGTTTTCCCTCGGTGCCGACTTCGCGTGCCACGCGCGTGACCTCCGCGGCAAAACCGTTGAGCTGATCCACCATCGTGTTGATCGTGTTCTTCAAGGCGAGAATCTCACCCTTCACATCGACTGTGATCTTCCGCGAAAGATCGCCCTTGGCTACCGCGGTCGTAACGTCGGCGATGTTGCGGACTTGGCCCGTGAGGTTCGAAGCCATCGAATTAACGGAGTCGGTCAGGTCCTTCCAGGTGCCCGCGACGCCCGGCACCTGGGCCTGGCCTCCAAGCTTGCCTTCCGTGCCGACCTCGCGGGCCACGCGTGTCACTTCCGACGAGAAGCCGTTGAGCTGGTCAACCATCGTATTGATGGTTTCCTTCAGTTCAAGAATCTCTCCCTTGGCGTCGACGGTGATCTTGCGAGAGAGATCGCCCCGAGCCACGGCGGTGGTCACGGTGGCGATGTTGCGGACCTGCTCCGTGAGGTTGGTCGCCATCGCGTTTACCGAGTCGGTCAGGTCCTTCCAGGTGCCGGCCACACCCGGAACGACCGCCTGACCGCCGAGGCTCCCGTCCGTGCCGACATCGCGCGCCATGCGCGTGACTTCCGAGGCGAAAGACCGCAGTTGGTCGACCATCGTGTTGATGGCTTCCTTGAGCTGCAGGATTTCGCCGCGTACGTCGACGGTGATCTTCTTCGAAAGGTCGCCGTTCGCAACAGCGATGGTGACATCGGCAATGTTGCGCACCTGAGCTGTAAGGTTACCGGCCATCTGGTTCACCGACTCGGTCAGTTCCTTCCAAACACCCGAAACGCCTCTGACCTGGGCCTGCCCGCCCAACTTCCCCTCGGTGCCGACTTCGCGCGCGACGCGCGTAACTTCGGATGTAAACACGGAAAGCTGCTCGATCATCGTGTTGACTAGCTTCGCGGAGCGCAGGAACTCGCCTTTGAGCGACCGACCATCAACCTCCAACTCCATAGATTGGCCGAGATCGCCTTTCGCCACTGCACCGATGGTACGCGCTACCTCGGTCGTAGGCCGTACGAGATCGTCCAGCAGCATATTGATGGAATCAACTTGTTCCGCCCACCCGCCGACGGCTCCGGGCAGCGTCATGCGCTGCTTGAGGCGCCCCTCCTTGCCGACCGCGACGCTCAGGCGCGCCACCTCTCGTGAGATGCGGCCCTCGTGGGCGAGGCTTTGGTTGAAGGCCTCCGCAATCCTGCCGTCCATGCCCGGCCAGTCCGCCGGCAGGCGCGCCGAAAAGTCCCCGTCACGGAAAGCCATCATTGCCGTGAAAAGCTGTCGCGAGCGGGCCGCCGCCGCATCATCGCCAACGCCGTTACCCTTCCCGTTGCTTCTGAGGGCGGGAGGCAGCCTCTTGCGACCGCGGGAGGTCGTCGTGGTTTCGTTCATGACTCACCCGGATTGGACAAGTTGAAATACATCAAGATGCGGATCTTGAGTTGGATCACTCGAAAGGTGGAAATAGGCGCGATGCTTGTGGGCAGATTGTCACAGTGTCGGAAACCCGGCGTTCACATTGCGTAGCACATTTGCTCCACGCTTTTGTCAGCGTGTTCGATTCTCTTAAGCATCGCAAGAACTGCGCTTCGTTACCGCGCCTTCCAT
>Ga0208193_1001396_pt1 | contig 10685 bp, 9 predicted proteins | sample June2015DPH_17_2_FD_184716 | JGI IMG/M metagenome (GOLD analysis project Ga0208193, IMG submission 184716) | Peatland microbial communities from SPRUCE experiment site at the Marcell Experimental Forest, Minnesota, USA - June2015DPH_17_10... | ecosystem: Environmental > Terrestrial > Soil >...
CGGCCGAGACATCGCGCATCTCGAGAGCCTCAGCCAAAACGGTCATGCCCTTAACCCGAGATAGGCCTCGACGACACGACTGTCGCTGGTGACCTGCGCAAAGGACCCTTGCGTCAGTATCCTTCCGGTCGCCATGACGTAGACGTGCTCGCACAGCGCCGCGACGACGTCCAGATCATGTTCAATGATAAGAAAGGTCACGCCTTCCGTCACAAGTCCGCGAATGGTTTCGATCAGGATTTCTTCCATCGCGGGCGCGACGCCCGCTGCCGGCTCGTCGAGCAATAACAGTTTCGGCCTGAGCATGAGCGCGCGACTGAGTTCCAGCAGCTTTTTCTGCCCCCCGGACAATGTCGCAGCCGGCGCATCGGCGAGCCGCCATAAATTGACCTTCAGAAGTGCCGCGCGCGCTGTCTCGATCGCCGCCTCTTCTTCCCGTCTGACCCGCCTGCCGTCAGCGAAAAGCCTCAGCAACTTTTCGCCAGTCTGCTGCGGCCGCGCCAACAGCAGGTTCTCCAGAACGGTGAGCTGTCCGAGATCGCGCGAGATTTGAAAGGTTCGCACCAATCCCCGTGCAGCAAGCTGGTGCTGCGGGAGCGCGCCAATGTCGTTGCCCCGAAATAATACCCGACCGGCGGTAGCGCGTTCGATACCCGAGAGGATATTGAGAAGCGTGGTCTTTCCGGCGCCGTTCGGACCGATCAGGCCAGTGATACAGCCCCGAGGCAAATCGAGATCGACGCCTGAGACGGCCTGCAGGCCGCCGTAGGCCTTTTGCAACCCCCGCACCTGAAGCAGCGGCACATCGCTGCTTTCATTCCCTGCCGCACCCGCCGCTGGCGCAAAGGAACATGGTGTCGGCAAATCGGACACTATTCTGAGGTCCATACAATCTCGCACCGTGATAACAGATGAGCCCATTGGAACGCTTCTCGACACGCGGACGACGCCTGGCGGAGGATGCCGCGTAAGGCCCGCCAAGACTGAAGCCGGCACAATAGTTTGCTTTGCAACATGAGGAGCGATCTCCATGAAATAATAAAATTGTCCTCCTCATTACGCATGAAAGAGGGCAAATGTGCTTCAGTTTGCGTTGTCGGGAAATACTGTTGCGCACGCTTGCTCTGACTGCCATCGACACGGTCACCCTATTGAAGGTGCCCACGTAGTGTTGGGGCCGTATAGTCATGCCGGTACACATCAAGGCGTTGGAGTTCCGGCACGACACCATCCACAAATTCGGCAAATGAGTCAGGTAGGAACGCCGGCGATACGACAAAACCATCAGCGTCACCGGAAGTGAAAATATCCGCCAGTTCGTCAGCAACTTGCTTCGGCGTGCCGCAAAGTTGCGGCACCAGCACGCACTCTCCGTACTTGCGGCCTATCTCGCGCAGGCTCAGCGAATTGTCCCTTGCAATCCGCGACGCCATCGCAATCAGACTTTGAGTTCCAGTACTCCGCAATTGCTCGACCGGCGCATCAAGGTCAAGCGAGCTCAAATCAACATTGGAATGCGCCGAAAGAGTTGATAGTCCTACCATCGGGTCCACCAGCGCGTTGGCGATATCTCTCTTCTCCTGTGCTTCCTCGCGAGTTCGGCCGACAAAAGGCATGATAGCGGTCAGCGACTTGCAGCTTCCCTCTGGTCGGTTCAGCCGCTGTGCTTCCTCGCGAATTCCCTCGGTCGAGCGTCTCATCTGCTCGCGCGTCGGAGAGATGTTGAAAATGATCTCCGCCCACTTCACTGCAAAAGCCCTGCCGCGATCGGATGCTCCAGCCTGAATGATGACCGGACGTCCTTGCGGGCCTCGGGGAATATTGAGCGGTCCTCGCGACTTGAAATAAGTTCCCTGGTAGTTGACGTAATGTACCTTGTCAGGGTCGGCGTAGATGCCATTGGCGCGGTCGAGCGTGAGGGCGTCCGGCTCCCAGCTATCCCAAAGTTTGAAGATGAGCTCCATGAATTCCTCGGCGCGATCGTAGCGCTGGTCATGGCTGAGATGGCTCTCTAGGCCGAAATTGAGCGCCTCGCCGTCGTTCATCGAAGTCACGACATTCCAGGCCGCGCGACCATTCGACAGGTGATCGATCGTGCCGAATTCCCGTGCCAGATGATACGGCTGGTCATACGTGGTGGAGCGCGTCGCGCCGAGCCCGATATGCCGGGTCGTCGCCGCAAGGGCGCCCAGAATCGGGACTGGATCCATGCGCGTTGAATCCTGGTCCCCGTGCCGTATGCCGACCTCCTTGTCGTCGCCAAATCGATCGGCGATGGCGAGCCTGTCGGCAAAGAAGATCAGGTCGAACTTTCCACGCTCCAGTGTACGCGCGACTTCGACATAATAATCGGTCGTCAGGAACGGGACCGCATGAGCGGGATTCCGCCACAGCGCATGGCTATGTGCGACCGGCCCGGCAATCAGAAATCCGGCGAGTTTCATATGGCGTGACAACAATGCGGTAAACTCCGCTAGAGGAGGATTGTCGGCTCTTATAACGCAAAAATCATTGTTGCCAGGGCTTTTGCTCGCAGCACAGATGAAATCAGAGGTTACCGCCCAACCGGCCGTGGCGCTGGATGCCGCTCTGTAGCGGTCAGCGAGTGCTACCGTTTTGAACCTCGCCCCTTCACGTCGCATGCAGCTAAGTAATACGGAGCTGACTTCGGAAATATTCCGCCTGGTTAGATAGATCCGGTTCGGCAGCCGTGATCCAGACCCAGCCGACCAGCACAGGCATTACTGGAAATGGTCTTCCGGCACAGTGGCCTGTGTTTGGACCGTCACTTCGATGCGATCGGGTCGCGGATTACGTGAGCGCTTCCTTTCAAGAAATTTAACAGCATCGCCGACAGTCAGGATGGATTCCGCGGCATCGTCGGAAATCTCGAAACCGAACTCCCGTTCGAATTTGAGTGCCAATTCGACCATATCGAGACTATCGGCCCCGAGATCATCGATGAAGCTCGCGCTATCGACCACCTCATCAGGATCGACAAATAGTTACTGAACCACGATTGTCCTGGCGCGTTCGGCAATGTCGACCATTGTTCAAGGCTCCACGATCGATCGTGATACGGTGATTTCGCTGGGAAAAATGCATCCCGGCCAAGTCCGTGCCTACTGGGCCTTGCAGCCTTATCGCTACAAGATCCTGCGATGCGGCCGCCGTTTTGGCAAAACCGAATTTGCCAAGATCTGGATCGGCCAAGGTCTCCTGCAGGGCCGGGAATGCGCGTGGCTCGCCCCCCAACATAAGATCTGGTCGGAAGCCTACATGGAGATCAAGGGCATGCTCCGCCCGCTCTGGGAATCAGGTTCGATGGGGTCATCCGTTATCCGGTTGAAAAATCGCGTGCGTCTTGACTTCTGGACCTTGGGGAACGAGATCGCCGGCCGTAGCCGGCGCTACCGACGTGTGGTCATCGACGAGGCCGCCTTCGCCAAGAATGGCGACAACAAGGTCGACGGCTCCATGATGGAAATCTGGGAGAAAGCGATCAAGCCGACGCTGTTCGACTACGGCGGCGAGGTGCTGATCTGCTCGAATTCAGCTGGAAAGAACCCGGACAATTTTTTCTATAACATCTGTACCGATCCGAACTACGGATTCGGTGAATTCCGTGCAACAACAATGGATAATCCAACACTTCCGAAGCCGGAACCTGAGGAAAGCAGAGCGGGTTGGTCGGAACGGCGAAAACGATTTATTGAAGAACTGATTAGAGACAACGATCCCCTGGTCTACCAGCAGGAATATCTCGCTGAATTCGTCGATTGGGCCGGGGTGGCCTTCTTTGGCCGCGAAAAACTTCTGGAGAACGGCCAACCGGTCCCCTCCCCCAAGCGTTGCGACTGCGTGTTTGCGGTCATCGATACCGCGTCCAAAACCGGCACCGATCATGATGCAACCGCAGTCACGTTCTTTGCACTCGACAAGCTCAGCAGGCGTGCACCTCTCCTGATCCTGGACTGGGATATTGTTCAAATCGAAGGAGCCCTACTGGAGACTTGGCTGCCAATGGTATTTGATCGGCTGGAGGAATTGTCGCGGCTCTGCGGCGCCCGCCATGGCTCGGTTGGCGTATGGATCGAGGACAAGAACTCCGGAACCATCTTGTTACAGCAGGCTATCCGAAGGCAATGGCCAGCAACCGCCATTGAATCGAAACTGACTGCCATGGGCAAGGACGAGCGAGCCCTCTCGGTTTCCAGCTACGTGCACCGGGAGAGCGTCAAATACACCGATTACGCCTTCGACAAGACCACAGTCTACAAGCGTAAATCGCGCAATCACTTGGTCGACCAGATCGAAAGCTTTCGGATCGGCGACAAGGACAATAAACGAGAAGACGATCTTTTGGATACGTTTTGCTATGGGATAGCAATCGGGCTGGGGAACAGCGAAGGCTTCTGACAAACGCCGCCAGGGCAACCGGCCCGCGCCGCCTTGGAGACGCCAAATGAAAAAGCCACCCGCGAACCGGACCGAGCAAAAGTGTCCGGCGCGTGATGGGACTGGGTTTCCCAAGGTGGTGTAGCCGGCGCAACCGGTCCGTAGAACCTATCCTCCACGGTGCAAGAAATGCGGTGGCAAGGGTCGGCTTAAAGAGGCCGCCAACTGAGGCGGCCTTAATTGGGCGCGTTGTGCCCGCTGTCCTGCCATCGTGTCTTTGCCCATTTCTCGGGTCTCGACCAGCACCCGTTTGGACGTGTTCGCACCTCGGACCTTCGAAAGTCTACAGCATTGGGCTGCGCTCAGCCGATTAAAAGCCCGCAGGCTCCCTGCGTGGCTCCGCCGTACGAAGGCGATCGGCGGACTCGCGGCTAACGGGAAGCTGAAGGACCGTTGCTCGCTGGCCACTGATAAGCAACGTCACCAATACTTTCCTCCCATCTGGAAATTCAAGTGCGTCGTGGTGCCTTTCGGAGAGATGCGCGTCGACGACGCAAAATCGCGCCACGCGAAAGCCCGTGCTCTTGGCCCATATCCATCGGTGATAGAACCTGACGTCTTCCTCAAAAGCCAATTCGGTGCCAGGGAGGAGGCAGACGGCCACCCCCCGATTGTCCTGAGTGGCAAAACCTCTCGTCGACGAACACCGGAAACTCGTCGAGATGAGTTTTTCGCCGACCTCGGCGGGACGAGACTCAATGGCATGCAGGCTATAGTCACACATTGAAAGGCTCCTCTCCTGCGGCAGCGGGTCCGCGCCGGGATTGGCTCGGAGCACCAGCCGGTCAGATCGGAACGTAGATCAAGTCATGTCGGTTCCAAGCATTTCTTGGTTCATGGCAATATTTACGCCGCTGCAAGACAGAGCAGCAGTGGCTGTTAATCGGCGCGGGGTCCCGATGCCGATCGGTGAGGTAAGCTATTGATCTACCAAATGGCGTGGATATCGGGGCCCACGAGGTTGACCTCGATGTGGCCGGATGTTGAGTTTTTTGAAACTCAACCGCGAACCTGCCGATGTCGACCGAGTCTAAATTGCGCGAGAAGTTGCGGAAGATCGAGGCCCTCTTTGCGGGTGCGGGGACGGCCGGCGAGCGGCTCGCGGCGGAGGCAACGCTGGAACGCGTGCGGGAGCGTTTGGCGGAACTTGGTCGGCAAGATCCGTCAATTGAGATGCAGTTCTCGATGCCAGATCGATGGTCGCGCCATTTGTTTCTCGCCTTGTGCCGGCGTTATGGCATGAGGCCCCATAGATATCATCGGCAGCGGCGCAACACGGTCATGGTTCGCGGACCTAAACGGTTTCTCGATCAAGTTCTGTGGCCGGAGTTCTCCGAGCTTGACCAGGCCTGCAAGCCTATCTCCATCGAGTGACGCTGCGCGTAATCCGCGAGGAGATCTATGCCGACGCGAGCGAGGCGCAGGAGGTTTCCGAGGCGCTGCCTCCGAACTGATGGAAGATGCGGTTAGGCCGCAAGGCTGACTGTGTTTCGGCTCCGAACAGTACCTCCTCGGCGTCCAACATTCCCGGCCTTCGTCGATCAGAGTAGCGCACTGTCGCGCGACAGATACCGGATCGTGGAATGGCGTGGTTGCGCGGACACGCAATCGCGGCAGACAAGGGCTACGGCGCGGAAGGCGAGTTTGTCTTGATTTGACGCGGGGTTCCCATCAAGACCGGCTGAAACAGCACGGCGGCGGCCATCGTGCAGAGCAGCGCGAGAGCCATCATCCGCCCCATGCTGGAAATGCCCGGATAACTCGATGCCCACATGCTTCCAAACGCCACCGCATTGGTCATGGCGCTGAAGATCACCGCCCGGGTCAGGGCGGATTGCAGCAGTCCGGCTTTTCCGTCGCGCCAGGCCATGATGTAGTAAATTTTGAACGCAACGCCGACACCGAGTAGAAGCGGCAGGGCGATAATGTTCGCAAAGTTAATCGCAATACCGGTCAGCCCACAGATCTCGAGCGTGACAGCACCAGCGAGCAGCAACGGTATCAGCGTCAACAGTACATCGGTGATGCGCCGCAACGCGATGAGGAGGAGCACCGTGATGGCGGCAAGTGCGAGGAAGCCGGCTTCGATAAAGGCGCCGATGACGGTTCGACCCGACTCATAGAGGCTGACCGCGGGGCCGGTGGCCGAAGGTTCGGCAGCCAGCACGGCGGTCGCGAATCTCTTCAGGACACGGCTATCATTTGCATTGCCCTTTGGCAGAGCCTCGGCACGCGCCTGGCCGTCGGGCGCGACCCAATCGCGAACCAGGTCCGGAGGTAGCGTCTTCAAGGTCACCGGATGCGGATCGAGGCTGTCCCGAAGCTGGTCAAGGTCATGCACCAACGAGGGAACGACGGCCGCTTCGGCGTTGCCTCGTGTGGCGGCATTCGATTCCGCGAGACGCATCAGCAGGCCGGAAACACCTCGTGCGGCTTCGGCACCGGGACCCGTCGCCTTGCCTGCGACCTTTGAGAGGTCGTTTGCGGTCTTGCGGATCGCCTCGACCGTGTCCTGGTCCGATGGCGCAGGCTGCCGGTGCGCCGGATTGAGCGCCGGGCCGAGACTGCGTGCCGCGAGCTTGATAGCTGCGATTTTTTCATCCTGATCGTCCGGAATAAAGCTGCTGAGCGTCCGCGTGCGGGCGACCTCGGGCAGCGCCGCCAGGCGATTGGCTACTGCATTGGCTTCGTCGAGCGATGCTGCCAGCACGTCGGCATCGTTGCCTCGGGTCTCCGGATCTCCCTGCAATTCACGATAGGTCACTACAGACGCAGCATTCGGATTTTCCAGGTTGATCGGGTTAAAATCGAGCGGCACGCGGAACAACAGCGGCGTGCCCGCCAATACGACACCGATCGTGGCAACAATGACCGCGATGCGATGCCGCTGCAGAAAGTCGTCCAGCGGCGCAAGGCTGCTGAAGCCCACGGCGGCCGATTCGCCCGGGGGCCTCACGATAGCCAGCATCGCCGGGACAAAAGTAATGCTGCAGATGAACGCAATCAGCATGCCGCAACCGGCAATCAGCCCCAGTTCGAAAAGGCCTTTGTAACTGGTCGGCAGGAACGAGAAGAAGGCCACCGCGGTTGCGGCCGCCGCCAGTGCGAGAGGGTTGCTGACCTTGTCGGCCGCGCTTCGCAGCGCTTTGCGCAAATCCGGCTGCTCATGGCGCTCGGAGCGGTAGCGAACGCTGAACTGAATACCGAAATCAACGCCGAGTCCGACGAACAGGACGAAGAACGCGATCGAAATCAGATTGAACGCGCCGACCATTGCAACGCCGAGCGCGGCGGTCGCCGCAAGCCCTACCATCAGACTGAAGAATACGGACGCCACAATCTTCCACGAGCGAAGCGCCAGCCATAATATGATCAGCGCGCCGAACAGCGCGCTCAGCGTGTCGCGTAGCGCGCTTTGCCTGATGACCGAGAATTGGTCGTCGTTCAAGGGTACCGGGCCGGTAAGGGTAACCTTCGCACCGAACTTCTCGCCTAATTTCAGATCAGCGGCCGAGCGCCGAATCGCGTCCGTTGCCTTGCCTCCCGGTTGCAGCGCTTCAAAATCCAGGACCGGCTCGACCTCAATGAAGTGGTGTAACCGACTCGCAGGCGATGGCGAGCCCTGTATCAATTCCTGCCATGAAAATGTCGCCGGTTTTCCGGCAAGCACATCGCTCAAGGTTTTGTCGGCCATTGAAAGAGGCCAAACAAGCTGGTCGAGCTTGACCTCTCCGCCCTGCACGCCACCAGTGACGAAGGAAAGCGCCTTCATCACACCACGCAAGCTAGGGTCACTCGAGAGTTCTTCGATAAGAAGCTTGGCCTTGGATAACCCATCGAGCGATCTCTTGACGTCGGACAGCGGTTCAAACAGCATTCCGTTATGCTGAAAAAACTCTCCGCCGTCGACCTGGACAACCGAGTGGAACAGATCTGAGTGTTTTGAAAGCTCTTTCTCCAATGCGTTTGTGGCCTGTTCGGCATTTTCCGGTGTCGCAGCCGTAACGACCACCAAAATTCCCTTCTGTGGAAACGCCTTGGAAAGTGCTAACTGGCGCTGATGCCAAGGTAATTTCTGCGAGATCAGACTGTCGGTATCCGTGGTGATTGAAAAGCGCCTGACATCATACGTCGCAGACGCCACCGCAAGCAGGATTCCGAAAACGAGGACTTCCCAGCGGCGTTGCACACAAAAATCTACAATCTGGATAATCGCCGAGTTCAGCATCGTACACCTCAAAATCTGCTCTCGCCTCGGATGCGGCACCGTTTCCGTCTGATAATGGCGGAGTTTTGAATTCCTGACGCACACCATCCAACTATGGCAACTCCGGGCAATGCAATAGTCTAATAACCGGCTAGCCAATCGGCGGCTGCCAGAGCTCTCGTGCTTACGGTCTCGTCTCGATGCTGGATTGTATCGTTTCGCGCCTTGGTAATCAGCTTTTGACGACAACAAACTTGGCTGACGACTGTGCCTCCGCGAGCGCCCGAACTGCGACGTCAAATCTCAAGCGCGACCGGCAATTTCGCCTGGGTCGTGCAGCGAATTCCGGTGATGGCCTCCCGACCGATTTGGTGGCCACAAACATAACATTTTACTGCACGATCGGTATGAGTAGCAAAGGCCGACTTGTTGGTTGTATCTGCAGGGATGATAGTAGCCATCTTAGGCCAACAGATGCAGACCCCGGACAAATAACTGGAGCAGCATGCTCCGCGGCGATTTGCTAAATTAAACGGGCCCCGTGTCTCCGAGGCCCGTCGTTTAAGGTGCCGCGTGCGGTTACTCGCCGCCGGCGTTCCCGGCTGGGCTATTGCTTGTGCCGGGATCGACTTGACCGGTGGAGTTCCAGGCTCTGCTGCGTTCGCCGCCGGTCACGGCGAAATCCCCTGGTTCGGTTATATCGCTGTTGCGCATTCCGAAGTCTTCGGTGTTGAAGTAAGGACGCGGCCTCTCACTGTTGGCAGAGTTGTTCGGCACCCACCCATAGCGGTTTCCGGGCTCGCCCCCGTCCTGGGCGAACACCGGCGCGGCAACGACGGCGAAAAGAAGTACTGTGGTGCTAATCGTTTTGATTTTAGTCATTTGTCTTTCTCCGGTTGGTTTTGGGAACGATCACGTGCGTTACGTGTCAACGCTCCCCTCAACGTATGGCTCTCGGAGTGACTGGCCTTGAACGGGCCTGATAATTTTGTCATATCGCGTCATTTTACTGCAAATTCTGGCAACGAATACAGATCGTACGCGGCGTAACTCATTTCCGATTCCGGCGCCGCGAGGCGGGTCGATGTTGAACGTCGAAAGCGGTCATGTGGGAGCCGAAACACAACTCGACTGCACTTTAAAGGTTGGCCTTCAGGTTGTCGCTCGTGCAGCAACGACTTTCTTCAATTTGCGATCGCCGAGGCGCTCCAGCCAGACCAGTGCTACCGCCGACCAGAACGGCAGGCTTTGCAGCAGCAGGATCGTTGCGAACAGGTCGGCCTCGATATGACGATAGATGTTGACGGCGTAGATCGTGGCGGCGCTGGCGGCCAATAATGTGCCAAGCAGCATCTCTGGCATCGTCATAATCCGCGTGCTCTGGCTCGCGCCGCCGCCTTTTCGCGTCCGATAGAAGAAGCTTTGGCTCGCCGGCAGCGCGGCTTTAAAGGCCGCACTCGCGACCGTCCATTGCACCGACATGAATACGATCATCGCGCCCAGCATCTGCCAGTATGTCACCGCGACGCGCATCCGGTAGGCGCAGGCAAAGTGAACAAGTGTCACCAGAAACGCGGCGATGATCGGGAACGTCAGCAGCACATCGGGAACGGCGACGAGATCGAGCGCGACGAACGGCACCCAGATCAAATTGAGCAGCGCGGCGCCTACGGCAATGGTTTCGGCGACGAACCAGTTGAGCCAGCCCAGCAGGAATTCCCGCTTCTGATCATGGTCGAGCCGGCTGGTCCCGGGCAGGAACTTGCGCCAGTGTTTCCGGACGATCTGCACCGCGCCGGTGGCCCAACGCGCCCGCTGAACCCGGAAGGCCTGATAATCCTGCGGCAGCAATCCCCAGCCATAACGCCGGTTGGTGTAATGGGCGCGCCAGCCAAGCTCCATGATCGACAGCCCGAGGTCGCTGTCCTCGCAAATCGTGTCGCTCGACCAGCCGCCGGCGGCGGCCATCGCCGTGCGGCGGATCAGGCACATGGTGCCGTGAACGATGATGGCGTTGAAC
>Ga0208193_1001398_pt1 | contig 10679 bp, 8 predicted proteins | sample June2015DPH_17_2_FD_184716 | JGI IMG/M metagenome (GOLD analysis project Ga0208193, IMG submission 184716) | Peatland microbial communities from SPRUCE experiment site at the Marcell Experimental Forest, Minnesota, USA - June2015DPH_17_10... | ecosystem: Environmental > Terrestrial > Soil >...
AAAGACCTGAAAAGTCGGGGCGACTAAAGTTGGTAGGTTTAGCGTTTGCTGCTGCCGCCATGCTCGGTATAGGAACCGTCCTTGCGACCGAACTACTTGATGGGTCGATACGGGGCCGCCATCAACTCCTGGGAGTGGTAGCTGGCCCGCTGATCGTCTCAATTCCATATATTCAAACGCCCGCAGACATCCTCCGAGACAGATGGCGGCTGATCTTTGGGACCATTAGTCTAATTCTGCTGTTAGCAGTACTCGGCGGACTGGCAGCGACTATCGTCCTCGGTTTGCCGGTTGATTTCTCTTCGCTCGGTAAAGCAGTGGTTGGTTTTCGCTCGGTCAGTTAAACGGGTGTTCACATATCACGCATCCTTGGCGTGGGAGAGCTCGAATGGAATATATCCGGCAAGCGATTGAGCGTGCTAAGGAGCACCCCAGTCAGCAGAGCGGCGCTGGCTTAGAAGCCCCGCGCCCACCCGCCAGCCAAGGCTTTGCAGCTAGCCGTCATCGCTGGGAACCAAGCCAGGAAGTTGAGCTCAATTCCAAACACCTTCAATCTCAACGAATAATGGCCTTTGACGGACAGGATGTCCACTCAAGATCCTTTGACCTGTTGCGGACCGAGGTCTTGCGATCGATGGACCTCGAGGGTTGGAAGACCGTGGCAGTTACCTCCCCCACGCCGAGCTGTGGAAAAACGCTGACTGCAATGAATCTGGCTCTGAGTATGGCGCGGCAGCCTGAGCGGCAGGTGTTTTTGGCCGACCTGGACTTGCGAAAACCACGCGTTGCAGAGTCTTTGGGCCTGGAGTGTCGAGAAGGCGTACTTGGTATCCTCGAAGGACGTATCGCAATGGGCAGCGCTACTATCCGAGCGCGTGTCGGGGCCAGTAACTTAGACGTTCTGCCGACGAGTCCCACTGCAAATTCATCCGATTTGGTCAGCTCCAACGAAATGAAGAGGCTTCTGCAGGAAATTTCCGGAGATGGATCTCGGATCGTCATTCTTGATCTGCCTCCGCTGCTGACAGGACACGACGCCGTCTCGATCTTGCCCGAGGTAGATTGTGTTTTGCTTGTTGCCGCTGTGGGCACGTCGAAAGTTTCGGAAATTGAGGAATGTAAGAAGTATCTGCAGGGAACGAGCCTGCTTCGGTTCGTCCTAAACAAGGCGCCAGTGTCCAGCAACGCGTATGCCGCCTATTATTAGCGCGCGTTATGATCGGCCCGAAAACGGCACGCCGGCGACGTTGGATGAGAGCGCTTTAGAATTTGTATAGCACGCCCATAATACCCAAATTGCTTGTTGCGCTCACCAGAGGCGCATTCGACAAGATACTTGTATAGCGATACTCCCACGTGAGCGACGTGTTCCGCCAGATGTCGTATCGAAGCATTGCGTCAAGCACCCAGGAATTGTCCAGTCGCGAACTGTCTACGAATTCGATGCGGCTGTACGCCAATTGGCCCCTGGCAAACCACTGCGGAGTAATCTCATAGCTGGCCAGCAACCCGGCGGTTGTAGTTTCCGTTGAAGCCCCCAACGGAATTTGCTCGGCCGACAGCCCCGGGAGAGTTAGCGCCAAATTTGTCGCCGCTATCGGTGAAGAAGCTATATTTATTGTTCTGTCGATCGTTCCGGTGACCGTCCATTGGCGGGTCGGGTAGTAGGAAAGCGCGCCCCCATAGGCATCACCGCCTGCCGTGGAGCCATCGACTTCGGATGCCTGATACCCAAAATAGATTGAACCACGAAACAGGCCGAATTGCCGAGTGCCCAGCCCGCCTATCACGCGATACGATGTCGTCGTGAAAGATGGCGATGTTGCAGACGAGCCGGCAGGCGATGTTGCAGACGAGCCAGTTGTTGCGTCCGTCGCGACCGCTGAGACCGAACCGTTAGAGTACAAATAAAACAACGGACCAAGCCAAAACGCTGCCCTTTCTGTGAGTGTTCTGCTATTGAAATTGGGCTCTAAACTTTGATTTTCAAACTCTGTGCGATTGACCGAACCACTCAAACTGAAGATGCCGCGGTTAAAAATCTTGTCGACCGTAAATGTGCCTGTAAATTGATTGGAGGGGTTTACCAGCAGCAGCGCACTACTCGTAGGTACTGCGCCGACCTGTCCGACCACCTGTCCTGCGGGAGAGAGAATAGTACCGTTCGGCAAGACGGTATTGCCATTCTGCAAGACTGTCGTTGCTGGTGCGGCCGAAGGTGTCTGGATCGAATTTTGCAGGCCTGCGGCCCACGTCGTGTGTGCATAGTTTCCATTGAAGGTGAAAATCAGGTCCCGCATCGCCTCGTATTTCTGGGTAAAGCCTGCCCGCCCGTCGAGAGTGTTGATGTCGTTGTCGGTGGGATAGGTTTGCCGATCGAAATTTCCATAAAGCGTTGTGGTATGAATGCCGTTGGTCCATACGGCCACCATACCCGGCGTTACCCCGAACCCGGCCGCGGCGATCGGGCTCGTCGGAGTGACGAACAGGTTGTCTGAATACTGCGTGTAGAGGCGCAAGGTTGGATACAGCAACCATCCATCAACTGCGATCGCGTTGGGGTCCCTGGCCGGCAGTCTATTTATTGAAACGTCCAAAGGCGGATCTTGCACTTGGGCATGAGACTGCGGAATCCATGCCATCAAAAAGAGCGCGCTGAAAACTAGGCGCGCAAACCTTCTCGATAGAATCGAACCCTTGTGCAGCATGGAAGTTTGAGACCCACTCATCACGCCTCGAAGCTGGGGGCGGACTAGGCCCAGCACCGTCTAGAAATATCTTTCAGGCACTCGGATGAGATCCCCAGGCGCAATCGGCACGGGTTCTGCCAGAGAATATTCCTTCCACACTTCGTCCCCGGCGTGCCGTATGAGAACATAGGTCTTGCTTGCACGGTAGGTGAAGCCGCCCGCCATCGCGACCGCCGTATGGACGTTTAGGCCGCTTCGGAACGGAAACTCGCCGGAAGTCGCGACCTCGCCCATCACGTAGAACGGCTTGAACTGAACGACGGCGACCGTAACGTGGGGATCCTGGAGAAACCCACCGCGAACATATCGGCTGGCTACATCTTTTTCGAATTCGGACTGTGACCGTCCGGCCGCCTTGACTGCCCCGATCAGAGGCATGGTTACATAGCCACTCGGGTTGACGTCATAGTCGCCGGTCAGGGCCTCTTCGCCGTAGACCGTGACCTTTATCTTTTCGCCCGGCTGCAAGTGCGACGCGACACTTGCTCCCGAAAGGGAGCCATTCCCTGTTCCAACCTCGACCGGGCCGAAATCAGTATAGCAGCCCGCTAATTGCAGACCTGTTAGCAAGGCGAACGCCAGTCGCAGGCATTTGGTCATGGGTCGGCACATCCTGTTGAGACTCGGCATAAGAGACATTCCCGATTTAAGCCATTCTACCGCCAAGATTCACCAAAGGCTGTGTCGGATAGGCCACAGCCCAAAAATCACTCGCGAAGTGGCCCTTGCGTAAACCCAAGAATTCAAACAAAAACCAATAAATATCAATCGGTTATGATAGGCGCCGCTTGCTGGCGGCCAATCGCGACATTTGGGTTCCCCAACCCAAACTTTCGACTGCCACGGTTGCTACGTAGCCAGCAGTCTCGCTGGCCGGCAAAAGCTCCCCTCGTCCCACCTCCCCAGGGTCATGCCGGGTCGAAACCCGGGCTCCTTGTAGGCCGAGTAATAGACACTTGACGAGTAATAGACATTTGAATCGTAAACGCTTTGTTGCGCGGTTGTCAGTCGCGGTTCCCGAACTCATCGTATCAAAAGCGAAAGCTGCGCTGCTCGCAAATTTGGAAATTCGCCGAGCAGCAATCTCAGATGTTCGCGCCCGACCGTGCTACGCCGCTGGTCAGCTTCGAGAGCGCAGCACCTCCAGTTCATCCCGGGAAGGATGAGCTTCGGCCGGCGTTTTTTGATGCCCAAGAATTCCGTCTGATCCACCACAGGTGAATAATCATCGTTAATTCGGGCCGAAGCAAAGCCATTTGGAGCACCTAAGCTCCGACTCCCCGCAACAATTGTTTCTGGTGTTTGCAACGCACGGAACTAGCTCACAGAGTCGTGAGCAATTGGCACGTTAGGTATAAAACTTCGCTTTTCGAATGAGCTAATGCCCGTCGTTACTATTTCCTTGCCGTCCGAGCGATTTAGGATTTAATTGTCAGTGAGATTCAACGGTTATTAATTTACTGTGCGATCGATTTTTAAAATTGAGTTGGTGGTTTGAAATGCACAGCATTCGCAGCGCTGGAATAATTCGTGAGCTGATCGATCAACTGGCCATCGCGCGGTCCGATCAGAACTTCCTAATCAGCCCCGAGACGCGACGGACGATGACCTATGGAGCGCTCCAGCAGCGGATGTTGGAGCTGTCCGCCTACTTTCAGCAACTCGGCCTAAAGAAGGGCGACAAGATCGCGCTTCTGATGGACAATGGATTGTTCACGGTCCAATTGTTCCTTGCGGCGATGTATGGAGGCTTTGTTGCGGTACCACTCAATGTGCGCGCCGGACCGTCCCAATTATCGCAAGTGCTGGATCTGTGCGATGCCAACGTTGCGTTTGTCGGTGTCGAACACGGCCGCCTGATCGAGGAAGCGATATCGAGGGTCCAACGTCCGATTAAGATCATTTCAGTCGATAGCGACCTGGGGCTGTCGGATATAGCGGCGTCAACCAAAGTTGAACTTAATCCCGTCGCCAGCGAAGATCCCGCCCTGCTAATATTTAGCTCAGGCAGCACTGGCGTGCCCAAGGGGGCAATTCACTCCCACAAATCCGTTCTGGCACACGGGCGCAACTCAGCGCTTTCGCATGCGCTAACGTCTGAGGACCGCTCGCTTCTTGTGCTTCCTCTTTATCACATCAATGCTGAGTGTGTGACCTTGATGCCCACGCTCACCGCAGGCGGTTCGATCGTCGTCCCGCACGGCTTCGTCGTCAGCGAATTTTGGAATTGGATCGACGAGTATCAATGCACGTGGTCAGCCATCGTGCCCACGATCATCTCGCAACTCCTCGATTGGAAAGAGCCCCTCACGCAGTCTCAAGCGCAGGCGTTGCAGCGAATACGATTTTTCCGCAGTTCATCTGCGCCGTTGTCACCCTCGCTGCATCGGGAGTTCGTTGACAAGTTCAAGTTGGTGCTCATTCAAGCGATGGGATCGTCGGAAGCGGGAAACGTTTTCTCGAACCCCCAGCCGCCAGCGAAAAACAAAATCGGATCGCCCGGCCTCGCTTGGGGATTTGAAGCGAAAATGGTCGATTCCAACGGGGTGACCGTACCCGCCGGCGAGCCCGGCGAAGTTCTGCTTCGCGGCGATGGCATGATGCTGTGCTATCATAAGGATCCGGATGGCACCGCTGCAGCACTTGATGGCGAAGGTTGGCTGCATACCGGCGACCTCGCCTACCAAGACGAGGATGGATACTTCTTTGTGGTGGGCCGCTCCAAAGAGCTAATCATAAAAGGTGGGATGAATATTGCTCCCAAGCAAATCGATGAAGTTTTGGAGTCGCATCCCGCGGTGCTCGAGGCCGCTGCTGTCGGCGTTCCTAACCGGCATCTAGGCGAGGAAATTGTCGGATTTGTCGTGTTGCGTCACGCAATGCATTGCGACGAGCGAGAGCTGCTCAGCTTTTCGGAGCGCCATCTCGGCTATTTCAAGACACCGACCCGCATTCACTTCGTTCAGGACTTGCCCAAGGGACCTTCGGGCAAGGTTCAGAGGCTTCACTTAACGGAAGAGGCCTCGCGACTTGCAACGCGGCGTTCTGCGTTTCTGCTCGAAGGAATTGAGATATCGAAGTTGGGAGTGGATGCCAAGAAACTTCCCCTTCAGCAAATCATCTCAAAGATCTGGTCGGATATACTTGGCCGGCAGGAAATTGACCCTCGAGAGAATTTCTTCGCTCTCGGAGGAAAATCGCTGACTGCAATTCAGTGCCTTTCGCGCCTGCGCGAGCAAGTTCCGGTCGTTCTGTCCGCATCGGATTTCTTTGAAAATCCAACTATCCACGAGCTAGCAGAACTCGTCCAGGCGAGGTTAAGCGGCGTTTTGACAAACGGCAGCGGAATTGCCCTGCCATCGCGAATTGACTTGCAGCCTATTCCAGCCCGTGACCCCAGCCTTCCGTGTCCGTTGAGCCTTTCCCAGGAACGCCTGTGGTTCATGGAACAATTCGTCCCAGGCGAACCCGTTCACAACGAAGCTGAGGCCGCAAGATTGGAGGGCGCGCTCAACGTCGGAGTCTTCGAGCAAGCGCTTAACGCCGTTATCGACAGGCATGAGATACTGCGCACCACCATCGAAGTCAGGAACAACTTACCGATAGCGGTTGTTCACGATCGCTGGCCTCTAAAACTCGTTAAGATCGACCTGAGACACCTTTCCATCAGCGAACGCGAGGCCGAGCTCGCAAGATTACTTATCGAGCAACCGCGCTGGCCGTACAACCTTGCGGCTGAACCGGGTATTCGCGCGGCAATCATTCAGCTTGCCGATGAAGAAAATGCCTTCATCCTGATGATGCATCATATCATCTGCGATCGCCTATCGGTTGGCATCCTGTGGCGGGAGATGGGCGCGCTATATCAAGCATTTTTGAAAGGCGAACCTTCGCCTTTGTTGCCATTGCCGATCCAGCACGGAGATTATGCAGCCTGGCAGCGGCTTCCAGAGCGCGAATTGCGCTTCAAAGAAGATCTTGTTTTCTGGAAGACCTATCTGCAGGGCGCGCCAACCCTGCTGGATTTACCAACCGATCGACCCAGGCCATCGGTCAATGCGTATCGAGGCAATAAGCTCTGGTTCCGCATGGACTCAGACACAACCGAAGAGTTAAGACGCTTCTGTCAACAAGAGCGCACCACGCTTTTCAACATCTTCGCAGCTGCGATCAACATTTTGCTTTATCGCTATACGGGTCAGGATGATGTTTTGCTGGGAATTCCCGTTGCCGATCGTGACCGTTTGGATCTGCAACCGCTTATTGGGTTCTTGCTGGATACCCACGTTTTGCGTACAGACTTGGGTGGCGATCCCACGTTCCGCGAGGTGCTCGATCGCGTGAAGAAAAGCTCGCTGGGTCTTTATTCACACCAATCTGTGCCCTTCCAGCATGTCGTAGACGCGCTCAAGCCTGTGCGGAGCCTGAGCCATGCCCCGCTCTTTCAGGCGCTCTTGAACTGGCGAGATGCGGATGCGGAGTTTCAGTTCATCGGCTTCCCGGGGCTTAACGTCAAACCACTTCGTGCTCAAAGCAAGATTTCAAAGTTTGACCTGACGTTTTTTGTGACCGAAACCGCAGAAGCGATCGATCTGGAAGTGGAATATAATACTGACCTTTTTGACAATGACCGCATCGAACGAATGGTCGGACATCTTCAGGTTTTGTTGGAGGGTGCGACCAAAGATCCAGAACGGAAGATTGCTGAATTGCCGATGCTGACCGCCGCTGAGCGGCAGATGTTATTGGCCCAATTGAATCCAGCTGTGCAAATTTATGATTCATGAACTTTTCGAAAAGCAGGTCGAACAAACTCCCGAAAAAGCCGCGCTTTTCTTTGAAAATGACCAACTGACCTACCGCGAACTCAACGATCGCGCGGATAAACTCGCATGCCAATTGCGGGCGCTGGGAGTAGGCCCGGATGTCTTGGTCGCGCTGCTGATTGAGCGCTCGCTCGACATGGTCGTCGGGATGCTAGGCATTCTCAAGGCCGGCGGGGCCTACATCCCTCTTGATCCAAGCCATCCCGGAAGCCGCATCGTTTCAGTGTTGGAAGATGCAGAACCGCTATTGCTGCTCACCGACCAGCGCTCGGCAGGCAAGTTGCCGCCGCACGGCACTCAATCGGTCACGATCGATGGGGCCAAGCCAGCAGAAACAGATAACGGGGAGCCTCGGCGCGAAGCGAGCCCGGGCAATCTCGCCTATGTCATTTATACATCAGGCTCAACCGGCAAGCCGAAGGGCGTCGAGATTGAACATGGCGCGGTTATCAATTTTCTTTCATCCATGAAACGCCAACCCGGCCTCGGCGCCGGGGACACGGTGCTCGCAATAACCACGTTGGCGTTCGATATTGCCGTACTGGAGATTGTTTTGCCGTTGGTGTGCGGTGCATCCGTCGTTATCGCCAGCACCGAGACGGCACGCGACGGCGCTGCCCTGGCGGATCTGATGCAACGGCGCGGCGTGAGCGTGATCCAAGCGACGCCAAGCACTTTTCGGCTGCTTTTGGATGCTGGCTGGATGGGTTCGCCACAGCTGAAGATCCTCTGCGGCGGTGAAGCTTGGAGCGCGGAACTCGCAAAACCGCTCTTGTCCCGCTGTGGTTCGCTTTGGAACATGTACGGCCCCACGGAGACGACCATCTGGTCCGCAATAGCCAAGGTCGAAGAAGGACGTCCGGTTGCAATAGGTTTGCCCATCGCCAACACCAAGCTCTACGTGCTGGATCGCGCATTGCAACTGGTACCGCTGGGGGTGCCAGGTGAGCTGTGCATTGGCGGCATGGGGTTGGCGCGGGGATATTTACATCGACCCGAACTGACCCGTGAGCGCTTCGTGCCTGATCCTTATTCGGAGCAGCCCGGCGCACGAATATACCGAACCGGCGATTTAGTCCGGCGGCAAACCGGCGGCATGCTGGAGTTCCTCGGCCGCCTGGATCATCAGGTAAAAATACGCGGCCACCGGATCGAACTTGGCGAAATCGAAGCGACGCTCGAACAACACGCAAACATCAAGCAATGCGCGGTCATCGTGCCCGAAGAGGCCGGCGCCGAGCGTCGACTCGTCGCCTACTTTATTCCGGTAGAAGGCACGGTCCTTTCCACAAACGATCTACAGCAATGGCTGTCCGAACAGCTCCCGTCTTACATGATACCTTCAGCGTTCGTGTCGCTGTCTTCTTTCCCGCTTAACTCAAGCGGAAAGGTTGATCGCAAGGCCCTGCCCTCTCCCGACCGTGCAGCGCTGAAAGATGCCGAATCGCTGGCGCCCCGCAACCAGGCTGAGAAGATTTTGGCGCGCTTGTGGTGCGACGTGCTGGGTAATTCAGAGGTTGGCGTACGCGATGATTTTTTCGCTATGGGCGGGAATTCGATTTTGGCCGCCCAAACGATTGGCAAAGTGAACCAGGCGTTTGGAACAAATCTCAACGTGACCGCCATTTTTAGCGCGCCGACAATTGAAGCCCTGGCAACGTCGATCGGTCAGAATCAACTGACCGACACGAGCAAATCAAGAATAGTCCCATTCCGAACCGGCGAAAACGGTCCCCCAATCTATTTCATCGGAGCCGGCCCCGTCGAATATCAACTGGCGCAAAAGTTACGCAGCGATCGCCCCATTTTCGCGGTGGATTTGCCGATTCCAGCCGAATGGCGTTCTGGGAGTGCAGAGGATCAATCGACGTTACCAAGCTTCGAAAAGCTGGGAAACCTTTACAGTGGGGCGCTCCACGCGCATGTCGGCGGGCAACCGTGCATTATTGCAGGATATTCTTTTTCGGGCAAAGTAGCGTTCGAGACGGCGCGTGCAATGCGACGTGCAGGAGGGAATGTTGCTCTGGTACTTCTCATCGATGCATCTGCCTGGATTGGACTTACGTTCGGAACTGCGTCGCGAACTTGGTCGTCGATATGGCTCTCAGATGAAGGTGACCAAAACAGTTCTCGACGCGTGCGCATTCCCACGTCGCTCGGTAAATCCAGCCGCTTACTTTGGTGGATTCTTCTACAGGCGCCCCGGGTAATCAGGTCACGTGCAAGGAAAAATCGACTGCCGTCGAGCTTTGTCGATAGCGCGGGCCAATCGTTGGACCTTTCTGTGATAGACAGCCTGAGGCGAATTGCCGGAACGACCTACAAACCCCAACCGCTCGACGCTCCAGGCGTTTTATTTCGGGCCAAACTTCCGAATGAAAAGATCCTACCGGAGGTCGATTTTACGAATGGCTGGGGCGAGTTGTTCCCGCGAGGCCTTGAGGTTATCCACGCGAGAGGTGACCACTGGTCGATCGTGAGCAATAAGCAAAACCTTGCGGAATTGGCCTCGCAAATCGACGCAGCCCTCGATAGAGGATCGCATCGAGGGGAAATGAGTCAACTTGAGAACCTCAACTTAGCTCCGATCCTGCAGACATAAATTGGATTCATCAGGTTGCGCAGTTGCGCGATGAGATTGACCATTGCCTAGTATATCAACATCGACCGACATGCTTCAGTCCATGTATTTCGATTTTGGATTTCGGTATTACGTCGCCGGTCGTTTGGCCGCCGCCGAACGGATAAACCCAGTTGCCGCCAACCTTCTACATCATGCCATCGCGATGTTTCTTCTCAGCGGTATCTGCAATTACACGACCGAGGACGAACGCGACGGGCTGGGGCATGATCTAAATCGTATCTGGAATGTTTTTAAAGATCGGCTGAGCGCTCTGAACAGCCTTAACCACTTCGATGAGACCGTAAGCGCGCTCCATAAGTTCGAGATAATCGGACGACCGGAAACCATGGCGCCAGCGGTCAAGTCCGAGCTTTTGCTCGACCAGATCGAAGCTCTGATGAAGGCAATCTGTCGTGCGAGCGGCATAAACAAGACTAGACCGGCCCTATTGCAGTGAACGCCACGCGCCACTGAGTGGCT
>Ga0208193_1001399_pt1 | contig 10679 bp, 5 predicted proteins | sample June2015DPH_17_2_FD_184716 | JGI IMG/M metagenome (GOLD analysis project Ga0208193, IMG submission 184716) | Peatland microbial communities from SPRUCE experiment site at the Marcell Experimental Forest, Minnesota, USA - June2015DPH_17_10... | ecosystem: Environmental > Terrestrial > Soil >...
CTGCCAAAGCAGAGCTGCTCTATCTGCCGCCCTACTCGCCCGACCTGAACCCCATCGAAAAGGCCTGGTCCAAACTCAAACAACTTATGGGTGCCAGCAAAGCACGCTCCGTCATAGCCCTCGACCAGGCCATCGAAACGCTACTTCCTCAGATCACCGACCACAATGCCCAGGCTTGGTTCAGACTTCGATTCGGAAAGCCACAATAACTGTGAAAATGATCTAAAGGCCCATGCCGAAGCAGCTTGTTCATGTTTCGCACGAGATCGCGGCTTTGCGCTTCTGTTGCCGCACCGGACAAAATCGCCCAGGGTTGCGGCTCGATCCATAATGTCGATTCGCCCAACCAACCCAGCGTAGGCCCAAGCCACGCGCGCCGAAACCATTTTCCATTCCATTGTGCTCGTGTTGCTTCGCGATGCTGGTCCGCGCTTTTACGTACATCCTGCGCAAGCTGTGGGTTATTCCGCGCATAATCCAGCAGGCGCGCGTATTCGTCGAAGACCCATCCCGCCATTGCCGAGTTCAGCACGCTCTCGCTCTCTTCCATGCATTCCTTCATTGCAGAACTCGCCCATGTATAGATCAAGCCATCGTTCCAGTCATCTACCAGCATGCGCATGACACCGTGCTTTCCGACGCCCACGTCCCTCACCTGATGGCGATAGCAGCTTTCCAACAGTTCGCTCACGAGCGCGGTGCGGCTGGCAGTAGCTGAAAATCGCATTGGAATTTTCTCGTTCAGGAAATCCAGATCGCGCGTCGCCAGCACGTACTCGGTTGCCGTCCACAGCAGCCACAGCGGCAGATCACTTGCTTTGTCGGACTGCATCGGCGCGACTACGCCGTGGCCCACAATGGCGTACGGTAGAGAACCGTCATCGCGTATTTCCTTAAGCGTGTAGCGCAGAACGCTCTTTACGATCTCTGGATTACTGAAGAGGAACGGCAGACAGTGCTGCAACGGGTCGCGAGGCGCGCCGTGAAATCCCATCGTGTACTGATAAAAACCATTCTGATTCAGAATGTGTTCTTCAAAGAAGTCATCGTAGGTCTGACTGCTCCTTAAGTAATAGTGATTCCATGTTGCCTCGCGCTTGATCCACGGCTCTGCGGGCACATCAAAGTGCATTCCGTTTCGTTTCCACTCTTCACTTGAGCTGCGCAGCACTGAATCAGCGGATCGCTCATATTTGCCGATTAGCACGTCGAGTGAAAAGCCCTGCGGTAGATACCCGTAAAGAAAGCTGAGCGTGCGCGATTCTCCGGCGCGCGCGTCGCCGTTTTCAATCTTGTTCAAAGGCTACTTCAAGCTGGTGGGGTTCGCCGCGCCGCCTGCGCCAAAGAAAGAAGCTGAGTCAGAACTGAGCCCGCTTGCTGCACCATCCAGCGAGACCAGAAATGTTTGCGGTACCTCAAGGCTTTCGAAGTCAGTTCCTGGCCTCAGATCCTCAATCGGCTTATAAAACCCATTGGGACTGGCCTTCAATATGGCTTTTGTCCGCTCCCACGTAGCCTCTTCATTCGCAGCACGCCCAGAAAAGTTCTTTGTGTCAAGCAGCCCTCTGCCGCCGGCGATGCGTGTCACGTGGTGACCGAACCGGCGCCCCATATCTCGGCACCATTCCGTCTGCGTACGCTTTCCGTATGTGCCCTCGAGTGCCGAGCGAAAGGAAAATTGAAAAGGCTGACATCCCCAGTACTCAACCCATCGCAGCGTAGCCGGCGCGTCTTTATGATTGCACACAGTAACCTGCGAGATCAGAACCGGATCATCCCCAAACGGCGCGTGAATCACCTGATCGACTGCATAATTCCTGCTCGCAATCTTTTTGCGGTAATATCCGATTCCAAAGGTGCGATCGAAGCCCGTGTTGCTGCCGTCGTAGTAAGTGCTTAGCAACTCTTCGCCGTCCGTCAGGTATCCCAGGCCGCCTCCGAATTGGTTCATCTCAGGGTCGAAATCATTCAGGAACTTTGGAGATCCCTCATCCTGACGGACGCGAACGTGGCCGTAATTCGACGCTATGGCGATGATGCGATCATTCCCGACCTGATGAATATGCTCCGTGGGGTTTAATATGCCTGGCCGCACATCTGTCACTGCGCGCGGATCTGTTGTCTGGTTAGCAGTGTAGCGAAAGGCAGGCAGGCCGAATTCGTCTTCCGTCCATACACCGAAATTGCCAGAACCATACTTTGTGAGCAGGTCGGGCCGCGCTGCTATATCCATGGGCCAAATATCAGCTCCATCCATGCTGCCAGCGACTGCAAGTCCCAACGAGCTGCGCATAAAATCCCTTCTTGTCGCTTTCATGGCCACGCCCTTTTACATCGATGAATTATGCCATCCGATTGTATGCGGGAATCAATCCTTGGTACAGAGTTTCCCAGATATCGAAGGCGTTGCATCGAAAGCAGGCCATGTGGAACCACACACATGTGTGTGTAGTGTCCTCTATATCGATTCGAGCCTTATTTTTGTACTCTCACAGTTGTGTTGCAGATCTGACCTGCACAGTTCTCAGTGATCTAAAAGGACGGCTAATATGGCAAGCATCTCAATCATCGGGGCATCTGGCGCTGTTGGCAGCACACTGGCGACGCACATCCTTCGTAGTGGATTGTTGCAGCAGGGCGACCGGCTTCAACTTGTGGCGCGTGGAGCGGGCTCCAGTTCGATGAAGTTATTGAGCATGCGCGTTGACCTGCTGGATGCATTTGACGATCAAGGTATCAACATCGAGGTTGTTGCAAATATTGAAGACCTGGATGGAGATATTGTTATTGTTTGTGCCGGAGTAGCTTCAAAGGATATCGACCGCCGCGCGTGGGGAAGAGCCAATTGTGGCATGTATGAATCGATCGCTGAAACATGTTTGCAGCGGGTTCCTGATTCCTTCTTCATCATCGTCAGTAATCCGGTCGAGCTTGCAGTGCGCATTTTCTCCGAAAAGCTGGGACGCAAGCGTGTTATTGGGATGGGAGCAGAACAGGATTCTCTTCGTTTTTCGCGAGCATTAGCGCGCGACCTCGGCATAAGCAGGCACGACATATCCGCTTCTGTTTTGGGTGAACATGGCCAGGCGATGGTTCCTCTTTGGAGCAGCGTTGAGTTAAGTAGGACAGACGAGCGTCTTCTGGCGCGTCTCGAAGCCATGCGAATTCAAAGCAAAGCAACTCCACTCGCTCAAAGAGTAGCGGAATTGAAGAGCGACGTGCTGAATCTTGTCCAGAATGGACAGATCAACGAAGCGTATGAAGCTACGAGGAGAGAGTTGCCCGATGCACGTATTTTCGTGCAGCCATTCATCACATGGAGCACGATACATTCGACGCCGAATGCAACGGCAAATGCCACTCTTCGTTTTCTGGCGGCGCTCCTGTCCCAACAACAATCGCAGCTTCACGGTCAAGTTTTACTCGCAGGAGATTTCGACGGCATTCATGGAGTTTGCGGTGTTCCTGTCACTGTATGCAACGAAGGCTGGAAAATTAGAGAGCTTGAATTGCTCACGAACGAAGAAAAATCAAAGATTACGCAGGCGGCGGCGTCTATTGAAAGATATGTCGCGGAAGTTCGTTCAGCTCAGCCAGGCACTCCGCTGCTTCAGACCGCAAATGCCGCTGCTATGAACGCTATTTCAATCGCTCCCGCAGAGGACATCTTGAACAAATCCGCAAGCCTCTGCCCGGCATGAGTCATTGCTCCATTATCTCTTTGTGTGAGATACAGAAGCGGCTGCAATGAGCGCGTCGTCTCCTGAGCTTTGCGTGCTGGCGTCGATGGTTCCGTAAGGAGCCGCCCATGCGACGCCTATGCCGTAATCGGGCGGCTCCATGCCAGCCCAGACGCTATCAGCGTTTGCAAGAAGAAATGTCTTATATCGCGGCGATGGAGATACGTGATACAGCAAAGCGAGATTGCGTGCGAAGATGCCTTTGAACTGCGTGCCATCACCGCCGCATTTGGGCTCGCAGGGGTCATGAAGAATGCCGTGTGCGTCGGTCAAGGTGGGGCTTGAGAGTGTTGCTGCGGCGATGGAGTCAGCCTGAGCTAGAAGAGGCGCTTCATGGGTGCGCGTGTACAGCTCAGACAGACCTCCAAGGATGACTCCCTGGTTGTAGCTCCACGTAGTCCGGTGGTTGTTGACACACTGTGCGTCGAGGCCGTCATTGATGAGATGGTCCGCATTGATCATGCCTGTGTGTGAAAACCACTGCCACTCGCGATTGGCCCAATCAAGATAGTAGGCTTGCTGTTTTTTGTTTTTCTCGCGCGTGAGCAGGTGTGCGGCAACGGAAAGAAAAAGCTCGTTGGCGATTGCGTTTTTGTACTTTCTCTCTTTGCTCCACCAGATCCCGCCGGAACAGGTTGTATCCCAGCCTTTGGCCATGTCTTCAAAGATCGATGCAGACATGCGCAGGTGCTGCGGATCGTGGGTGATGTCGTAAACATCAATCCACGCAAGCGCCCACCAGCCTTCATCATCGTAATAGTCGTTAAGATAATCGGCGAACTTATGCTGGGCCGCGGAGAAAGTAGTGGGGAATACGTCTGCGTATTGCTTGTCGCCGGCTATACGTTTGTAGTCCGCGAGAGCCGTGATGGCATTGGCGGAGTTCCACCAGCCGGTGGTTTTATAGAGTCCGGTTGTGGGGTCATACCACGATTGAAGGTGCGCGATGCCGAGCGCGGATCGTTTTTGATAAGAGGCGGCTTCATTCGCGTTGTCACTTGCCTGTGCTACAGCGAGGTGAAATGACATTGCGAGGAGGATGCAGCAAACAATCCATTTGTAACCCTGAATGGATGGCATGATGTTCTCCCGCTGAATCTATTGTTCGTTGTCAGACATGGACGGAGGAGCGTCGGACGGACTGCTGCCCCAATTCTTGTTGGGCAACGGCCCCATGGTGAGAATAAGTTCGCCGCCATTCGCTATGTCTGCGTGATCGAACCATGGCTTATTCCACGGATGACCATTAAGAGTGGCTGACTGGATATACATGTTTTTTGCGGAATTGTTATGAGTGGTGATGGTGAAGGTTTTTCCGCTGCCGAGGTGAATGGTTGCCTGATCGAAGATGGGGCTGCCAAGAATGTATGCGGAACTTGAAGGGTCGACAGGATAAAAGCCCAGTGCGCTCATGGCATACCAGGAGGCGGTTGAGCCCTGGTCATCCATGCCGGGGAATGCATAGCCGGTATGGTCGCTGCCGTACATCTGCTCAAGAATCTGCCGCGCGAGCTTCTGAGTTTTCCATGGCTGGCCGCCCCAGTCGTAGTAATACGCAGCCTGCTGGTCGGGCTGATTTCCCTGTACATACTGGCCTATGACGCCGGTGCAATCGCGGCAGATTCCCTTTGCAGTGTAAGGCGTTGAGAAGAATTCGTCGAGCTTGGCGTCGAATTTGTCGCGACCTCCAAGCAGATTGATAAGCCCGCGTACGTCATGCGGAACGAGCCACAGTGTTGACCAGCCCGAGGCTTCTTTCATCATGAAGTTGTAGTAAGGCTCGCGGGGATCAAAGGGCGAAATCCACTGGCCATCTTCGGTTTTTCCGCGGATGAAGCCGGTAGACGGATCGAAGACGTTTTTGTAGTTATGTGCCCGCTCCAGAAACATCTTGTAATCGTCTTGCTTTCCGAGCTTGAGTGCATATTGCGCGAGCGCATAGTCATCCCAGCTGTATTCGAGCGTGGTGGCCGCGCCTGCTTTGCCGCCGGCATAGGGCGGGCTGGGATTGCCCTTGGGGATGAAATCGGAGATCCAGCCGCGCTGGATGTATTCAGCGAGATGGCCACGCGGTCCTTTGGGGTCCATCGCGTTTTTGCGCAGATACTCATATGCTGAGGCCCAGTCGAAGTTGAGTCCGCGTTTCCAATCGCCGAGATACATGAAGATGGCATTGTCGCCGTGAAATGAAGTTGCCATGTACCCGGATTCACGCGCGCGATCAAGTTGCGAGCGAAGAATATCGAGCTTGGTGTCGGGTTCGAAGAGAGTAAGCAGAACAATCTGGTTGCGACCGGTATCCCAGAAGGGAACAGTGTCGTAGCGGTCGTATTCCGCTGTGTGAAGCTCGTGATCGAGACCAGTAAACTGTTCCCCTTTTTTTGCAATCAGGTGCGGGCTTGCGAAGGAATGATAGAGGCAGGAGTAAAAGAGCATGCGCTGCTTTTCCGTGCCTCCCTTCACTACGACTTGATTCAGCTTGGCGGCCCATGCATCTTCAGCCTTATGCTTAACAGCGTCGAAATTCCAGTCGGGATCCTCGTTGTGGAGCCGCGCCTCCGCAGCCTCAAAGCTGACCCCGGTGGCAACTTTCAGGAGGACTTGTTCGCCTGCAGTGGTGGCATAGTGCAGATAGGCTCCGGAGAATGGTCCGGAGATGGTACGGCTCTCGGGCTCAACATCGCTGAATCCAATAAGAGGATCTCGGTTGCGCGATGGAACTTGTTTGAAGACGCCGAAGGACTGAAATGGTTTTGAAAACTCGGCGATGAAAAAGGATTTACCGTTGGCAGATTTACCGCGCACTGTGTGGTCATTGACGACTTCAACGTCGCCACCGGAAAAACCCAGATCGAGAAGGATATTTGCCTTCTCTGATTGCGGAAATGTGAAGCGGAAGATGCCGGTCCAGGTGGTGGCGGTTAGTTCGACTCGTGTGCGGTAGTCATCGAGATAGACACTGTAGTAGCCGGGCGAAGCCTTTTCCTGTTTCTTGTCGTAGACCGAGCCGCTACGCTCGGGGGGCACGGTCCAGTCGCCGACGACCGGCATAACTGTCGGGCTATCGTCAGCTCCGCTGGAAAATCCATACATCGTGCGGTTGGAATAAAAGTACGACGCGCGGACTCCTGCGGGATAACTGAGGTCAAGATTGGCGTTGATAGGCGCAAGCTCCGTGGAACTGTGCGGCAGGCGCGCACCGGGCGACGTGAAACCGGAGTATAGTTGCTCGCCAGGAGGTGGGGCGTTGCCAATCAGCTTCTGATCGTCCAGCGGTGCGGTTCCAACAAGGCCGTTGGCGTAAGTAATCGGCGGCTTATCTGGCTTTAACGTGCTTTGCGCATGTGTGAGCGCCGCTGAGATGAGCGCCGAAAGAAACAACGGGCCAAGCTGCCTCGAGAATTTATTTGCGGCAATCATCGATTTATCCCCAGATGAAAAAGAGGGCAGGCAGATGAGCAACCACTGCCTGCCTTGGCTACGTTAATCCATGTCGCTTATGCGGCAGGGACGAGAGTGACGGCAAGAACTACCACGTCACGATTTGCAGGGAGGCTGATGCTTTTGATGGCTTTGGATGAGTCGAGCGAAAAGGAGTAGGCATGCGTATAGAAGGGATTCCCATCCTTGCTGCCGTCGCCCATGACCCGGTACTGCATTTCCGAAGCAACAGATTCTCCCCTTGCATTGCCGGGATCGGACCAGTCGCTGAGCGATTGCATGAATGTTGACGATGTGCCATCGGAGTAGTTGACGATGAAGCTCTGTGCTCGCTGATTGCCGTTGAGCCCGACCGCCAGTAAGCGAATGCTTTGAAACTTTTCTGCAGGTAGGTCAATGGTTTTGCCACTGATTGCGTTGGGGTGGTTTGGCGGTCCTAGTTTGAATACGACTCCTGCGCCGATTTCTTCATTCCCTGCCTGCTCTGCTGACAGAGAGGCGGCATCGTTGTCCATGCTGGCAGAGTCGGAGAACTTTGAGCCGTCCTTGTATATGCCAGTAAGGTTGTACGCGGATGAAAGATCGACTGGAACCGTTCCGGTAAGAACAGGTGTGATGTCGAGCTGGGCGGTCGTAGTATGACTAATGCTGCCCGCCGTAGCAGTAACGGTGATCTGTGTTGTGCCGGGCGCAGCCGTCCGGTCTGCCGTGAAGATTGCAGCGGTAGAGCCTGTTGAAGTAGCGGGAGAGAACGCTACTTTAACGCCAGCGGGCAGGCCTGATGCCTCGATATGTACGGGAGACTTCAGGTCACCACGCGAGATGACGACGATGCCGGTGCTAACAGTCTTTCCCTGCGAGACGGAAATGTTTTGCGTTGCGGTGGAGAGCGAGAAGTCTGCTGGTCCGGCATTCGATGAAGGTAAAACATCATAGAGCGGGCGTGCCGGAGTTGTCTCAGAATTTTCCCTGGCCACGGAGATGGCGAGAATGCGCACGTTGCTGTTGTCAGGCAGCTTCAGAGTTTTGGCTCCAGGCGCGAGATCGAGCGCGTAGGCAAATAGATAAGAGTACGCGTAAGCGACATTCCCACCCGCTTGGTTATGGTGATGGCTGGCGTACCAGGCCAAGTCTGCACGCTTGATGAAGCCTGGCTTGAGGCCGACCATCTGGCCATAACTACCGTGCGACGTATCCTTCGAACTCCAGACCCGGTCATCCCACTGGCCAACGAATCCGCCCCAGTCTTCGATGTTGAGCTCGGTCTTTTTGCCACCAGTATCGAAGGCGACTTTTTGATCGCCGTCGGCGGATGCGGCCAGCAAATATACACGGTTGAACTGGCCGGCAGGTAACGCGATGGTCTGGCCATGCGCCACGATTGCGTCAGGTGTGCCTGTCTTGGCTGGCGCGAGCTGAAATTCCACGCCATTAAAACCGATGCGCGCAGGTACCATCTCCGCGGGCAGTGCGTTGCCCTTGCCATCGAAGCCGGCTGTGGTGCGTTCGCCATCGTTGCTGGCCACGGCTACATCGTAGGACAGTGGAACGGGCACGGACTCAATTTTGTCTACCTTCGCACTCGCTGGCGCGAGGCGTACGGCGAAGGTACGTGGTTGGTATGCGCCGAAGGAGGTTACAAGTGCGCCGTCTGTGGTTGTCGCAGAGCCAACAGGCTGCTCCTGTCCATTGACTTCCCGCGCTGAGGTGATCGGCGAGGCAAAGGAAACCTGGACGTTGTTCTGCGGCTTACCGTCAAGCTCGACGAGTCGCACGATTACCTCATCGCCTTGTTCGGCTTTCTTGAGAGCCAGCACGCGAATGCGTGGATTGCTGACCTTGAGTAGTGAGAAGGTGGCGCCGAGTGCGCCGGAGTGCTTTGAAGTTTCGAAGGGAATCAGGGGCGCATTCAAGCGCTGTCCTTGCCAGTCCGTCTGGGCATCGCGCCATGTGCCTGCATGGCCGGCAATGCCGTATACAAACTCGTGGTGACCGATGTCCTGCGTGGCTTGATCGGCATAGCCGCCGGCGACGCCGGGAGTACGCAACAGAGTCAGGCGGAGGGTGTCGTCGTTCGGCTTGTCGGAGCCATTCTTGCTATTGGTGAGAATCGTCACTCCGAAGTTGCCGCTCATGTCGGTCTGATCGATCCACTGGTGCGAAGGCACTTCAAACTTGTTGGGTACAGCCGAGGGGCGCTCAATGGTTCCGATGTCCCAGTTGTAAGTGGCTAGATTATTGTGCGCGGTGAGAGGGAATGTGGCCTTGAGGTTGACCTCACGCGAGTTCCAGTCGATTACGTTAGCGAACTCCACGCGTTTACCCGCCTCACCTGCCGACAGGCGGATGACCTGCACAAAGTGCGATCCAGCGGTTTCGCGCGTGACTTCGATTGCCACACGCACGGGACCATTTTCGACGACGCGAATCTTTGCAGGACCATGCACATATTCTCTTGGCGCGGCCTGCTCCTGATCCCAATCCATGTTCCATGCGGGCCATTGCTGTGGATTGTCATAGGAGAGCGCAAGGCGCGCAGGGGCAGAGAGCAATTCACGGTTTAGTTTTTTGTCGAAAATGCTGGCCACGTCGCCATCGGCGTTCAGACGGACGCGATAATAATCGTTCTCAAGTTCGTTATCTGTGACACGCAACGTGGAAGCGCTTTGTGTTGCGCCTGGCTGCACGTCATAGACCGAATAGGCTACGGAGGGCACGTCGGCGACAAATAGAACCTTGCCGTCCGCGATCTGCGCGGGCAGTTCCTTACCGCCGGGCGCGACGACATGCACTTGCTTCGGCAGTCCGCTGGGGAAGTGGACCTCGGCTTCAACCACATCCTGGCGCACTATGTTCAGCGGATTGAATACGACTAGCGGAACTCCGTGCGTCTGGGTGTTGAGCGCACTCGCCACTGCTTCTGTGCCGCTTTTGAGCACACCGGCAAACTGGTTCATGGCGATCACGTCATCGTTCCACGCAAACTCATAAGCACGCGGCGTGGCGGTTCCGGCTGCGAGATCGTGGAAGTGTGCTCCCATGGCGAGCGTCCACGCGCTGTTGAGGCGCTCAAGCGGATAAGTGCGTCCGCCAAGCCATTCCGCTGCAATGGATGACTTTTCAGCTGCATCGGCGAGAAGTTCTTCCTGTCGAATCCAGCGCTTTTGGTAGGCCTGCGAGGTCAGGGAACCGGCAGAGTGATTGGTCAACTCCATCTCGCCGGTGTAGCGCGGCAGCGCTGCGGCCTGATCGGGCGTGATGTCGAGAAACATCTGATCGGCCGTGGCGGAGATCACATGCACGGGGCCATTACCCACCTGTACCTGCGGCCATGCATCATGCGGCGCGTCACGGAAGTTAAAGCCATTAGCGGGAGGAAGATCGACAGAACCTTTTGTGACGATGGCTTCAAGGCGCTTTACCGATTCCTCATCAGGTGATCCGCCGATGTCGCCAGTGCCGTAATAGTGATAATCAGTCAAGACGCCAGTGACTTTG
>Ga0208193_1001403_pt1 | contig 10655 bp, 14 predicted proteins | sample June2015DPH_17_2_FD_184716 | JGI IMG/M metagenome (GOLD analysis project Ga0208193, IMG submission 184716) | Peatland microbial communities from SPRUCE experiment site at the Marcell Experimental Forest, Minnesota, USA - June2015DPH_17_10... | ecosystem: Environmental > Terrestrial > Soil >...
ATATCGCCCATCGCCCGAAGAGCCCCGTTTTCAGCAGCCTGCGCGCGCCAGTTCCAATCCGTGTCGTAGAGCAGCCAGTCTTGAAAGTAAGTGCCATTCACAATGAGAACGTCGCCCAACTCGCCCGCCTCGATCATGCTCCGGACCTGTTGCACCAGTGGATAGCAGCGCAAATTGTGGTTCACGCAATTCGCCAGATTCTTCGCCGCACCCAACGCCGCCAGCTCCTGCGCCTCGGCATAAGTCATCGTGAGCGGCTTCTCGCACAGGACATTCTTCCCCGCCTCCAGCGCCGCCTTCGCCATCGAGTAGTGCAGATAATTCGGCGTGCAGATGTGCACTGCGTCAATCTCTTTATCGGCCAGCAGCTCCTGCCACCCTGCGGCCCGTGGAATGCCGAACGCGGCAGCAAACTTCTCGGCATCCGCTTGGTCGACGCCGGCCACGGCGGTCACCTCCACATTACCCAATCGGCGTATCGCCTCAGTATGCACCTTGCCCATAAAGCCGGTGCCGAACATCGCGGTTCTTATTTTGCGCATAGCTTATATTCTATACACCGCGGCGGCGAAACTTAGTTGAAGCTTTTCTATGCGGCGGCGCTTTCGAAGGCTTCTTTGATCAGACGTTCGCGGTTGCGGGTGCGGATTGCCTGGTCGATTTGGGTTGATGAAAAAACGAAGCCATCTTCGGACGGATCGTAGGTTTCTCCTTGAGACTCACACATTTCCATAATGTCGAGGAGATCGTTCAAATCGTGACTTTCCTGGGCTCGGCGGGTTTTCTGGAGCTCGCGGAGCTGCGCCACGGTCCTTTCGAATTGACGGGACAGGCGCTGGCTGTGCATGCTCAGATTCGATAGCGCTTTCGACTGGCTCTCGAGCGCGGAGGCGATGGCTAGGGCGCCGGCGATGGGGTCGCATTCGTGCGTGATGCCGAGGATGAGGAGATTGGTTTCGAGTGCGGCGACCCGGTTGAGACGCCAGGAGGCGTCGGCCAGCGCTTGGACAAGGTGGGATTCAGTTGCGCCTTCGGGATGATACTCGTCGGTGAAGGATTTTAGATGTAGCTGGTACGCTTGCAGGTCTTCGGACGGCATGACGACGATCTGGCCGGTGAGTCCGTGGCGGAGGGCGTTGAGGGAAGATAGTTTCTTGCCGGTTTCGGTTTTGGGGCCGGTGGAGTGCTGGGCATTCGCCCGGTTGATTTCGGCTCGATGCGGAGTTGACATATGTTTCTTTTCCTTTTCGATTTGTTTGTAGCACCGGGAGAACGGGGGAAGCGCGGGTGGAGGCGGGAGGTGATTGAAAGCCAGGAGTTGAGGTGGGGGCGTTTGGAGGAATCGTGTCCCAGTTTCGAGGCGGGCTCGGGCTTAAGAGGCTGCCATCAGACGCATGTGGGGCGTGCAATTTGCCGGCAGCCACCTTTCGAGGCGGCTCTCTTCGTAGCTAACCGGCCCGCCGAAGCTCTTCCCGAATAACCCGCCGCAGCGTCTTCTCCAGAGGTTCCTTGCTCCGATTCACAAAATCCCGAAGCGCGAGATTAATGAGGCTCTGATAGTTGCCGCCGCCGGCTCTATCTACCTCGTCGCGGAACCAGTCCAAAAGATCAGTATCGAGCCGGATGGTTACGCGGGTCTTGCCAGGAGGCATCTGCACCACGGCTCCGCGCTTGCCTTGAGCGAAATCGTATTGCCGCTTCAAGTGTACCCAAGTCTATCGACCTGCGAAAACGCGGCCAATTGGCGAAGGATCAGCGGGTCATCATCGAACCACGGCCGCTCGCTAGAATTCCCCAACTAAAAAACTGCCCGGCGCGCTCTTGCGCATTGGCTCGCCGCACTGGGTCTCCTTCGAGATCAGCAACAAACTGCCGACTACCTTTCCCAAAAGCGTCAACGAGAGCCTCGATTTCAAGCATCAACGCTGGCCGAGGTGTGTTTGCCATTAGATTCACTCCCGCCCGATCTTTGAAGTGATACCAGACCTCACGCGCATCCCCTTGACGGCCCATCCTCGACGCGGCACTAGATGTGTGGAGCACGCCACAACGAGCGCCATAAAGGTCGGCCCCTGCAGCCGTCGAGCTCAGAAGCGGCACGATGTACCGGTCGCACCACTTGACGAAATCGTCCTGCTTCACGTCCTTGGCACCGGCAGGCGCGCCCAGGAACGCGAGCGTGTCAATTCCCGAATACAGAAGCGTCAACGCCGCTTCTGCAAAACCGGCACCCATGCAGATGTTTATCGCCTCGATTCTCTGATCCAGCCATCTGCTTCCGAAGGCGGCCATTTCTTGCATTCTGCCTGTGTACTTGCCCCGAACGCCGGCGGAAAAGTCGTACTCAGCTCTCATCTCACTGGTACGGCGTTTCGCGGGAGCGTCCTTCATAGTTGCGTTTTTCATGCTTTGTCGCAGAGCGTGCGCTGATCAGGCGGATTCGCTCTCCTCTATCAGTATGAACCACAATCAGCAGCCTGCGCTCGCTCGACATTCCGATAATAATGAAGCGCTCTTCGTCGGTGCCATGATCTGGGTCTGGAATCGTGATCGAGAGCGGGTCGCCGAAAACAGTGCTCGCCTCCGCAAAACCGACGCCGTGTTTCCGCCGATTCGCTAAATCCTTTCGTCGATCCCACTCAAAAGGGATTCCACTCATCTACCCCAACCTATAAATCGTAACCCCACTCAACAACTTAGGATAAAAATCCGTCGACTTCTGCGGCATCACTCCCCCCGCAAATGCGATCCGAGCCATCTCGCCGATCGGCGTCGGTTCCAGAATGAACGCGACCTCGGCATCCCCTTCCCGCACTTCCGCCACCGCCGCATCGATCCCGCGGACATACTTAATATGCTTCTCCTCGCGCACATCTTCTTCACTGATCCCGAGCAGCCCTTGGAGAATATCGCGATGCAGCACCGGCACATCCAGCTCACCATCCACCCGTGGCCGTTCCAGCAAATGCTGCCCCGCCCCCGTCACCAGCCCGATCCGCACAATCGACTCTTGCGTCGCCGCCAGCGCCCGCTTCAGTTCGTCAACAGAATGCAGAGCCGTCGCCCTCCAGTGCTCCTTTGCCCGATCGTGAAAGCCGCTCGGATCGATCCCGCGCAGCACTCGGTGCGTCGCCAGAATTTTCAACCCCGGCGCATGCATGTTGATGAATGTCATCACTGCATACTGCGCCTCCGGATGATCTTTCGAATACCCCAGCGCCGTCTCATAACGATGATGCCCGTCGGCGATCAGCAGCTTTTTATCGCTCATTAAAGATTCGATGGCCGCAACTTGCGGCGCACCGGTGATCGGCCACACGCGATGCCGCGCCCCATATTCGTCGAACACATCCAAAATTGGCTCGCCTTGTGAAGCCTCGCTCAAAATCGCGTCGACCGCGCCCGCCGGATCGGAATACAACATGAAAAGCTGCTCGAAATGCGCCCGTGTATGATTCAGTAGCTCACGCCGGTCTTTCTTCGGACCCGTCAGCGTCTGCTCATGCCGGTACACAATATCCGCCGAATAATCTTCCAATTTGCCGAGCCCGATGAAGCCCTGCCGCTTCAGCGTTTGGCCCGAATCCGGCTCCACAAATTCCTGCGAGTACGCATAGAAGCCCGGAGCCGCATCCTGCGCCAGCACGTCCTCCCGAATCCACTGGTCCAGATACCCCGCGGCCCGCGTGTAGACATTTTTCGAGTCGTTATCAAACTCGTGTTTCTCACCCAGGATGATCCGCACCAGATTGTACGGACTCGCCTCCAGATACCGCGCATGCATCTGCGGACTGATCTTGTCGTAAGGCTGCGTGAGCAGATTCGCCGGATCGCCGGCCTTCGCTGTATAGCGGAAAGGTTGGAAAGGTTTTACGGTTGCCAACTAACAAGGATATCAGGGCGTCTTAAACGACACCGGCGCGCTGATCATCACCGGTCTCGGATTCACCAGCGTTTTCCCAATGACGGGCGAGAAAAAATGACACTCGAAATTGACGATCTCGACCGTAAGCGTCTCGTCGTCCGGCCGCTCCGCCGTCGCCGGCTGATAGCGCACCAGCACGTTCTTTCGCGTCAGACCCAGATACCCGTCCGCCGCCACGCGAGGTTCGGTGGTCTGGTCGTAGAGAATTAAATTGGTGATTTGATCAGGTCCTTGCCAGGGATGAACCACGCCCCATCGCACGGAGGATCGTACGCGCTCGACCAACGCCTGATGAGCGAACAGCACCTGCCCGCAATCGATCACGCCCAGCAACAACGCGAAAAATGCCAGCAAAACGAAGGTGGCTTCCACCAGCCCTTGTCCTTTTCTCACGGCTCACGCTCCGCCGGCGCATATCTCCCGACAAACGGAAACTCCACGCCCGGGCGCCCGTCAAGGAAAATGGTCTTGAAAACCGCATTTACCGGATAATTGCGAATCGCCACGTGAACCGCCGTGGGTACTCCTTTGTCGTCCTTAACCCATTCCACTTCAACCTGATCAGGACGCAAACCGGTGACGACGGGCATCAGCTCAGTCGGCCTCGCGTCGCCATAAACCACCATATTTTGAATCGCGGCACGACCCTTTTCGAGATCTGCCCCGCGATAGGTTCGCATCGCGCCATACCTTCCGCCGTTGCCGACCGCCGTTACCAACTGATTGTAAACATAGAATGTATACCCGAATTGAAAGGTCCCGGCGAGACAGGAAACCATGACTCCGGCGCAGAGCGCAAGCTCGATCATGGCATGGCCGCCCTGATTCTTTCTCATTGCGTCAGCCTCACCGGATTCGCCATCGCGGCGGCGTGGGCGGGCACCACAAAATTATTCGGACCGCCGACCGCGCGCAGAAACGTGATTTCGACACTATTATCGGGGGCGGTTACCACAACCGTGGTAACGCTGGCTGGATCCTTGGAATCAAATTCGACGGTAACTCCATGAAACTCCTGTGTTCCCAGGTTCCACCGCATCGGCACATTGGCTACCGCTTCGCGCGCACGATCCAAGCCCGCTTGGGTGCCGTCCAGTTTCGATGCCGCCGCCATCGCGGCTGCGTCGGTAAAGACTTGCGCTTCGTTGCGGGCGATGTAAATGCGCCCGACATCGAACGCTAACCCCATTACTGCCAACAACAGCAGCATAGTAATGGACATCGCGATGAGCACGAAGCCGCGCCGATTTTTAGAAACCATCCTATCTATACAGAACGGCTGATTAAGGGTTGAGCTTTAGGGGTCAACAAGATCGCGCCGGCAATGGCTAATCCGATGGCGATCCACTGGGTGATCGAAAGCCCGTAGGCCGTCGCTTGCTCATGAAAGCGTTCAAATTCAATAAGAAAGCGCGCAATCGAGCTGATCAGCAGATAGAGCCCGATGATTTGTCCAGGGGCGTGCGGTTTTTGATAGCGCCAGTAAAGGAAAGCAAACAAAAGGGCTTCGGTGGCCGATTCGTAGAGCTGCGCGGGATGCAGAGGGACTCCAAGCGGGACTCCCGTCAACCCGTAAGCCTCTGGATTCTTGAAGGTTACGGCCCAAGGCAGGTGGCATTCTTTGCCCCAGCAGCAGCCGGCGGCAAAACAGCCTAGCCTTCCGATAGCATGGCCTATGGCCACCCCGGGAGCGAAAGCATCGGACACCGCTAATACCGGTAACTTGTTGTGTCGAATATAGAAAAACGCGGCGACCAGGGCCAGAATCAGCCCGCCTTGGAACACTCCGGCGGCTTGCAATGTAGCGAGTGAAAAAATCTGGATATCGGGCCAATCGAACACAATCATGAGTAATTTTGCCCCGATAAGGCCCGCTAATGCGACATAAACAGCTAGATTTGTCACTTTTTCGGGGTCTAAGCCACCCTTTTTCGCCAATTTTACGGTGACCGAAAGCCCGGCAAGAAACCCTAGGGCGACTAAGACTCCGTAGGTGGGCAAGTAGAAGCTGCCGATGGTAAATAGCTTCGGGAACAATCTACTTTGAGGATACCACCAGAGAAAACCCCGAGCTTACTCCCTCGCTAGATCCAAAACCGCGAAAGAGCTAAGTAATTTCCTCTATTGTTGCATCGCGGCAATTCCGCCGATGATTACACATAAGGCCGGTTAGATGGGCTCCATGCGCAAAAACCACGTATTACGAAGATCGCGAAGACAGGGCGGATCAGCGATTCTCGAAGGCGCGCTGGTGCTGTTGCCGATGATGGCGATGTTCTTTGCGATGATCGATTTTCCATTCGCCCTTTTTATTCAGAACACGATTCGAGAAGCTGTTCGCGAAGGGGTACGATTCGCGATTACGCAGCAAACCGGCTCCAACGGGCAGGACGCAGCGATCTTAGCGGTTGCGGAAAGCTATTCCATGGGGTTCATCAATGCCGCCGACATCGCCGCCAGCAAAACGGTCTTCACGATTACCTACTACAACGGAACCACGCTCGCCGCAGCTACTGGAACGGGGAGTAACGCTCAAGGAAACATCTGCGTGGTTTATGCATCCGTGCAGCATAGCTGGATGGCTCCGGTGTGGAGAGGCACGGGAATTCTGACCTTTAGCGCTTCCTCCTCCGATGTGATGGAAGCTCCGCCCGGCGGCATTCTGCCCGCAAGGTGAACCATATGAGGCGACTTAAGATGAATCCACGGAAGCGGCAACGGCAGAGCGGAAGCACCATCCTGGAATTTGCGATCGTGGTTCCCTGCCTCTCCCTGCTGTTCTTCGGATCCGTCGGCCTGGGAGTCATGATGGGCCGCTACATTCAGTGTGTCCAGGTGGACCGCGACGTGGCGCACATGTATTCCGACGGCGTCGATTTTACGCAGACTACGCCGCAGAACATTATTGTCCAGGATCTCGCATTGGGGGTTGGCATGACGGCAACGGGCGGCAACGGCGTCATCATCCTTTCGCAGATACAAACGGTTTACGCGGCGGATTGTACGGCGGCGGCTGTTTCGCCCTGCACCAATGCCGGTCTGCCGGTGTTTACGCAGCGAATCGTGGTGGGGAATTCGTCGCTGCGTGCCAGCCAGTTCGGGACTCCGGCCTCATCTCTGCTGGACGCCGAGGGCAACATTTCGGCCAGCGTGTACCTGAGTAACTCAAACTCCTCGGTCCGCACCAGCGGATTTGAGACGCAAATCGACGCGGCGGCCGCCTCAGCCGGGCTCACCTCCACGCCGCCGGTTCAGCCGCAGGGAAATATTGCCTACGTAGTGGAGACCTATTTCCAGTATCCGGATATTGGATTCCTTGGTTTCAGTACCGCCGGCGGAGCTTATAGCTGCTTTATCTTCAACTAGCACGGTTGATAGCGATGATTGCTGATGCAAAGGACGGAAGTATGAAAAAGAGAACAAGACAAGCCGAGCGGGGCATAGCCGTAATTGTGACCAGCATCATGCTGGTCATTCTCATCCCGGTGATCGGTCTGGCCATCGATGTAACGTTGCTTTACGTGGATAAGGCACGCTTGCAAGGCGCGGTCGACGGAGCCGCCCTCGCCGGCGCCGAAGGCCTCTCCAGGGGGACCAACGACGCCGCACAGAAGACCGCCGCCGCACAGGCTGCGGCTCAGTACGTTTTCCTCAACTATCCCACCAGCTTCTTTTTCACCAACAGCGTCACGGTCAATCAGGCCACGGACATCACGATCGATGAAACGGTGGCGAATCAGAGAACCGTTTCCGTCACCGCTCACGCCAATGTTCCGACGCTGTTCATGCGCTGGCTTAATTTCACTTCCACGAATGTTATTGCCTCCGCGACTGTTACCCGACGCGACGTTAACGTGGTGTTGGTAATGGACCGGTCCGGCTCGCTCCAGGCGAGTGGTTCGTGCGCAGCGGTGCAGCAAGCGGCGATTAATTTCGTGAATAAATTCGCCAACGGCAGCGATAACGTCGGCTTGGTCACGTTCGCATCGAGCACAAATGCGGATTTCCCGATTGCCAATGATTTCCAGACAGCGACCGTGAATGTTCCAACCATTATCAACCAAATCACCTGCGCAGGCTCGACGAGCTCTCCTATGGCGCTCTGGACCGCATACGACCAGCTCGTCGGATTGGCGGAGCCCGCCGCTTTAAACGTAATTCTGTTCTTCACAGACGGAACTCCGACGGGCGTCAATGTGAACATGCCGATTGCCACCAGCAGCAGCTGCGAATTTCCGAATCCCGCCACCGCGTCTATCCCCTACAAATACCTGAACGGGTTGTATAACACCTATACCGGAGGCGATACATTCTTCGGTCTCCTGAAGCCTACAGGCAATGGAACCGTTCCTCCTGACGACACGAACACCACCTTCACGACCGACGGGCAAGGTGGAAAAAAGTGTGCATTTTTGAGCAGCGAAACAAATTACTCCGATTTCATAGGCGTTCCGGAGGTGGATGTCTTCGGCGATAATCTCGCCAGCGGGTATCAGCCAACGGGCCCGTATGTCACCTGTGGCACCCAACAGTGCCTTTCTATAGGTAGCGGATCGAATCAAAATGCATCTAGCATGGCCCAAAATGGCACGGACCAGGCGGCAATTTCGATCCGGGGAGGCGCGACGGAGCCGGCTTCCGCTTCGGCTTACTTGAACAACATTGGCAAAAGCCTTTCCGGCGTGATTATCTACAGCATCGGCCTCGGAAACGCGACGACCGGCACCCTTAACCAGGATTTGCTCAATCGGGTAAGCAACACTACCGCGAGCGGGATCTACAACTCGTCTGAGGCGACAGGAGCCTTCATTCTCGCTCCGACCTCAGCCGATATCAATGCCGCGTTCGCGACCATTGCGGCCGAAATTCTGCGAATCGCTAAGTAATCGAGTCAGAGCGATTGCAGAGTTATTCCGCGTAATGCGTGCCATCTGAGCCCGGTCCAGTGATATCGTTCCGGCCATCCGATTGGTCGGAATCCCCGCCCTGACGGGACGGGGTTATAACCCCTGGCGTGAGTCGGGGGATTCGTACGCACTCCGGTGGACCGCCCTGGTAGATACTGAAAAACGCAGGCGGAACCGCCTGCGCCACCACAGCAGGTAAGCAACTTGCAAAGTAGTGTGGGGCAGGCGGTTTCGCCTGCCAGGCGGCCCACACAGCCTCGCTACTTTTCGCCGATCAGTTTTTTGACAAAGTCTTCGAGAGCTTTGCCATGCAATGCGGAGGTGATTATTTCGTAATTCTCGTTCAGCACGTAGGTCCTGGGCAGAGTGGCAAACTCGATGTTGTACCTCGCCGCGACCTCGTAGCCATTTGGCACGTTCGGGAACGCCAGCCTAAGATCGCCGACCGTATCGCGAAGCTCCTCCGAATCGCCCGATAGATTCACCGCCAAAGCATCCACGCCGTCTTTATGGAATTGACTGTACAAGCGCACCACGGCTATCAATTCCTGGAAAGAAGTCTTACTGGCCGGGGACCAGAAGCAGACCAGGTTCACTTTACCTTTCAAGCCACGGGCACTCACGAACTTTCCCTTCATGTCTTTTGCTGAGAAATTCGCGAATGGCGGATAGTGAGGTTTTTCGACCGCAACAACGGGTGGCGCGACAGGTGGAGCGGTTGCGGCAGGTTCGGAAGGCGCGGCCTTCACAATCGAGGCGGCTACGCGCTGGCGTTCGAACTCGGCTACCGCGGTGAGGTCATTGCCTTGCACGTATCCCTTGACCGGCTTGCCATCGACCATTGCCGTCACCGCGTAGCAGGTCTTGACGTTACCGGCGATCGCGGAACGCACTTCGACCGGTGCGCTGACGGCAAGAGTCGCGAGAACCGTCGCCGAATCGGAGCAATCGTCTATTAACGGAACGCCGGCCTGCTGCGCAGGGGCTTGCCATAGGATGAAAAACGCGACGTAAGGGTACACATATAAGACTACGGCTTTTGCCCCCGCTATCCCAATCGGTGGAACACCTGAGAATGCACACGTTTTTTGCTACTTCGTGACCGCCAGTGTGAACGGCAAGGAGATTCGAGGCTTCGTACTCGACCGCAGTCTTGACGCGGTTCGCGCATTTGACGAGGCGCGGGCGAGAAATGACCGGGATTCTTTTGAGCATATTCCGGCCGCCGCTGTGGCGAGTCAGCCCGTTGCGGCACCGAAGCCTCCTGTCATCAAAGAAGCCGAGGTCAAAGCGGTTCCGAAGACGGAAAAAAAGGAGCCGCCGCCTCATAAGCTTGCCAGGTAGCGGGTGTCGCCACTCTCGAAAACCTCCACGAAGACTCCGCTCCCTGGGGTCACGGCTCGGTAGAGATCTATCGCTGGCAGCGCATGGCGCCGCCCCACAAGGTGTCCGGGCTGCGCCCGGATGGACCGATTGACAATCGGTCCGCAGGTTGGCAACCTGCCCCACAACGGACCGAGGTTTTCATTGCTATTGGTGCGGCAATTGGGCGCATCCAAAACACGAGTGGCGACACGGCACGCGTGGGCGCGTGCGCCACACGGACCCAAGGAATCTGAAGGTTGTGCCGGACCGGGGGTCCGGCGCAGACGAGGGCGTCCGCCCTACAAAAATGCTAAAATGCGATTAGGGCATATTTCGTTGACTGCGCGCATTTTATTCAGTTTATCCGCGCTGGCTGCCAGCTTACTTGCTGGCTCCGGTACGCCTGTCCTTCATTCCTCCCATGATTCGACGGCGCGCTATTTACGGTTGGTCGCGCC
>Ga0208193_1001404_pt1 | contig 10654 bp, 7 predicted proteins | sample June2015DPH_17_2_FD_184716 | JGI IMG/M metagenome (GOLD analysis project Ga0208193, IMG submission 184716) | Peatland microbial communities from SPRUCE experiment site at the Marcell Experimental Forest, Minnesota, USA - June2015DPH_17_10... | ecosystem: Environmental > Terrestrial > Soil >...
GCTGCGCCAGCCGCGAACGCCGCAACGACGATGGCAAGGAACGCAAACTGAAGTCTTGCGCGCATACGGCCTCCCGAAATCCCCGGTCCAAGGGGCGTGAAATTGAAACGCGGACACCCGGTCGGCAGCCGCTCACCAGCTTCAACGGAACCGGCGGCGCTCCGCTGTCAACCGCGATCGCCGGTCAAAGTTCGATTTCCATGCGCGATCCGGGCGCCCCGCCTTCAACGGGCGAGCACGATCGACACCTGAATCTGGCCGCGCCCGCGCAAGACTTCCAGCGATACGTCGTCGCCGTGGCGGCGGACGCGGAGGTCGACGCTTGCAGGACCCAGTTTCAGTTCGCGCAAAATCACCTCGTTAAGGAACGCCGGCAGCCGCGGATTTCGCAACCGAATTTCACCGCGCTCCGCGTCGAATTCGAGGCCGAGGGCGGCTTCCAGCAATGTGAACGGCGTGGCGCTCGCCCACGCCTGCGGCGCGCAGGCGACCGGATACAACGTCGGGCCGCGCTGCTTTTCACGCTGAAAGCCGCAGAACAATTCGGGCAGCCGCCGCAAATCCATGTAAGTGGCGGCGTCGAACAAGGCCTTGAACACGCGCTCGACCGGATGTTTGAGGTCATAGCGCGCCAACCCGAGCGCGATCAGCGCGTTGTCGTGCGGCCATATCGACCCGTCGTGATAAGACATCGGATTATAGCGCGCCTCGCCGCGCGCCACGGTGCGGATGCCCCAGCCTGTGAAAAAATGCGGCCGCATCAGATCGGCGGCGACCATCCGGGCGCGATCTTCGCGCACCATGCCGCTGAACAGGAGTTGTCCGGCGTTCGACGTGCGGACCCGGCAAGGCCGCTTGGCGCCGTCGAGCGCAAGCGCGTAGCTGCCAAGCTCGTCGCACCAGAACGCAGCTTCAAAACGTTCGGCCAGGCGTTGCGCCTCGGCGGTCAGCTTCCGCGCCAGATCGACTTTGCCGAGGCGCAAGGCGCAGCGCGCCGCCAGTTGCTTGCCGGCGAACACATAGCCCTGTACTTCGGCAAGTGCGATATAGCCCTCGGCCAGGCGGCCATCGGCATGAAAGATCGCATCATAGGAATCCTTCCAGCCCTGATTGGCCAATCCCCGTTCCGTCGCCCGCTGATATTCGACGAAGCCGTCCCGGTCAGGATCGCCGGCGCCGTCGATCCAGCCCAGCGCCGCCTCGATCGCCGGCCACAACTGGACCAGCGTTTCGTCATCGCCGGTGCGTTCGACATAAAGACCGGCCAGCAACACGAACAGCGGCGTCGCATCGACGCTGCCGTAATACCGCGCAAACGGCACCTCGTGCAAATCGGCCATTTCGCCGCCGCGCATTTCATGCAGGATTTTTCCAGGTTCGGCATCGGCGAACGGATCCACCGCCGTTGCCTGGTAGAATGCAAGCCGCTTCAGCACACCGCGCGCGATCCGCGGGTCGATCCACAGCATTTGCAGCGCCGTGATGATTCCGTCGCGACCAAATGTCGTCGAGTACCAGGGAATGCCTGCATAAGGATATCGTCCCTGCGGCGTATCGGTCATCAGCATGTTGAGGTCGGCCATCGATTGGCACAGCACCTCGTTGAAGATATCGTTCGACGTCTCGACGCTCGCAGCGCCCGCCGCCGACTGCCGCATTTCGCGGCGATGCGCCAGCAGTCCGCGCAAAAACGGAACCGGTTTGTGCCCAGCCGGCTTGTTGCAGGATACGGCGACGAACAGCGAACTGATCTGTTGCGGCGCCAGATCGAAATGATAGGTCGCCGCATTGACCGCCAGATGCGTCGGCCGCGGATCGAAATGCAGCGTCGTGCCGCGCAACATGCCGTCGAGCCCCTTATAGTCGAGTGCGACATCGGCAGGACCATACAGTTTGCTGGAGCCGACGCCCCGGCGCGGGCGCTTTTCGCCGCGCACTTCGAACAAATCGGCGAAGTCGTTGTCGAACAGCAGCGTCAGGTCGAAGCTCGCGGGATTCTCGCCGTGATTCTGCAGGCCGATCCGCTGATAGGCGGTTCCGCGCCACAGAAAGACCGTTCGCACGATGTGCAAAATGTCCTTCTGCAGCACGATCCGGCCATTGCGATAGACATCGGGATTGGTGAGATCCACCGTCAACGCCGAATTGTCGTCGCGCATATTGGACCCGAGCAGCAGCGGCTGTACGTCATCCAGCACCAGCTCCAGCCGGGCGAGGTAACGGGTGTCGGCGTTGAACAGGCCGTCCGGTCCGCCGGCGGAGGCGCCGATGTCGCCATGGCTGTCCAGCACGATGAACGTGTCGTCATGCTTGAGCGAGCGCCGCGGCCTTGCCGCGGGTCCGGTCATCGGGATGTAGAATGGCGCTTCGGAGACCAGTTCGATGGTCCGGGTCGCGACGATCTGACTTACGACTTCGGCTGGCATTTTACCTCGAGCAGTTTCCGCAAGGCTTGCGATAAACGCACTGCTACTCGACGCCGCCGTGTCAGGCCGCCGCATGTGTTGCAAGACGGCTCATTTCCTGCGTCACCAATTCGCGGTACGGGCCGTGGCGCTGCATCAGGCGATGCGGCGGACCGTCCTCGATGATCTTGCCTGCCCTCAGCACCACTACCCGATCGAAGCTGCGCAGCGTCGCAAGGCGGTGCGCGATGGCGATGACGGTGCGGCCGTGCATCAGGCGGGCGAGCGCTTCGCGGATCGCCTCCTCGGACTCGCTGTCGAGCGCGGCGGTGGCTTCATCGAGCAGCAGGATCGGCGCATCCTTCAGGAACGCGCGCGCAATGGCAATACGCTGCCGCTGGCCGCCCGAAAGCTTGACGCCACGGTCGCCGACCAAGGTCGCGAGCCCCTCCGGCAGGGTCTCGACGAAATCGCATCGGGCCGCGATCGCCGCGCGCAGTACTTCATCGTCCGTCGCGGTTGGCCGTCCATACCTGATGTTTTCCATGATCGATCGATGGAACATCGAGATGTCCTGCGGAACCACTGAAATGGCCTCGCGCAGGCTCTGTTGCGTGACCCGGGAAATATCCTGGCCATCAATGGTGATGCTGCCGTGCTGGGCATCATAAAACCGCTGCAGCAGAACGAACAGGCTGGATTTGCCGCCGCCGGATTGACCGACCAGCCCCACTCTCTGGCCGGCCTGAAGACGAAGGTTGAACCGGTCGAATACCTGGGTTCCGCCGGGATAGGCGAACGAAACATTGTTGAACGCAATGGCTGCCCCCGCCTTGACCAGCGGCTCGGCTTGCGGATGGTCCTGCAGTTCGTGCGGAAGCAGCAATGTGGCGAGGGCTTCGGTCAAGCGGGCGACATGCTGGGTCACGTCGACCAGTGCCACGGCGAGATCGCGCGTGGCGCTCAGAATGGAAATTCCCAATGTGCAGACCAGAACCACATCGCCGGTGGTAGCTCCGCCGCGCTGCCAAAGCGCGATGGCCCAGGCCAGCAACGCGATGGTCAGCAGGATCGTGATCGCGGCATGCGCGATCCGCAGTTTTTCCAGGTAACGCAGGCTGCGTCCCCGCGCCGACAATTCCCGGCCCACGGTCGCATCGAACCGGTCGTGCTCAAAACGAAGACCGCAAAACGCGCGTACCAGCGGCATGTTGTTGATGACATCGACCATTTCGCCGTCCACGGCCGCGGCCTTGTTGGCGAAATCATCGTGTAGCGGCTTGCCCGCGGCCGCCAGATGAAACATCGCAACCACCATCGTGCCGGCGACCACGATCAACGCGGCCGCCATCGTCCAATTCACGGTGCTGATCAGAGCGATGGCCGCAACGGTTGCAATGCACGGCGGAAGCACGTTCCAGACGAACATGTTCTCGACCGTGAAAACGGCATTGGAGGTCGCCGTGATGCGGCTCGTCAGCATCCCCGGCAACCGGTCGGAGAAATAGCTCGGCGCATGTCCGGTCAGATGGCGAAAGATGTCACGGCGGAGATCGCCGGTCACGCCTACGAACGTAAAGCTCGCGGTCCAGCTGGCGATCCGCCACAGCGAATTATCCGCGGCTATCAGTGATACGAGAAAAACGAATGCCAGCCACACGCCGCCTGCATGGGAGGGGCCGGCCGTCAGGCTGTCGACCAGGTATTTCACCCCATATTGCGTGCCTATCGAGCAGGCAGCCGCGGCGACAACGCAGGTCAGGATGACGGAATGCGATGTCAAGCGCTGGCGGAGATAGCGCAGCACGAACGGAAGTGGGCGGTGCGCGTATCCTGAAAGATTGTCCATGTTGCTGCAAACCCGTTGAAGAAGAAGGAAGATTTTACTTGGACGCCTGCCCTTTGACCGAATATTCTCATCTTAGACCAATATTGCGCAACATTTCCGCAGCATTGGCAACGGTAAAAGTCTGATTGGAGGTGATGGCATCAACAAGACCATGGTGTGAAGAAGTGCGTGTCCTGTGGGAACTTCGCACATGCGGAAACGTTCCCTACCCGGCATGCCGATGCCATCTGCAAAATTGGGGTTTTTCACCTAATACCTAATTCACCTAACACCTAAGAGGAGACGGATAGATGCGCATCGCGCAGGTTGCTCCACTGACGGAGGCTGTCCCGCCCAGGCTTTATGGCGGAACCGAGCGGGTGGTCCACTGGCTGACCGAAGAACTGGTCGCGCTGGGGAACGACGTGACCCTGTTCGCCAGCGGCGATTCACAGACTTCGGCGAAGCTCGAGGCAACCTGGCCGAAGGCTCTGCGCCTCGACGGCTCCGTCCGTGACCCCAACGCGCTGCACATGGTGATGCTGGAACGGGTACGACAGAAATGCGACGAGGAAGAATTCGACTTTCTGCATTTTCACATCGACTATTACCCTTTTTCGCTGTTCGCACGGCAGCCGACGCCGTTCGTGACCACCTTGCACGGCAGGCTTGACCTGCCGGAGCATCAGCCGGTGTTCGACACCTTCTCTTCCATTCCGGTGATTTCGATCTCGAACGCGCAGCGGCGGCCGGTGCCGCAAGCCAAATGGGTCGGCACCATCCACCACGGCCTGCCGGAAACCTTGCTGACGCCGCGGCCGGTAACCCCAAGCTATCTAGCCGTGCTTGGCCGGATCGCGCCGGAAAAGGGCGTGGATCGGGCGATCAAGATCGCGATCCGCTGCGGCATTCCGCTCAAGATCGCCGCCAAGGTGGACCGGGCCGACCAGGAATACTATGATGAAGTTATTCGCCCGCTGATGAATCACCCGCTCGTCGAATTTATCGGCGAAATCGGCGATCACGAGAAATCCGACTTCCTGAGCGGCGCGATCGGGCTCCTGGTTCCGATCGACTGGCCGGAGCCGTTTGGCCTCGTCATGATCGAGGCGATGGCATGCGGCACGCCGGTGATTGCCTATAACCGTGGCTCGGTCCCCGAGATCATCGATGAGGGCCTGACCGGCTTCATCGTCGAAGACGAAACCAGCGCGGTCGCCGTCGTCGGCCGGCTCGCGGGCTTGAACCGCGATGCCATCCGAAAGCAGTTCGAAAAGCGCTTCACGGCGCGCCGCATGGCGCTCGACTATCTCGCCGCCTACCGCAACCTGACGATGGGGGCAGCGCCACGCATCCAACTGGTCAGCAGTGCCGAATAGCGGGAACGACAACGAATGCACTGCCATACTCCGCCAACGGGTCTCGCCTCCGGTGGGCCCGATGACAGCAGGGTAACCGGCACACCGCGGAGTTTCACTTCTATCACTGACGCTTGGAAACACTGAATCGCCCGCGCTGGCGGGCGATGACGGCGGAGAGTGCGCCGTCCGTATTCATCAAATACGCCTGCGCACTCTCGCGGCGCGATGCGACCGGGTTTGCGTGAATCCGTCACCCAAAATGGCCGGTCCGCTATTTGCCCTTCCAGTTCGGCGTGCGCTTGTTGAGGAAGGCATCCATCCCTTCCCTGAAGTCCTCGCTCATATAGGCGCGAAGAATCAAATCCTCGCCCTCATCGCGCGTCAGCGTCCGCCGGATACGGCGCACCGCCTCCTTGGTGACTTCGAGCGTGATCGGCGCATGGCCCGCAACCAGCTTCGCTGTTTCCTCGGCGCGGCGTTGCAGCGTGGCGACATCAGGCACCACCTCGTTGAGCAGGCCGAGCGCGAGCGCCTCGGCGGCCTCGATCAGCCGCGCCGTAAAAATCAGATCCTTGGTTCGCGCCGGGCCGATCAGCGCGGTGAGCCGGCTGATGTTGGACATCGACAGGCAATTGCCGAGCGTCCGGGCGATCGGAAAGCCGATCCGCGTCGCCGCGGTGCCGATCCGGATATCGCAACAGGCGGCGATCCCAGCGCCCCCGCCGGTGCAGGCCCCGGCGATGGCCGCGATGGTCGGCACCCGGCAGCTTTCCAGCGCGCCCAGCACGCGATCAATCCGCGCCTCATAGTCGAGCGCATCCTGCGCGGTCTTGAAGGCGCGAAACTGCGAAATGTCGGTGCCGGACGCAAATGCCTTGTCGCCGGCCCCCGTGAGGATCATCGCCTTGATCGAATGGTCGGCATTGATGGTCTCGCAGATCGCCGCCATCTGCTCGTACATCGCAAAAGTCAGCGCGTTGCGGGCTTGCGGACGGTTGAAGGTCAGCCGGGCGATGCCGTTCTCGACCACATAGATCAGGTCTTCCGTCGCTGGTACCCCGGCGTTCATCGCGCGCTCTTTCTGTTGTCGAATGAATTCATGCCGCATCGGCGTGGAGAATTCCCGAAGCGCGAGATCATCCGCGCACTCGGGAGAGATCATATTGCTCGCTTACGCAACGGCGGCCTTTGATTTCGGCATCGGCACCGCCTCGCGCCCCTTCAGGACTTCCATCGCCGCCAGGACTCCGCCATCACGATGCGGCACCTTGGCGAGATCGAGGCCCATCTCGACGCCTGCCAGGGTTCCCATCAGCATCAGATCGTTGAAATGGCCGATATGGCCGATACGGAACACCCTGCCCTTGATCTTGTTGAGGCCGGTGCCGAGCGACATGTCGAAATGCTCCAGCACCACTTTTCGGAAATTGTCGGCATCATGGCCATCAGGCATCGCCACGCCGGTCAGCGCGGGCGAATGCGCATGCGGATCCTGACACTGCGTTTCCAGTCCCCACACCTTCACCGCCGCGCGCGTCGCCGCGCTGTGCCGCTTGTGCCGCGCGAAGACGTTGCCGAGCCCCTCCTCCTCGAGCATCGCAATGGCCTCCTTCAAGCCGAACAAAAGATTGATCGCGGGCGTATAGGGCCAGGTGCCGACCCTGTTGATCGCAATGACTTCCTGCCAGTCCCAATACGATCGCATCGACGGATTGGCCTTCGCCGCCGCGAGCGCCTTTTCCGACACCGCGTTGAAGCCGAGGCCCGGCGGCAACATCAACCCCTTCTGCGAACCGGCGACAGACACGTCGATGCCCCAGGCGTCGTGTTCGTATTCCAGCGAACCGAGGCCGGAGATCGTATCGACCATGAACAGCGCCGGATGCTTGGCCCGATCGATCGCCTTGCGGACCTCAAGCGGATGGGTGACGCAACCGGTCGAGGTCTCGTTGTGAACGATCATCACCGCCTTGATGCGATGTCGGGAATCCGCCGCGAGCCGGGCTTCGATCTGTTCCAGATCGGCGCCGCGGCGCCAGTCGCCCGGCACGAAATCGACGTCGAGCTTGAACTTCTCCGCTATGCCGCGCCACAGCACCGCGAACTGGCCGGTCTCGGCCATCAGTACCCTGTCGCCCGGCGACAGCACATTGACGATCGCGGCTTCCCAGGCGCCGGTACCTGACGACGGGTAGATGATAACCGGCTGCCGGGTGCGGAAGACGCGCTGCGCGGCCGCCAGCACCTCAAGGCCGAGTTGTCCGAATTCGGGACCGCGATGATCCATGGTCGGCATATCCATCGCCCGCAGCACCCGGTCGGGCACATTGGTCGGTCCTGGAATCTGGAGAAAATGCCTTCCAGTATGCACGGTCATGGCGCGTCCTTCCCGGGATTATCTTGAGGCTCGAATATCATCATTTAACGGGCTTGTCCCCCGCCCGGCCGGCGCCGTCAATGCACAAGAAGACGACCTTTTGGCTGCTAGCCAGTGGCAACCGGGCGTCCAGCCGCCTGAATGCCATTGGTCGCCTCGAAAGGCGTTTCAGGATGCATCAGGAACGCACAAAACCCGCCAACCAGCAGCAATCCCATCGACATCAGGAACGGCAAATACCAGTTGCCGGTCACATCGATGACGTAACCCGCCACCAATGGCGAAACAATCGCCGCCAGCGCCGAGCCGGTATTCATCAGGCCCGCCGCTGTGCCGGAATATTTCGGAGCAATGTCCATTGGTACCGACCAGATCGGCCCGATCACGAGTTCGGCGAAGAAAAACCCTCCGGACAGGCACAAGGCGACGATCGTGATATCGTGAATGAACAGGATTGGCAGCAGCGAGAAAAGAGCGCCCGCGAAACCGGTGACGACGACGCTGAGCCGCGCGAGACGGACGTCTCCGGTTTTTTTCAAAATACGATCAGACAGAATTCCGCCGAGGCTGTCGCCGACTACGCCGGCAAAGAAAACGCCTGAGGCGAACAGCGCCGAATTCTTGATATCCAGATTGTAGTTGTTCTTGAAGAACAGCGGCAGCCAGTTCAGATACAACCACAGACTCCATCCATAGCAGAAATAGGTGAGCGTGACCGGCCACATCCGCCGCAACAGCGGCCCCCACGGTACCTGAGGCCGCATATGGACGGGGCGCGGTGGAAGCGAGGCCAGTTCGGCCGCCGTAATATCGGGATGATCCCTGGGCTCGTTGCGAAAATAAAACGCCCAGATCAGGCCCCAGATCACGCTGACCAACCCCAGTGCGACGAACGAGCCGCGCCAGGTCAACCACGCCATCAAGGCCGCGATCAAGGGCGGCGTGACGGCATTTCCCAGCCGGGCGAATGCATGGGTGAGCCCTTGCGCAAAGCCTCTTTTGCTTTCGGGCGTCCAGTACTGCATCGCTCGCGTCGCAGTCGGGAAGGTCGCACCCTCGCCGAAACCGAGCGCGACGCGGGCAACGAACAGCATCGACAGGCTGCTCACAAAGCCGGTCATGATGGTGGCAATCGCCCAGATCATCCCGCACCAGAACAACGTCTGGCGCGGCCCAAGCCGATCTCCGATCCAGCCGCCGATCACCTGGAACAGCAGATAGGGGTAGGCAAAGGCAGAAAACACCAAACCAAGTTGGGTGTTGCTGAGGCCGAGTTCTCTCTGGATCTCGCTGGCCGCCGTGCTGATGTTGACCCGATCGACATAGGTGATGAGGTACATGACGCAAAGCATCGCCAGCACGACATAAGTGGGCTTGAACCGAGGCCGCATATTCTGCCTTCCGAATGGTTTTTTGTTGCTTTTGGCGGACCCGACCGGTCCCTGCACATCGCTGCTTGTCTGCGCTCCCTGCTACGGCTTGACCACCTTCAGATGCCCGGGGCATTCGACTTTGCAGGGCCTTCCAGCGCCTTCATCGCCGCATCGACGCCGCCGGCGCGGTGCGGTACACCGGCAGCGGAAAGACCCATCTCCACGCCGGACAAGGCGGCCATCAAGGTGAGTTCGTTGCACTCGCCGAGGTGACCAATGCGAAATACCTTGCCGGCAAGTTTGCTCAGGCCAGAGCCGAGCGACATGTTGCAGGCGTCAAGCACGGTCTTGCGGAATTTGTCGGCGTCGTGCCCCGGCGGCATCAGCACGGCCGTCAGCACCGGCGAATATTCGGCCGCTTCAAGACACAGCACCTCAAGGCCCCAATGCGCCACGGCCGCGCGGGCAGCGGCCGCCAGGCGCTGGTGACGGGCAAACGCCGCATCCAGCCCTTCCTCAAGCAGCATCGCGAGGGCTTCGCGCAAGCCGTAGAGCAGGTTTGTGGCCGGCGTGTAGGGGAAGAAACCGGCCGCGTTGGGTTTCAGCATCTCTTCCCAATCCCAATACGACCGCGGCATCCTGTTGGTCTTGGCGGCGGCGCGGGCCTTCTCGGAGATGGCGTTAAAGCCGAGCCCCGGTGGTAGCATCAATCCCTTTTGCGAGCAGCTGACGGTGACGTCGACCTTCCACTCGTCGTGCCGGAAATCGACCGAGCCGAGCGAGGAGATGGTATCCACCAGCAGCAGCGCGGGATGGCCGACCCTGTCCATCGCGGCGCGGATCTCGCCGATCCGGCTGGTGACGCCGGTCGAAGTCTCGTTGTGCACCACCATCACCGCCTTGATGGCATGTGTCGAATCCTGCGCGAGCCTCGCCTCGATATCAGCGGGATCTGCGCCGTGACGCCAGTCGCCAGGCACGAAATCGACCTCGATGCCCCAGCGCGCCGCCATCTGCCGCCACAGCGTCGCAAAATGGCCGGTCTCGACCATCAGGACCTTGTCCCCCGGCGACAGCGTATTGACGATCGCCGCCTCCCAGGCGCCAGTCCCCGATGAGGGAAAAATGATCACCGGTCCGGCCGTCTTGAAGACCTTCCGGCAGCCCTCGAACACCGCTTTGCCGAGTTCGGCGAATTCGGAGCTGCGATGGTCAATGACCGGCATGTCCATGGCGCGAAGCACGCGATCCGGCACCGGGCTTGGGCCGGGAATTTGCAAGAAATGGCGTCCCCGGGGCTGGCTCATCGG
>Ga0208193_1001407_pt1 | contig 10648 bp, 13 predicted proteins | sample June2015DPH_17_2_FD_184716 | JGI IMG/M metagenome (GOLD analysis project Ga0208193, IMG submission 184716) | Peatland microbial communities from SPRUCE experiment site at the Marcell Experimental Forest, Minnesota, USA - June2015DPH_17_10... | ecosystem: Environmental > Terrestrial > Soil >...
TCTGCACGATGCGATCAAAAGCACCCATGCTTGGCCAAAGGCAGGAAAAAGAAGTAACGTGCTAGCAAGTCCCAAAGCGGACATTTCTAATTAGAGGAGAACCGGACATTTCAATCTAGAGGTAACATGCGATGTAGAGGCTGTATAGAGGTGTCCCCATTGCGCCGAGTAGAAATGTCCCTTTCTGGGCCAGTTTACAGGTGCGGCGATGCAAGGACACCTCACGATGAGCAATACCGAGCTCGATCGACTGCAGATACTCCAAAAGATTATGGAACATCGAATGACCCAGGCAGCCGCGGCACATGCACTGGGTTTGAGCTATCGGCAAGTAAAACGACTGATGGCGCGATTCCGCCGCCGAGGCGCCGCCGGGCTGGTCTCTGGGAAACGCGGCAAACAAAGCAACCGGCGGTTGCCGGCGATCTACACGGATCACCTCCTGAACCTCGTGCGCGAGCATTACTCTGACTTCGGTCCCACCTTGGCGCGCGAGAAGCTCCTCGAGCGTCATGGGCTTCTGATCGGCCGCGAGACATTACGCGGATTGATGCGCGATGCCGGCCTCTGGCATACGCGAGCCGCGCGCCGCAAGGCGGTTCAGCAGCCACGCGCCCGGCGCCAGTACTTTGGTGAGCTGATCCAGATCGATGGGTCAGAACATCACTGGTTTGAAGATCGTGGCCCGTACTGCACGGTGCTGACGTATGTCGATGACGCGACCAGTCGATTGCAACTTTTGCGATTCGTCGAAGGCGAGTCGACGTTCGATTATATGCAGGCCACGAGGCTCTATATCGAACGCTATGGCAAACCAGTGGCGTTCTACAGCGACAAGCACACCGTTTTCCACGTCAACAAGCGCTCCGGTGTCGGCGGTAACGGCATGACGCAGTATGGTCGTGCGCTCCACGAGCTCGGGATCGAGATTATGTGCGCGAATACGCCGGCAGCTAAGGGCCGCGTCGAACGGGCGCACGGAACGCTCCAGGATCGCCTGGTGAAGGAGATGCGGTTGGAAGGCATCTCCTCGATCCCAGAGGCTAATGCGTGGATAGATTCCTTCCTAGAGATCTATAACGCACGGTTTTCGAAGCCGCCGGCGCTGCCGGTAAATGTTCACCGCCCTCTCATGGACTGCGAAAATCTCGATGATACCTTCACCTGGCAAGAGCAACGATCGCTCTCCACGGCTCTGACTTTGCAATACGACAAGGTCTTGTATCTGGTTGATCCGATCCGCGAGAACCAACGACTCGCTGGTAAGCGAGTCACCGTGATCGATTACCCGGATGGTCGCATCAAAATCAAATATGAGGGTCGGGAACTCGGATATCGAGAGTTCGACAAACTAACGCAAACTCATCAAGGCGAAGTAGTCCCGCATAAGCGATTGGGCGCGATGCTCGCTCTCATCAGCGAAAATCAGAAGTACCTGCCTCAAGAGAAACGCAGCATCAAGTGCCCTACTCGTCGCTACCCTGCTCCAGCGAGACTCACTTAGAGCTAATAACTGCACTGTGCTTCGATTCTGGATGCCTTTGTGGGCCCAAGTCTGTCAGGCTAGAGAAATAACGCTGACTGTCGTCGTTCGTGACCTTTGTACACGTGACAGCCGATCAATTGGCTAATCCGCCAGCCCCATCACGAACGCCAAGGCAACATTCAGCCGCGCAATATCCTGATCGTCTAGATGGCCGATCTGCCGTCCGATTCGTTCGCGCCGGATTGTGACGGGCTTGTCGGCCATGACTTGCGATCTCACTCGCAAGCCATTTTTGGCTGTCGGATCGACCGTCACCCGAAAATCTGGTGCGTCGCTGCACTCAGAGGTCATCTGGCAAACCACCACCGATGCATGACTAGCCGGGAAGGCATCCGTCTGCACGATCACCGCCGGCCGCGGCTTGCCATAGTCGCCCGACGCCGCAACCGTAACCACATCGCCGCGCTTCATTCGCGGTCAAATTCCGATACCGCTTCAATCCACCCTAACGCCGCCAGCTCGCCGGCTCGATCCAAGCCTGCAACCTCCTTGGCTACTCGTCGCCGAATCGCCTTCGACCGTGCATCTGGCACGACGAGGCGCAATTCGCGCAAGCCGCGTGCTTGCCGTCGCTCACGCATCGCCCTCATTCGCTCAGCAGCTGCCATTGTATTCTCCATGATCGTAACGCGTGACAGTGTAACGCGTTACGACCACGGACGCAATAACACATGGAGATCTCCGAGGAGCGGCACAATATAGCGTGCCGCCGCCCAAAACCGCTCCACGGTGCCCGAATGCGGCCTGTTCTTCGGGGAGATCGACAAAACGGAGAGCTTCTGGCGCCTTCGGCGTCAGACCGCGCATCCAATAACCGGATGAAAATGAGGATCGGGACACGGAAAGTAAGAGGTTCGATTCTCACTCCTGGATATCCGATCAGGACATTTCTATTTGGCAGAGAATGGGGACAATCTTAACTGGCGCCGACAGGCGATGTAGCAGCCAAGTTCAGATGTCCACTTCTGGCTAAGTTCAAATGTCCGGCGATTGACGCTCAAGCCACCTCGCGACCGAGTTCCATCTTGCCTTCGATCTTCACGTCGAGTCTCTCCAAAATCTTGAGCAACGTATCCCACGACACGTTTTGATAATCCTCGCTCTCGTAGCGCGCAATTTGCCGGGAGTGCACATGCACTAGACGGGCGAAGCTCTCGATGGTCATGTGAGCTGCGATCCGATATCGGATCGGAGCGACACGAAGATCGTGGAGCGAGAAGATGTGCAATTCCTTGGCTCGAGTTTTCTGCAGTTGCTCATAATCCTTGATCTGCCTCTCGATCTCCTCAGCCAGCTCTACCGTTTGGCCCTGTGCCGCGCGGATGAGCGCTTCAGGCGCTTTGGTCCGAGTTTTACGGGCCAAAGCCTCCCGCAACGATGCGAGCTGCTTCTTTGCGGCCTGGTGCTGTTTTTCGCTGCGAATCATATCAATACCCTCTACGTCCTACGCGAAGGAGACCACCAAAATCCCTTTGGGTTCTCCGTCCCGATTGACTTGAAAAAATTTCGGAAAAGGAAGACCGCTACCGGCCTCGATCACAAATGCCGGAAAGAGCTCAACACCGTATTTCTCCTTCATGGGCGCCCGACTTTCCGCCAGGAACACAGGATCGAGCCGACCAAGTTCGACGCGCTCCGTATACTCCCAACAGCCATCCACAACTCCTCCCGCTGCGCCGACGAGCGTCCGAAGCGCTTTCTTACGCCCGGGAGCGATGTCTGATGTTCGCCGGGCGGAAGCTCGCCCGCTTTATTTAAGGGAGGGATCGCCATATCACCTAGTATGTCATGACTATTCAGTCATGTCAATCGGGTGCGGCGATGCAAGGACACCTCACGATGAGCAATACCGAGCTCGTTACCAATGGCGTTTGCATTAATGGCCACGCTCCCGGTCTTCTCGGATCACCTCGTCAATTCGTCCGTGCTAATTTTCGGCAGTTGCGCGCGCAGGGCCTCCATTTCACGCACAGCGTCGCTGCGTCGGCGCCGCATGGCTCAGGCGCGTAACGCACCATTGATCGCACGGCTGCGCTCGCCGGCCGGAACCCTGCGAAGGAGGTCCCAAGTATCCTCACACGATATAAATCAACGCGCTGTACGCTATTTTACGGCAGCAATGCCGTATGGCCCTACTCAATACCGATTGGTTACGACCACCCTCCGCCATATAGGAGCGCGCCAGCCGCAGTGCCGGCTACACGGTCCCCGTCCGCCGCTGCAATTAGCTGGACGCGATCGCGATGATCGCACCAGTTACCCTATATTCCAGACGGCGGGCCGGGACAGCGCGGGTAGGAAGGGTCCAGCCCCGACGTCACTCTTGCAGAGGAAAATACCCCTAATGTTTCAACTGAAACGAACCTGAGGCGCGCTGACATCAGTGCGCTGGGTCCCTGTTTCACTATTACCCTGCAGGTGCCGCAGACACTGCAGGATCAGAACAAATTGGACATCGTGATATACGAGGAAGACTACCTTACGCGCGCTTTGCTGCAGGAGTGGCTGAGCCAAGCAGGATACCGCGTGCGCGTCGGCCGGGCCCACGATGCGGACCTGGATCGGCCGGCGGACCTTGTAATCCTCAGCGTCTACATGCCCAAGCAGGCAGGTGCGCAGTGGGTACGCGATATTCAATCGGCCCATCCGGATACGCCGATCATCGCAATATCAGGCCAGTTTCGTTCCGGTCTGCGCGCCGGCGGCGCAACAGCACAGACTCTGGGGGTACGACAGGTCATCGCGAAACCACTCATCCGCACCGATCTGTTGGAGGCAGTGCGGGGTATGATAGGCGCATCGGATTAGTGCATGCGGCGCAGCCCTACCCCAATGCTATCGGCGACCTACCCCGTTTCACCCGATATCGGCTCGATCCGATTCAAGCGCCTGCGGCTCGGAATTGTGGTGATCGGCACTTTCATCATCCTGGCTTTCGACGGCTCATCCGCATACGACGCCTGGCGTTCCTACCGGTATTCGATCGACTTCACCAATCGCGAAATCGCCAGCGTGGCGAACGCCGTCTCTGAGCAAACCGCATGGGCCTTGCAAGCCGTCGATCTTCTGCTGCGGGACACGGCGCGATGGTATCGCAACGATAGCGGGGAAATTCCGCCCGAGCGTCTCAGTGCCGTCCTGGAGAATCGGACGGCGGGCGTGCCACAGGTGCACGAGGTCATGATTGTCGACGCAGAGGGTAACCAGCGCTATGGGTCGCGTGGATCTGCATTCCCGCGTCACAATGTGTCTGACCGATCCTACTTCATCGCTCAACGGGATGGCGCGGCGGCAGGGCTGTTCATGAGCGAGCCGCTCGTTACTCGCTCCGAGGGCCGCGCCGCACTCGTATTTTCGCGGCGGATCGACGACACAAAGGGTGGATTCGCGGGGGTTGTCACCGCGGTCGTCGACATCGACAATCTCATGCAGTTCTACGAGTCGTTGAACTTAGGGATGGGCAGCGCGATTCAGATGGTTCGCAACGACGGAACACTGCTCGCCCGCAGTCCACCTGTACCGCAGGAAGTCGGGAAGAAGTTCACGGCGTTCGTGACAGCGCCGTCGGCGCCCGCGCCCCAGCTCTTCAGCCCGATCGACGGAAAGAGCGATTTCATCGCGGTTGCGCACGTACGAGATGCTCCCATCACGATCGCCGTGACGCGAGAAGCGGCCGTTGCCCTGCGGCCGTGGCGCAATGAGACGATCCGTGTCGGCGTTCGCACGTTGATCCTCACGTTGCTTGGCGTGCTCACCATCTACGCTTTGTTGCGTCAAATACGGCGCGTCGCCGCGGGCGAGCGAGCGCTGCGTGAGAGCGAGGAGCGCTATGCACTCGCCATGGAAGGAGCGAACGAAGGGCACTGGGACTGGGACGTCGGGGCCGATCGGCTGTTTATGTCGCAGAAGATGAAAATGCTCTATGGCCTCAGTGCCGAATCGGAGATCAGTTCGCGCAGCGCCTGGCTGGCGCAGATCGTCATTCATCCCGACGACCGGCCGCGCTTCGAAGCGACCTTCAAAGACCACTTCGAGGGTCTTACGCCGTGGTATGACTGCGAATATCGCGTCCGTCAACCCGACGGCGATTGGCATTGGCTGCATGCGCGCGGCCGCTGCATGCGCGACGCGACGGGCAAGCCGGTGAGGATCGTAGGCTCGACGAGCAATGTGAATGCGCAGAAGCTCGCGCAGGCCCAGAAAGAACAGCTGGAAGCGCAGCTGAGACAGTCGCAGAAAATGGAAGCGATCGGCACGCTCGCCGGCGGCATTGCCCATGACTTCAATAATATACTTGGGGCGATATTGGGGTACGGCGAACTCGCGCACCAGCAATCCGCGGAAGGCAGCCCTTTGCGCCGCTACCTCGACAATGTCATGCACGCGGCGGAGCGCGCTCAAATGCTGGTCGAACGCATTCTCGGATTCAGCCGCAGCGGTCTCGGCGACCGCGCGCCGGTGAACGTTCAATTCGTCATCGAAGAGACGCTGGAGTTGCTGGAAGCATCGCTGCCCGCGGGAATACGCTTGGAAAGCAGGATCGAATCCGGCAATTCCGCGGTGATCGGAGACGCGACCTATTTGCATCAAGTTGCGATGAATCTGTGCACCAACGCCGTTCAGGCCATGGAGCGAGGCGGCACTCTTGGCGTGATCCTGGAATGTGTCGAAGTGAATGAGTCCCGGGCACTGTCTCGGGGCTTGCTCCACTCCGGATCGTATGTGCGGCTCACCGTCCGCGATACAGGCGTCGGCATTCCGCCCGCGGTGCTCGAACGGATGTTCGACCCTTTCTTCACGACCAAAGGTGTGGGCCGGGGTACCGGGCTTGGGTTGTCCCTGGTTGACGGGATCGTCAGCGATCTTGGGGGCGCAATTGACGTCACCACCAAGGCGGGCGAAGGCACGACATTCGAGATCTGGTTACCGGTTGCGGGTGAGACCGCCATACCGCATCTAGCGGCCGCAAGTCCGCTGCCGCGTGGAAAGGGTGAAACCGTGATGATCGTGGATGACGAGCGTTCGCTGGTCGCGCTCGCGGAGGAAATCACCGCCCAACTGGGTTATGAGCCGGTAGGGTTCGATTCGAGCCGCGCAGCGCTAGAGGCATTTTCAGCTCAGCCGCAACGGTTCGACGCCGTTCTCACCGACGAGGCCATGCCGGATCTCGTCGGCACCGAACTCGCTTCCGAGATCCGGCGGCTGCGGCCCGCCATTCCGATCATCCTGATGAGCGGCTATGGTGGCGCTCAGCTGACCAACCGTGCGGCGGAAATCGGCGTGAATGAGGTTCTGCGCAAGCCGCTGCATCGCCGCGATCTTGCCGAGTCACTCGCACGCGCCCTGGAATCGGCTCACTGAATTGTAGGGAGGTTGCCGTCATGCACGAGACCATGAATTCGCACATACTGGTCATAGACGATGACTCGCAGATCCGCGCGCTATTGCAGGAGTACCTGGCGGAGAATGGCATGCGCGTGAGCATTGCATCGAGCGGCGCTGAGATGTCGCGGATTTTAAACGAGGAGGCAATCGATCTGGTGGTCCTTGACTTGCGCCTTGGCGGCGAAGATGGGATGGCCATCGCCCGCTCACTGCGCGATCAATCCGCCATCCCGATCGTCATGCTTACCGGTGTACGCGACGAAGCCGACCGGGTCATGGGTCTCGAGCTCGGCGCCGACGATTATCTGACCAAACCTTTCAGTCCCCGAGAATTGTTGGCGCGCATACGAACCGTGCTCCGGCGCGCGAAGAGCTCAATGCCGGCCCAGTCGAAACAACGGGAGATTCGCGCCTACCGGTTTGGCGAGTTCGAGCTCAACTTGCGCACGCGACGCCTGAAGCGGATCAACGGCGAGGGCATTGCCTTGACAAATGGTGAGTTTAACCTGCTCGCCGCCTTGCTTGCCGCTCCGGAGCGAATCCTCACGCGGGATCAGCTCCTCGAGGCAAGCCGGGTATACGACAACGAAGTCTACGATCGCGCCATCGACATTCAGGTGCTGAGATTGCGACGGAAAATCGAACGCGATCCGTCGCTGCCGCAGTTTATCGTCACTGAGCGCGGCGCGGGCTACATCTTCAGCTCTGCGGTCGAGGTCGTGTACTAAACGCACCGCGCGTGGGGTCGATTCGGTTTCGTCTGAAATCCGCCGCAGAGGCTTCGAAACATCGGCGTAATTGCCTCATCGTATCCTTGCTGTCGACATTCCATGAACTCAGCGGATGCACGCGGAAGACCCAACATGAGTACACTTGATTTCGCGCCCTCCGGGGGCGCTCCCGCCATCATTGCAGCCTATCGACGGGGCACCACAGGACGCGTGGGCGCGGGCATGCAGTGGCTGAGGCAGCATCTGCTTTTGGCGGTTGCCGTGCCTGTGGCGGCGGCGCTGACTTCTTGAGCACACAGCAACGCGCCCTGGATTCCGCCCGGGCATCATTGACGCTCACGCGCCCGCAATGCGCACCGCGGAGCCTTCGGCCGACCCGACCCCAGGCAGATTTCACCTGAAATATCGGGCGCCCCGGTCGGAAATACGCATGCCTCGTGCCCTGAGTAGATTGCCCAGCACACGACATTGATCTCCATTCGAGGAAACGCTTATGAATACGCCACGCATGTTCGCATTGTTCGCCGCCGTATTGATCACCGCCGGTCTCTTTCGTGCGTTCGCTTACGGCCTGACGGACCCGCAACACCCTGCGGCCGGTACTTCAATCAACTCGCACGTGGCCGCCGATTGAGGGGAAGCGCCGATGACCGACGCGCATCTGGTAGCGCATCACGTGGGGCTCAAGCAGGAGCCTCCTCTCGGCGCCCATCTGGCGACTTCGCGTCGTGGATACCACCATCATGGGGTGTACGTTGGCTGCGGACGGGTCGTGCATTACTCGGGCCTCTCGGGGGTCTGGCAGTGCGGACCGGTCGAGGAGGTGTCCCTGTCTCGATTTGCCAACGGTCATCCGGTGCGAGTCGTCAACCACCTCGAGTCGCACTATTCCCCTAAGGAGATTGTCCGGCGCGCGCGTTCACGCCTCGGTGAGAGCGATTATCGGCTGCTGACCAATAATTGCGAGCACTTCTGCAACTGGTGCCTCAGCGGTGTCAGCTGCAGCGCCCAGGTGGAAGGAAGGCTGCAGTTGCCACTGCGAATTCTCGGTGCCCTATTTCATGCGTAACCAGTGCGCCGAATTCCGCAATACCGGACACATCTGACGCACCCACACTTGCCATCAAAGCATATCGTACTTATTCGTCCAATCAGGAGGACATTCCATGTCATCGTCAACTCAGATCCGTATGCCGCCCGTCGAGACTGAATTCGTGAATATCCCGAGAACCCAACTCAAAGTCTCCCGGGTGGCGCTCGGCACGTGGGCTATGGGCGGTTGGATGTGGGGAGGCACCGATCAACGCGAATCGGTGTCCACCATTCACGCCGCCTTGGACCAAGGCATCAATCTAATCGATACGGCGCCCGCATACGGGTTCGGCGTGTCCGAGGAAATCGTCGGCGCGGCTCTCGAGGGCATCCGCGATCGCGCGGTCATCGCTACCAAGACCGGGCTGGAATGGCGCGACGGCAAGGTCTATCGCAACGCGACGCGCGCTCGGATCATGCAGGAGGTCGACGATTCGCTGCGACGCCTGCGCACCGACTACATCGACATCTATCAGGTCCATTGGCCGGACCCTCTCGTTCCGGTCGAGGAGACTGCCGAGGCCATGCGTTCGCTTTACGAACTGGGAAAGATCCGTGCCATCGGAGTGAGCAATTTTTCAGTCGACCAGATGGCGCGCTTCCGCCAAGTGGCTCCCCTGCATGTGCTTCAGCCGCCCTATAACCTCTTCGAGCGAGCCATCGAGACGGATATACTGCCCTACTCTCGGGCCAATGACATCGCGACGCTAGGCTACGGTGCGCTTTGCAGAGGGTTGCTGAGCGGGCGCATTCAACCGAATACCACTTTCGACGGCGACGATTTGCGGCGCGTTGACCCCAAATTCCAGCAGCCCCGATTGGCTCAGTATCTACAGGCGGTGCGGCAGCTCGATGAGTTTGCGCAGCGCCGTTTTCACCGGCGCGTGATCCATCTGGCCGTGCGCTGGATGCTCGATCAGGGCATCAGCGTTGCCCTCTGGGGCGGCCGGCACCCGGATCAGGTCGAGGCAGCGCTCGGTGTGGCAGGCTGGTCGCTCACTGACTTGGAGCGCGAATCGATCGAGCACATCGTCAACACCGCCGTCGTCGATCCCGTCGGCCCTGAGTTCATGGCGCCCCCGCAACGCCCCTAATTGCGGACAAGACTGTAAGGAACTTACTTATGAAAATTGGATTCATCGGACTCGGCCGCATGGGCGCAGCCATGGCTGCCAACCTCGTGCGCGCCGGTCATGACGTCACCGTATTCAACCGCAGCCCCGGAAAGAGCGCCACGCTCGTCGAACTCGGCGCGCACGAAACCACACACCTCCCGGACACGTGCGCCGGGAGCGCTGTGCTCACCATGCTCGCCAATGATGACGCCGTATCCGACGTCACCCTCGGCGACGGGGGCATCATCAACCATCTGCCCAGGGGCGCGATCCACGTATCGATGAGCACGATCAGTGTGGAGCTCTCCAACCGCTTGGCGCAGGCGCACGCGAAAGCGGGACAGCGCTATGTCGCCGCGCCCGTTTTCGGCCGCCCGGATATGGCTGCGGCGGCAAAGCTATTCATCGTGGCCGCAGGCGACCCCGCCGCCGTCGATGCGTGTCAGCCGCTGTTCGGTGCCCTGGGGCAGAAAACAACCGTGATCGGGACTGAGCCCTCGGCCGCCAACGTGGTGAAACTCAGCGGCAACTTTCTGCTGGCCTCCGCCATCGAGGCGCTGGGTGAAGCCGTGGCGCTCGTCGGCAAGGCCGGCATCGACCCGCGCACGTACATCGAGTTCCTCACTTCGACCGTGTTCAACGTCCCGGCGTACAAGACCTACGGAGCCCTCATCGCGCAGCGCAAGTTTGAACCCGCGGCGTTCGCGGCGCCGCTCGGATACAAGGACATCCGTCTCACGCTGGCCGCGGCCGAGAGCCTGCGCGTACCCATGCCGCTC
>Ga0208193_1001408_pt1 | contig 10629 bp, 9 predicted proteins | sample June2015DPH_17_2_FD_184716 | JGI IMG/M metagenome (GOLD analysis project Ga0208193, IMG submission 184716) | Peatland microbial communities from SPRUCE experiment site at the Marcell Experimental Forest, Minnesota, USA - June2015DPH_17_10... | ecosystem: Environmental > Terrestrial > Soil >...
CATCCAATGCGGGCCCCTGTCGCCAAAGTCGCTAGCCTAGGCGTTTACGCCACTTCCCTGCTCGCCGTTCCAGGGGTGCAGGCTGAGACGACAACCTCCGATTCGGCGGATTCCGATGCCTCCGGCAATAAGCTCGAGCAGGTCGTCGTCAAGGGTGTGCGCCCGCTGATCGACGACAAGCTGGCGGGATCCGTCCAGAACATTCCTCAGTCGGTCACCGTCGTCAGCAGCGAATTGATGAGCGCCCAGGCCAGCACCAGGCTCGAGGACGCACTGAAGAACGTGCCCGGCATCACCCTGAACGCCGGCGAAGGCTCGGCGCGCGGCGATACTGTCAATTTGCGCGGCTTCTCCGCGTTCAATGACTTCTTTTTGGATGGCATCCGGGACGCGGCCGTCTACACCCGCGACAGCTTCGACCTCGAATCCGTGGAAGTGGTCAAAGGCCCCTCCGCCATTCTGTTCGGCCGCGGCTCAACCGGCGGTGCCATCAATCAGGTCAGCAAAGCGCCCAATCTGTCGGGGCTCGATTCCGTGACCGCGGATTTCGGCACCAACCATGAATATCGCGCGACCACCGATATCGACGTGCCGCTGAGCTCCACGGCAGCGTTTCGGCTCAATGCCATGGGCGAATCCTCCGAAGTCGCCGACCGGGACTATGTCAAGAATCGGCGCTGGGGTCTGGCGCCTTCCCTCGCGCTCGGTATCGGCGAAGACGATTCGCTGATCGTGACTTATTTACACCAGCAGGAAAACAATCGTCCCGACTCGGGCATCCCCTTCGTGGACGGCCGTCCCGCGCCGATGCCGCGCGACGCCTATTACGGCCTGATATCGGACAGCGTATCGACGCAGGACGACATCGGCACGGTACGCTACAAGCACGACTTCAATTCGAACCTCTCGCTAGCCGACACCCTGCGCGCGGCGCACTACCTGTTCGACTATCAGGACACCATGCCGAACTTCGGCGATAACGTGCCCACGCCGGGTACGCCGCTCGGTACCGTCCTGGTGGGACGCGACGCTCCCGATAGTTCGGGCTCGCAAACCAACTTCACGAACCAGACCGACCTCACCGCTCATTTCGATACCGGTTTCGTCACGCATACGCTGTTCACGGGCATCGAAGTATCGCGCCAGACCTCAGATATCACGCGCTACAACAACCCGTTCGATGCCGACAATACCTGGATCCCGGAAACGCCGCTGCTCGATCCGAATCCTTACGAACCGCTGCCCATCGACGCCAAGTCGATCAGCTCGATACAGGACACAACCGCGTATTCGTACTCGGCCTATGCCACCGACACGCTGGGATTCGGTCCTTACATCGATTTTGTCGCCGGCGTGCGTTTCGATCGCTTCACCGCCGACTATGTGCAGACCACGCCTGCCACGGGCGCCGTCCTCGATCTCGACCATACGGACAACGTCACCAGTCCGCGCGCCGCGCTGCTTTTCAAGCCGACGCCGCAGCAGACCTACTATCTATCGTTCGGCACGTCGTTCGATCCGTCAGCCGAGGCGCTGACCTTGACCACCAAAACCGCCGACCTGGGGCCGGTGAAAGCGAAGACCTACGAGGCCGGCGCCAAGACCAGCTGGCTCGACGGCATGTTCTCGACCACGGCCGCGGTGTTCCACACCGAGGTCGACAACGCCCAGACCAACGACCCCGAAAATCCGACGCTCACCATCCTCAACGGCGATCAGCGCGTCGAGGGGTTGGAACTCGGCATCAACGGCTACCTCACCAAACAATTGGAGATCGTCGCCGGTTACACCTATCTCGACAACAAGACCATCTCATCGGGCAACCCGGCCTATGTGGGTCAAGCCCTGCCGAACGTCGCCCGCAATGCGCTCAATCTCTGGACCGAGTACGAATTCACCGATCAGTGGGAAGTCGGCCTGGGCGGCAATTGGCTGGGCCCGCGCTTCGCCGATTCCGGCCAGACGGCGCTCATGCCGGGCTACGTGGTCTGGAACGCCATGACCTCTTACAAGCTGAGCAAGACAGTATCTCTGCAATTGAACGTGAACAATATCACCAATAAATTCTATTACGAAAATTCGTACTACACCTCGGCCTCGGAAAATCATGTGATTCCCGGCGCGGGGCGTACGGCGAGGTTGACCATCCGCACCACGTTCTGATGCACGGCCATGTTGTTGCATATTGCCGCATTGCTCGGTCCTGATCAGCTTCGGTCCCTGTGCGCCCGGTTGAATATGGCCGCCTGGGGTGACGGCCGCGTGACCGCCGGCCATCTGTCTGCCCAGGTGAAGGTCAACCGGCAACTGCCCCAGGAGGATGCGACCGCGCGCGAACTGAGCGACGAGGTATTGCGCGCGCTCGAGCGCAACCCGCGCTTCATCAGCGGTACATTGCCGCGGCACGTATATCCGCCGCTGTTCAATCGCTATGAGGCCGGCATGAGCTTCGGCGGCCATGTCGACAATGCGATCCGGCAGATTCCCGGTACACCGCACCGGCTGCGCACCGACATCTCCGCCACGGTGTTCCTGAACGAGCCCGGCGAATACGACGGCGGCGAGCTGGTGATCGAGGACACGTATGGAACGCACTCGGTAAAGTTCGCGGCCGGCGACATGGTGCTATATCCGTCGAGCAGCGTGCATCGGGTACTGCCCGTGACCCGTGGCGTGCGCACGGCGGCGTTCTTCTGGATTCAAAGCATGATCCGGGACGATGCCGATCGGCGCCTGCTGTTCGACCTCGATATCTCGATCCAGGAATTGACGCACGCCGGAGCGAATTCCGATGCCGTCACTCGACTGACAGCCTGCTATCACAATCTGTTGCGCCGCTGGAGCGAGCTGTAGGCTCCTGTTGAGGCCATGAGTCTCTCGAACGAACAATTTGCGCGCGCCGCCGCCGCGGAGGCCAGCCAGCTGCGAGTGCAACGGCTGCAGCGGATGAATCACCGTGAACTACAATTGCTGCTGGGCGGCGATCCCACCGAGATCGTTCCCTGGGTACGAAGCGCGGCCGAGCACGGAATCGTGGCGGCGCAGCTGCGGTTCGGCCGCATGCTGCTCGCGGGCCAAGGCGTGGAGCGGGATGCGGCGCTGGCCTTGACCTGGTTCAACCGCGCCGCCGAGCAGCGCGATCCCGGCGCGATGAACATGGTGGGCCGTTGCCACGAAAACGGCTGGGGAACGCCGCTCGATCTTGAACTCGCGGCGCATTGGTACGAGTGCTCGGCCAATCGGCGTCACGACTGGGGACAGTACAATTTCGCGAACATGCTGTTCGATGGACGCGGCGTTGCAGTCGATCGGCCGCAGGCCGTCCGATGGTACCGCCACGCGGCGCACCAACATCATGCCCGGGCCATGAATCTGCTGGGCCGCTGCTACGAGGAGGGGTGGGGCTGCGAGAGGAATCTCGCTGCAGCCTTCCACTGGTATCAGCGCTCGGCGCAAGGCGGCTATCATCGCGGCCAGTGGAATCATGCCGCCGCGTTGGCCGAACGAGGATTAAAACGAGAGGCCGCCGAATGGTTTCGCAAAGCCTCTGAGGCAGCCAAGCGGGCGGCCGTTTAGAGCCCGGCACTCAATAGGCGCTGCGCGCCAACCTTTCAACGGGGTCGAGGACGACCCCGTCCTTTAGTGCTCGCTGCGCGAGCATCAGAGCATCGCTGTCCGGCAATCTTAGCGCCCGGCCGACGAGCCGCTCCGAGCGTCCTCCGGCAGTGCGACCGACAGCTCGAGCACCTCGTGGCCGTCATCGCGTCCGAGGTTGATCTGAACCGCCGACGGATCGACGTTCACATAACGGCGGATCACCTCGAGCAACTCACGACGCAGCGTGGGCAGGTAATCGGGGGCACCACGCGTACTTCGCTCCTGCGCGACGATGATGCGCAGACGCTCCTTGGCGACATTGGCCGACGACGGAGTCTTGCGAAAAAGAGCGAGTAACCCCATGTCAGCCTCCAAACACGCGCGCGAAGAACCCTCTCTTGGGCTCCTGTGTGAAACGCATCGGCACGGTCTCGCCCAGCAGGCGCGCCACGGCGTCCTCGTAGGCGGCCGATACATCGCTTTCGCCGTTGAGAATGACGGGAACACCCGCGTTGGATGCGGATAGCACGTCCGGCGACTCCGGAACGACGCCGACCACGTCGAGACCCAGGATCTCCTTGACGTCGGCAACGCTCATCATCTCGCCATTCGCGACTCGACGCGGATTGTAACGGGTCAGCAGCAGATGCTCCTTCACTCCGCCGTTGCCCTGCTCGGCACGCAGCGTCTTGCTGGAGAGCAGCCCGAGAATGCGATCCGAATCGCGTACCGACGAGACTTCAGGGTTGACCACGACCACGGCCCGGTCCGCGAAATACATCGCCAGATGTGCGCCCCGCTCGATTCCCGCGGGTGAATCGCAGATGATGTACTCGAAGCCCTCGGCCGCGAGTTCCTCCAGCACCCGGCGTACGCCTTCATCGGTGAGCGCCTCCTTGTCGCGAGTCTGCGACGCAGCCAATACATACAGCGTATCGAGGCGCCGGTCCTTGATCAGTGCCTGCTTGAGTGCGCAGTCGCCCTGGATGACGTTCACGAAATCGTATACGACACGCCGCTCGCACCCCATGATCAGATCGAGGTTACGCAGTCCGATGTCGAAATCGACCACCGCGACACGCTTGCCGCGACGTGCGAATCCGCAGGCTATGCTCGCGGAAGTAGTGGTTTTTCCAACTCCCCCTTTACCCGAAGTCACCACGATAATCTCGGCCAATGCTGGATTCTCCTATGCTGAGGTCTCGAGCTGCCGATGAAGCCCGCTGGGAGCTTCTTGCGGCAACCGAATGACGATAATTGAACGATGCCCGCGTCGGTCCGGATCAACCGCCGATGCGCGCGAAATGCAGATCCTCGCCTGCGAGCCACGCCTGCACGGGCATGCCGGCAAGTTCGGCGGGAATCGTTTCAAAGACACGGAACACGCCCGCAATCGACACGAGCTCCGCGTGAAATTCCTGGCAGAACACCCGCGCGGCAGCCTCGCCGCGCGCGCCCGCCATTGCGCGGCCGCGCAACGACCCATAAACATGGAGACAGCCGTCCGCCATGACCTCCGCCCCCGCGCCGACGCCGGCATTGACGATGAGATCGCGGTTGCGCGCATAGATCCTCTGCCCCGAGCGCACGGTCTGGCTGTGAACCAGGGCCGGAGCACTCGAATCGGCCCGCGCCGGTGCCGACGCCGGTTCCGGCCCAGGTGCCGGCTCAGGTTCAGCTGCCGGTGTCGTCGGTGCAGGCTGCGCAGTCTGGAGCACGGGAACTGCACGGGTGCGCGGCCGAAAACTCGAAATAATCGGCAGATCGAGGGCAATCGCCACCGGTTCCAACCCCTCGGAGTCGCCGGCCAGTCCGATCGTGAGCATGCCGGCGCGGCGCACCGCCTCGATGACGGCACGAATCTCAGCGACTTCAGGCACCTTCTCGAGCGCGATGAGATCCAGGCATACGGCGGTGCGCCGAAAGAAATGCGGCGCGGCGGCGACGCGCCCGGTCAGTTCGTCCAGGATGGCGCCCGGATCAAGGGTACGGATGCGCGCATGCAATAGACCGACCTGTCCATAGCGGATGTCGATGACCGGCAGTGGCGTATCGGCTGCGTTTGGATTGAATTCCAGATTCGTGCTCAACAGGGTCCTCACACACTCGGCGGCCGGACGCGCCTCAATAACAATCAAGGTGGCCGGGGATGGATGTGCAGTGTACCGATAAATGTCGCCGACTCAATCGAAATGAACGGCGCTGTCGGCATGCTCCGACACCGGCCACCTTGGCCATCGCTCGAGCACGCAATCGATGCGCTCTCAGTCGGCTTTCTTGCTGAAGGCTTCGAATGCCTTCTTGTAGTCGGGATGCCAGCGCGACAGCGGCGGGCGGTTCTCGACAATGTCTCCCGCAGCCCAAAGGATACGCCGCTCGTCGAGAGAACGAGGCACGTCGTTGTCGGGGCAGAGAATGTAGAAGTCGCCGGCATCCAACCGCTGCATCATGAAATCCACGGTCTGATCAGGCGTCCAGGCACCGGCCGGCTTCTCCGTGCGGCCGTGGGCGGTAAGATCGCTGAACACGAAGCCCGGAATCAGCAAGTGAGCGCTGATCCGGCAGTTCGGCGTATTGCGCAGTTCGTGCTGCAGCGCTTCGGTGAAAGCCTTCAGGCCGGCTTTGGCAACGTTATAGGCTGGATCGCCGGGCGGGGTGGTGATGCCTTGCTTCGAGCCGGTGTTGATGACCAGACCCGGACGGCCTCGCGCAATCATTGCAGGCACGAAGGTCCGAGTGCCGCGGATGACGCCCCAGAGGTTGACGTCAAGTACCCGTTCCCAGTTGGCTACCGGCCCGAACAGGCTGCTGCCGGGCTGAATACCCGCGTTGTTCATGAGGACATCGGTGCCGCCGAAACGATCGTAAACCGCCACCTCCAGCTGATACAGATCGTCGGCGCGACTGACGTCCGTCTCGAACGCCATCACATCGGCCCCTCCGTTGGCCGCGAGGACGGCGACCTGCTGGACCGCACGCGCGAGCCGCTCCGCGCCGAGGTCTGCGATGCAGACGCGAAGTCCGATCCGGGCGAACCGCTTGGCAGCCGCAAGCCCGATGCCGGCGGCGCCGCCCGTGACGACGGCGACGGATCCGGGGGTGAAGGACAAGTGTGCCATCTACGATCCTCCTCTGTTCGTGCGGAGCGCTCAGCTTGGCGGCGGCTCGTTCATCACCAGCCAGTACATGCCGAGCTGTTGCGCCGCCTCCATGAACTGAGCGAAATCGACGGGCTTGCGTACGAAGCTGTTGGCGCCTAGACCGTAGCTGGAGAGAATGTCCTTTTCTTCGTTGCTGGAGGTCAATACGACAACGGGAATGCGACGCGTGCGCTCGTCGGCCCGAACGCGCCGCAGGACATCGAGACCGCCCAATTTCGGCAATTTGAGATCGAGCAGAATCACCGCGGGCAGTGCCTTGGGGTCCCTTTCAGCGTGCACCCCGGTTGCGAACAGGTAGTCGAGGGCCTCGACGCCGTCGCGAACGACTTCGACCCGGTTGAGGACCTTGCTCTTTCTGAATGCGCGCAACGTGAGTTCCTCATCGTCGGCATTGTCCTCGACGAGGAGAATGGTATTGGCTCGATTCATCAGACGTCAACCTCTTGCGCGAGAGATGGGAACTGTGAAGAACACGGTCGCTCCGCAATCGACAGTGCCCTCCGCCCAGATGCGCCCACCGTGACGATCCACGATGCGCCGAACGGTCGCCAGCCCAATGCCGGTGCCGGGAAAATCGGCCTCGCTGTGCAGGCGCTGGAAGGGCTGAAAGAGCGCTCCTGCATGGGCCATGTCAAAACCGGCGCCGTTGTCCTTCACGAGAAAGACGGTTTCCGTGCCGCTCGTGTCCGCCCTGATTTCGATGCGTGCATCCGCCCTCCGCGCAGTGAACTTCCAGGCGTTGCCCACCAAATTCTCCAACAGTATGCGCATCATGCCACGGTCGGCATGCGCAGTGAGCTCAGGCTGGATCAGCACCGCGACCTCGTGGCCCGGGTTCTGTCGTCCGAGTTCCTCGGCGACCGTTTGCGCGAGGCCCGACACATCCACATGCTCGCGATCGATCTGTGCCCGGTTGACACGTGACAACAGCAGCATATCGTCGATCAGGGCGGCCATGCGTTGTGCCCCCGCCCGAATGCGGCGCAGGTAATTCTGTCCCGTCTCATCCAGGCGATCCGAGTAGTCCTCGAGCAGCGCCTGGCTGAATCCGTCAACGCCGCGCAGCGGCGCGCGCAGATCATGCGACACCGAATAGCTGAAGGCCTCGAGTTCCTCGTTCTTGGATTTCAACTCGTCCACGAGCTCCGCTTTCGCTTCCGCCAGTTCCCGCGCGGCGCGCGCCTCGGCCGCCTCCAGCTCGCTGCGCATGAGCTGCTCGCGAATGCGCCGATTTTCATCCTCGAACTGCTTGCGGCGGATCTGCGCCTGCACCCTCGCGCGCACCACGTCGAACTCGCTCGATTTGGCGATGTAGTCGTCTGCGCCCGTGCCGAGGCCTTCGATCAATGCCTGCCGGTCCTCGACCGCCGTCAGCATGATGAGCGGGATATTGCGCAGCGCCGGGGATGCCTTGATGCGGCGGCAGGTCTCCTGCCCACCGATCCCGGGCATCAGAAGATCGAGCAAGATACAGTCCACGTCTTGGACCGCGACCACCTCGAGTGCCTCTTCGCCGGACCGGGCCAGCACGACGTCATAACCTTCGTCGCGCAGCTCGAAGCCCAGCTCCTGCAGGTAGGTCAGGCTGTCGTCCACGGCGAGAATTCGTTTCGGACTCGGCGGGGTCGCCAAGGCCTGCGGCTCCGTGCGGGCGGTTCTGAGCATGGCCGTCAAACGCGCGAGAATGACGCCCAGGTCCTCCTCCTTGCGTACGAAGGCGTCGGCGCCGGCATCCAACGCCCGAAGTTCCGCGCCTTGCTCATCCGATGCAGTCAGAAGCAGGCAGGGTAGGCCGCGGAGCGCCCCGTCCAACCGCAGCCTGCGAATCACCGTGGCTCCATCGATGCCGGGCATGACCCCATCCACGATGAGCGCCGACGGCCGGCGCATCGCCGCCAAGCGCAGGCCCTCCTCCCCGGTGGCGGCGGTGATGACGCCGTAGCCCAACGGCTCGATTGCGCCCTTGAGCGCCTCGCGGAATGTGGCGCTGTCATCGATCACGAGGATGGCCGGCTTCTCCTCGGCAACCGGAATCTGATCGTCACCTCGGTGCCGGCGCAGCAGTTCCTGCGCACGCGCCACCACATAGTTGGCGTCGTAGGGCTTCCCCACGTAGTCGTCGGCACCGGTCTGCATGCCGCGAATGCGATCTCGGACCTCGGCCTCGCTCGAGAGCATGAGAATCGGCACCTCGCGGGTGGCGGGAGCCGCGCGGATCTCCTTGAGCAGCTCCACGCCGTCCCCATCCGGCAGCAGCACGTCCAGAATGATGAGGTCCATGACTTGTCCGGCGAGGGTGTCGCGCGCACCTCCCAGAGTCGAACAAAGGAAGGGCCTGTGGCCCGCCGCTTCCAGCGCTTCCGAGAGGTCCATGCGCACGGTCAGACTGTCGTCGACGATGAGTACCCTGCCGCTCATATCGTTCTCGCGTCGCCCACCGCTAGGCGTTGCATGATCTGCGTTCCGATCTGATCCAAAGGCAGAACCAGCTGGGCGGCCCCCAGCAGTGCGGCCTCCCGCGGCATCCCGTAGATGATGGAGGTGCTTTCATCCTGAGCGATGGTGAAGCCTCCGGTCCGCCGGATCGCCAGCAAGCCGGCGGCACCGTCGCGGCCCATCCCCGTCAGCAGGCAGGCGAGCACTTCGGCACCCCGATCCGCTGCCAGCGATTCGAACATCACGTCGACCGAAGGCCGGCATGAATGCCGGGGAGGATCGCTGCTCAAGCGCAGGCGCCCATGCTCAACCGTCAAATGCCGGCCGGGCGGCGCCATGACCACCTGGCCGGGAAGCGAGTCCAGCGATTCGCGGTCGCGCGCATAGGCGACCCGGTGCGGCGTCTGGTTGTCCAACCACTCCGCAAATACCGTGCCGAAAGGCTCATCGATGTGCAGGACGAACAGCACCGGCACGGGCAGGTTGCGCGGCAGCGCCCGCAGCACCTTGACGATGGCCGCGGGACCGCCCGTCGATGCGCCCAATGCCACCACCCGATACACGGGGCCCTGCTCGTGACGAGCGTGCTTGACCGCCGGGGCGGCCGATTCCTGCCGAAGCGCGGCGGCGCCGCGCTCCGTTCCGGCCAGACGCGCCCGGGGATGGGTGATCACTTTGATCCGGGCGACGAGTTTGACGGCGGCGACGAACCGCCGCTCCCAGGCGGTATCGACGTCGGACAGGGTGGGCTTTTCCAGCACATCGATGGCGCCGGCGGCGAGCGCATCGTAGGTCTGGAAGAGTTCCCCCCGGTTCGTGGAGGCCGAAACGATCAGGATGGGCGTCGGCATGTAGGCCATGATGTATTCGGTGGCCGCGAGTCCGCTCATGACGGGCATCACCATGTCGAGGGTGACGACATCGGGCCGCAGGGCCTCGCACAGCTCGATCGCGCGCTTGCCGTCTTCCGCCTCTGCGACCACTTCGATTTCGGGATCGGCCGCGAGGATCTCGCAGAATCGGCGCCGGATGGTCAAGGAGTCCTCAACCACGAGAATCCGCAACTTCGTCATTGCACATCCACGAGCGAACGAATTTTCTCGAGCAGTTCCCCCTGATCGAATTCTCCCTTGACGATATAGGCTTGGGCACCGACGCTCTTTCCGCGATTGCGGTCTTCACTCGATGCGCGCGAGGTGACGAGGATTGCCGGAATTTCACGCAGAATGGGGTCCGCCCGGATCCGTTCGATGAATGTAAAGCCATCCATCCCGGGCATCTCGACATCCACCAAAATCAGCGCATAGGAGCGCTTGCGCGCCTGGTCGAGCCCGGCTTCTCCCGAGGTGGCGAGATCCACCTCGTAGCCCGCCGATTCGAGGATGCTTTGCTCGAGCATCCGGGTCGTCAACGAGTCGTCGATGACCAGAATCGG
>Ga0208193_1001409_pt1 | contig 10627 bp, 7 predicted proteins | sample June2015DPH_17_2_FD_184716 | JGI IMG/M metagenome (GOLD analysis project Ga0208193, IMG submission 184716) | Peatland microbial communities from SPRUCE experiment site at the Marcell Experimental Forest, Minnesota, USA - June2015DPH_17_10... | ecosystem: Environmental > Terrestrial > Soil >...
GCCGGCGATTTTTCCGGAGTCGAGCAGAACCCGGCTATCGATTGCCAAAAGCGCGAGCAGAAAAAGCGGCATCTAGGTATGATAAGCGTTTCATGGCACCGATTCCTCATCATCAACAACAGGCTCTGGTAGAGCGCTTGATCAACGCTTGCGGCGGCGGATACTCACCTGAGGTTCGCAGGCGGTATTACATTTCGGGTCCGCAATGGGCGGCGGCTTACGAAGGGCACGCGCTGTTTCACGCGCCGACGCGGGAGCCGGTGGGATTCGAGAAAGTGATTGAAGAGTACGCGAAGATCGGCATCGGGCACTGGACCACGCACGATACCGACGTGATCCCGACGGCGGGGCTCTTCAAGGATGAACAGGAGCAGATTGTTGCGCGGATCAAAGCTTCGCTGGGCAAGGACGGCCTGCAATGTTCGATGGTGACGACGGAGACGTTTCATCACGCGGTGTGGGCGGCAAGTCCGGCGGCGGAGGCTCCGGAAGTGCGCGCGTATGCGGCCCGGCGGTTGGCAAATACGGTGAAGATCGGGCATCAGTTGGGTGCGGAATTCGCGGTCTATTGGCCGGGATCGCTGGGATATTTCGTGCAAGGCGCGGTGGAGGAGACGGAAACGTTGCGTTGGTACGCGGAGGGTCTTAACGCTGCGTGCGAGGCGGATATCAAAATCGCGAAGGAGTTCGGACGGCCGACGCTGAAGCATTGCATGGAGGCGAAGCCGTTTGAACCGCAGGCGGAAATTCTGCTGCCGACCAGCGACGCAATGCTGGCGTTTATTTCGTCGGGATTGTTGACGCATCCGGAAATGGTGGGGTTGAATCCGGAGTATCTGCATGAGCTGATGTGGGGCGCGGCTCCGCGGGCGGCGCTGGCGCGGGCGCTGCTGTGCGGCAAACTGTGGCATTTCGATATTAACGACGGGTATCGTTTGAAGCACGACGTGGATATCGCGGTGGGATTAGTGAATCCGCTGGACTGGTTGAACGTGCTGGTGCTGCTGCGGAGCCACAAGTATGCGGGTCCGTTCAATCTGGATTACAAGCCTCCGCGCACAACCAGCAATTGGGGTGTGTTTGCGCTGAGTTTCCCGACGGCGGTGGATCGATTCATCACGTTGTGGGAGATGGCGGGCGACGTGATCGCGGACCCGGTGATTTCGGAAGCGTCGGCAGCGCTGCGGGCGGGCGGAGGGCCGGTGGATGTGCTCGATGTCGAAGCGATTGTGGCGGCGAATCGGGAATTATTGACGCTGCATGAGTTGATCGCGCATCGCATGGTGCAGATTCTCATCGGCGCGCACCGGGGACGGGTGTATTCGATTTAGAATCAATTCGCGGAAGGCTTCTCAGCGCGATCGATGACGAAGATCTCCACGGGACCTTTCTGCGATTCCAGTTTGAGCCCGAGCTGCTCCTGAAGGGCAGTGAAGATGGAAGGACCGGCGCTATCCACGGGAGGCCTCGGCGCATCCGCCGGCATCATGGAAAGCTGGTTTTCATCGGGCGTCCATTCCAGGCCGATGTCGAATTTGCCCGTTAAGCCGGTCTTGTCGACAATCGTGCGTCCGAGCGTGCGCGCGAGCATAGGGATGATGTCGGCGACGGGAAGGCTGACAGCCGTCAACGATCTGGGGCTCATCATCATGTTGCCGCAATAGCGCTGGCCCGGCTCGGGCGGCGCTGGAGGTTTGGTCGGATCCGGCGTGGTGCAGCCGCTTTCCGTCGATTCCGTCAATTTAGGCCCCAGCTTGCCGTCCTTCCGGGCCAGGACCAGCGCATAAATAGGAAGCTCTTTCGTCTCGCGGCGAATCGTAAGCTGAAAACGGTCCTCGAGCAGCGATTGAAGGAGCAGCGGGAATTCGCCCTGTTTCAGGGTATTTTCCGCTTTTGCCGAGATATCGTAGTGCAAAGAATCGAGCCAGGGCGGTCCACCGGAGATCTGGTAGGGCTGAATGCGCCAGGCGATCACGATCAGTTCCTTCAGGGTCATGTTGGTGATGTTGACCCTTCCTCCGGGCGAGTTGCGAATCCACATGCCTCGTGCATCAGGCGCGGATGGCTTGATGGAGGCGACCTCGAACTCCGGCCGCTTGGCATCCTGCGCCGTTAGAATCAGCAATGCGGCCAGTAAGGTATACATTTACGGGTTTGACGCCTAAAACGGGAATCGGTTCCATGTCGTAACGCGTCTTGAGAAAAAATGTTCTCCTCCCCCACTAGTAGTCATGGACATCCAAGCGACCATGACCAAGACGGGAATTGAGGGGCTGGATGAGATTCTCTATGGGGGAATTCCGCGGGCCAATATGATCCTGGTGCAGGGCGCGGCCGGGACGGGCAAAACCCTGATGGGCGTGGAATTCGTCTACCGGGGGATCACCGCGTATGATGAGCCGGGTATCATCGTCGTTTTTGAGACCAATCCGACCAAGTTGATCCGGGATGCGGTGCTATTCGGCTGGGAATTAGAGGAACTCCAACGGCAGAATAAGCTGAAAGTCATTTTTACGAGTCCGGAGGTGCTGGAATCAGAGCTGCGCTCGCCCAATAGCCTGCTGCTGGAAACGGCGGTCGAAATGGGAGCCCGGCGCATTTTCATTGACGGAATCGGGTTGCTGAGACCTGCGCCTAACGATGGCGTGCGGCTGCCCGGCACCGGTCCAGGCTCCTACCGGGAGCTGTTACAACAACTGCTGGAGGGTTTACAGCGGGGAAATCTGACCGCCATTTTTGCGCATGAGGTCGGGTTCGGGGACGAGGCCCTTTCCACACTTGCATCGGCCGGTTTTCTGGCCGATACGGTGATCGAGCTGGCTCGCGATGGCGGCCGGCGGCTGGGCCATCGCAGCATCGAGATCATCAAGAGCCGGGGGCAGGATTACGCGCCCGCCAGGCACACCCTGAGAATTACTTCCGGGAAAGGATTGCAGGTTTTTCGCCGCGTGCAGGCGCCTGTGACTCGCAATCTGGACCAACCGACGTCGACTTCGAAGCGCTCCGTGATAGGGGTGCAGGCGCTGGATGATTTGATCGGCGGCGGCCTTTTCGAGGGCTCGACGACCATGGTGGTGGGCATTTCGGGAGTGGGAAAAACCGTGCTCGGCACTCAGCTTTTACGCGAAGGGGTGGTGAAGGATGGGAAACGCGGCCTGCTGGTTTCACTCGACGAGCACCCGGCGCAGATCGTCCGGAATGCCGAAACGCTGGGTCTCGATCTCAGGGAACATATCGACTCCGGGATGATCCACGTTCTCTATGAGAGTCCCCAGGAACTGGAGATCGACTCCCATTTCGCCCGCATCGTGCGGACGGTCGAGGAGAATGACATTCAACGGCTGGTGATCGACGGCGTGACCAGTTACAGCACGGCGATCGACAGTCAGAGGTCCTACCGCGATTTTTTCCAGGCGCTGGTGGCGTACAGCAAATCCCGCCTGATGACGACATTTTTCAACTATGAGAATCCGGAATTATTCGGGATCTCGTCGTACATGCCGGAGTCTGCGGTGGGGTCCATTGTGGACAACATCATTCTGATGTCTCTGGTGGAAATAGGGAGCACGCTGCGCCGCTGTATCGCGGTGGTGAAGGCGCGTGGGTGCAATCATGAATTCGACACGCGGGAATTCACGATAGGAAAAGGAGGAATCGCGCTGCGGCCGATCAGCCCGGATGATGCACTGCCCGTTCTGCCGATCGAGAGCTACCTGAGCGTGCTAAGCCGGGCCCCGGCACGAGTCACCGCGGGCAACGGAAAGTCCCGCACGGCGAAGGTCGGGAAATAGCCGGGGATCCGTGCCCACCACTCATGAGCTGCTCGATTCCGAAAGCTGGGGGGAAGTTCTAGAGTCGTATGCCCGCAGCATCGACGTTGCGGTGGCATTGGTCGACCATGACGGCCATCTGATCGGGAAATGCCACAATGCGCAGCCGATCTGGAGTCTGGCGCGGGAAGTCCGGCCCGAATGGGGTCGCGGCTGCCTTTTCTGTCTGAATGCGAGCGGACGCTGCACGGCGGCCGCCGATGCGGAGCGAACCCGTTCTGTGGTTCTAGCATGGGGACTAGGAGGATTCGTGCACGTCGCGGCACCGTTGTTCCTGGCCGATCGGCATTTGGGAACACTGCTGGCCGGGCAGGTATTCGTGCAATATCCCGAACTGCTTTTACTGGAAGAAGTGGCGCGGGAGTTTGGCATTTCGGGGCAGAAACTTTGGGATATCGCACGGAGGTTGGTCCCAGTGAGTCATACGAATCTGACGGCGTACGGTAACCTGCTGGGAACGCTGGGCCACGCGTTTCTGCGGGAACGGTATAGCACGGTCCTGAAACGGGATTTGGCCGAAACCAACGAGAGGCTCCGGTCTTCGAACGTGGACCTGCTGGACGCCAATTCCAAGCTGAGCGGCAAGGTGGAGGAACTCGCCCAGTCGGTTGCCGAAAAGGACATTCTGCTGAACGAAGTACACCATCGGGTGAATAACAATCTACAGGTGATTGCCAGCCTGCTGCGGATGCAAGCCGAGGGGTATCCGAACGATCAGGTGGCGGACGCGCTGCGGGAGACCCAGTTGCGCGTGGAATCCATGGCTTTGATTCACGCCCACCTCTATAACTCAGCCGACTGGAACGCTGTGAATTTCGCCGAGTATACGACGGTGCTGGTCGGCAACCTGTTTGTTTCCTATGGAGTAGACCCGGCGCTCATTACCGGGCGGGTGGAGATCAGCCCTTTCGAATTGAGTGTCGATAAGGCAATTCCCGCCGGTTTGATTCTGAACGAGCTGATTTCAAATGCGCTCAAGCACGCCTTTCCGGATGGCCGGCACGGCTCCATTCTGGTAAAAGGCGGTCTTTGCGACGGCCGGGTTCAACTGGTCGTAGAAGACGACGGGACCGGTGTTTCCGGGAAAACAGCCGAGCGGTCCCGGCGCCAATCGTTGGGGCTGAAGATCGTCGAAATCCTGGGCCGCCAACTGAAGGGGACCTTCGAGCAGCCGGACGCGGCAAGGGAGCCGGGAGCGGGTTCGATTTTTCGTGTTTCCTTTCCATATCGGACTACAGTTTCAAAATGACAAGGGGCAGTTTGAGCACTCTGGCTGAGAGATATTTAGCGCCGATGACACTGTTCTAAGTGATTAGAAAAATGATGGATGCGGCGTTGCGGGCTCTGTCCGCGGCGGTGCATATGCTGGTCAATTTCCGCCGTCGCCTGCGAAACCTCACGCGATCCTCCCGCGAGCCAGCGCCAAGAGCGCCTCCGGGAGAGGAAACTCTTCTTACGTTGAAGTGGATGGAGGCTAAACAAAAAAAGTCAGAGCTACAGTCCGAACTCGACCGGCCGACCGCGAGCCGCCTCTATGGCGCCCAAGTGAAGCTGTGGGAGGCGACCAGAGCCGCAGGCGAGAAATGCCAGGGTCTATTTCTTAAGATACAAGCCGTCCGTAATCGCAAACGCAATTCGAAAACGGAAAAATGAGAATATCTGCCCGGTCGGGCCACTTCTATAAGTGACAGGAAAACGGAGGAGGCAGCCTGGAGGCGAAGAGTGGACAACAAATGCAAAGTACTGATTGTAGAGGACGAAGGTCTGATCGCACACGACATTTCGACCCGTCTTGAGGCTCTGGGCCACGTGGTGGTGGGTACCGTGAGCACGGCTGAGGAGGCGCTCGAGCAGGCAGCGGGGGCGGATATCGTGTTGATGGACATCCGCATCGACGGACCGGTCGACGGCATTGAGGCGGCAGCGCGTCTTCGCGAGCAGTATCATCTTCCGGTGGTCTTCTTGACCGCCCATGCCGACCGGCAAACGCTGGACCGCGCCAAGGTGACCGGCGCGTTCGGTTATCTGGTCAAACCCATTGCGCATGGGTCGCTGAACAGCGCCATTGAAATTGCGCTTTATAAACACCGGATCGAGCGGAAACTCGAAGAGCGGGAGGCGCTGTTGCGGACCACCCTCGGTTCGGTGGCCGACGCCGTGGTGGTGACCGATCATCTGAGCCGTGTGCTGATGCTGAATGCCGCGGCGCAGAATCTCACTGGATGGACCCACGCGGAAGCGGAAGGGCAACCGGTGTTGCGGGTGGTGCGGCTGGTGGACGCCGAATCAGGCGAACCGGCGGAGGATCCGGTGCCGCTGGCGATTCTGAAGGACGCGGTGATGCCTCTCGACCGGTCCTGCCAGTTGGTCTCCCGCAGCGGGGTCCAGATGATGATTGAAGGGTCGGCGGCGCCGGTAAAGGCCTCCGGCATTGCGCTGGGAACGGTGCTGACGTTTCGTGACGTGAGCGCGCGCTTGTGGGAAGAGAAGCAGCTTCGGCAGGCACAAAAAGTGGACGCGGCGGGCAGGCTGGCGGCGCGTGTTTCCGATGAATACTCCAGCCTGCTGGCGATCGTCCGGAACCAGTCGGAACAGTTGCTGCGTCAGTTTGGCGAGTACTCGCCCGCGCGGCAGTCGATTGAGCAGATCCAGGAATCGGCGGCCGCGGCCGAGGAACTCACGCGCAGGCTGACCCGGTTCGGCACCAGGCAGGCGACCGAGCAGCCGGAGTTGCTGAGCATGAACGGTGTTTTACGGCGCATGTCGAAACTGATTGAATCGGTGGCAGGCCCGACGATAGAGCTGGCAATTCGTTTGTCTCCCATGGCCGGCCAAGTCAGGGTAGACGCCGCACAATTGGAGCAGGCGATCGTGAACCTGGTGCTCCATGCATGCGCGATGATGCCGGAGGGCGGCCAGTTGCTGATTGAAACCGGGAAAACGGACCTTCCGCGGCTTCATTCAATGGCGAGCTACTCCACCCTAAACATCACCCATACCGGACAGGAACCGGACCTCGAAAAGCTGTTCGAGCCAGCCTCCATCGCTGAAGACGGCTTGGCACTGGCGATGGTTCACAGCACCGTGGCCGAGCAAGGGGGATACATCTCCGCGCACGGGATGTCGCCTGGCTACCGGTTCGAGATGCTACTGCCGCTCGCCTCAGAAACGGCGCTGCCGGAAGGCGGTCTGGAACCGGGTAACGTTGCTTCCGTGTTGCTGGTGGATTACCGGGAGCGAGTGCGCGCGCAGCTGCACAATTTTTTCGAGGCGGAGGGATACAACCTGCTGGAAGCGGTGGACGATCAGGAAGCGCTCACATTAGGCGAGGTGCATGAGGGCTCGCTGGACCTGCTGGTGGCGGAGGCAGCGGATGCGGACCGGATCGGCGCGGTTCTGCGAAAGGACCACCCGGAGTTGCAGGTTTTGCGCATTGTCGATGAGCCCGAGGCGGCTCCCAACGAAATGCGGCGTCCATTCACGCAGGCCGCGCTGCTCGAAAAAGCGTCGCAACTTTTGGGGCCACGAAACGCACTGGGCGCGGCGGCTACTTCTTCTTCGATTTAACCGCGGTGGGGTCGGGCAATGTGAACAGACCATCCGTCACATCTTTACTATTGATCTTGACGGATTCCGAGAAAATTTCGTAGACCTTGTCGCCATTGCGCTCCCGGCGAATCTGGTGCGGCCATTGCACTCCGCCAGCGTCCCGGTAGCGGGCGAATAGCGTCACTTCTTCATCCTGCTCCTTGGTGACGGAATTTTTTCGCTTGTAAATCTGGCGCACCGGAAGCTTCGTCGATTGATGAAACTGGACGCGCACGACGTGATTCTCAGAATCGGTAATATTGACGATATCGACCGGGAGATTCTCGACCACGTCCGAACCTTGCGATTCGAAAATCATCCCGGGTTCCTTTAAACGCTGGCGGAACATATAGAGTACGTTGCGCAGAGTCGACTCCCGGTAGCGGTCGAAACGCTCCTGCTCCATCGGTTTGTTTCCACGCCAACTGATGTCCCAGCCGGCATTTTCAAGGAACAGCACTGCGGTATCCTCGGTCCTGCCGAAAACTTCCTTTTCGCGCTGGCCGAGATCCTCGCCCGATTTTGCCGGATCGACCGTCCCGTAGCGGGTATAGATTTTGGCGATGGAGAGACCGGAAATCTGGTCGTGATAGTACGAATAGGCGCGTCCGTTTTCCGTGCGATCCATCATCGTCAGGAACGTGGCTCCGCCGAGCGCGGCCACCGCATCTTCGATGACTTTTTTTCCGCGAATCTCCGATTGTGTCTGCACCGCCTGTCCCCATGCACAGGCGCCCGCCGAAAAGAGAAACCCTCGCCGCGTCATTTTTTAGTTCACTTTGGCTTTCGCCGGCTCCGGCTTCTTGCTCAACTCGTCCGCGTTGAGGCCGGTGTTCAGCTTGATTTCAGAAATTGTGACGTCCGCCATTTTCTTCCCGCCCTGCTCGATCGCCGCCTTGAAGGGCAATTTGATGCCGTCCACCTCGCGCCAATCCGAATAGGTCTTCTTCACATCCGTCGGACCCTCCTTGTAGATCTGCCGGACGGGCAATCCCGTAGAGTCGTCGAACTCGACGCGAACGCTTTCGCCGCCGGCCGAGATATCCACTGCGTTCGGGCCGGCTGCGATTACCGTGCGCGATGCATCGCGATCGGACAATATCAGCGAAAGCCATTCGCGAAAAATTTCGCCCCGCGCCTGCTTCAACACCGGACCATCCATCGGTCCCACGCCCCGCGGCGGCGGGAGTGCCAGCCATCCCGATTTTCCGTCGGAGTAAGCGATGACCTGTCCGAACGGCAGAACCTGATCCTGACGGAAGATGCCCGGCGCGACCCAGCGGTTCTGCTGCTTGATCTTTATGCCTCCCGCGGAAGCGTCCATCGCCATTTCAGCCGACTCGCTGAAATCCTTGACGCCGGCAATTTTATCCGCGCCTCCCATCGCCTGTTGCGCGCGTTTCAGCATGGCGCGCCCGCGTTCGATCGAAGCCGGATCGGACTTGGCTGGTTCCAATTTCGGCGCATCCGATTTTGGTTCAGGAATCGTCAGGTCGATCATATTGACCTTGCCCAGCGTCGCCAGAGGCTTGCCGAATTCTTTAGGATTCCCGACCGCGACAATCGCGAGGTTCTCCGGCAGGAACCGCTCCTTGGCAACTCGCAGCACGTCCGCCCGCGTCACGGCCGAGATTGCCTTTTGATACTGGAATAGAAAATCCTTAGGATAGCCGTAGTATTCGTAGCGCATCACGCGATTGAGCGTCTTGGCCGGACTATCGAAGAAGAACACGAAGCTGTTGAGCACGCCTTGCTTCGCTTCGTCGAGCTCGCGCGCCGTCACTTCTGTTGCGCGTATCTTATCCAGTTCGACGCGGATCGCCTGCAAAGTCTCCGTAGTCGATTGCGATTTCGTGCTGCCGCCGATGCGGAACGTTCCTGGATGATCCCAATTTACTGCCCACTGCGCGCTGATGTCGTAGGCGTAGCCGAGCTTGGTCCGAATCTGCGACATCAGCCGGCTCGAGAATCCCTGGCCCAGAATCGTTGCGGCGACTTGCAGCGAGGCGTAATCTTTTTCCCGCAGTGTGCCGCCCAGTTCGCCGATCGCGAAAAATGTCTGCGTGACTTCCGGCTTCTCCGCGAAGTAAATGCCCGGCGCGGGTTTGGCGGTGACTTCCGGAAACTTCGGCACTACCTCCTGCTGCACCGTCCAATCGGCGAACAGCTTTTCCAGCTTGTCTTTCATCTCCGGGATTTTGAAATCGCCGTAGACCGCCAGCATGATGTTCTTCGGGAAATAGTAGCGATGGTAAAACCGCACCAGATCGTCGCGGTGAATATGATTCAGATCCTCATATTCGACCTGCCATCCATAAGGAGTGGCCGGCCCATAAATGATCCGCATCAGTTCCCGGTCAGGGATCCCGCCTGCATCGTCATTTCTTCGCGCGATGGCGCTGCGCGTCTGGCTGATGCCCAAATCCAGTTTGTCCTGACGAAACTCGGGCGCGGTCAACACGTCTTTAAAAATACCCAACACCGTGTCGCCATTTTCCTTCAGCGCCGAAAAACTCATGCTTGCGCTGGTTTCATCCATGCCGGCTTCGACCGACGCCGCCATGTTCTCCAGTTCCTCATCGATCTGATCGCCGGTTTTCGATTTCGTTCCACCTGAGCGGAGCACCTCCGCCGTAAATTCGGAGAGTCCTTTCTTATCCGGCGGATCGAACAGGTTCCCGGTGCGAATCAGCGCGAGCCCGCGCACTAGCGGCAGTTCATGATCTTCGAGCAGGAACACGCGCATGCCGTTCGCGAGCGTGAAGGAAGCCGGTTCAGGAATTTTCACCTGCGGCAGAGGCGGATATTTCAGGTCCTTATAAGAAGGGACAACCTGTTGCGCGAAAGCCGCGCCGGTCAGACAGAATGCAAGAAAGTAGCCCTTCACTTTGCAGCCCCTTCCGCCGGCGCCTTCGTATACGCAACGGTGCGCGTGTTCTCGATGAGATATTTTTGCGCCACGCGGACGACATCATCAGCGGTCACTTTGTCATACTCCTGAAGCTCGGTAAATAATTTCCGCCAATCGCCGAAGTTGACGGAGTAGGTGCACAACTCCGACGCGAGGCCGGAATTACTGTCGAGCTTCTGGATCAGCGCCGCGCGCAGTTTCATCCTCACGCGCGCGATGGTGGCGTCGTCGACTTTGTCCTTCTTCACATGCTCGATGATCGCGTAAAGCGCCTTCTCGTTTTCCTCCAAAGAGTGCC
>Ga0208193_1001410_pt1 | contig 10612 bp, 4 predicted proteins | sample June2015DPH_17_2_FD_184716 | JGI IMG/M metagenome (GOLD analysis project Ga0208193, IMG submission 184716) | Peatland microbial communities from SPRUCE experiment site at the Marcell Experimental Forest, Minnesota, USA - June2015DPH_17_10... | ecosystem: Environmental > Terrestrial > Soil >...
CATGGAGCGCGGCATCTGGTTCGGCACGGCGGTGTTTGACGGCGCACAGGAGGAAGAGATCAAGACGCTGCTGGCTTCGGCCGGCCTGCCGTCTTCCGGCAAGACCCCCCTGTTCGACGGCATGACAGGCGACCAGTTTGAGCAGCCGGTTACGGTCGGCTACATCTATATGCTCAAGCTTTCGCACCTGGTGGACGACAAGATTCACGCGCGTTCCATCGGGCCGTACTCGCTGATCACCCAGCAGCCGCTGGGGGGCAAGGCGCAGTTCGGCGGACAGCGTTTCGGCGAGATGGAAGTCTGGGCTCTGGAGGCATACGGAGCAGCGTACATCCTGCAGGAGCTGCTGACGGCGAAGTCGGACGACGTCTATGGCCGCACCAAGATTTACGAGGCCATCGTCAAGGGCGAAGCGGCCATCGAGCCGGGCGTACCTGAGTCGTTCAACGTGCTGATTCGCGAATTGCAGTCCCTGTGCCTGGATGTCGAACTGATCAAGCGTGCGGATCTGATCAAGAAGCTCCCGGCGCCGGATCTGGCGGCGGTAGCTGACTAAGTCCGGACTCCGCCCCCGGCTGCTGAAACAGCAACGCGGCCGGGGGTGGGGCACCCGGATTCGAGCTGGACGCAAAGACAGTATTGTTCAGGATCCTTCTTGAAAGCGGCATAACGCCGCTTCCCGGGAAGGGAAGGATCCTTCAGAAGTCCCGGGAAGAGCCGCGGCGAGCCGCTAAAAGGTCCGCCAAGGAGGGTCGCCTTGTTCCGTTCAAATCCGTTTGAACTTTCCAGCCCCATCACTGACTTTGACGCTATCCGCATCATGCTGGCATCGCCGGAGAAGATCCGCAGCTGGTCGCATGGCGAGGTAACCAAGCCCGAGACCATCAACTACCGCACCTTCAAGCCGGAGCGCGACGGTCTGTTCTGCGCGCGCATCTTTGGGCCGGTGACCGACTGGGAGTGCCTGTGCGGCAAGTACAAGCGCATGAAGCACCGCGGCGTGATCTGCGACAAGTGCGGCGTGGAAGTGACGGTGAGCAAGGTGCGCCGCGAGCGCATGGGGCACATCGAGCTGGCCTCGCCCTGCTCGCACGTGTGGTTCTTCAAGGGGCTGCCTTCGCGCATCGGGCACCTGCTCGACATTTCCCTGCGTGATCTGGAGAGCATTCTCTACTTCGAGTCCTACGTGGTTGTGGATCCGGGCGACGCGCCGGTGAAGGAACGCGAGATCATCAAGGACGAAACCAAGTTCCGCGAACTCGATCAGCAGTTCCGCCCCTCGGGCTTCAAGGCCATGATGGGCGCTGAAGCGATCAAGGAATTGCTCAAGCGTGTGCAGATTGACGAGCTGGGCGTCGAGCTGCGCGAAAGAATGAAGACCGAAACGTCGGTCCAGAAGAAGATCAAGTACGCCAAGCGGCTCAAGGTTGTCGAGGCGTTCCGCAAGAGCGACAACAAGCCGCAGTGGATGATTCTCGATGTGCTGCCGGTGATTCCACCCGAGCTGCGCCCGCTGGTGCCACTCGATGGCGGACGATTTGCCACGTCGGATCTGAACGATCTCTATCGCCGCGTCATCAACCGCAACAACCGGTTGAAGAAGCTGATGGACCTGCACGCTCCGGAAGTGATCGTGCGCAACGAAAAGCGCATGCTGCAGGAGGCCGTCGACGCGTTGTTTGACAACGGCCGCCGTGGCCGGGTGCTGAGGGGCGCCAACAATCGTCCGCTCAAGTCCCTGTCCGATACCCTGAAGGGCAAGCAGGGACGCTTCCGCCAGAACCTGCTCGGCAAGCGCGTGGACTACTCGGGCCGTTCGGTGATCGTGGTTGGACCGGAGTTGAAGCTGCACCAGTGCGGTCTGCCCAAGAAGATGGCGCTCGAACTGTTCAAGCCGTTCATCTATCACCGTCTGGAGCAGACCGGCCACTGCACGACCATCAAGCAGGCCAAGGAAATGGTGGAGATGCAGGAGCCGGTGGTGTGGGACATTCTTGAAGAAGTCATCAAGGATCACCCGGTGCTGCTCAACCGCGCTCCTACGCTTCATCGGCTGGGCATCCAGGCTTTTGAGCCGGTGCTGGTCGAAGGCAAGGCCATCAAGATCCATCCGCTGGTCTGCACGGCGTTCAACGCCGACTTCGACGGCGACCAGATGGCCGTGCACATTCCCCTTTCGCCTGAGGCGCAGATTGAAGCCAGCGTGCTGATGCTGGCCTCGCACAACATCCTGTCGCCGGCATCCGGTCAGCCCATCACCGTGCCGACCCAGGACATGGTTCTCGGTCTTTACTACCTGACCAAGGCCAAGAAGGGCGGTAAGGGCGAAGGCCGTGTGTTCGCCAACACCGAAGAGATCCTGATGGCTCTTGAAGCCAAGGAAGTCGAAACGCTGTCGCCCATCCGCCTGCGCTACACGGGCAAGGTGCTGGACATGACGACGGCCTACGACGACCAGGATCTGACGCACACCGAGCCGGTGGACTTCAACAAGGAATACATTTCAACCACCGTGGGCCGGGTGATTCTGAACGACTCGCTGCCCAAGGGCATGCCGTTTGTGAACGGGTTGCTGAAGAAGAAGGGGATCGGGCAGCTGGTGAACTATTGCAACCAGAACCTGGGCCTGGAGGTGACCGTCGGCATGCTCGACCGCATCAAGTCGCTGGGCTTCACCTATGCGACCAAGTCGGGTCTTTCGGTCGGCCTGGACGACATGGTGATTCCGGATTCGAAGTACACCACGGTGGACGCGGCGGACAAGAAGGTGATCGAAGTCCAGAAGCAGTACATGGACGGAGCCATCACCAACGGTGAGCGCTCCAACAAGGTCATCCAGATGTGGTCGGCGGTGACCGACCAGGTGGCGGACGAGATGTTCGGCAACATGAAGCGCGCCGACGACGACGGCGCGATGAACCCGATCTACATCATGGCCGACTCCGGCGCCCGCGGCTCCAAGCAGCAGATCCGTCAGCTCAGCGGCATGCGCGGACTGATGGCCAAGCCATCGGGCGAAGTGATTGAGACGCCCATCACGGCGAACTTCCGTGAAGGCTTGACTGTGCTCGAATACTTCATCTCGACCCACGGCGCCCGCAAGGGCCTGGCGGATACGGCTCTGAAGACGGCCGACTCGGGGTATCTGACCCGCCGCCTGGTGGACGTTGCGCAGGACGTGATCGTGACCGAGTACGACTGCGGAACTGTCGAGGGCATCTATGTCGGAGCTATCGTCGAATCGGGCGAAATCATCGAGCCCTTGCGCGACCGCATCATCGGCCGCGTAACGCTGGAGCGCATCAAGGATTACGACGGCAACATTGTTGTCGACGTCAACCAGGGCATCGACGAGGACATTGCATCGGCCATTCAGGGCGCAGGCGTCGAGCGGGTGAAGATTCGCTCGGTGCTGACCTGCGAATCGCGGCGCGGCGTTTGCGCGCTCTGCTACGGGCGCAACCTCGGCTCGGGCAGGATGGTCGAACTGGGCGAGACCTGCGGCGTGATTGCGGCGCAGTCGATCGGCGAGCCGGGAACGCAGCTGACCATGCGCACCTTCCACGTGGGCGGCACGGCCAGCCGCGTGCAGGACAAGTCGCGCCTGGACGCCAAGAACAACGGCTTTGTGCGCTTCATCAATCTCAGCACCGTCGAAAGCAAGGACGGCACGCTGGTGGCGATGAATCGCTCGGGCTCGATCGCGGTCCAGGACGAGCGCGGCCGCGAGAAGGAGCGCTACGTGGTGGTTTACGGCGCGCGCCTCAAAGTGAAGGACGGCGAGCATGTAAAGCTGGGCCAGCTGCTGGCCGAGTGGGATCCGTATACGTACTCGATCCTCACCGAAATTGGCGGCGCGGTGCAGTTCAAGGACCTGCAGGAAGGCATTACGCTCAACGAAGAAGTCGACGAAGTGACCGGCCTCTCGCGCTGGGTGGTTGCCGACAGCCCTGATGAAAAGCGGCAGCCGACGTTCCTGGTGAAGAACGCCAAGGGATCGAAGCGTTACCTGCTGCCGCGTGGCGCCCACCTGATGATCCAGGACGGGGACGAAGTGGGACCGGGCGACGTGCTGGCGAAGATTCCCAAGGAGTCGACGCGCACCAAGGACATCACCGGCGGTCTGCCCCGCGTTGTGGAGCTGTTCGAAGCGCGCAAGCCGCGTGAGACGGCCATCATCAGCGAAATCGATGGTATTGTCCGCTTCGGCGAAGTCAGCAAGGGCCAGCGCAAGATTTACGTGACGGCGGACAACGGCGACGAGAAGGAATACTCGGTGCCGCGCGGCATTCACGTGAACGTGCAGGAAGGCGAGCGTCTGCGCGCCGGCGATCCCCTGATGGACGGCCCCTTGAACCCGCACGACATTCTTGCCGTGCTGGGGGAAAAGGAACTGCAGGGCTACCTGGTGAACGAAATCCAGGAAGTGTACCGTCTGCAGGGCGTGGCCATCTCGGACAAGCACATCGAAGTCATCGTTCGCCAGATGCTTCGCTGGGTCCGAATCGACGAGGTGGGCGATACCAACTTCCTGCTCGAACAGCAGGTCGACCGGTTCCGCTTCCGCGAAGAAAACGACCGCGTGCTTTCTAACGGAGGCCGTCCGGCCATCGGGCGTCCGCTGCTGCTGGGCATCACCAAGGCCTCCCTGTCGACCGACAGCTTTATCTCGGCCGCCAGCTTCCAGGAGACGACGCGCGTACTGACCGAAGCCAGCATCAACGGCGCGGTGGACAACCTGCGCGGACTCAAGGAGAACGTGATTGTGGGACGTCTGATTCCCGCGGGCACTGGCCTTGAATACTACCGCAACGTGCAACTGTCTCCTGAACTGGAGGAAGCGGCGGCGCGCGTGCAGCAGGAAGTGACGGCGGAGATCGAAGCGGCGGAGCGCGAACTGGAGCTGATGCGCCAGGAAGGCGAAGCCGAAGAGATGGCTGCCGAGTAAAAACCACCCTCCCGGCAGACCTTACTTGTGGCAGTCAACCCAAAAAGGCCCGGCGCGCGCCGGGCCTTTTTGCGCGCCGGGAACGCGCTTTGCTAAGATAGGCCCTGGCGTGGCGTGCAGCATTCATGGCGACAAAACACTCTGCCAATCCGCTTCCTAAGCGCCCCGCTGCAGCTACCAAACCGCCCGTCCTGATGGAACGTACTCAGCCGGTGATTGAGAGGCTCTCGGCCGCTTTGGGCGAGCCGGTGATCACCTACTGGAATTCGACCAAGGGGTCCATCTGCCAGAACGACGTGATCGGGCTCTATGCCCTCCTGCGCAATGCCGGCAAGCTGGACAATCTGACCCTGTTCCTCAAGTCGGACGGCGGCTCGGGGCAGGCTTCGTTGCGCATGGTGAACCTGCTGCGCCAGTACACCAAGCATCTGACCGTGCTGGCGCCGCTCGAATGCCAGTCGGCGGCGACCATGCTGGCGCTGGGCGCCGACCGCATTCTCATGGGACCGGTGGCGCATCTGTCCGCGGTGGACACTTCGCTGACCCACGATCTGTCTCCCATTGACCGCGACAACGACCGGGTGAGCGTGAGCAACGATGAGCTGCTGCGGGTGATCCGGCTGTGGACCGAGCAGGCGAAAAATTCGACCGACAATCCGTACGAGGCGTTGTTTCCCTATGTTCATCCGCTGGTCATCGGTGCGGTGGACCGCTCGAGCGCGCTGTCGACGCGCATTTGCGAAGAGATTCTTGCCTACCATGTCGAAGACATGGGCAAGGCGCGGGAGATCAGCAATGTGCTGAACTCTGGCTATCCGTCGCATAGCTATCCGATCACGCTGCGCGAGGCCAAGCGCATCGGGCTGAACGTTGAGCCGATGGACGAGAGGGTCAACTCGCTGCTGTTTGAGCTGAACGAGATCTACTCCGAGATGGGACAGAGCGCGTCGACCGACTTTGACGAGAAGAACCAGCACGACAACAGCATTCTGAACATTCTGGAGTCGAAGGGAATGCTGATCTATTTCCAGCTGGATAAGGATTGGCACTACCGCAGCGAAGAACGGCGCTGGGTGGCGATGAATGACAAGAGCGGCTGGCGCAAGGCGGAGATCAGCAAAGGTAAGGTCGCGATTTCGCAGCTGCATGTGCGTTAGTCAAGTCCCGGCCGCCCGGCACCTCGAGGCTTGCCCCGAGCAGTCTGCTCCCTGTTCAGAGCCCGCCTGGCGGCATGGTGGACGGCGTATAGCGCCGCCCGGAGTGCTTGGTCCTGTACATGGCGGCGTCGGCGGTGTTGAGCAGGGCGTCTTTTGTCTCCCCGTCTGCGGGATAGAGCGCGATGCCCACGCTGGCCGAGCCGGCGACGGTGTATCCCTCAATCACGAAAGGCGCATCGAAGCAACGCTCCAGCCGGTGCGCAATCTCTTCGGCCTCTGCCTGGCTGTGGACCACGGTTACCAGGGCGATAAATTCATCGCCCCCCTGGCGCGCCAGCAGATCGTGGGGGCGCAGCTGGCTCTTCATTCGTAGCGCCGCCTCCTGGAGATAGCGGTCACCGACGTGATGACCGTAGAGGTCGTTGATCTGCTTGAACTCGTCGAGGTCGATGTAGATGAGGCCGAAGATGCCGGCATCGCGGCGCGCTTCCATGATGAGCGTGTCGAAGTGCTTGTCGAGCGAGAAGCGGTTGTGGGTGTCGGTAAGCAGATCGAATTCAGAGCGACGCCGCAGGTCGGCGTAGAGGCGGCGCGTTTCGATGGCCAGCGCGCAGAGCGAGGCGGCGGCCAACAGGCTCTCGGCCTCAATTTCGCGGGGCTGAGTGAGCGGATCGAGAGCGACGAAAATCGAGCCGAGCGGTGGCCCGGAGCGCGCGGGGATCTGTTCCTGGACGATGCGGAAAGAGCTGAGCTTGGACGGGCAATTTCCCAACTGGGCGCCATCAGCGATCTGGCACCAGCAGGGCGCGCCCTGCAGTCTGAACGAGACCAGCTCGGTGACCTGTTCGATGACGCTGGCCAGCGGCCGGGAGTTGTTGATGTCTTCGAGGATGCGGCTGCGGCGCCGCTCAACATAGGCGAGCGCCGCGGTCTGGCGGCGCACTCTGCGCTCGATGAGCCAGCTCCTGATCCCCACCGCCAGCAGGACAGCCAGCAGCAAGGCGACAAGGCGCACCAGGTTAGGAATGCTGAGCCAGGAAGGCCTGGCGATGAGGGTGACATCGTCAAAGGAGCGCACCAGGATATCGAATGGAACCGGTCCGTTGAAGGCATCCGAGGTCGAAGGAACACAGATGCCGGACACGCGCACCGTAGCGCCGATGGGGACATCTTTGAGCGGGGGGAGCGGGATCTGGCTGGCCACGTCGGGATGGCGATAGATAGCCGAGAACGGATGGTTTCCGGCGGCGAGCAGGACATACTCATCCTGGGCGGCCTCGCGTTCCCGCATGACCACCTTGCCCTCGATCGAAACCAGATCGAACAGATTGGCGCTGGCCGAAAGCTGATCCCAGGTGGCTGCAATGGGCTCGACGGGCGCCCGCAGCAGGCTGTCCTCGACTTCTGCGCTGGTCAGGGTGAGGAAGCCGTCCATCAGGTTGGGAAAGCCCGTGGCGTCGGCCATATCACCGATGCGCATGGGGGTATAGGTCCGGGTCATGATGCGCAGGTTGCGTTCGCCGTCTTCGAGCACCACCATCGAACCCGGCTGGTAGTAGGTAATGACTCCATGCACCTTGACGCGCTCGGTGTGGCTGTCTTCGTGGTAGGCGGCGAGGATGTCTCCCATGGAAGTGACGGGAAGCGACCAGGGGGCGACCCTGGCATGCCTGAGCACCTTGATGTCCGCGAGGCGGGAGACATTGAGGTCGATTCCGGTCAATTGCATCTTCCCGTCGAACCGTCCGGAGACCACGCCCACGGCTTCGATCTCGGCATCGAGCAGGTCCTTGAGGACGTTGGAGTCTTCGCTATCCAGGCTGACGTGAATGACGCCGCCATCGGCAATCGTCTGCAGGCTGATGCTGCGCGTGGGAGAGAGAATGCTGAGCGCGATGTCGGCGGTGCGCACCACCAGGTGGATTTTGACCAGGGCACAGTCCAGCTGGCCGCGGATCAGTTGGTCGAAGGTGGCGAAAACCGGTTTGGGCAGCTCGCCGTGATTGAGCAAGGTCACACGGGCGGCGAAGACCTCAGGGCGAAAGCTGTTGTGGGTTTTGCCGCGCACCAGGACCCGGTCCCCGGGCAGCAGGACGGCTTGATTGGAGGGCATCTGAACGTAGATGGAGTCGCCCTCATCCTCAACGAACAGCACCTGCTCATAGCTACGGTAATACGTGACGGTGGCCTCAAAGGCTACGGGAAGCGCATGGCTGGCCTGTTCGTTCGTGAGTATATGCACGGCGTGCAGGGTCGCGAGCGCGGCAGGCTCGGCTGCACAGGCAGCCGGGACGAGGCCAAGCACCATCGTAAGGAGTGAAAAGAATCGTTTCATCCGGCGAAAACGGAAACAGTCTGGAATCGTTGGCCCCCAGTGAAAAAGATAGGCAATTCCTGAATCGTTCCGTCAGGCGGGCCCCAAAAGCGGTCTAATTGATGCCCTAACCGCGCAGTTTCATCGAAGCGCGACTTTTCTGTATTGTTTAGCCTATTCTACAACCGAAACGTCCAGATTCCTATCGGCTGGCGTGAATCGTTGTGATTCATTTTAGAGAGGTTGTGTCCGGTTCGCCGCCCGGGCTAAAGCAGGATTGAATTCGATGGGGGCAGAGTCCACTGGCGGGCTCGGCTCGGGCCGAAGATGCCGGCAGCTGAGCCCCGCTCCCGCTCCCGCTCCCGATCGCCATCTCACAGACGTATACGGGGGACATGATTTAATGGCAACTGGGCGTCGGCGGGCAACGGATCGCCAGCCAGCTGTGTCCAGGCCGCAGGTTGCATTCCCGGGAAGGCTTTGGGCCTAGAGGAAAGCCGAGAACAGGACTCAAACCGTCCTCGGCCGCGAGGGAGTTGGGAGATGTCAAACACGGTTGTCAACCAGCAAGAGGGTTCGTCGTTCTCAGTGAGCGGAATGCAGACCTTGCCGACGCGAAAGATTCGGGTGATCGGAGTGCCGCTGGACATGGGCGCCAGCCGGCGCGGCGTGGATATGGGGCCTTCGGCGATGCGCGTGGCGGGGCTGGAGGCGCGCCTGGAGGCGCTGGGCCACCAGGTTACCGATGGCGGAAATATCCGCGTGGAAGTTGCCGAAACACGCACTTCCGGGGATAAGAGCGCGCGCTACCTGGCCGAGATTGCCGAGACCTGCACGCGCACCGCCGACGCGGTGGTCAAGACGCTCGAAGAAGGCATGACGCCGCTTGTGCTGGGCGGGGATCACTCCCTGGCTGCCGGTTCGGTATCGGGCGTGGCCGAGTTTTATCGGCGCCAGGGGCAGAAGATTGGCATCATCTGGATCGACGCGCACTCGGACATCAACACGCCGGAGACTTCCCCTTCCGGCAACGTGCACGGCATGCCGCTGGCCGCGCTCTTGGGGCTGGGGCCCCAGCTGCTGGGAAATATCTATGGCTACTCGCCAAAGGTGGCACCGGAAAATACCGTGCTGATCGGGGTGCGCGACATCGACGCCGCAGAGCGGGAAAACATTAAGCGCGCCGGCGTGGCCGAGGTATACACCATGCGCGACATCGACGAACGCGGCATGCGGACGGTGATGGAAGAGGCACTGCGGGCCGCCGGCCGCGGAACGGCGGGCTATCACCTGTCGCTGGACATGGACTGGATCGACCCGGAGGACGCGCCCGGCGTGGGAACGCCGGTGCGCGGCGGCGCAACGTATCGCGAGGCCCACCTGGCGATGGAGATTCTGGCCGATCATGGACGGCTGCTGAGCTTTGAGATCGTCGAGGTGAACCCGGTGATCGACGAGCACAACAGGACGGCAGACCTGGCAGTGGAGCTGGCCTGTTCGGCGTTTGGGAAGAAGATCCTATAGGCAGCTGAGCGCGGTCTTTGGTCCGGTTCAACCGGGCGAAGAAACTGGATTGGGAATGGAATGGCGAAAAAACTGCGGATTGGGGTCTTGTTTGGGGGCCGAAGCGGGGAACATGAGGTCTCGCTGCTTTCGGCGGCCTCGATTTTGAAGGCAATCGATCGGACCAAGTTCGATGTGGTGCCGATCGGGATCAACAAGAGCGGTCACTGGCTTACGGCCGGGGCGGCCGAGGGGCTGCTCGAAGGATCGGAGCCGGCCGATGGCTCTGGCGGCGGGAGTTCGGCGAAGAGGCTGCGGGCGGGTGACCCGGCGCGGACGCCGGGAGCGCGGGTTCTGGCTGAAGGGCAGTCTGCGCTGCTGGCGCCGGAGCCGGCCGGGCTGGCTGCGCGGGAGTATTCGGCGCTCGATAGCCATGCGGCTTTGGATGGGCAGTCGCTGGACGTGGTGTTTCCCGTGCTCCATGGGACCTTTGGCGAGGATGGGACCATCCAGGGGTTGTTTGAGCTGGCGGGGATTGCCTACGTCGGTTCGGGCGTGCTGGGCTCGGCCGCAGGGATGGACAAGGACGTGATGAAGCGGCTGTTTCGCCAGGCCGGACTGCCGATTGTGAAGCATGTGACGCTGCTGCGGGCCGACTGGGAACGTCAGCCGCGCAAAGCCATTTGGCAG